>Ga0066256_1002515_pt2 | contig 16476 bp, 23 predicted proteins | sample ThiBio_1000_biof_FD_87107 | JGI IMG/M metagenome (GOLD analysis project Ga0066256, IMG submission 87107) | Wastewater bioreactor microbial communities from Cape Town, South Africa - Thiocy_expt_1000_biof (version 2) | ecosystem: Engineered > Bioreactor > Thiocyanate-remediating >...
GAGCGCATGTTGGGCTGGGACAAACCAACCCCAACCGCAGAGACCGTCGACGCCCAACTGGCAGCGCAACGCGGCACGCAGGTCAATCCGCTACAACAGGCGGTCGACAACAGCCGCAGCCCGGTCATCATCGACTCCAGCAGCATCGCCGCCATGAACCAGCCGTCAGGCGTTCAACAGGTGGCGGTGACGAATCCGCAAGTCCCTGAGATCCACTTGTCTGTTGTGCAGCACATAACAGGCGTGTCGTCGCCGCAGGAGGCGGCAGATCAGGCGGCTTCTCGGCTCGGCCAGGCCGCCAAGTCAGCGCTGGAGTCAAGCTTTAGCGGGGGTGGGGGCTTTTAAGTTGAGAGGGGCGCGGCAATGCAATACAAGATCGTAATGACTCGTTTGCTTGCCGCGCTCTTTCTTGTTCTTGCTTCACCGGCCATGGCCCAGACCATAGAGGGTCGCGCTTCGGTGATTGATGGAGACACTATCGAAATCCATGGCGAGCGCATCAGGCTCAATGGAGTTGACGCGCCGGAAAGCTGGCAACGCTGCGCTGATGAAACCGGCAAGGAGTACCGCTGTGGTAAAGATGCGGCATTCGCGCTCGATGACTGGCTAGCCGCCTCACGCCCCACCCGTTGCGAGTTCGTGGAACGCGACCGCTACGGGCGCGTGGTTGGTGATTGCTTCCGCGCCGACGGCTCCTCTGTGGGGGAATGGCTCGTTCGAAGTGGATGGGCTGTTGACTGGGTCCGGTATAGCGGTGGCAGGTTTGCAGGCGCCCAGGAAGAGGCGAGCCGAGCCAAGCGAGGAATATGGCGCGGTGCGTTCGAGCTGCCGTGCGAGGCGCGGGCGCGACGGGCTAAACGGAAGGCGAGCTGTTAGGTCAGTCTAGTTCTATTGATCTCGCAATGATGCCCTTCTGCATCATAAACGGCCCAATTTTGCCGGTGATGGTTACCCCACACTGCATATTGCAAGACTGTAGTACTTTTTTGCGATCGTCGCGCGATAGCTTCCCGATATCGACGGGAACTGGAGTGGTGTCAAAACCACCGTCACCGAGCATGGCCAAGTCTCCGAGCACGGATATTGTGCCATGCACAACGACCTCTCTGCCGGACATCTTTCCAATATCCAACTTAAGATCAATAAGATCTATCTCCGCCGTATTCTTTTGTTCAGATGGCGCTGGAACTGCAGCCTCCATTGCAACCATCATCACGTGTTTGGTTGGATTCGAGGTACATCGATTCACTACGTCCTGAAGGTAGATTGAAAATTCTTTCTCTTGGAAGTCTTCAAGACGCTCTCCACGCTTCGCAACAAAGTATCCTAGCAGGAAGCCCATACTTAGGCCCATGCCTGAGGCATCGCTGGCTTGTTCCCATTTCCCATCAAGCGTCTGGACGTTTTTGTTGAATTCCGCGCACGGTATGGACTGCGCCGCGGCTGAAACTGGGCAGACCAACGGAAGCGCAGCCGCCGCTAAGAATATTCGCCTCATCGAACAACTCCCTCACCGCCAGCATCCTGTACTCGCGCATAAATAAGCGCAAGGTATTTTCACTCGCCAATCCCGAAAGATTCCCATGACCGTTTCTATGATGCTCGGAGGCTTTGCCTTCGAAGCGCGCGACAGGCTCGGCTACGAAGGCGTGCAGCGCAAGGTGCAGACCCCGTGGGCTGAGATCAAGGTCGCCCAGACGATGGATCAGCAGCAGTGGACCGGCCCGACTTCTGAGGAGGTGACGATCCGCGGCGTGCTGTTTCCGCAGGAGTACGGCGGGCAGGCGTCGCTCGACGGCATCATAGCCGCAGCGCAGGCCGGGACGCCCATGATGCTTGTCTCCGGCGACGACTACGAAGGCGTGATTCACGGCATGTTCACCGTGCAAGGCGTCGACGAGGACCGCGGCTATCACAACGCGGCCGGCGCACCTCGCAAGAACAGCTACTCGATCACGCTAAAGCGCTACGGCCAGTCTGCTGCGGGCGGCGGCCTGTTCGCTCCGATCCTCAATCTGTTCGGGTGATCTGATGCCATCCACATACATTACAAGATCCGGGCAGACCGTCGACCTTGTCTGCCGGGACTTCTACGGACGCACTCGATCGACCACTGAAATCGTCCTCGACGCAAACCCTGGCATTGGCGCCCTCGGGCCCGTCTTGCCGATCGGCGCTGTTCTCTTCATGCCTGACATCGACACTCGCCCGGCGGCACGCAAACTGGTGAAACTCTGGGAGTAAGCAATGAGGCCCAGAATTGAAATCACAATCGACGGCCAGCCGGTTGCCGGCGCCTTCTATGAGCGCCTGATATCCGTCAGCGTCACGGATAAGGAGGGTGTGAAGGCCGACACATTCGACATGGAGTTGAACGACGGTCCGCCGCAGTTTCTCGCCATCCCGCGCAAGGGTGCGATCGTCGACATCCGCATCGGCTAGGCGAATTTCCTTTTCCATCCATTCGGACAGATTGATTTTCTGAGGCGGGCGAAGCGTCGCCATCACCTTCTTCAAGGGCGCCAAGGTCTGCGTCATAGATGTCTACTCCATCCGCAAGCTTGGTCATTGCATCGCGGATTTCCTCATCAAGGATCAGTGCATCCTCGGGCGAGAGAGACATCCTTTGCCGGGTGCGAGAGACGACGGCCAGCAGCCCGCTGCGGATGCTGGAGACCTGTTCAGACCAAACACGCGAAACCTCCTCGACAGGAAGCAACTCCTTGCGAAGTTTCGCGTTTTTCAATTCTTGCGTGTCGGCCTGCTCCTTCTTGAGGCGGGCCTCTTCACGCTCCTTGTCGATCTGCGTTTCCTTGTCCTTGCCGCGGTTGGAGGCATGCTCGACATACCGCTGGACACTCTGCGGGCCGTCGAACTCGCCGTGGCCCAGGCGGACCACAAGCCCCTCTTCCGCCAACTGATTGACGCGCCGTGTCGTCAGCCCGAGCAGCAGGGCTAGCTCTGCCGTGGTCAGCTTCATTGTCGTCACCAAAAGGAAGGAAATGGCCTAGGAAAAATGTTGCATAGAGTGCGATTTCGGGGCCTCCTACCCGCTAGGGGTGTAGGTGGGCCTCGGAGGACCCAATGGAGGGGGTGTGTGCAAAGCATTGATATTGCTTTCATATTCACGTCAAAGCCCCGCCAGCAAGCCTGCGCAGATAGTGCGTGACGCGCACATCGAGCGCGTCCTTACCCCTATCGAAGGTTGCAGCGGTGTTGCCCGTGGTCGCTTCGGTCGGCAGGACGACATCGGACTTGACGACCTGGAACTTGTTGCCCACACGCCGGAAGACCTGACCGTTCCAGTTGCCCTTGACCACGCGCTTTGGCCACCAACCGGCCTTCATGAACGTGCCGGCAAAGACCTGCCGTTGGTTGCGAGGCGCGCCGCTGACACCCTTGCGGGTCTCGCGCGCCTTGAAATACTTGAGCCTGATCTCACCGCCCTTGACGGGGATTTCGTAAGCCAGCGTCGCAGGCGTGGATCGTATGCGCTTCTTGACCGCCTTGGCGCCCACGCGCTTGGCAAGGCCAGACTGGTCAGCCAGCGCCCTGCCCGTGGCAGTGGCAGCCTTGGCGCCTGTGTCGTTGATTGCGCGGCTGTAGATGCTGCGGGCCCTGCCGTCGCCAAGTTCACGAGCAAGCTGCGTGAAGCGGCGTACGCCGTCGCCTGTGATGGATACGACTAGCATGGTGCACCTAGCACTAGAGAGATTGGCGGAGCGACCAGCACGAGACTAACCAACCACTCCTCGAAGAGCCGGACCACAAGCGCCTCGCCGGCACTAAGAAATAGAAACGCACCACGAACGCCCGGTGCCGGGAGAGCGCCGATGGCGCGAAGATGGCGAGGGTGGCTGAAGAAAAGAACCTGTTAGTACTATATTTAGTATTTGCGCAAGAGTCTCTCACACGGCATCATTGCTCTTGGCAGCATGACGTGGAGACACTGAAAGATGATGGGTGCAGGCTCTTCTTCAATCGGAACCACTTAATGCGGGGTCGCCCTCATCAAGCGACAATCCAAACCCAGCCAAAGAGGAAAGGAGGCCTATGGGCATTGAAGCAGCAATACTGATCCTGTCGATACCGGTAACGGTTGTCGCAGTTCTTCAGATTATCGACCGCTACAAAGGTCACTAACTTGCAATGGGGGTCGTCGCCTGCGGGGCGACCCTTCAAGCAAAAAGCCCGCTAGGTCATCACCCCCGCGAGCTTTCTGTATTTATCCAACACGAGGCCTTGGATAGAGCCTTGAAGCAAGCCGAATGTATGTCGCTTGTATGTCGGTGTCAATAATTACTGAGATAATAAATTCGGTAATCAACGCATGTGAGGCACGTAAGCAGTGTTACAAGAAATCGCCTAGGGCACATATATGAAACCAAAGCGGCCACCTTAACCCGAAGGCAGCCCGACAACCGCGAAGGTATGAACTGGCCGGCGCTGCGGATAGCGATAGATACCGCAGCACGTCGCGCTTACGTCAGCCGCCGAAGCTGGCCCACGTTGCACCATCGCCGTAGCTAAAGCCGCCGGCCAGTGGGGTGTAATCAACAGCGGCTGGGAGCAGGCGCTAGACCTAGCTACAACCAGCCGCACGATCGCCGCGCAGCGAGAGGAGGCGCGCGCAGCAATGAGGTGGCGGGAGCGCATAGCCGAAGCCAGTGGGGCAACCCGCCTGATCAATGACAAGAGGCGCCGTTGCTACGCCACAAGGCGAGACTGCCGCGTTGATCCTCTTGTCGATGGAGGTGCAAACGACGAAAAATTGCGTAGACAATGCACCGCAACCCATGCAGGAATACTGCAGACTGGGGCCTCACATGCGTACTACACTTTTCGCCGTATTTATCTCTATCGTGGTGCCATCTTTGGCGCATGCCTACTGCTCTGAACCGTCGGCGCCAAGCTGCGCGACACGATTTGGGGCGTTTGACGACGAATGGGAGTTCGATCGTTGCAAGCGCGACATGGAGTCATACAAATCTGACGTGGAGAGCTATATGTCGTGTCGCAATGACGAAGCGCAACAAGCGATCAACGAAGCCAACCGAGATAACGAGCGCGCAGGCGCGTCGTACAGCGACGCGGTCAGCAGCTTCAATCGGCGAGCCCGCGGTTACTGACTTCGTCTGTGGGTTTCGGGGCAGTCCCGGCGATCTCGCGAGTTTAATCGTCCGCGTTTCGGCAGCGCCCCAAATTGGAAGAGGCCGCGCAGATGCGGCCTCCGGGACTTAATCCCTTCATAAGAATACGGGCTGACGGACCGCCCGACCGGACACTACGCTGCAATTTTCTTTTCCTCTGTTGTCACGAACGTTCGGGCGGTTTCGTCCGTCGCGATCAGAGCATCGATAGCGGCGTCTATCAGCAAGGGGCCAACTTTTTCCGCGTAGGCTCGTCCCTTCCCCATCGCGACGCCGATGTCCTTGGCGGTCGCGTCAGTGATGGCCAAATCGAGGACCTTCGCATGATCGCCGAGGATTCGCCGAAGGTGGTCGACATAGTCGCCAGTTTCGATGCGCACGCTGACCTCACCCTCTGGTCCGGCAGCCGCGGAGATCTCGCCGAGGGGCTTTGGCTTCTTAAGGCCGCCTACAAATTGCGGCCCTGCAACAAGGGCGTCGGGTCCGCGTGTCGCGGCCACAGGCAGGTCGTCGAACGCCACCGAGCCGTCTACACCGTGGTCGCGTAGGACGGCGCGTGCCTCTTCGACGCCAAAGCGACCGAGCCTGTCGTTAGCGCTAGGCGCTTCACGCGGTAGCGGATCGTAGCAGTCAATGATCGCCCTCTCGCCGGAGAAGGGTCGCCTAAGCGACACGGCAGTGAACGGCGACGGCGTTGTTGCTGGCGCCCGTAGATACGCGCGGATAGCTGCCTCGGCCCTCCCCGGCTGTTCGCCGCCCTTAATACCTCGCGTACGCTCTACGGGCCGCAGCGCCCTGCCCTTCTTGGTGCGGCCCCATTCGATCAGCGCGCCATCGCGGAAGACGAGATCGCCGAGTTCGATGTCGACAGTGCCGTTTCGGTGGCGCTTGACCGATGGCTTGAGATGAGCCGGCACGTACGTGTTGACGAGCTTCCCAGTATGCTGCCATCGCTCGCTCCCGGTCACGGTCCAGCCGACAGCACGTAGCAACTCGGCCTCGGACGGTCGGACTTCTACGTGCGGTTCGTCAGTATCGTCGTCGGTCGGTTCTGGCGGGATGTAGCCGCTGCCAGGGTACAGAAGGTTGCGCCAGTGCCTGAGTGCGTACACACGAGCCTCGTCGCCACGATGCGCGAGACGTTCCAGCGTTGGCCAGGCGAGGACGTCGGGAACACGGTTGTCGTTGGCGGGGATGGGTCTGGGCTTCTTCGGCTTGCTCGGTGCAGGCGAACCTGAGGCCGCCGCGAGGAGGGCCGACAGGTTCGAAAGATCGTGATTATCGGGCTGTGCGGTCAAACTGGTGCTCCTACTTGGTCCATTTCGGCTTAGGTTCAGGAATGCTCTCAATCGCGACGGATAGGTTGTTAGGTTCGCCCCCCTTGCCTTCGGCCAGATTTGCCGCCTTGTTTATTGCAAGCCGGAAAGCCCTCAATCTTGCCTCCTCTGCCTCCCGCACCGAAATCATGGAAGGGAGGGAATCACGCAGAGCGGCGTATTTCACCTGAAGTTCACCTAACTGGCGTGTCGTCTCGGCAAGTCTCGCGTCGATGTGCTTTCGTTCGGTAGCAGCCCGGTAGCGCTCGACATCTTCGACGTGCTCGGCGACGCGACCGCGGTAGAACGCCAGCGCTTCGTCGATCATGTCCTCACGGACACCTGGGATGTCCGGCTCGCATTCGGTGGTGATGATCCGGAGGACATACTCGCGAAGGTCTTCGCCCTTCCGACGGCGGTGTCGGATTTCGAATGGGATCATTTCGGTTTCGCCTTGTTCATGGAATTCCTCCTTCATTTCGGGGATGGCGTTCCCAGACGCCTCCCCTTCTGAAAGAAGGGAAAAGCTTGGGAACGTGGGAACGGCTTTGTTTTCAACAACTTAGCCGTTCCCAAAATTCTTGGGAACGCTGGGAACGGGAACGGAAAACTCAGCAGAAACAATTATTTAGCGTTCCCATTCCCACGGGAACGGACGTTCCCAACGCTCTCTGGGAACGGATATTCAGCGCGGCATTCCCGCGGTAAAGGTGCCAATCCCAGCTGCGAACATACCCGTCGGTACGTCCAACCATTTGGCTGTTTTCTCACCACGAGCTGCCGCCCGAACGATCTCGCCGCGCTCAAGTGCGTCAGATGCTAGTGCGTCAAGTCTGGCCTTCCCAAGACGCCTGAGCTCTTCCGGCAGTCGCTCGCGCAGTTCGAAGAGTCCGCTTGCACCTGTTTTGGTGAAGGGCGCGCCTGCTGCTGCAGCCGCCTCTACCGAAACCACGAGCGCAGCGCGCAGATCGCCCTGCGCGGGTGCCGCCGCACCCAAACCGGCGCTCCTGTCGATCAGAAGACCAGTCTCGTTTCTGGCGTACGTCGACATCATGCCCCGCGCCGCGCCGTTGGCCTTTACCACACCGCCGAGGACGATCTTATTGGGCTCGTGACCGATACCCAAAGATTTGCAGACCCGCTTTGCACGCGCCTCATCCGCCGGCCACATGGCATACGCAAGCTGCAGACCATCGACCAAGGCGGTGCTGCCGCGGATCGCCTCGCGAGCGTCAGACAGCGTCTCGATGGGCGTCTTACTCTTCCTCATGTGATGCGCAACGAGCACCGTCGCTTTGGTTTCGGACGCGAGCCGTGCGAGCGACGAGCACACAAACTGCCCAGCCGTCGGATCTTCATTGAGTGGAAGATGCGCAAACGAAGCCAGCGGGTCGAAGGTGACGAGTCGAAGATCGGGGATACTGAGAAGTTGGTCGCATATGCTTCTGAAATCATCTGTTTCGAGAAGCCCACTCTTGCGGTCCTCTCGCCAAAAGGCGCGCGCCCCGCCCGCCGACGGTAACGGGACGATGATCATGCGCTTCCCAGCCGCGGTGTAGCGCTGTTCCTTATCATCAAGGGCTGCGATGCGCCGGTGGACTTCATTGGCGTCATCTTCGCTGGTGATCATGACCGACGTTCCCTCGGAGACCACCTTTCCGCCAAAGATAGGCGAAGCGAGCTTGGTCGAGCCGAACGCGACCCGTCGATGCAGTTCCAGCAACGCGTACGACTTACCAGTGTCGCCAGCGGCGGACACCATTCCTGGGACTCCCATAGGGATGACGCCGTCGACGAGGTATTCGACCGGAGGCGCGGCGCCGACGAACCTGTCTGCCGTCCAATCGAAGATCGACAGAGCGCGCGTGGGTTTGTTGTCGTTCGCCGGCACGGGTGGTGCGCTCCGGCAAAGTTCTTGCAACTGCTCCGCAGTGTGCCCAGCCTCCAGCCAGTCCGTCACATCACCCTTGTCTGGTAGGCCAGGAAGTTCGACACGCTTGACCGTTGCGACGCTATGCAGAAGCGCGATCACCTTTTCGGCCTTCTCCGCACCGGGCGCATCGTTGTCGGGAATGACATAGACAGTTCGACCTTTCAGGGGCGAAAGGTCGAGCGGCCATGAGCCGTTCGGGGCTGTTGTAGCAAGCAAGCCAGCGGCGATCAGATTGTCCGCGTCTTTCTCGCCTTCGACGAGATACACGGACTCTCCCGGCCTTGAGGCGATTTCGGGCCATCGGTATATGATCGGATCGGGCCGTCCAGAAAGCCAGCCGCCGCTGCCGTCTGGCTGACGCTGCATGAAGGTCTTGGATTCGGTGCCGTGCTCATAGCGCAGCACCTGGAATAGCACCTCGCCATCCGGTGTCGCGTAATCGTATTCGGCTTTCAGGACGTACCCGCGCCGGATTAGATGACCGTCATAGAATGCTTTCCGGGTATCCTTGGATTTCAGGATACCCATGTGCGCGGTCGGATCATCTGACCGCTGGTTAGGGGTAAAATCGGGCTCGCCGCACTGGCGCAATACCCAATCCTTCATCTCGACCGGATCTTCGCCGCTAAAGCAGTTCACGAGCAATCCACGAGGCGCGGACGGATCGACGGTGATGGATATTCGGGGAGCGCTTTTTTGGGGGCGGGGGGCGGGCGCGACGACGGGTTTTCCGCGGACGCCCTTCCCGCCGATGGCGCGCGCGACGGACTGAGGGGTCAGAGAGTTATGCTGCGTTCGACTCGATGCTGTCACGGCGAATATCTCCAAGGGCAATAGATGAGAGGCGGACCAGTGTCGCCGCGAGGTCAGGCGTGAAGGTCGCAACAGACGAGCCGTACGCGGAGGGCGCATGAATCCGCCGCCCGGAGGGGCCATCGACCAGCTTCAAATTGAACAGCCGCAGTCCATTGAGTTGGACATCGACGAACGCGATGGCCCGACCAGCGCCAGGAGGCGCCGGTCTGACTGCAATGATTGAAGGGTGACCCATTAGGCAGCCTTAGCCACGCGGGCGGCGTGCTCGTTTTGCTCCGCCTCGTATTCGCGCTTCCACTCCTCAACGGTGGCCCATAGGGTATGGTCACTGTCGAAAACGCCGCCCGTTGGATCTGTGATCACGGCGTAGTCGTCGGCGTCTTCATTGTATCCCTCGAAAAGCGGGTAATTTCCCGACACGCAGAGCCGCCACGCGATTACCGACCGGCACCTGTAGTGCAAAGTGCCGTCGCTCAAACGGTCGACAAACACTGCTACAAACCCGGGATTTGCCTTGATTACCGGGATAAACACCTCGCGGAGGTCTTCGCTGCACGTATCCACATATTGCTCTCCACCCGTGGAGAGCAGGATCTTTGTCTGCCCATTCCGCAGTGTGGTGAACTGTACGACGTGTGCGGGATTGATGTTCAGGCCTTCTTCGGTGGTAATTAGACGCAAGTTTCCTCCTCCGGCACGAGGCCGGTTCGTTCGATGGTGATGATGTGGGTGCTAAGCGTCGACCATGCGGCGCTGAATTCATTAACCTATTGACGGCGAAAACCGTCAAGGTTTAGGTGACTAGAAGCCCCTCACGCGCGTCGTCCACCGCGATTTCCTCCGCAATTGCGAACCCGCGCATGAACGCCTCGTGGGAGATAGATGGGAAGCGGTCGCGCACAACGGATGCCCGATGCCGTTCAGGAATGTCGCGGTACTCGTCGATGAGGAAGGCGGCGAAGTCTGCGGCCTGATCGGTCATGCTGCGGCCCTCAAAAGCGAAACCCTGTCCCGCAGTTTGTCGAGCCGGTGCAACGTGGTGAAATCAGCCTCGTTCAGATAGGCGTCAATCGGACCATCGTCTGGATCCAGGCCAATATCGGCAAGAAGTTTGGCCTCGAATGCCTCGAGCGCTGCTTCCGCCTGTTTCAGTTCAGCGCTCATGCTGCTGCCCTCGCTGCGATCCGGAGGTCGAGCCATGCTTCAACCTCCGCCCTGACGAAGACAATGCGCCCTTCGGTGAGGGGCACGGCGACGGGGAAATTACCAGCCGCACGAAGCTTGTTGACCATCGCTCGGCTCAAGGAAGTGATCTCGCAAACCTCGCCCATCGTGATCAAGCGCGGCAGGTTCTGATTGGCATGGTCCATTGTTGTCCTCCAGTGTTTCGGATGACTACAAAGTAGTAGATTACGGGCAATGTCGTTAGGCGAACAAATCGCATTTAACTGCGGGAGGCTTCATCCGACGCGGCCTTTGCGGCGTCGTATTCTTTGATCGCCTTCCGGATGGTCGTTTCGGCGTATCCGAATGTTGCCGATAGTCGAAGAAGAGCGTCGTCGTACAGCATCCCTGCAGAACGCATAGCATGGAACTCTTCGCCTATTTCAAACCAGTGTTTAGCGAGTGCTTTTTGCCTACCGCGCTTCCGCCTTGGCGACCTGATCAGAGATGCAGCGATTTTCTGAACCACGGCGTCTGCCGTGCCGGCATTAAGTAGCGCGCAAATCGCCGTCTTTGCATCTTCGGTTCTATCCTCCGACAAAGCCGCCTCTATCGGCAGGGCCTGTAGACTGAAGCTGTCAGGCAGTCGCGCCATTTTTACCCCCGAGGAAAGTTGCCCAATCGTCCATCAATTTTCGACGTTTTGCCAGCGCATCACCTCGCCTGTAGGCGCGCTCGACCGCATCGCCGACTGCATGAGCCAGAGCGGCCTCTACGACTTCCCGCTGGTGCAGGGTCTCCTCCGCCGCCCATGTCGACAGACAGCTTCTGAATCCGTGCACGGTGTACGCGGATGCGCCTAGTTCATCGAGAACGGTCGCCATCGTTGCATCCGATAGCGGCCTCTTGAGCTTCTTGCCCGGAAAAACGAGATCGTTGATCGCCTCTCTTCTCATCTCTTTGACGATTTCGACCGCACGATTGACCAGGGGCACACGGTGCTCGCGAGGTTCCTTCATCCGTTCCTTCGGCACTGTCCAGACGCGCTTCTCTAAATCGATTTCTGATATAGGAGCACCTCGGGTTTCGCCGCTGCGTGCGCCGGTCAGGATCGTAAATTCCAATGCCCGCGCCGCCACGCCAGGAATGGCGCGAAGACGCTTCATGAAATCCGGCAGTTCGGTGTATGGCATCGCAGCGTGATGACCTCGTGTCAGCTTTTTGGGTGTCGGCAGGATCTGATCCAAGTGGCCGGCCCACTGCGCCGGGTTGTCACCCTTGCGGAGGCCCCTTGCCTTCGCGTGGTCGAGAACCAATTTGATCCGCTCTCGAGTTTTGGTTGCCGTTTCTGGTTTGGTGGACCACAACGGGGTGAGAACTCGCACCACGGCGTCAGTATCGACGTCAGCCACGGGGATTTTCCGCAGGGGCTTTGCATAAGTCGCCGCGAACCTCTCCCAGGCTGGCACGGTCTGCTTTCCACGCCACTTCGGTGACATCGCCGTGATATACTCGTCGGCAAGTTCTCCGAACAGGACAGGTTTGACCTTCCTCTGGCGCTCCTCCATATCAGAGAATGGATCACCCCCGCGCCCGAGGATAGCCCGGATCTCATCGGCCTTCTGCCTCGCCACTGCGAGGGATACCTGTCCGGTACCGCCCCCGAATGGCCCCAGCCCCATCTCTCGGCGACGTCCGTGCCGCACATAGATAAAAACCCAGTTTCGGCCTCCGGCCTTCGAAGTATGGAGCCAAAGCCCATCCCCATCACGAAGCTTGGGCTTTTCTGCCGCTTTGATTTCCGCGACTGTTAGTAGGTTTCGAGCCATCCTGATCCTAATATTGTTCCCAATTTCGGATGCGCGCTACCTGTGTACGCCGGTAGACGCTTGTCATCGCTATATATAGAGAAATTGGGAACAAAACCCAAGTGGGTTTCAAGAATAGACAGCAATTTCAGCATCTTAAATCCGGCCCGGGGAGCCTCTTCCTGGAAGGTTCGTGCCTGATGGTGCGGCCCTCCTGCTTTTTGGCCATGCGCACAGTTGAAGGGCCGCCCTCACGGCAGCCCTCCTGTTTTCGATTTCCGGGTCGGATGTTTCTATCGGGCCTTCGGCGGCGGGCGCCTGGTGTTCATCTGCAATTCATGGCGGCTGGCGAAGCGGCCGAAGAGACGAAGGAGCTTGCGCTCTTCCGCCTTGTCCAACCCGTTCTTGCGGCAATGCTCGACGACATCGAACACATTGCGGGTCTGCCGCGGACTGAACTGGCGATTGTCTATGTGATGGGTCATCGGGGCTCCTCCGTTCGCACGGCAGGAAAACACGCCGGGCCGCGCTTTGTTCCCGGCGAGCCGCCGCTCAGGGCACCATCCCGAGACCCGCCTGGCGCACCGTCCTCGCCGCGCCGTAGTCGCGCTCGTGCGCGTTGCGGCGGAAGGTCTGGCCGCGCTCGCGGGGACGGGCGGAAGGATCGCCCAGCGGCGGTCCGATCACCCCGTCCGCATAGGTGCCGGTGGCGATGTCATCCTCGTCGGTTTCGGTGATCTTCAAAAATCCGAAAAGCATCATGGTCCTCCAGTTTCCACCCAAACGAGCCGGCGGGATTTCCGTTCCCTCGGCGCATCGGATAGACGCAAAATTAACCATGTTTGCTAACAGTACGTTAAAGCCCGGCACTTTTGCGACCACCCTCGTGAGCTTCCGGCCGCCCGACATGGCGCGTGGAAAAAATCCCTAGCGAAGCCAGCTCCCGGGAAACACGATTGCTTGCAAAGCGCCGCGCGCCGGCCGAAAAGACGCTTTCCTTGATACATAACGCGCGAGGCTCGTGTCCCATGTCCATTCTTCCGTCCGTTCTGGATGCTATCGGCAACACGCCGCTGATCCGGCTCAAAGGGGCCTCGGAGGCGACGGGCTGCGAAATCCTCGGCAAGGCGGAATTCCTGAATCCCGGCCAGTCGGTGAAGGACCGCGCGGCGCTCTCCATCATCCGGGCGGCGGAGCGCTCGGGCGCGCTGCGCCCCGGCGGCGTCATCGTCGAGGGCACGGCCGGCAACACGGGCATCGGCCTTGCGCTGGTCGCGCGGGCGCTCGGCTACCGCACGGTCATCGTCATCCCCGAGACGCAGAGCCAGGAAAAGAAGGACGCGCTGCGCCTGCTCGGCGCCGAACTCGTGGAAGTGCCGGCCGCTCCCTACAGGAACCCGAACAATTACGTGAAGCTTTCCGGCCGCCTCGCCGAACAGCTTGCAAGGACCGAGCCGAACGGCGCGATCTGGGCCAACCAGTTCGACAACGTCGCCAACCGCGACGCCCATATCGAGACGACGGCGCCGGAAATCTGGCGCGACACGAACGGCAAGGTCGATGGCTTCGTTTCCGCCGTCGGCTCGGGCGGCACGCTCGCCGGCGTCGCCGCCGGCCTGCGCGCGAAGAACCCGGACATCAAGATAGCCCTTGCCGACCCGGATGGCGCCGCGCTCCACAACTATTATACCCATGGCGAACTGAAGGCCGAGGGCAGCTCGATCACCGAGGGCATGGGCCGGGCCCGCATCACCGCCAATCTGGAGGGCTTCACGCCGGACTTTTCCTACAACATCCCGGATTCCGAGGCCGTCGCGCTGGTCTTCGACCTCATCGAGAAGGAAGGCATCGCCGTCGGCGGCTCCTCGGGCATCAATATCGCCGGCGCCATCCGCCTTGCAAAGGACCTCGGCCCGGGCCACACGATCGTGACGATCCTCTGCGACTATGCTAACCGCTATCAGTCCAAACTTTTCAACCCGGACTTCCTTGATTCGAAGGGCCTGCCGGTTCCAGGCTGGCTGAAGGCGAAATCGGGGATCAAGGTCCCCTATCAGCCGGTCGAATAGGTCTCATGTCCCTTCCCACCACTGCCCTCTTTCGCGACGATTTCTATCTTTCGACAAACGAGGCGGTGGTGACGGCGGTGCACGAGGACGGCGGCATCGAGCTCGACCAGACCTGTTTCTACGCGACGTCGGGCGGCCAGCCCGGCGATACCGGCTTCCTGGAGCGCGCCGACGGCAGCCGCATTGCGCTCGGCCAGGCGGTGACGGGCGCGACCAAGGACATCATCGTCCACCGGCCGCTCGAAGGCGAGGGCCTGCCCATCGTCGGCGAGACGGTCGTCGCCCATATCGACTGGGCGCGCCGCTACCGGCTGATGCGCATGCACACGGCCTGCCATCTTCTTTCCGTCGTCTGCCCTTACCCCATCACCGGCGCGGCCGTCGGCGAGGAGGACAGCCGCGTCGACTTCGACATGACCGATACCATCGACAAGGACGAGGTGACGGAAAGGCTGATGAAGCTCGTCACGGAGAATCATCCGGTCTTCGTCCAATGGACCACCGACGAGGAGCTGGCGCCCAATCCCGGCATCTTTATTTCAAAGATCCGGCGACCGCCGATGGGCCTCGGCCGCGTGAGCCTCGTCTGCATCGGCGAGGATTCGGCCGTCGACAGTCAGCCCTGCGGTGGGACGCATGTCTCCGAGACGCAGGAAGTCGGCGCGATCCACATCGCCAAGATCGAAAAGAAGGGCAAGGAGAACCGCCGGTTCCGCATCCGTTTCGGTGCGCCGGGTCCTCAGGCCTAAGGGAGAGATCATCATGTCCAGCGAAAAGAGCAAGTTCGTCGTCTCGGCGGATTGGGTGGAAAAGCAGCTCGGCGCGCCCGAGTTCCGCATCGTCGACGCCTCCTGGTATCTTCCCGCGCAGAACCGCAACGGCGCGGCCGAATATGCCGAAGGGCACATTCCCGGCGCCGTCTTCTTCGACCAGGACGTGATCAGCGACCAGTCCAGCAGGCTGCCGCACACGGTGCCTCCGGCGGATTTCTTCGCCACCGAGGTCGGCAAGCTCGGCATCTCGGATACGGATGCGATCGTCGTCCATGACGGGCCCGGCATCTTCACCGCGCCGCGTGTCTGGTGGCTGTTCCGCACCATGGGCGCGAAGAACGTCTTCGTCATGGACGGCGGCATCGACGGCTGGAAGAAGGAAGGCAGGCCACTCGAAACCGACCTGCCGGAACCGGCCCCCGCCGTCTTCCACACCAATTTCAATCCCTATGCCGTGACCTCCTTCGAGGAGATGCGCGGCATCGTCTCGACTGGCTCGAAGCAGATCGCCGATGCGCGCGGCGCCGGCCGCTTCACCGGCGAGGAAGCCGAGCCACGCGCCGGCATGCGCTCCGGCCACATGCCGGGCGCGAAAAGCACGCCCTCCGGCACCTTCTCCGAGGGCGGCAGGTTCCAGGACCTCGGCGCGCTCCGCCGGCCTTTCCAGGCATCCGGCATCGCCCTTTCCAAGCCGGCCGTCACGGGCTGCGGCGCGGGCTTCTCGGCCGCGGTCGTCACGCACGCGCTTCATTCGCTCGGGCACGATGAGCCCACGCTCTACGTAACAGGCAAGGATTGAACCATGGCGAAGAAGGCCCAGCCCGCACCGATCGCCGTGCATATCACCGCGCTCGAAATGACCGCGCCGCCCAAGCAGAGCCTGCCGGTGCCGGTGAACGTGCACACGGCGATCCTCGGCGCACCGGACATCCCGCTCGCCTTCTACCGCTTCCTCTACCGGCAGGTCGGCAGCCGCTGGCACTGGGTCGACCGGCTGCGCATGGACGACGAGACGCTGGCGGCGACGATCCACGACAAGCGCAACAGCGTGACGGTGCTCTATGTCAACGGCGCGCCGGCCGGGTTCTTCGAACTGCTGAAGATCGACGAGGACACGATAGAGCTTTCCCATTTCGGCCTCTTCGAGCGGGCGCTGGGGCTCGGCATCGGCAAGTGGTTCCTGCTGCAGACGCTCTATGCCGCCTGGGCGTCCGGGCCGACATGCGTGACCGTCACCACCAACAGCCTCGACCATCCGCGCGCGCTTCAACTCTACCAGATGTTCGGCTTCTCGCCGGTCGGCACGCGCGATACGGAAATCGTTCCGCTCTCCGAGGCCGAAATGCTGGCGCTCGCCAGGCGTGACTGTCCGATGCCCGCCGAGCGGCGTTAAACACCCTGAACGGCGCCCAACGGCCGGTTCATCTTTCCTTCAGGCCGCCCGTGC
>Ga0066256_1003141_pt1 | contig 16468 bp, 12 predicted proteins | sample ThiBio_1000_biof_FD_87107 | JGI IMG/M metagenome (GOLD analysis project Ga0066256, IMG submission 87107) | Wastewater bioreactor microbial communities from Cape Town, South Africa - Thiocy_expt_1000_biof (version 2) | ecosystem: Engineered > Bioreactor > Thiocyanate-remediating >...
GATGCGAGCGTGCTCGCCTGGCTCGACACGCTCTGAACCGGAATAATGTGAAGGACGCGGCAGGAAACGCCTCTCCAGAGCGAGCCCGCGTCGCGCTCCTTCGCATTATGCGTGCCTCGCGATTACTGAAGGCGCTCAAGGACGACAAGCGCGCCATCTTCACCGCCGCAGCGCGCGCGCCGATGGCACGCACCGCGTCCCCGTTGACGACGACGTCTTCCACGCCCTCCACGCCACAAGACATCCTTCGGAATCGTTGGGCGACGTGCTGATCCGCAAGATTGCGCACGTCACAAACCAACTCAACTGACGACGGTATCCCTAGACGTCCGGCCTGGCTCGAGGACCGGCCCGCCGGCCGGCAATTCCCTCAATGGGCAATGCGCTCCTCAATGCGCGAAAAGCGCCCCTGCCGTTTTCAGCGCAGTGGGGCGCCCTTCAATTCACATGAGGGCCGCAAATAATCGGCTTTTCTCACTTCAGGCTACTTTGTTCGCCGAACCCTTTGCCTCGTCGATGATTTCGAGTTCCGACCAGATTTTTGCAAACATCGCCTGATACTCGGGATGCGTGCGGATATTCACGGCGTCAGTGCTCGCGTTCCGAAACGACACCGTGTGAACTGACTTTACCGTCGCCGGGCGGTTGGTGAGAACGACGATACGATCCGCCATTGAAATCGCTTCACCAATATCGTGCGTGATCAGGATCACGCTCTTGTTCTGCTCCTTGATGATGCGGGTCACGTCGGCCTGCAGCAGTATTCGCGTCTGGAAATCGAGCGCGGAAAACGGCTCGTCCAGAAGTATCACATCAGGGTTGAACGCAAGGGTCCGCATCAATGCCACGCGCTGGCGCATGCCCCCGGACAGCGCCGCCGGCTTGCTATTCTCGAAGCCCGATAGCCCATAGCGGCGGATCAGATCGCTAGCGATGGCGCGCGCTTGCGCACCGCGCATTCCTCTGATCTCCAGCCCTAGTACGACATTGTCGATGACGGTGCGCCAAGGTAGCAACAGGTCCTTCTGCAGCATATAGCCGACATGCCCTGTTGCCTTGTCGACCTGCTGGCCACCGACTTCGACGCGTCCGCCCTGCAGAGGAAGTAGCCCGGCGATCGCATTAAACAGGGTGGTCTTGCCACATCCCGATGGGCCCACCAGTGCAAGAACTTCGGAGCGTCTCAGATCGAGCGAGATGCTGCGGACGGCTTCTACCGGGTGTGCCGTATCTTCATCGTAAACAACGCGCGCACCGGACGCCCTGAGGACAATGTCATCCTGAGGTGTCACGACCGCACACCGCGCTGGATGTAGTCGAGAACGATGCGATTGAATTCTGCCGGAACGGTCTGCGAAGCCGCGTGCGCACCGTCTTCCATGATCACCAGCTCAGCGTTGGGTATAGCCTCGGCAAGCTCCCGCGAGAAGTAGGCGGGTGTAAGATGGTCGTCGCGAACGCCCAGAACGAGCACGTTCTTGTCGATCTCACCAAGCCGTCCCGTCCAATCGAATTTCAGCAACGCATCGATGCGGCTGTTCATGATGCCGACGTCGGGATCGCTGCCGTACACGTCCGCTTCAGTGCGCTCCAGAACTTCGATATTGTCGCGGATCCACCAACTGGGATGTAGGAAGATCGGCGTTGCCTTCACGTATGCCTGAGGACCGGACTTCAGCAGAAGCTCGCGCCGAACCTCGAAGCAGCGGCGGAAGAAGCCGTCCGCCTTTGTCCAAGCTGAAGCCATGACCACCCTGTCCAGCCGCTCGGGATGCGTGATGCAAAGTATCTGGCCTACGGCCGCTCCTGTCGAATGCCCAACAAAGTGCGCCTTTTCGATCCCGAGGCAATCCATAAGGCCTATCGTGTCGGCCGCCATCTGCTCTAGTGAGTACTCTATCTTCGAACGGCTGCTCTTTCCGGTGCCGCGGTGGTCGTGAATTACCACACGATAGTGCTTTGAGAAGCTCTCGAGCTGAGGCTTCCAATAGGAGCCGACGCCCCCCAATCCTGCGACGAGGACAAGCGGCTCGCCCGAGCCAAACTCCTCGTAGTAGATTTCAGCGTCTTCCAACTTTGCAAAGGGCATTGTCCGTACCTACCACTGCAGCTTCTTCTCGATCCATGAAACAACGACCTCAAGCATCAGAGCCATGATCATCAAGGAGAAGATGCCGACCCATACGCTGTTGAGATCGTAGAGCTGACCGGAGTAGTAGACCTTGTGGCCTAGTCCTTCTTCGGCCGAGATGTATTCGCCGACGACGGCCCCGATGAGCGCAAAGCCGACGTTGAGACGCAACGCAGACACAATCCAGGGCAGGCTGCCGGGCACAACAACGATGCGAAAGATCTGCAGCGGCTTGGCACCGAGAGATTGCAAGAGTCGGATCAGGTCGCTGTCGATCTGCTGTGTCCCCTTATGGGCCTGCAGGAATGCGACAATGAAGGTAATTATCGCGGCGATCGCGATCTTGGATTCCATTCCCAGGCCGAACCACACGATGATCAGTGGGGCCAATGCGATCTTGGGAACTCCGTTGAGGGCGATCATGTAGGGATGCAGGACTCTTGCCCATAGTGGTGAGAGCCAGAGCAGCAATCCGCTTATCGTCCCCAGCAGGCTGCCGATCAAAAAGCCGATGACCACTTCCTGCCCGGTCACCCAGAAATGGCGCAACAGACTTCCGTCAAGAAGCTGGCTCGCGAAGGCGGAGGCCACTCCAGAGGGCACCCCGTAGATATAAGCCTCGAGATAGCCGAGGCGGATGCCAGCTTCCCAGAACCCAAGAATGCCGACGAGTAGCCCAATCTGGTAAACCAGCACTCGCACCCGGAAGGAGGTTTGTTTGGTCCGCGTCTCGGCTTTGTTGGGTGCAGTTGTTGTGGCATCCACCATCACTTGGGTTTCCGGAGGCTCATGTTTTCGGAGGAATGTGCGCCGTAGCCGCGATCTCTACGAGAAATTCCTCGCGCACGAGCCCGCAAATGACGCAATATCGGGCCGGTGGGTTCTTGCCGAAATATGCACCATAGACTTCGTTGAATGCGGCGTAGTCCTCACGGCGCTTCAGGAAGATCGCGTTGTAGACGATGTTGTCGATGGTGCCACCGGCCGCTTCGACAACCGCCACGACCTGTTCGATGACGTACTTGGTCTGCGCCTTGACGTCGCCGACGTAGAGGCTCTTGCCATCAGGATCGATTGCGAGCGTGCCGGCGACGTACACGGTGTCGCCGACCTTACTGCCGTGGACATAGGGCGCGATCGGCTTTGAGGATCCAGCAGGAATGATCGGTTGGAACATCGGCGTGGCTTCCTGTCATATATCGTTGGTGTCAGCTTTGAGCGAGACGTTCGCGCAATGCATCGCTCGTCGTCGTCCATCCAAAGAATGTCTCGACGTTGAAGATCGTAGCTTCCTGAATGTAGGTCGGGCCTGCCTGAAGGCAGCAGTCCGTCACCATGATGGCCTGATACTCGAGGCCGAAGGCGTCGCGAATAGTTGTCTCGACGCAGACATTGCTGGCCACTCCGACGACGAACAACTGTCGGATGCCGCGGCTTCTCAGCATTGAGTCGAGCGGAGAGCTCACAAAGCCGCTGTATCGCGGCTTGGGTATGATGAAGTCGTCTTCCATCGGCATCAAGGCATCGATCAACGCGTAGTCCCAGCCCCCCTTCGCGAGTAGCTTGCCGGCATACTGGGGCTCGTTGCGCATAAGCTTCAGAGCATTCGACTTCATTTGATTGGCGGCCAACGGACCACCGGCCTCCTTGTAGGCAGGATCCCAACCATTCTGGAGAAAGAAGACTGGAACCCCGGCGGAGCGGATATCATTGAGGAGAGAAGCTATGCCCGCGATGACACCATCTATGCCGGTCAAATCGAAGCCAGCGAGATCCAGATAGCCTCCGCGAGACGCGTAAGCGTTCTGCATGTCGACGACGATAAGGGCCGTTTGAGCGGGATCGATCTCGACACTCTCCGGCCGGGCCGGAAGCGAAAAGAGGCCCGGTTTGGAGGCACGTCCGCTCATGGAAGGCCGAACTGTTCTGCTGCCTTCTGAGCGAAGGCATTGTTCACCATCTGGCTATAGGGCAGCACCGCGCGAAGGGTTCCGGCACCGCTCTCGTGCGCCACGAGTGTATTCCACTCCGCTTCCGATATAGTCGGGTTCTTCGGCGCAAGTGCAACCGCGCCGAAGAAGCGGGCTCGCGCCGCGTCAAACACCGCCTTGTCGAGCTGCGGAAATTCAAGTGCTGAGACTTCGGTGAACACCGCAGGATCCTGATGCAACATCTTCTGTGCCTCAGCGATCGCGTTGCAATAGGCCTGCACCGTGCCGGGATTCGCGTCGAGGAATGATTTCGTCACGAATGTCGATGTGAACACAGCCGGCCCCAGCTTCTCACCGAGTGAGTAGACGGCCTTTAGGCCGAACTTGGTCTCGGCGATGCTGGCATCCCACTCGAAGACGGTTGCAAAGTCCGCACGTCCGTCGGCGACGGCCTGCAATTGTGCGCCAAACGGAAGCTGGAGAATCTTCACGCCGTTGGCTTCCGGATCAAATCCGGCAACAACCTTCATTGCATACGTAGGCGTGGTGAACGTGTTGGACGGATACTTCAAAGTGGCAATCGTTTTGCCCTTGAAGTCCTCCACTGAATCGAACTTCACGCCGGGCTTTGCAACAACCCAAACAGAAATCTGTCCGGCAATCTTGGCAATGTTGACCATCTGTGCCCCTTCGACGGTAGCATTGATGGACATGCCAGTACCGGTCACCGCAAACTGTGCCTTGCCGGAAAGAAGAGCGGGAACTGGCTGCGCGATGCCACCGGCAGTCGACAGCGTCGGAGCGAGGCCGTGCTTCTCGAACAGCTTCTTGCGCATGGCGGTGTAGAGAGGAATGTAGATGCCAAGCTTGATCGCCTCGGAGATGTGAATGGCGGTCGCGGCTATGCTGCTCATCGGGATGCCGATGCCGATCGCACCGGCTGAAGAGGCAAGTCCCGCCACGAACGCACGACGGCCGAAATCAACACTTGTCATGCAGATCTCTCTCGCTGGTGTCCATCGAAGGCTACGGCAATTCGGGTCAGCACTTCCGCTTACGGCAGCTGACACGTCGCTCTCACACCCTTCACACCCTAGCAGACGGGCGATAGGTGAATATTGCCGTTTTGAAATCGCGTTGTTGCGCGAAACGCAACACGCGGATGCCACTACCTGTGGGGTCTTATCTGCGAGAAATGTCGCTTCAAGGTTTCGACAAGTTCTCTAGCTGCATAGGAAATATTTCGATCGCGATGAACGCACACGGCAACGCGTGAGCTGGAGAAGGCGGGCGATTGCACTCGAATTGAGCGGAGTCTGCCCGCAGAAACATCATCCATGACCATGAAGCGCGGCATGAACGCGACCGCACTCCCCAGCATCGCCATCCGCTTCGCCAGTTCCAGGGAGTTCGTACACACCGTGATCTGGGGCGAAAGCTTCTCGCGGCGGATGCCGGTGTCGATCATCCGGCGCAATCCGAAGCTCGTCTCGGGCAGTGCGAGAGGATATGCGAGGACGTCTTTCAGAAGGACCGATCTCTTCCTTGCAAGGGGGTGACTCGGAGCCACGAGGCAGGTGAGCGGTTCCACGTACTCAACGACTTTTGCCAGTTCATCGCGCTCAGGACCGTTGAAGGTTATTCCAATATCAGTCTCATCGTCGATGATCGCCTCTACGATCCGATCAGTGGAGGCAAAGACTACATTAAACGACACTGCCGGAAACTTGGCCTGGTATTGCGAAATCACGGTCGGCAGGAACTCTGCGATGAGGCCCTCCGGAGCATAGATGCTCACTTGGCCGCGACGCAGTCCCTTCAGGTCATCTATCGCACCCCGGATGCGCTCGAAATCGCGAAACGTGCGCTGCGTTTGGCGGGACAGGATGGTGCCGGCCGCCGTGAGGCGCATGCCTTGCCGGCTGCGCTCGAATAGTGCCGTGCCAAGGTCCTGTTCGAGACTGGCGATCATTCGGCTGATCGAGGACGGAGTGACGTGAAGGTTCTCCGCGGCACGCCGGATCGACCCGGTGCGAGCGGTTTCGTGAAAATAGCGCAGTGAGACGAACTCCACCGATTGTCCCCGACGACCAACCCTGATTGCTCGCCCCCATGATCGCACATCCATGCCGTGCTGTGGCGCCGTACACACACCATGCTTAAAGGCCGCCAACAAGCGCAAACCCGTCGCGACACGGCTTCTCAGCCACGCTGCGAGCGGAACTTCGCCCATTTGTCGCCTGCGACCTCGGCGTGCAACGGGCCTTGCTCCTGGAAGGCGCACCCTGATGGGCTCTGCCAGTTCCTGGATTGGCACGGCGATAGTTCGCGTGATCGTACTATCAGCGGCGCTGCGCAGGAGCGCCAGTGCCTTGTATATCAGGGCATTCTGCGAGGGTCTTTCGCTGTGAACCTGCTGCACTGTTTGGCCCCCTAGCAACCTCCACGGGTACGCGAGCGTTGCCGCCTCAGGGAGCAAACCTCGGGAGAGACCCCGGACCAGCGATCAGGAGGTCCCAATGTCCACCAACGACATGATCATGCCACTGGCACGCACGGACGAGCTGCCGGTGGTTCGCACGATAAGCTTCCATGACTTGCGACAATCGCTGATGCATGGCCTTGACGACTTCCTGGCGATGAAGACCCATGTCGTCTTTCTCAGCCTGATCTATCCGATTGTCGGTGTGATACTTTGGTTTGCCACCGCAGGGCTCGATCTGCTGGCTTTGCTCTATCCGCTAGCAACCGGATTTGCCTTGCTGGGTCCATTCGCCGCGATCGGTCTCTACGAACTGAGCCGGCGCCGCGAGATGCATCTTGATACGTCGTGGCGACATACCTTCGATGTTTTGCACTCACCGTCGCTTGGCCCGATCCTGCTGCTCGGGTTGCTGCTGTTCGTCGTGTTCCTGATCTGGATCGCGGTTGCGCACGGGATCTACGTGGCGAACTTTGGAGTCCACGACCCCGAACCGCTCAGCATCTTCATGCACAAGGTGCTGACTACAGAACCCGGCCACCACCTCATAGTAGTCGGCAATCTCGTCGGCGCTGCCTTCGCAGTGTTCGTCTTCGTGATCAGCGTGATTTCGTTCCCGCTGTTGCTGGAGCGGAATGTGGGGGTGGCTGTTGCAGTGACTACATCACTCAAGGCAGTTGCCGCCAATCCCCTTGTGATGACCTTTTGGGCCGCGATTATTGCTGGTGGCTTGCTGATCGGCTCGTTGCCTCTGCTGGTGGGACTGGCTGTGGTCATGCCGGTTCTCGGTCACGCCAGTTGGCATCTCTATCGGTGCGTCGTTGAGCCACGCGTGGCTTAGCTGCCCAGGACCTTGGCGTAAAACTCGAACCTCTTCCCCAAGATGGTCATTCCGCGCTCGGGAGGTTCACTCACAATTGTTCCTGCGTCCCAGAGGACGAACTGGGCGGCACGCCCCCTATATCGGCAGGAACATTTCTTGCGACCGGACGGGTCAGCGAAACGGAAACAAGCGCAATCAGCCCGTCGGTACATTGCAGCGCCTATGCCTGGGGAAGAGCATCATCACGCTGTTCCAGTGGCTCAGCGGGGTGCTACTCACTTCCTCAACACCGAGGAAAACTGATGCTGTAAGACCCCTCTTGGGGCCTCGGGAAGGCGGCTACAGCCGGACACACTGTTTCGGCTCAACTTCAGCGTACGATCGAATGTGACGTTACCCACGTCACGAGAGGTGAGAGCACGAGGCCAATGATCACTGGCAGAAGCCAAGCAACAGCATACCATGAGAGCGAGGCCGCCGCGCCAGCGAGCAAGACACCCACAGCTACATGAATGACGTGAAACCTCAGGGCATCCGTCAATGAGATGATGCTGCCTTGGCGCTTCTGCGGCTTCCAGCCGGCATCCTGGCGCAAGAGAATCTGAATGAGCGCCCTTGCGTGGTTGAGCATCGTCACTGGTGCCACAAGCACGCTATGAACGAGCTCGACCATCCAAAGAGACAAGAGCGAGCCAACACGGCCGAGCGGCTGACGATCACGACTTACTTGTCCAAGCGCCAGTGTAAGACCCAGAAACTTCGGGAGGAGCACGACGGCCATCGTAGCAAGCAGCAGACGCAAGGCCGCGACCGGATCGTAGATCGGCCAATTCGGAAATAGTGACTTCGTGCTGTCGAAGTAGCTAACGACGCGCTGCTGCTCGATCCAGATCAGCCAGAGGCCCAGCAATATCACCAGCAACCACAGAGCGGACGACACATAGCTTGCAATGCCCATGCCCAGGTGAAGCCGGCTGACCGCCGTGAGCCCGCGGGCACCAAGGATGCGTGCGTGCTGAAGGTTGCCCTGCATCCATCTGCGATCGCGTACGGCCATTTCAACAAACGTCGGTGGGCTTTGCTCGTGCGTGCCATCGAGGCTCGTCAGCAGCGCGACCCGCCATCCAGCCCGCCTCAGCAACGCAGCCTCAACGAAGTCGTGGCTCTGGATATGTCCGCCCCAAGGGGCATTTCCTGGCAACACGGGCAGGCCCGCGTTCCCGGCGAACGCGCGCGTTCGTATGATCGCATTGTGGCCCCAGTAATTACCAGACGCGCCTTGCCAAGCGGCTAGTCCGGCGGCACTCATGGGGCCGAGGGTATTGTTCGCGAAGGCTTGCAGTCGAGAGAATTTGGTGTGGCCAGGGGAGAGGCGTGGCACTGTCTGGATAAGGGCCGTATCCGGATGGGCCTGCATGGTGCAGACCAGCTGCATGAGTGTCTCGGCGGACATGACACTGTCTGCGTCGAATACAACGAAGTGGTCGTAGCCGCCTCCGTGGGTACGAATCCAGTCAGCAATGTTCCCGGCCTTCTTGCCGACGTTGTGAGCGCGATTGCGATAAGCGAATGTAACCTTTCCGCCGATCTCGCGCGAAAGCGACCTGAAGATATCGCGTTCGGCCGTCCTGTCTTCCTGCGTTTGACTATCGCTCACGACGAAGAAGGCGAATGCTTTGATCGCACCCTTGTCTTCGAGGTCGCGGACGAGATCGCGAATGGCGGCGGCGATCTGGCGCGCATCTTCGTGATAGACCGGAAACAGTAGAGCTGTACGTGATCCAACGGGAGCTTCTGCCGGCGCCGGCACAATGGAATTGCCGTCGGTACCGGCAAGCAGGCAGCACGCGCCAAGGAAGGCATTGGCTGCGCCGAAGGCCACCCAGGCAAATGCGAGCGTCGACAAGCCAAGAAACAGATAGTGCAAAGGCGTTCCGCCGTTGTGCAGGGACAAGGCGTTGTAAAGTGCAGACGCGAACGCGAAGGCCGTGAGAATGGTAGTTAGCAGCAGCGCGACGCCCATGATCCGCGACATCAGCGGATCATGAACATTCGGTCTGTTGTCCTGCTGCAGCTCGCCATCGTACCAGAGCTCCTGCGCGTTCATCTCAGTTGGCTGAGCTTTCAGCGGGGGCCGAGCCAGCCATCTATCCTTGGCTCCGGCGTTCTCTGTCATTGGCTATTTGTCCATCGGTAGAGCCACGTCTCGGGCACGCGACCATTCCAGTCGCTCAGGTTTACGCGCAGCTCGGCCAAATCCTTTCCTTGTGGATCGAAGATCAGACTGACGCGCAGGCCTCCCGTCTCTGGATTGGGTTGAACGACCAGATTGCGAATCTCGCCAACCGAGGTTGTGGCTTGCGCCTTTGGTAGTTCCTTCTCGCCGAAGCGCTCCTGATCCAGGTAGTCGATTACGAAATGGATGCTTCCAGCAGCCGCTTCGTGATAGGCGCGGCCGATCCGAGTGTCGGATATCCACGGTCCGACGAAGCGGGTGGGTGTTTCATCGCGCCAACGAAGGCGATAGCTGAGTTGATACTCGCGACCTTTTTCGAGGTGCTGCGTAGGGCGCCAGAACGCGACGATATTGTCGTGGATCTCTTCCTCTGTCGGAAGCTCCACGAGGAAGACGCTGCCGGGGCCCGGACCGCGCATGAACTCCACCCACGCGCTCGGGCGACGCTCGTACCGCGCCTCCAAGTCCTCATAGTCGGCGAACTCGCGCCGCCGCTGGATCAGGCCGAAGCCGCGCGGATTGTTGTCGACAAAGGCACTCACCTGCAGCTTGCGGGGATTGGTGAGGGGGCGCCAGATGCGCTCGCCGCTGCCGCTAAGAATGGCGAGCCCATCGGAATCGTGCACGCGCGGGCGGAAGTCCTGCACCCGCGTTGAATTGACCGGCCCGACGAGGAACATGCTCGTCAAAGGCGCGATGCCGATTTCGCCGAGCGCTTGGCGCGGGTAGAGCGTTGCGTTTACGTCGACGATCGTCTCAGCGCCCGGATGCACCGTGAACGTGTACGCGCCGCTTGCTGAGGGACTGTCGAGCAGAGCATGGATGGCAACGACGTTCGCATCGTCGGAAGGCTTCTCTACCCAGAACTTTCGAAACGAGGGAAATTCCTCACCCTTGGTGCTTGCTGTCCCTATGGCGAGCCCTCGCGCGGACAGTCCATAGACATGTCCTCGACCGAGAGCGCGGAAATAGCTCGCGCCCTGAAAGACGATGATCTCGTCTGCCTTGTCGGCACCGTTGAGCGGGCCGCTGATGCGGAAGCCAGAAAGGGGCATCTCGACTGCTTTCAAGCGGTCGTCCATGGCGCCCTCGCGTTCGTCGAGAAAATCCGCTCCCGTGAACTTGACCGGCTGTGACCTCCCGTTTTCGATCGCAAGGAGTTCGATGGGGTGCTTGAAGAGCCAGCCGAGCGGCAGCCCATGAAGTTCGAGAGCTGGAGGTCGGCGATACCAGAGAGCACTCTTGGGCTGGAACCGCAGACGTCTGTAGTCATCATAATTCGCAGGTGCGGCCGACTTCACTTCGGCAGCGGCCTTGTAGGGGGTAAACGAGAGTTCCTGCGCCTCTTTGCGTACCGTCTCGGCAATGTTCGGCTGCGCCATCGCAGATTCGCTCTGCGTGACATCGGGGGCGCCCGAATCTCGGACGGGTTCGCCGACAGACGAGCTGATTGAGCCTGTGATGCAACACATACCGGCGATCGCAGCGGCGATCCGCCGGGTGCGCCGCCTTTCGACGTCCTCCGACAGCACGCACGCTGCTCCGCCAAGCCATTTCTTCATATCCTTCATGCGCTCCATCCGGGCTGCAAGTAGGGGAACGAACGCGGCCTGTTGTGTTTCGTTCCCGCTCTGCTGCGTGACGAAGCGCACCAGGGCCGACCCGGTCGGCAAGCGGTGAGCGGCGATTGCGCGGCGCTCGTCGGCAGTTATTCGAGCACAACGACAGCCGTGCCGACGGTCACGAGGCACGCCGGATCGACGGCCTCATCTGGTGCTTGTGGCCGCATCGGAAAAGCCCGCAAGCGTGAGAAGCCCGTTGCGGGCTTCTCACGGAATTCTGGCGAGTCTACGAGACTAGTTGTCTCGCGCGCGACCGCCGCGATCGAGCCGCTGGGAGCGGTCACCAATTTCATTCGGTCGTGGCGCGCCGCGATCCTCCATGCGGAATTGCCGCATTTGATCTCGTGAGCGGTCTACGCGTGGGCCCTGGCGCTCGACCCGGCGTACCTGTACGGCTTCGCGCCGATCCGCGCGGCGTTCGACGCGATCGACACCGCGGTCGCCACGGTCCTCGAAGCGGTACACCCGGCGCTCTCTCCAACCATCCGCTCGATCATCGCGGCGGTCCCACTGATAGTCCCTCCAATTGACCTCCCAGCGGTCGCTCCAACGCGAGCGCTCCACGTACCAAGGTCTGTTTCGGTAGTAGGAGTCCCAATAGGGTCCGACCGAGAACGTCACAATCGGCACATCAATCTCGGAGACGTACTGGACGAGGGGGACATATCCTCCTTCAGCCGCGTAGCTCAAATAGGCCGAATAGACCCATCCGCGGCCGCTTTCGGTGCTCACGTCGCACCAACTGTATCCGGCAAGGCAGCCGTGGATATCGACCGGCGTATTACCTGGAAGTACATCGACGACAGGAAACTCGGGTGAAGGTCCTGCGCGCATATTCAAGTCCATCGTCACGATTGCATCCTGCGCAAGCGCGGCAGTGGGAGCGGCGAGCGTGCCGATGAAGGTCGCCGCGAGAGGAGGTAGATAGCGTCTCATGAGCGTGTCCTTTCGAACGCATAGCTTTGCATGGCCGCAAGCTTCTGTTGGAAGGAACAGCTCGACGTCACGTTTGTTCCTCTAGTGAATGCAGTTTGCAAATGGCCTCGCCCGCTGCTGGGCGATATCGACCGTTCACGCACATCCGTCCGACTTCGCTGTCGTGCGTATCGAGCTATCGATGGAATGCCGGCGGGAAGGAGAACGCGACCACGGATTTCGGCCGGCGACACGAAGCGCACCCGAGCAAAGATGATCCAAGTCATCGCATCGACGCGCTACGGCAATCTCTCGGCCCAACCCGGTTTGCGCCGTGCCAACGAGGCTCAGTTGCGTGTTCTAGATGAAACAGCCGACGGCCGAGACGATGGCGCACGCCACGACTAGCGGAGGCTTTGTAGGAGAGTGCTGATGGAGCTCGCATTGTACGGCTTGCTGAGCCTGGGAGCGCCCTCGAACACATGGTCCACTGGGTGCTGCCCATCGAACCCAGTTGTCAAGGCAAAGGGGATATCCTTTTCGCGGAGCAGACTAGCGATGGGGCCGCTTGTGGCGTCCCCAAGCCTGACGTCGATCAGGGCGCAATCAATGCCGCCCTCTCGCACAAGTTCGATACCTTGCTCGATTGTGCATGCGGGCCCGATGACGCAATAGCCCTGATCCTCGAGGTCTTGGCTCAGCTGCAGACCAACCAGAAGCTCGTCCTCGACCACGAGCACACGCCGGAAAACCGTCGCATCGTGCTCCATCCTGGGATCTGGCTCTGGGTCCTGCCTGATCCGAAATGGTGCATTGCTTGTCGGAACGAGTGACCTCTCGAAGTCGAAGCGAATGCCGTCAGCCTCGAAGCTCAGGCTCGCGCTGCCTCCCATCTCCGATGCTGCGGACCTCAAGACTGTGAGACCGAAGCCGCGCTGCACTGGCTCAACGACGGGCGGCCCGCCCGTTTCTTTCCAGGAAAGTGAGAAGCGAGGCACGTCGCCGGCGGCTTCAATGGCGTGCCAGGAAATGGAGACCTGCCCATGAGCCGAGGATAGGGCTCCGTGCTTGACGGCATTGGTCGTCAGCTCATGAAGAACGAGCGCAAGCGACTGCGCCGTCCGTGCGGGCAACATGACTGTGTCACCCTCGGTCGAGATATTTGCCGCATTTGCGCTGAAAGGTCCCAAGGTGACGGAGACCAATTGACGGAGATCAGCCCCTCGCCAATCACATTGGCGCAAAAGATCGTGTGCTGCACTCATCGATTGAAGGCGCCCCTGCAGCGCCGTAACATATGCAGCTACCGACGTTGCGCCGGCACTCGACAGCCTCGTGATTGCGAGAACATTGGCCAGGACATTCTTGACGCGGTGATCCAGCTCGCCCATGAGCAAAGTCTGGTGTTCCTCCGCCTGTTTGCGCATCGAAATGTCGAGAAGCGTCCCGACAATGCGTTGGGGCTCCCCTGCGCTATTACCGACCAGCTTGCCCCTGTCCAACAGCCAAAGGCCCTGGGATGCGGCGTCCGCCGCGACCCTGAATTCCATCTCGAGGGGCTGCTCGTCATCGCGAGTTCTGGTGAAGCGCTGCAGTAAGCTCCTTCGATCGGCCGGATGGACAATCTTCAGGACGCCTTCGAGAGAACCGAGATCCATCGAGGGCGCGCGGAGCAAGTTGTAGACATTCTGCGACCACTGAAATCGCTGCTGAGCAACGTCAAATTCATAGCTGGCGAACTGCGCTGCGTCGGCGGCGAGCCTAAGGCGTTCCTCGCTCCGACCCAACATCTCGTTCGTCGCCTCGAGCTGCCGCGTGCGCTCCGCGACGCGCGTTTCAAGCTCCTCGTTGATGCCTCTCAGCGGTTTTGTCTTGCGATGGAGGTCGACAAATACTCTGACTTTGGCCTTCAGGATTTCCGGCTCGACGGGCACGGGAACGTAGTCCACCGCACCGATCTTGTAGCCCTTCACGAGATCCTCTTGGCTAAGCCGAACGCCGGATACGAAAATGATCGCCGTCTTCTCGTGCCGAGGATGCTGCCTGATCATCGCCGCGAGCTCGAAGCCGTCGATATCGGGAAGGCAAACGTCCATCAAGATGACGGCGACTTCCGTCTTGACGAGTACGGCCAGAGCTTCTTGCGCCGAACCCGCCGAGATCAAGGTCTCTCCAAGGCTCTCCAAGATCGCATGATAAGTCAGAATCTTCCCGGGCTGGTCGTCGACCAGGAGAATGGCGTCGCGCTGCTGAATACTCATTCAGTCACCTGTGCAGCCAAATTCGCAACGCTGAGAGGAGCTGGTCCGTATCGACGGGCTTCGCCAAATAGTCCGACGCACCAGCCTCCAGACATTTTTCCCGATCGCCCTTCATTGCCTTGGCAGTGAGCGCGACAATCGGAAGCTGGGCATGTTGCTCCCTGCTGCGGATTTCCCGCATCGTCTGATATCCGTCCATCTCGGGCATCATGATGTCCATGAGGACTATGGAGACCCCTCCGTAGTCGATCGCCTCGATGGCCTCCCGCCCGGTCGTGGCGGTGCGCACAACCATACCCCGGCGGTCCAATACGCTGCTCAGCGCGAAAATGTTTCTGGCGTCATCGTCGACGACGAGAACCGTCTTGCCGGCGATGTCAACATCGCTTTCGTGAAGCCGTTTGAGCAGCTCCTGCTTGTGCGTCGCAAGGTTGGCGATATTGAGATGCAGAAACAGTGCCGTTTCATCGAGGAGACGCTCCGTCGATTCCACACCTTTGATCGTGATCGTCTTCGCAACTCGGCGAAGTTGACTGTTCTCGTCGGCGGTAAGCCCCCGTCCCGCAAAGACGACCACCGGCACTTGCGACAATTCGGAACTCTCGCTCATGCGCTCGAGAAACTCGAATCCTGTCATGTCAGGCAGCTTGAGGCTCAAAATAACGCAGTGGACTACCTCTCCCCGCAGGTGGGCGAGCGCTTCGTCTGCGGTTTCCACCATCATGATATCGACGTCGTCATGGGCCAGCAGACCCGCAATGCTCAACCGCTCGCGTTCATCATCCCCCACGACAAGAAGGCGGCGACGTTCGTTGCGGGCGAGCGAACGCATCCGCATCAATCCACGCTCGAGATGCTCTGAAGACGTTGGCTTCGCGAGATGCGCGAACGCACCGCGGGAGAGGCCGTGATTGCGATCGTCATCCATCGTCACGATCTGGACGGGGATATGTCTGGTGAGTTGATTTCGCTTGAGTTCACCGAGGACGGACCAGCCGACCATATCCGGAAGGAACACATCGAGGGAGATGGCGGTTGGATTGTAGTCGAACGCCAGGGATAGGGCATCTCTACCTTGGGATGCCCACAGCACCTTGAAGTGATTGCGCCGCGCGACATCCATCAGCAATCGCGCAAATACGGGATCATCCTCGACGACGAGCAGAACATCCTCACCGGGGCCGATGTCGTCGCGATCATCATCGAGCGAAACGTGCGGTTTCTCGCCGATTGCGGAGGTGGGCGCGGCTCCGCTTGGATCCATGCGCGCATTCTCCAGGCTCTCGTGAGCCACTGCGCCGGAGTATCGCAGCGGCAGGAATAGTGTGAATGTGCTGCCGACGCCGGGCTTGCTGCGCAGTTGAATTTCGCCACCGAGCAGGTGTGCAAGCTCGCGGCTAATGGCCAATCCAAGCCCCGTGCCGCCGTACTTCCGGCTCGTGCTCGCGTCCGCCTGCTGAACCGCCTCGAAGACAAGCTTCTGCTTGTCGAGCGGGATGCCGATGCCAGTATCAGCCACTTCAAGGGCCACCACCGGCGATGTCCCGAGCGTGGGATGCTCCGCAGGCCATCCGCGATCGGCGGCGAAAGCTGAAATGCGAACGCTGCCGTCCGACGTGAATTTGAATGCATTTGAGAGCAGGTTCTTGAGGATCTGCTGAAGCCGCTTAGAATCGGTATGGATGTTCCTTCCCAGGGCCTGATCGAGCTTGATCTCGAATGTGAGATGTCGGCGTTCTGCTTCATGGCGGAACGGGCGCGCCACCGTCTCGAGGAGGCCAAGCAAGGAGATTTCTTCTGCGTCGACGGTGACGGTCCCGGATTCGATCTTCGACAGATCGAGGATGTCACTGATGAGGTTGAGCAGATCGGTTCCGGCGCTCAAGACGGTGCGGGCAAACTCCACCTGCCTGTCCGTAAGATTGCCGTCAGGATTCTCTGAGAGCTGTTGGCTCAGAATCAGGATGCTGTTCAGCGGCGTCCGCAGCTCATGGGACATATTGGCGAGGAACTCGGACTTGTAGCGAGATGTAAGGGACAGCTCTGCGGCCTTTTCCTCGACGGCCC
>Ga0066256_1003142_pt1 | contig 16467 bp, 26 predicted proteins | sample ThiBio_1000_biof_FD_87107 | JGI IMG/M metagenome (GOLD analysis project Ga0066256, IMG submission 87107) | Wastewater bioreactor microbial communities from Cape Town, South Africa - Thiocy_expt_1000_biof (version 2) | ecosystem: Engineered > Bioreactor > Thiocyanate-remediating >...
GGGGGGTTGTGCATAGTCATTAGTGATAATCCTCATAGTCCAACACATAAGCGTTCCCATCCTGGAACTCGAACGTGATTCGCCAGTTGCCGCTGACGGTAATTGACCAGCGACCCCGCATTTCGCCCTTCAATGGATGCAGGCGGAAACCGGGAATATCCATGTCTTCAATGGTTTGGGCGGTATCCAATGCGATCAATTGCAGCCTCAGCCGTTTGACGTGACTGGCTTGAACACCTGACACACCGCCAGTTTCATACAGACGCCGCAAGCCTTTGTGCCGAAAGGTCTTGATCATATGCCGAATGTATCACGTTGCGCATCATGCAACAAGCGGCCTGACGCCTGAATTAAGCCCGCGCCGCGAAACGGTATCGGGCCTTGAATGAATGGTCATGCTGCAGAGTATGCCGAAGTCGAGTGGCCGAACAAGCCCGGATACGCGGCGTATTTATTTTTCTGCCGTCGATCTTGACCGGGCTGGATTTCCAAATGCAGTCGCACCTGCCGCCACATCGCGTGTCACGACGCTTCCGGCACCGATCAGCGCATCGTCCCCGATGGAAACGCCTGGCAAGATGATTGCGCCAGCTCCGATCCATACATTGCGCCCAATGCGGACTGGGCGACCAAACTCCAGGCCCGCAGCCCTTTGCGCCGGGTCACGAGGATGGTCGGCGGTCAGAATCTGCACGCCAGGCCCAATTTGCGTCATGGCCCCGATCACGACCTCCACGACATCGAGAATCACGCAATTGAAGTTCAGGAAAGCGCCCGCGCCAATCCTGATGTTGAAGCCGTAGTCGCAATGGAATGGTGGGCGGATCACGACGCCATCCCCCACAGCGGCAAAGCGTTCCACCAATAGCTGGTGCCGCTCCGCGTGCGGCCTGTCGAGCGACGTGTTGTAGCGAACCATCCACGCCTGCGCCGCGGCTTGATCGGCCTGGATTTCAGGGGCGCCCGCGTGGTACAGCTCGCCAGCCAGCATTTTCTCTTTTTCCGTTCGCACCATTCAGTTCTTCGTCATCCTGTGAGTTGGAGGTGCCTGGCCCTTGAGCATGCCCATCAACCCTTGCGCTCCATGACGATCAGCCGCACTGCAAGGCCGAGAAAGACCACACCCATCAGGCGCTCAAGCGCCAACTGACGACGTGGGCTCGACAGCAGCCATTGCCCCAGGCTGCCGCTGGCGATGGACAAGCCCGCCTGGAATAGCAGGCCGAGAAATGCCAGGACTGCGCCGAGGCCGACAATTTGCTGGAAGATCGGCCCGAAGGACGGCGAGGCGAACTGCGGCAGAAACACGCCAGAAAACAGGATGGCCTTGGGGTTCAGCAGATTCGTGAAGAACCCGCGACGGAAGTTCTCGAATGGGGAACGGCTGGTAGTTTGAGTGCCGGTCTCGAAAGGCTTGGTGCGAAACGATTTGTAGGCGAGGAAGACCAGGTAGGCCGCGCCACCATAGCGGATGACATCGAACGCGAGAGGCGACGTGGCGACGATTGCCGCAACCCCCACGGCAGCAAACACCGCATGAGCAAACATGGCCAGTGCGATGCCCGTAGAAGCCCATAAGGCGGGACGGCGACCTTCAGTTACCCCGGTGGCGACAATAAATGCAACATCAGGCCCCGGCGTGATAAGTAGCACGAAGGACACTGCGAGGAAGACGGGCAGGACAGAAATATCAAACGGCATGGTGCCTCCGTGAAAGGGCTAACGTCTGAGGTAACCGGCCTCGCGCGGCTTGATGCGCGAGACCCGGTTGACCGAGAGGTTAGCCACCTGGTTGAACCGCCTGCTGTAGAACCTCGGTCGCCCACTGGTTAAGGCTCTTGCCTGCGGCCTGCGCGGCCACTAGAGCCCGACCGTGAACCTCAGGGGGCACACGGAGCAACAACTTGCCGGATGCTGGCTTCTCAGGATGAAGTCCCTCCTTCTTGCACTCAGCGAGATAGTCTTTAACAGCGTGCTCAAACTCGGCCCGCAACTCCGCAACCGTCTCGCCATGAAAGCTAATGATGCTGCGAATGCCGAGAATGCGGCCGACGAAAATATTGTCTCGCTCGTCGTACTCGACGCGAGCGGTATAGCCCTTATATGACATAGTGTTCATGGCATTACTCCTACGCGTTCCAGAAGCTCTCGCGCCTCTTCGACTTGATAACGCTTGGCTTCCTTTCCCGGATGTGGCCGATGGCACCGCCACTGCTCACCCTTGAACTCGATCTTGACGCGCGAACCCTCGCGCTCCGAGATGAAAGCTCCAAGAGCCTTCATCAACGCTTCAATGTCAGCGAACGGAATGGACGCTGATGTCGGGCGCGCAAAGATGGCGCTGAGCGTTTTTCGATGTTTGGCGTTCACGAGGGGACGATATCATAAAGTGATATCACTTGCAATCGGGTAAGCGTGAGGTGGCTAACGTTCAAGTTCAGGGGTGTGCCAACGCCTGAGTTCAGGAGCGTGCTACCCATAGGCGGAGCGTCCCCTGCAACGCCGGGTTGGACCTCACGGCAGGAAACCGTGAAGTACTCATGAATGGATCGGAGAAGCTGAGAGCTTCACACCGAGAGCGTGAAGTAGTTTGAGCATGGTGTCGTAGCGTGGCTTGGCGCCTGGTGTAAGCGCTTTGTAGAGACTCTCGCGGCCAAGGCCGGTATCCTTCGCAAGTTGTGCCATACCACGGGCGCGAGCCACATCACGCACTGCGGTTAGAAATACATCGGGATTGGAATCTTCCAATGCGACGGTTATGTACTCTGCGATGGTTTCTTCATCATCGAGATAATCAGCAGCGTCGAAGGGTGCAAATTTGGCCATGGTTCACTCCTTATCCAAAACCCGCGCCATCTCAAGGGCGCGCTTGATGTCACGCTTCTGCGAGGACTTATTGCCACCCAGGAGAAGCAGGTAGATCACCTCGCCGCGACGAGTGAAATAGACTCGATAGCCGGGGCCGAAATGGAGTGCTGCGTAAATGTGGCTGGCAAAAAAAGCAGAAGCATTTGAATTCATCGGCCTACGCGGCGCTATGCGCAAGGTCCGGTGAAATGACGGGTTGGGCATCGCCGATTGATTGGCAGGCAGGTGTCGGATATGGCGTCGTGCCAGCAGGTCGGCCATCTCACCTGTTTTTTTCAGGGAGATGGTGTCCAATCTTGTCATGCACCAATCAATTGTGCGCTGTAACCGAAGGACTGGACCTTAGCCAGTAATACCGCTGTGGAGGTTGCGTCTGGATTAAAGGCAACCAGCAATAAATGCTCTTTTCCAGGATTGAAACGTGGGGAGACCACACCGTCCAATTGCCGCATCGATTCCTCCAGCGTCTTTCTTTGTTGCTCGTTAAGGTCTTGATTAATATGAATCATAACGTCGCTGATATCCATGATACTGCTCTCCTGATGATGACCGGACAGGCAATATTTTTATATCACGTTAACGCAGATATACAAACGCTCCACGGCCTAACGCCTACCGTCAGCGATTGGGCTGATGATGCCGGCTGGACGTTGCGGACTGGTGGGGCTTGTCATGGTTTATCTCCATGGTTGTGGTGAAACTAATCATAGCTGCCCAAGCAGGGTACCCGGCAGCATCGCTGACGGTCGCTCCACTCGAATACACAGTTATGCGTCATCTCGCTCGATCGGCAGTGTCTCGTCGTTCGCCCACTCATGCATCGAGTTATCGTAGACAGCAACATTCGGATACTCGAGTTGGTGCAGTAAAAAAGCGTCCAGCGTCGCCGCGATGCCGCCGCCGCAATAAACCAGTACACGCTTTGATGGCTCCGCGCCGGCCTGCGTGAACGCTGCACCAACGACATCTGCACTCTTAAGCGTGAGGGAGTGTTCTTCGATCAGCGAAAGCGCGGGCACGTTGACACTTCCAGGGACGCGCCCGGGGCGCCCATACCGCGGGTTGTCGCCGCTGTGCAGGTCAGGTGCGAGCGCGTTGATCATGCACGCACGCGGATCGCCAATGGCCGCCTTCACTTCATCCTTCCCGATGAAAATCTCGTGGCGCGGCTTGGTTACGAGCGTTGCCGGCGGATAGCACGTCTCGATCGTTTCCGTCGGCCGCCCTTCTGCGATCCATTTGTCGAAGCCGCCGTTGAGAATTGCGGCATTATCGAAACCAACGTACCGAAGCATCCACCATAGGCGCGTTGCCCACTGCATCCGTTTTCGCGAGTAGAGGACGACATGAGAGCCTGTGCCGATGCCTTTCTCAGCGAAGCGAACGGCGAGAGTTTCAACATTCGGTAAGGTGAAACGAAACTTGCTCGAACTGTCAGAGAGTTCCTCTTGCAAATCGAGAAAAGCGGACCCCGGTATATGCGCTCTTTCGTATTCGGCACGACCGCTCTCCACGCGGTACGGCCTGCCGGTTCCAATTTCGTCATGGAGAAACGTTGTGCAATCAAAAACCCGCAGATGGGAATCGCCGAGACTATTCGCCAGCCACTCGGTTTCGACGATTGCACCGGGGTTTGCATATCGCGTCGCGCTCATAAAGCTTCCTTTCCGCTTCGTGGTGATGTTGTATAACGTTCAACTTGAGAGGCCGGACACAAGGGGTGCGCAGCCCCGCTTGTGTCCGGTCCCCTCGAAGTTGTTGTTATCCACTCTTGCTCAGTGTTCGTGCATGCTTCAGGCGCGGTTGCATTTAGCATGGTCGAACAATAGAACACGAAAATAATCTTAAAACTGGGTTTCTGCACTTCAGGCACGAGCAGAATTTGGCCGCATCGATCCCAATCGACGCTATAGCTCTTCGGTGTAGGGGCTGAGAAAAATGTGGTCTCGATCACAGCTTGTTGTGCGGATGCCTCGAAGGGCAAGAAGCAGATGAGTACAGGCGCGAAACAAATAGTTCGAGCTATCTTCATTTAAGCGCGCTAACGTAGAGCTAACCGGCTCGCCAACAGGTTTGCCTCCTCGGTATTACATCGGTCATCCATGCCGGAGCTCAGAAAGATTGGCTTGAACATCCAGGCGCGTCCCGGTATCGGCGGCATAGCAAGGGACAGCCGAGCTAACAGCCACCGGTGCGCCGCTTGCGACGCGTCCGGTGCACTGCAGTGTTGGGCATCGTTGTCACAGAACACGAATGTTCTCCTCGAACTGACGTTCGTCACGTGACCTTTCGAATACCTCCCAGAGTGCCGTGCCATGCGCATCCCATTGCGGATGCGACGCCTTCTGATTCTTGTATTCGCTGAAACGCCGGTAGATGAACGCAAGAACGTCTGGCCAGAGAACTTGCGGAACCAGAGGATACCGGGCTGCTACGTCCGGATTGACCTCACGACCGAGACACATTAGCGAGACGTAATAGAGCTGGCTTTGATAGTGGCCTGTCTCGTATAGGGATTGGGCCGCCAAGTCCGCCTCGATTTTTGGAAAGGCGCCGACTGCGCGAAACACGCGCAGCATGTTTTGACGCTCCGGGCTCGTCCAAGGTCCGTTCAGTGCGCAGCGCCCGCTTTTTACCTCAGCAATGGCGATGAACGACTTCTCGTGCACCCTCGTAAAGCGAGGCTCATCCTTCATGGGGCGATGAAGGTTCTCGGCACGGTAGGGCAAACGAATGCCCAATACATCAACGTCGGTCTCTTGATTTCTGCCGCAATCTGGATGGACGACGAAATTCGGAATGGTCAGAAAGCCGTTCAAGCGCAAATACCAATACGCGAGTTGTTCTGAGCTTATGTCCATAAATTGACCGCGGCTACGACGCCCAACGTTTGCGCTCAGGCGCCCGGAAGGAGCGTAGCGACTGACGGGTCGCCTGGAGCGCATTGTTGGGCTTCATGAACACGTCACCTCTGCTCGGTCATTGCGGTGAACCACAGAAACCCACCGCTCATTTTCAAAAGAGAATCTCACCTCTACTCCACCCGCACTCAATTCTTGTGTGAGTAAGACCAGACAAGCTCCTTTAATGTGGCATTTTGACCCGATGTCCTCCAAGCCAAACTCGAAGCCCGCCTCGTTTGATTTCTCGGGCGCCCCCTCAGACCTGCGCCAAAAGATTAGGAACGGCTCAAAGTAGAGGCGATACCACGCGCCTTCAAAACACATGTGTGTGATGTACGCTCTGTCTTCGATGATGCCTTCATGCCGATAGTCTTGGCACAGAAACGCCTCGCACCGCTTCCCCTCAATTTGTGGCACATCACCATTTATGTACAGCTCATCCATGGGTCATTGCTTCCTGTTAGCCCAACGCTAGAGTTAAGCGGCGGCGAAGCCGTCCGCCTTGAACGAGTTGTTAGCCGGCAGCGGAACTCAAGAGCGTGCAAAAATACGCCGATTGATGTTGAGGTGAACCATGCACAGCTTTGATGAACTTGCCTCCCGGTGCGCCGCTTTTACCCTTGCAAGCTTGCAGGATGCGAACGAGCGAACCGTTGAAGCGCTGCAAACCAGTGGCGCCACCTCGCTCGTTAAAACACTACAGATGATACAGCTGCAGAAAGTGATCTTGGCGGTTGGAATGTTCTCGATCTTTGAAGCGAGCTTACAGGACCGTTTTGGCTGCAGCGACGGCTTCCGTGAGGCCGGGCAAATCTTAGATCAACAAGGTGAGACCGAGCTGAAGGAAAAGTTCTCCAATCTCGCCGCAGCCATCAATGTACTCAAGCATGGCAAGGGCCGCAGCTACGATGCTCTTGTGGCGAAGGCTGAGACCCTACCATTTCGCGTAAAGATGCCCGACGAGGCGTTTTTCTTTGAGGGTGACGTTTCCGAGGTCTCAACTCTTGTCGAAGTAGACGATGAATTCGTACAGCGGTGCGGCAACGTAATTGACCAAGTATCTCAAGTCTTGCGCAGGGCACGCCCGGACTTTTTCTGACAATTTAGCGGCGCATGCTCTTAAAGGCTAACGTTTGAATTGAGCGGCCTGCGCGGCTTTTCGCGCAGGTCCGCTCGAATGATGGGTTCGGCCTCGGCTCACTTGAGCGCTCTCAGCAACTTCAACGTAGCCTCACCAAGCCGCCCATCACGAGGAATTCCGATAGCACCTTGATGAGGAGCACCGGCAAGTTGTTCAATGAATGTAGCGGCGTCGTAAATGATGCGGCGGACTTCATTCCAGGTGATATTGAGTGGAGAGAAGACATCTTTCTCAGAGAGGCGGGCATCAATGTGAGCGACGGTCTTGTGGCGCACGGTGACAAGCGGAGCTGCCCGATTTGCCAATGCCGTATAGCTCGACTCAATATCTTGAAACTTCGTTGGGTCTGTTTCTTCTCGGATGAGCGCTAGGTAGGTTGGCAATGATGAAGAGTCGGAACGTTTGTCAAAGAGGTGCGCCAAGTAGATGAAGCATGCCGTGTAATGAGCATCTTGTGACGCGCGGAAGAAGTCACTGTGCTCGTTCATTGAGCGGAAAAACTGAGGCTTGGCGTCACTCATTTGTGCCCACCAGACGTCGTAGTGAGTTTTCGCGCCCGTCGCCGAGCTAACCAAATCAGCAAGTACCTTCGAGCGGTTCATGTAGAGGCCGAACGTGTTCGAGTTGAGTACCACCCCGAAGGGGCGTAAGCCGGGAGCGAAGCGAGCGGTGTGTGCTCCAACGAGGCGTTAGGCGCAGATGGCCATGTATCCACTGGACTGGTTTGGATCACGCTTTTCCCTTCCTTCGACTCGGGCCGCTCTGTTGGAAAGAAACGTCCCCCCGCAATATTGTTATGTGGCGCGAAGCGTAGTCCACGTCGTCCGCATCAACGGCTTTGTGTTATGCGGCGAACGTTGCATACGCTTCGCTCAATAGCATTTTTAACGGCCACCGTAAATTCACCAATTTCCATTCCACCTCATCAGTTGTCGGTGGCTGAAACATGCTCGCGAAGACCGCTCACGCGTGCGCATGGCTATCTGAGCTTAACGTGCAATATACACCTTGAAAGGTGTATATATAAGTTCATATAAGGTGTATAAAACCGGAACAAACTTCATAATATCTTTGATTTATATGATTTATCGCTATTAGTTAGGGGGCATATGTTTCCAGCAGATATACTTTCCTCCCCCCAAACTGCTCGACCAAGTGCGCGACCGGGTCCGGGTCAAGCATTACAGCATTCGCACCGAGACGCAATATGTGCAGTGGATCCGGCGGTTCATCCTGTTTCACGGCAAGCGCCATCCGCGTGATCTTGGGGCGCCGGAGGTCGAGGCGTTTCTGACGCATCTTGCGGTGGAGGGCAATGTGGCGGCGGCGACGCAGAATCAGGCTTTGTCGGCGCTGCTTTTTCTGTACCGCGAGGTGCTGGGAATCGAGTTGCCCTGGCTCGACAAGCTGACGCGCGCGAAGCGCCCACAGCGCTTGCCGGTGGTGCTGACGCGCGACGAGGTGCGGGCGGTGCTGGGGAAGATGGACGGTGTTTACGGTCTGCTGGCGCGTCTGCTGTACGGTACGGGGATGCGCTTGATGGAGGTGATCCGCTTGCGGGTGAAGGATGTGGAGTTCACCCGCGGCGAGATCGTGGTGCGCGATGGCAAGGGGGCGAAGGATCGGGTGACCATGCTGCCCGAATCGGTCAAGGCCGATTTGCGGGCTCATCTGGCGCGGCGGCGCGATCTGTTCGAGCAGGACAGGCGGGTGGGCAAGGCCGCGGTTTATCTGCCGGATGCACTGGCACACAAATACCCGAACGCATCGACGGAGTGGGGCTGGCAGTATGTGTTTCCCTCGGGCAGCTATTCGATCGATCCGCGCAGCGGCGAGGAGCGCCGGCATCATCTCGACGAAAAGCTGCTGCAGCGCGCGATGAAACGGGCGGTGCAGGCGGCGGACCTGGCCAAACCGGCGACGCCGCATACGCTGCGGCATTCGTTCGCCACGCATCTGCTGGAGCGCGGGCAGGACATTCGCACGATTCAGGAACTGCTGGGCCACAAGGATGTGGCGACGACGATGATTTACACGCATGTATTGAACAAGGGCGGGCATGGGGTGTTGAGCCCGCTGGATATGTGAACCGGTGTTTTCAGATCAGACGGTTTTCACCTTGTATTTGACGCCCTTGTGGCCTTTCAGGTCGGCATCCTGCGTCCACAGGGTGGCCTGGCACGCCCGGGCGGTGAGCAGAATAATGCTGTCGGCCATGGGAAGTTGGTGTTTGGCCGAGTAAAGCGCGGCAGCCAGCGCGGTGTCGGCATTGAGGCCAACGATTTCGCCCCGTGCCATGAAGTCGGCTGCCTGGTGGGCTGCCGGTTCGCCACGCAATAGCGCGACACGCTTGCAGACCTCGAAGACGGAAAGGCTGGGCACGATGAGGGATTCCGTGGCTTCGAGAATGGGAGCGAAGAAATCGGCATTGCTGCCGTTGGCGAAATATTCCAGCCAGCCGCAGGAATCGACCACGTTTATGCCCTTTGGGGCATTCATACGCGGTCGTCCTCGCGCTCGATATGGGTATCGATCCCAGGCAGAAAACCGCGCGCGGCGGTGATAGGCTGCTCGGGAATCAGCTCGATGTGGTCGCCCTGGATGCGCGCCCTGAGTTTCTGGCCGGGCTGGAGGTTGAGCTGACGGCGCAGGTCGCGTGGGATGACGACTTGAAATTTGGGGGAGACGGTGATCGTTGTCATGCAATACTCCTTTCGTATGACGTTACAATATCGTAAACCATAAATGCCGACAACAGCATGATCGATGACGAAGACTACATGCGCGCCGCGCTGCACCTGGCGCACCAGGGCGGGAAGGCCGGCGAGGTGCCGGTGGGGGCGCTGGTGGTGTGCGGCGGCGAGATCGTCGGGCGCGGATTCAACCAGCCGATTTCCAGCTTTGACCCCACGGCGCATGCCGAGGTGATGGCGCTGCGCGACGCGGCGGCGCGGCTGGGCAATTACCGGCTGGTCGGCTGCACGCTGTATGTGACGATGGAGCCGTGCGTGATGTGCGCGGGGGCGATCCTGCATTCCCGGGTGGCGCGGGTGGTGTACGGGGCAAAGGAATACAAGACCGGCGCCCACGGCAGCATCATCGATGTGTTCGCCGAGCCGCGCCTCAACTATCATTGCGAGATCGTCGGCGGCGTGCTGGCGGACGAATGCGCGGCGACGATCTCGGGCTTCTTCGAGGCGCGCCGGCAACAGAAGAAGGAGGCGGGCCAATGAGCGGGCTGGTGATCGAGGTGGACCTGCGCCTGCAGCAGTTATACCTGTGGGAACCGTACCCGGACGGCGACATGCTGATCCGCCAGTATCCGGTGTCGACGGCGGCGAACGGGGCGGGGGAGCAGGATGGCAGCCATTGCACGCCGCGCGGACGCCACCGCATCGCGGAAAAGATCGGCGCCGGCATGCCGCTGTGCACGGCTTTCAAGGCGCGCCAGCCCACAGGCGAAATCTGGACGCCGGAACTCGATGCCGAAAACCCGGGGCGCGACTGGATCCTGACGCGCATCCTGTGGCTCGATGGCCTGGAGCCGGGCCGGAACAAGGGCGGCGCGGTGGACACGCACAACCGCTACATCTATGTCCACGGCACCCACGAGGAGCACCGCATCGGCACGCCGGCGTCGCACGGCTGCATCCGCATGAAGAATGCGGATGTGGCGGAACTGTTCGATCTGGTGAAGGTGGGAACGGAAGTGAGGATTTCGTAGGGTGGGTGGCCTGTGAGAACCGTTGCGCCGTTCGTGGTGAGCCCTTCGATGAACTCAGGACAGGCTTGTCGAACCACCTTGGTCATGACCGGGGAGAGCGTGTAGTCAGCCCTTCGACAGGCTCAGGGCGAACGGATTGGGGGTTAGGGTACTCGTTGAGTTGCTGCTTGGTGCTGGCCGTTGTCCCGTTCGTGGTGAGCCCTTCGATGAACTCAGGACAGGCTTGTCGAACCACATTTTGGCAACCCTCAAATCTCTTTCTTGGATCTGTTATTGGACAGCCTTGTAATCTCGTCCCAGTCGCCGCATATCAATGCTTCCTTCTTGGCCCGGCTCCAACCTTTGATCTGCCGTTCGAAACTCAAGGCTTCAATTCGCGTTGAACATGCCTGGCTCCAGACCAGCTCAACCGGCAACCGCGTCGCAGTGTAGCCGCTGCACGTCCCTGTCACGTGTTCGCCGACTCGCCTGTCGAGATCATCCGTATGGCCTGCATAGTACGAGCCATCCGCGCAGTGCAGCAGATATACCCAGAATCCCACGATCTTTCCTCCGGGCGATCTTTCAAGCCCGTTCGGGCTGAGCTTGTCGAAGCCCGGCCTCCCCTCAAAGTGGCATCGGCTTGCCGTCGTTCAGATTGAGCCAGCCCTTGGCGATACGGTAGATGAACCAGATGCCGGCGACGCCGAGCACCAGCCAGCCGATCAGGATGATCCAGGTGAGGGCACCGAGGACGAACCACCCCACGCTCCACCAGAAGGTGCGGATCTGCCAGCGGAAGTGGCTTTCCATCCAGGTGCCCCGTGCGTCGTCGAGCTTGATGTAGTTCAGCACGATGGCGACGATGGCGGTGACGCCGGAAAACAGCGACAGCGCATACAACGCATACGTCACGGTGTTCAGGGTTTTGAGGCTGGCGAGCTTGTCGTCGGTCGCGGTATCCATCAGTTACGCGCTTTCTCGTAGATCGGCATCATTTTCGGTACCAGCGCGTTCAGCGCCTGCATGCGGTTGGCGGGCGAGGGATGGGTGCTGAGGAACTGCGGCGGGCCGTTGCCGCTGGCCTGGCCCATTTTTTCCCACAGGCTGATGGCGGCATGCGGATCGTAGCCGGCGCGGGCGGCGAGTTCGATGCCGTAGCGGTCGGCCTCGGACTCGCTTTCGCGGCTGTTGGGGAGGGTCAGCGCAAGGTCGGCCACCGGCGACAGCACGGTGAGATCCTGCCCGACGAGGATGGAGCCGAGCTGCAGTCCGCTCTGCTGGGCCATGGCGCGCGACATGCGCTCGCGGCCATGGCCCAGCAGGGCGTGCGAGATTTCATGCCCCATGATCTGGGCGATTTCGTCATCGCTCAATTTCAGCTTTTCGATAATGCCGGTGTAGATCGCCATCTTGCCGCCAGGCATGCACCAGGCGTTGAGCGTGGGTTCGTCGATCACCGCAACCGACCATTTCCAGTCACGGCTGGGCGGGTACATGTTGCCGGCCTGTACGATCAGGCGATCGGTGATGCGCTTGACGCGGTTGTTCAGCGCTGCGTTGCTGCTGAGCTTGCCATTCTTTCGTGCTTCACTCAGCGTTTGGGCATAGGCCTGGGCTGACGAAGACTGCGCCTGTTCTTCGGATACCAGCACCAGTTGCTTGCGGCCGGACACCGGGTTGGTCTGGCAGCCCGCGAGCGTGACGGCGAGCAGCGCTGAAACGACGAGTGTGCTTTTCATGGGGTACCTTTTCCGTTGCTCATATTCCGCGCAGCAGTTCGTTGATGCCGACCTTGGAGCGGGTCTTCTCGTCGACCTTCTTCACGATCACCGCACAATACAGACTATAGCTGCCATCCTTCGACGGCAGGTTTCCGGACACCACCACCGAGCCGGCGGGAATGCGGCCATAGGTGACTTCGCCGGTTTCGCGATCGTAGATCTTGGTGGACTGGCCGATATAGACACCCATCGAGATGACGCTGTTGTCCTCCACGATGACGCCTTCGACCACTTCGGAACGTGCGCCGATGAAGCAGTTGTCGCCGATGATGGTGGGATTGGCCTGGACCGGTTCGAGCACGCCGCCGATGCCGACGCCGCCCGAGAGATGCACGTTCCTGCCGATCTGCGCGCAGGAGCCGACGGTGGCCCAGGTGTCGACCATGGTGCCCTCGCCGACATAGGCGCCGATGTTGACGTAGCTGGGCATCAGCACGACGTTTTTCGCGATATGGGAGCCCTTGCGCACGGCCGCCGGCGGCACCACGCGGAAACCGCCTTCACGGAAATCCTTCGAGTTGAAGTCGGCGAACTTGCTGGGCACCTTGTCGTAATAGTTGGTGTGGCCGCCCTTGATGAAGGCATTGTCCTCGAGCCGGAACGACAGCAGAACGGCCTTTTTCAGCCACTGGTGGGTGGTCCAGTTCTGGCCGTCAGTGCGTTCGGCCACGCGCAGTTCGCCCTTGTCGAGCAGGTCGATCACGGCCATGACGGCATCCTTGACCTGCGGATCGACATTGCGCGGCGTGATATCGGCGCGGCGTTCAAAAGCGTCTTCGATGGTTTTCTGCAGGTCTTGCATGATGGATCCCTGTGATGGAAGGTTGAATGAAAGGAACGAATGATGGAGCGGTGGGGTCAGGCGACCTCGCCGACGAAAGCGGCCATGCGCCGGGCGGCTTCGACGCAGGCTTCCAGGCTGTCGACCAGTGCGATGCGGACGAAACCCTTGCCGGGGTTGACGTTGGCGGCATCGCGCGCGAGATAGCTGCCGGGCAGAACGGTCACGTGCTGTGTTTCGTACAGGCCGCGCGCGAATGAGGTATCGTCGCCGCCGGGTACCCGTGCCCACAGATAGAAGGCCGCGTCGGGCGTGTCGAAAGCCAGCACGTCCTTGAGCAGCGGCATTACGGCGGCGAATTTCTCCGCGTACTGGCGGCGGTTTTCGATCACGTGCGCCTCGTCGTTCCAGGCGGCGATGCTGGCGGCCTGCACCGCCGGATTCATTGCGCTGCCGTGATAGGTGCGATAGAGCAGGAATTTCTTCATGATGGCGGCGTCGCCCGCCACCATGCCCGAGCGCAGGCCGGGCACGTTGGAGCGTTTCGACAGCGAGTTGAATACGACGAGATTCTGGAAGCCGCGCCCGAGTTGCTGCGCGGCGGTGAGCGCGCCGAGCGGCGGCCGGTCTTCCTCGAAATAGATTTCCGAATAACACTCGTCAGCCGCGATCGCGAAACCGTGCCGGTCGGACAATTCGAACAGCCGTTTCCATTCGTCCGGCGACATCACCTTGCCGGAGGGATTGCCCGGCGAGCATACGTAGACCAGACTGATGCTTTCCCACAGATCCTCCGGCACCCGCGACCAGTCCATGCGGAAGCCGTTTTCGGGCAGTGTGTTGAGGAAAAAGGGACGGGCGCCGGCCAGCAGGGCCGCGCCTTCGTAGATCTGGTAGAACGGGTTCGGCGAGATGACCGTGCGCCGGCCGTGACGGCTGGAATCGACGCCGGCCTGGGCGAAGGCGAACAACGCCTCTCTGGAACCGTTGACCGGCAGTACCTCGGTCGCCGGATCGAGTTTCACGCCGTAGCGACGTGTCGCCCAGGCGGCAATGGCTTCCCGCAGTGCATCCGAACCCTGAGTGATGGGATAATTCGCCAGCCCGCCGAGTCCGGCGATCAAGGCATCCTGGATGAATCGAGGCGTCGGATGCCGGGGCTCGCCGATCGACAGGTTGATCGGTGCAAGGCCGGGATTCGGCGTCACCCCGGCGAAAAGCTCGCGCAGTTTCTGGAATGGATACGGATGAAGTTGATCAAGGCGCGGATTCATGGCAGTACGGGATTTGACTCAGCCACCCATTATAAAGCCCCATGTCGTCGATTTCCTTGCAGCGCACGCTTGCCGTCGGCAGTCTGACCTACGCCGCCACCCTGTGGGGGCTGGTGTGGTATCCCTATCGTCTGCTGGGCGAGGCGGGCGTGGGGGGCATTGCATCGAGCTTCTTCACCTACGCAACGCCTCTTTTGCTGATGGGCTGGCTGCATGGCCGCGTATTGCGCGAGGCGCGCGGTCACTGGCTGTGGCTTGCCGCGCTCGGCATCGCGGCGGGCTGGACCAATCTGGCCTACGTGCTGGCGGTGCTCGAAGGCGAGGTCGTGCGTGTCCTGCTGCTGTTTTATCTGTCGCCTTTATGGACGGTGCTGTTCTCCCGCCTGCTGTTGCACGAGAAGCTCAACCGGGCTGGCTGGGCGGTGATGGCGCTGGCCGCGGGCGGCGCGCTGGCCATGCTGTGGCAGCCCGGCGAGTGGCCGCTGCCGGCCAGCCGCGCCGAATGGCTGGGCCTGTCGGCAGGGGTGATGTTTGCGGCGAATAACGTGATCAGCCGCCATCTCCAGGGCGTTGCCGAAGGCGCCAAGGCGGTGTCGGTGTGGGTGGGCGTCGCGCTGCTGACCGTGATCGGCCTGACCCTCAAGCCGGCCGAACTGGGATTCATCGCGCAGGCCTCGCCCGTCACCTGGCTGCTGCTGGCCGGAGTGGGCATTGCCATCGGCAGCATGACTTACGCCGTGCAGTATGGCCTGGCGCGCGTGCCGGCCAACCAGGCCATCGTCATCTTCCTGTTCGAACTGGTGGTCGCGGCCGTCGCGTCCTATTTCCTGTCGGACGAGCGCATGGGCGGGCAGGAATGGGCGGGCGCCGTCATGATCATCACCGCCAGCCTGTTTTCCGGGCACATGGAAAACGATCCAGCGAAAGAGCGCCCTCATGTCTGACGGATATCCGCCCGTGCGCGTCACGGCCCTGCTGCATGCCGGCCTGCTGGTATCGGATCTCGCGCGTGCGAAGACCTTCTACGAATCGGTGCTGGGACTGAGACCGTATCCTCATCGCCCCGCCTTGCCTTATCCCGGCGAGTGGTACGACCTCGGCGACAGCCAGCAACTGCACCTGATGCAGTTGCCCGATCCCGATGCCGAATCGGTGCGCCCCGGACACGGCGGCCGCGACCGCCACATCGCGCTGGGCGTGAAAGACATGGCTGCGCTGAAAAGCCGTCTTGACGCGGCCGGGATCCCGTACACGGCAAGCAGATCGGGGCGACCGGCGCTGTTCTGCCGTGACCCGGATATGAATACGCTGGAGTTCGTCGAAGTCCCTTGATCCAGGATCGATCCGCCAGATTGCTGCGGCAAGCCCGCAAGGAGCGTTCTATTTCGCGGTCGAGATCAGCCGTAAACGGGCCTGATGGCGCGGGTCGGGAGAGACGGGACCGGATTTACGCGAAAAGCGACTGACCATCACGCGCCAGCAGCGCGGCACCGTAGGCGGCTTCGGTGTGGGCGGCGCGGCTCACCGGCACGCCGAGCAGGCGCTGGCGGATGCGTGTCCAGGCAGGATTCCGCGCGCCGCCGCCAGCGGTCTCGACGCGGCTCACGGGGGTGGCGCCCAGATCGGCCAGCAGGCCGTAGCCGCGCGCCTCGATGCGCGCCAGGCTTTCCAGCAGGCCGTGCAGGAATTCCGCATCGTCGGCCGGCCGCGGCGCCAGGCGGGGCGCCAGCAGGGGATCGTTGACCGGGAAGCGCTCGCCGGCGCGCAGCAGCGGCAGATAGTCGTGCGGGCTGGCCACATTCGGGTCGATTTTTCCGCTCAGCTCGGCGAGTGTGCGGTCGTCGAAGAATTGCCGCAGCACCGCCCCGCCGGCGTTCGATGCGCCACCCGCCAGCCAGCGACTGCCGTACCAGTGGCTGTAGATGCCATGTTCGGTCGATTCCACCATGGTGTCGGAAAGCAGCTTCAGGACCAGGGTGCTGCCGAGCGAGGTGACCGCTTCGCCGCTCTGGG
>Ga0066256_1003143_pt1 | contig 16466 bp, 15 predicted proteins | sample ThiBio_1000_biof_FD_87107 | JGI IMG/M metagenome (GOLD analysis project Ga0066256, IMG submission 87107) | Wastewater bioreactor microbial communities from Cape Town, South Africa - Thiocy_expt_1000_biof (version 2) | ecosystem: Engineered > Bioreactor > Thiocyanate-remediating >...
CGCGGCGCGCCCGACATCCTGGTGAAGCTCGCGAAGTGCTGCACGCCGGTGCCCGGCGACGAGATCATGGGATTCGTCACGCGCGGCAGCGGGGTCTCGGTGCACCGCACCGACTGCACCAATGTGAACGCGCTCATGGCGGACCCCGCCCGTGTGATCGACGTCGAGTGGGCGCCCACCTCCAAGAGCGTGTTCCTCGTGCAGATCCAGGTCGAGGCGCTGGACCGCTCCGGCCTGCTGAGCGACGTCACGCGCGTCCTGAGCGAGCACCACGTCAACATCCTCTCCGCGACGGTGTCGACGACGGACGACCGCCTGGCCCTCAGCCGATTCGTCTTCGAGATGGGCGACACCGTCCACCTCGACCGCGTCCTCAACGCCGTCCGGCGCATCGACGCCGTCTACGACGTGTACCGCGTCACCTCGTCCTGACGGGGACCCTCCACCGCCCACCCGCGCAGCAGCGCGAGCGCCTGCCGCTTGTGCGGCACGGGAACCGAACGCTCGAGCCAGTCGATCGCGGCGCCGGGATCGACGATCCCCTCGGCGCCCATGAGCCGCGCCGCGTTCCGGTGCACGCGGTCGTCCACACGGCTGAGGTCCGCCAGGGTGCGTGCCGGCGTCGTGACGAGCACACCGCCGATGCGATCGAGGTCGTGCGCGGCGACGCAGAGGTCGCGGTACTGGAAGCGTCTGCCGATCAGGTGATGCAGTCGACGGGGCACGGCGCGCTGCACGGTGTGCCGCGACGGAGGCGCGGGCAGCGCTCCGTGCACCCACGCGGCACTCAGGTGGGTCGCTGCCAGGACGTCGCCCAGCAGCCGTGCCAGCGAGCCGCCGCGGAGAGCCGCCGTCTCGACAGCGTCCGCGGGAATGTACGCCTCACCGAGTTCGACGAGATGTCCGTCCAGGCAGGCGGCCGACAGCTCCGCCGTCGACAGCCGATCGTCCGCGAAGTAGAGGAAGGGTGAGCCCATCACCGCAGTGTGCCCGACGCATCCCCGCGGTCTTCGCGGGGCGCCGGGTTCTGTGGACAAGTGCCGCCGTCAGCCGCCCAGCGCCCTGAGCCACGACTTGCGCGCCTCGAGAGCCTCCGCCGCCGTGGCGATGGCCTTCTTGTCGCCCGTCTTCTCCGCGCTTGCGAGCTCCGCCTCGAGTTTGGCGATCGCATCCGTCAGCTGGCGGGTCATGTCGTTCGCACGAGCCTTGGTCTCGGGGTTGTTCCGCTTCCAGTCGGCGTCCTCCCGCCCGCGCACGCCCTGTTCGATCTTCCGCAACTCGTCATCGAGGGCGCGCTCCTGCTCGCGGGGGAACACGCGACCGATCTCGTCCCATCGACGCTGGATGGATGTCAACAGGGTGCGGGCCTTGGCGAGGTCCCGCTCGTCCGGTATCGCCGCCGCCTCGGAGAGGAGCTCACGCTTGGCCTCGATCTTCTCGCGCGACGCCTCGACCTCGGCGTTCGCGCGATCGGCGCGAGCACCGTACAGGGCATCTCCCGCGGCCTTGAAGCGAGCCCAGAGGGCGTCGTCGACCTTCTTGCCCGCACGACCCGCCGACTTCCACTCCTCGAGGAGGTCGCGGTACGCCGCGATGCCGTCCTCACCCTTCGGCGCGAGCGCCTCGGCGCGCTCCACGAGGCGCGTCTTCCGGTCGCGTGCGGACTTGTGGGTCTCATCGAGCTCCGCGTAGAACTCGCGGCGGTGCTTGTCGATCGCGCCCCGCGCGTCGCGGAAACGCTTCCACAGCTGCTGAGCGGTGGACTTGGGCAGGCGGGGGTCGCGCTGCTGCTGCGTCTGCCACTCCTCGAACAGCGCATTGACGTCGGCGGTGGTCTGCTTCCACTGGATGCTGCGCGGATCGCGGGCAGCCAGCGCCTCCATGCGCTCCACGAGCCTCGTGCGCTCCTCGATCGCGGCATCGACCGCCTCGCGCGCTGCGGCGGTCTCGGCGGCGGTCGCCTCGGAGAGCTCGTCGACGAGGGCCGCGAGTCGAGCCTCGAGGGCTGCGAGGTCTCCGACGGCGGCGGCGCCTGAAACCTTGGCCTGCACCTTGGCCGCAGTGGATCGGAGGTCGGACGCGGCGGCGCCACCGCGGCGATGCCGCACCTCCAGCAGGGTGACCTCGCTCGCCAGGTCCGCGTACTTGCGCTCGAAGTAGGCGAGGGCCTCCTCGCGGGTCCCATCGGGGAACTCGCCCACCACGCGCCACTCGGAACCCTCGCGCACGAGGACGGTGCCGTCGTCGTCGACGCGGCCCCACGGCTCGGCGGGCGCCCCCCGCGCGCCGCCCGCCGCGGCGCCCGGAGCCGGCCCGGGCGGCGGCGCCCGGGCGGGGGAACCAAACGGCGGCGGGGCGGCGGGGGCGGGGGCGGCGGCCCCCGCCCCCGGGGCTGGGCCGGCAGGGGTTGCGGCGCGACGGCCGCCGGCGCCTCGGGCGGCGCCACCGCGCGCGCAGCCCGCTTCTCGAGCGGAGTCACGCTGGCGATCACGCGTTTCCACAGCGCCGCTTCCTCGGGCGCGAGGCGTCTCACCGCTGGCGTTGCGGCGTCGGCACCGTGGCGATCGGCCCGCCGCCCAGTCGGCTGAGCGTTCCGGCCGGCAGCAGCAGCCAGGCGGTGCCGCGCGCATTCATGCCGCCTGCGATCGCGCGCGCATCGTCGCCCGCGCCCCAGAAGGTATCGACCCGGTTGGGGCCCTTGATCGCCCCGCCGGTATCCTGCGCGATCCACAGGCCATTCGCCTCGGCACGGTCCATCGACAGGAACACCGGCGCGCCGAGCGGGATGAACTTGGGATCGACCGCGGCGCTCACCTGCCCGGTGACGGGCAATCCGAGCGAGCCGTTCGGCCCGGCGCCCTTCAGTTCCTGGAAGAACACATAGCTCTTGTTCTCCCACATGATGTCCCGCCCCTCCTCGGGGTGCTCGCGCAGATAGGCGATGATGCCCTGCATCGAGGCGCCGCCGGGCTTGAGCAGCCCGCGGTCGCGCATCAACGCGCCGATGCCGACATATTCGCGGCCATTCTGGCCGGCAAAGCCGATGCGCATCAGCTGGCCGTCCGGCCCGCGCAGTCGTCCCGATCCCTGGATCTGGAGGAAGAACAGCTCGATCGGATCGGCCGCCCAGGCGATCTCCAGCCCGCGCCCCTCCAGCGCGCCCTGGTCGATCTCCTTGCGGTCGTAATAGGGAATGAAGGCCTTGCCGGCGACGCGGCCGCGGATCCGCTTGCCCTTCATGTCGGCCGAGAACTGGCCGAGATCGACTTCGATGATGTCGTCCGGCTTGGCGTAGACGGGCACTTCATAGCCCGGGCGGCGATGCCGCGATCCGGCGATCTCCGGCTCGTAATAGCCGGTCGCCTGCGCCTTGCCGTCGGCGACCTGCACCGTCTCGAACCAGCGCGCGAAGAAGCCGCGCGCGTCACGCTCGTCCCAGGCCTTCGCAGCATCGCAGGAAGGCTGCCAGTCCCGCCCCTGGGTGAGCCCGCTCGCATCGGTGCGGCGCACCAGCGACGGACAGCTCAACCGATAGGCGACCAGCGCACGCGCGGCAGCCGCATCGCCCAACGGCAGCGAATCCAGCGCGGGTCCGGCAAGCAGCCCGGCCGAGGCGGCGACGAGCGTGCCGGCGGGGGCAGCGGGTGCCGGAATGGCGGCGAGCGGCGTCGCGGGGATGGGCTGGCGGGCGGCGGGGTTGCCGTGCGGTTCCGAGACGCGCCCCGACTCCCGCGGCATCTCTCGCGGACGTTCCCTCGGCGCTTCGCGCGGCGGCGTATAGCCCGGCTCCACCGAATGCGGCACCACGCCGCCCGAGCAAGCGCCCAGCAGCGCCGCAAGCGCGACTCCCCCCCAGATCCGCATAGATCGGCCCCTCAGGCTTCGTCGGTTTCGACGAGCTTCCAGTTGGGATCGTCGCTGCGGAGGCTCCGCGCGAAGGTCCAGATGTCGTGCGTCTCCACCGCATCGCTCAGCGAGCCGGCGATCACATTGCCATCGGCATCGCGCGTCACCGCCGCGATATCGGCGTCGAAGCGCACGGTGATGCGGGCGGCCTTGCCCTCCACCACCACGTCCGAGATCAGCGCGCGCTCGATCGCAACCAGGCGATTCTCCAGCACATGGCCGGCGGCCTTGCGATCGGCGATCGCCTGGGCAAAGCCGGCGCGGACATCGTCCTCCACCAGCCAGGTCAGCGTCTCTTCATCGCCCTTCCAGAAGGCCTCGAGGATCATCTTGTACGCACTCTTGGCACCATCGAGGAACTGAGCGACGTCGAAGCTCGCATCGGCGGCGATCACGGCCTTCAGGCCCGATTCCGCGCCCGTACCGATCACCCGCGCGCCGATCTCGCGCGTCTCGGGCGTCTGATCGATGGTGCGGGCCGCCGGCGACACCGCCACGCGCTCCTCGCTCGGCTTCGGCAACGCCTGCTCATGGCCGGTGCGCTTGCCGAGCACGGCATAGAGTCGGAGCGCCAGGAAACCGGCCACCATTGCGAACAGAATTATCGTGTACACTACGCCTCCAAACGCTTCGCCGCTAACATAGGCCTAAGCGACGCTGGTTTCAAATATCCGGTTCCGCGCGTCGAATCCGGGGGCAATTGAAACGCGTGCGCCCGCCTGCTAGGCGCGCAATCGATCCAACGCGCAAACGGCGCCAATCTTTCCGGAAATAAAGAGGACATCGAAATGGCCGAGAACGACACGATCGCCGAATTCGGCGAGCCCGCTGCCAATGGCGCCGATACCGCCCCGGCCGCCGGTCTGCTGTCGCAATATGTGAAGGACCTCTCGTTCGAGAATCCGAACGCGCCGGCCATCTTCCAGAACCCGACCGCGCCGGCCATCGACGTGCAGTTCAACATCGGCTCGGCCAAGGTCGCCGACGAAGTCTATGAGGTCGTCCTCAAGATCGAAGTGCGCGCCACCGCCGAGAGCCAGGCCGCCTTCATCGTCGACCTGTCCTATGCCGGCCTGTTCGGCATCCGCAACGTGCCCGAAGGCGAAGCGCTCGACGGCTTCCTGCTCGGCGAGGCGCCGCGCCTGCTCTTCCCGTTCGCCCGCCGCGTGCTGGCCGATGCGGTGCGCGACGGCGGCTTCCCGCCGCTGATGCTCGAGCCGATCGATTTCGGCGGCATCTACATCCAGCAGCGTGCGATGAACGAATCGGGCCTTACCGGCGAAGTCGCGGGCGAAGCCTGAAGGAGTATCCGGGGGTGACGGTTCCCAGATCCTCCCCGGGCTCGCCTCGGGGAGGATTCACGCGGTGAAGCTCGCTCGCAGCCTCGGCTCGGTGGGCGGGCTCACGCTGGCCAGCCGCATTCTCGCGCTGGTCCGCGATTCGCTGCAGGCCCGCTATGTCGGCGCGAGCTTCGCGTCGGATGCGTTCACCATCGCCTTCCGCCTCCCCAACATGTTCCGCGCGTTGTTCGCCGAGGGCGCGTTCAACGCCGCCTTCATCCCGATGTTCAATCGAAAGGTAGGCGAGACCGGCGAGCTCTCGCAGGGCCTCGATTTCGCCGAGCGCGCACTCTCGGTGCTGTTCCTCGCGCTCGCGGTGATGACCGGCGTGATGCTGGCCGCCGCCTGGCCGCTCACCTGGCTGCTCTCCGGCGGTTTCAACGACGTGGCGCCCGATCGCTTCGCCTTCGCGGTCGAGCTGAGCCGGATCACCATTCCCTATCTGATGCTGATCAGCCTGGCCTCGCTGCTGGGCGGCATCCTGAATTCGCTCGACAAATTCTGGGTCAACGCCGCGGCGCCGATCCTGCTCAACATCGCGATGGTGGTCGCGCTCGCCGTGTTCAACGGCGATCCGTTCGAGACGGCGCGGGCCCAGGCGATCGCCGTGCCGATCGGCGGCGCGCTGCAGCTCGGCTGGCTGGCATTGGCCTGTCGCCGTTCGGGCGTGTCGCTCAAGCCCCGCCTGCCCCGCCTCGATCCCGAGGTGAAGCGGCTGATGAAGCTGATCCTGCCCGCCGCCGCAGGCGCCGGCGCCTCGCAGATCAACCTGCTGATCTCGAGCGCGCTTGCCGGCGGACTGCTGGCCGCGGGCTCGCTCTCCTACATCTATTATGCCGATCGGCTGAACCAGCTGCCGCTCGGCATGATCGGCATCGGCCTGGGCACCATCCTGCTCCCCACCATCTCGCGCCTGCTCGGCGCCGGACGGGACGAGGAGGCGATGGAGACGCAGAATCGCGGGATCGAGCTCGCGCTGTTCCTCACCCTGCCCGCGATGGTCGCGCTGATCGTCGCGGCCGAGCCGATCGTGCGCGGCCTGTTCCAATATGGCCATTTCGGCCCGGAGGCGACGCGCGCCTGCGCGCTGGCGCTCGCGGGCTTCTCGGTCGGCCTGCCCGCCTATGTCCTCGTGAAGGTACTCACGCCCGGCTATTATGCCCGCCACGACATGAAGACGCCGGTGCGCTACGCCATCGTCTCGGTTGGAGTGAACATTGCGCTGAATCTCGCGCTTATCCCGCTGATCGGCGCCAGCGGGCCGCCGCTCGCCACCGCGATTTCGTCGAGCGTCAACACCTTCATGCTCTATCGCACGCTGCACCGGCGCGGCCATTTCACCGCCGACGCGCAGCTCAAGCGCCGCCTGCCCCGCCTGGCGATCGCCGCGGCAATCATGGGCGGGGCGCTGTTCGCCTTCGATCACCTGCTCGACCCCTGGCTCAACGGCCATATGATCGAGCGCTACGGCGCGCTGGTGGTGCTCGTGGGCGCGGGCTGCACGATCTACGTCCTTGCCTGCTTCGTCACGCGCGCCTTCCTGATCTCGGACATCAAGGCGCTGGTCCGCCGCCGTTCCGCGCGCTAGAGGCCTCCGCGTCCCTGACATCATCGTGCGGCCGCGTCCCCGCCGTCTCGGACCCGCGGCCCGTCCAAAGGCCGAACGGTCAGCCCGGGCGCGGAGTGAACAATCATGCGCGTCGTTTCCGGCATCCAGACCACCGGCAATCTCCACCTCGGCAACTATCTCGGGGCGATCAAGCAATGGGTGGCGATGCAGGACCAGGGGGAATGCCTGTTCTTCCTCGTCGATCTCCATGCGCTGACGGGCAATATCTCGCCGCGGGAACTCGCCAATAGCACGATCGAGATGGCGGCGACCCTGCTCGCCTCGGGCATCGACGATCGCGCGATCCTGTTCAACCAGGCGCGCGTGCCCGCGCATGCCGAGCTGTGCTGGATCCTCAACGGTACCGCGCGGATGGGCTGGCTCAACCGCATGACCCAGTGGAAGGACAAGGCGGGCAAGAACCGCGAAGGCGCCAGCGTCGGCCTGTTCACCTATCCGGTGCTCCAGGCGGCCGATGTCCTCGTCTACAAGGCGACGCATGTGCCCGTCGGCGAGGACCAGAAGCAGCATCTCGAGCTCGCCCGCGACATCGCGGCCAAGTTCAACACCGATTTCGAAGTCGAGCTGTTCCCGCTGCCCGAGCCGTTCATCTCCAAGGCCGCCCCGCGGATCATGAGCCTGCGCGACGGCAGCGCGAAGATGTCCAAGTCCGACCCTTCGGACCTGTCGCGCATCAACCTGTCGGACGATGACGACATGATCGCGCAGAAGCTCCGCAAGGCGAAGACCGATCCCGAGCCCCTGCCCGATTCGTTCGATGCCCTTGCCGAGCGGCCCGAGGCGAAGAACCTGGTGACCATCTTCGCCGCCCTGTCGGACCGCGACCCCCAGTCGGTGGTGACGGAGTTCGCCGGCCAGGGCTTCGGCGCGTTCAAGCCGGCGCTGGCGGATCTCGCCATTGCGGTGCTCGGGCCCGTACGCGAGCGGCTGAACCAGCTGCTGGCGGACCGCGAGGCAGTGGGCCAGCAGCTCGCCAGAGGCGCCGAGCGTGCCAGTGCCCTCGCCGAACCCACGCTCAAGGCGGCGCAGAAGGCAGTCGGGCTGCAGATCTGATACCGGATCCATGGCACCCGCGCCGCCGCGGGTGCCATGGCGGCATCGTCCGGACCGTCCGCCTTCGGACGCCGCGCGATGCACTGCGGGCTTCGCTTCGCACTCGCATCGCCCCGCCGGCCGACCCGTCTGCCGATAACTGCTGACAGCCCTTCCCCGCGCGCTATGCTCCAGGGAAGGGCTGGAACCGCGCCACGCCCTTCGGGTTCTGCCAAGCGGGAGTGCATGCGGATGCGTAAGCTGGTTGCCCTATTGCTGCTCGGCGGCGCCCTGGCCGCATGCAGCGGCGGTTCGGGCGGAGAAGGCGGAACGGTCGTCACGCCCACCCCGACGCCCCCGCCATCGACGCCCACGCCCACCACCCCGGCGCCCTCGCCCAGCCCGACGAGCACCGAGCCCGCCACCGGCTCGGATTTCCTGAGCTCGGTCGCGCTGCTCTACAGCGCTGCGCCCAACATCGCCGCCTGCCAGGCCGGAACGCTCAAGCCCGAGGTCGGCGCGCGGGTGCTCGCGACGCTCAACGACATCCGCGCGCACCATAATCTGCCCGCGGTCACCTATGCGCCGGCCGACGAGCCCGCCTCCCAGCAATCGGCGCTGATGATGGCCGCCAACGGCCAGCTCAGCCACAACCCGCCGACGAGCTGGAACTGCTACACCACGGCCGGCGCCACCGCTGCCGGGCAGAGCAACATCTATCTGGGCACGGGCGGGCTGCGCTATTCGCAGGATGCCGACCTGCTGATCGGCTGGCTCACCGATACCAACAATGTGGTGGCGAACAATATCGGCCATCGCCGCTGGCTGCTCTATCCGTTCCTCTCGACCATTGCCTATGGCCGGGTCGCCGGGGTCTGGCAGGGCAGCAACCGCGCGGACGGCGCCTCGATCAAGGTGATCAACACCACCCAGAACACTGCCGGCCCGCTGCCCGATTATGTCGCCTATCCGTTCGAGGAATATCCGGCGCGCTATTTCGACACCGCGGCGCTGCTCTCCTTTGGAGTGATTGCCAACAAGACCTCCAATTTCGGGGCGAACGCCGCAGTAAGCTACGCCAACGCCACGATCGCCGTACGCGCGCGGGGCGGGGCGGCGCTCACGGTGTCGAGCGTGTCATGGGACAATGACGGCTACGGCCTGCCCAACAGCCTGCAATGGAAAGTCGCCGGGCTGGCCGCCAACACCGTCTATGACGTGACCATCAGCAACGTCACCGTCGGTGGCGCCGCCCGGAGCTACAGCTATTATTTCCGGCTGGTGCCCTGAACGGGGCAAAGCACCATATCCGTCGCAGCTCCGCTGGGCCATGGCGGCATCGCGGCCTAGCCTGTGCTTTCCAAGACAGGGAGGCATCCATGCGCAAGAAGATCGGTTTCCCGCTCTCGCTCGCCGCCGCGGCCGGTTTCCAGGCCGTCCTGGCCCAGCCGCTCCAGGCCCGGCCGGGCTTCGGCGAATGCGACAATCCGCCATCGGTCACCTGCTCCAACTATCAGGCCCGGGGTTTCTCCAGCCATGGCGACTGCGTGACATACTACAGCGACTATTGCCCCTTGCTCGAGAGCGGCAATGGCGGCTGCGTCTATGATCCGCGAATCGGTCAGACCATCTGCTGGTAACCGTTATGTCTAGACAAAAAGGCCGGACCCGCCTGGGCCCGGCCTTTCTGTTGATCAGGGTGGAGGCGTGACCGATTCGCGTTGCCCCGCTCTCAGCTCCTCCACCCCGCCCGCCCCTGAAAGAGGCGGGAATATAGCTCCCTAGCCCTCCAGCGTGCGCATCAGCGTGCGCACCGCAGTGTCGATCTCCACATCCTTGCCGCGCAGTTCCTCGATGCGCTTCACGGCATGGATCACCGTCGAATGGTCGCGATTGCCGAACTTGCGGCCGATCTCGGGCAGCGAGCGCGTGGTCAGGCGCTTGGCCAGGTACATCGCGATCTGGCGCGGCCGGGCGATCGCCACGGCGCGGCGCTCGGAGATCAGGTCGATCTGCTTCACTTCGAAATGCGCCGAGACCGCGCGCTGGATCTCGTCGATCGTGATGCGGCGCTGGGCCGAGCGCAGCACTTCGCCGAGCACGTTGGTCGCGAAGTCGATCGTGATCACTTCGCCGTTCAGCTGGGCATAGGCGACCAGGCGATTGAGCGCGCCCTCGAGCTCGCGGACATTGGTGGTGATCCGCGCGGCGAGCAGGTCCATGACCTCATGCGGCATCGTCACCGCCGGCATGTCCTGAAGCTTGCGGCCGACGATCGCCCGGCGCAGCTCCAGCTCGGCCGGCTTGATGTCCGCCACCAGGCCCGAGGCCAGCCTGCCGGCCAGCCGCGGCTCGAAGCCCTCCAGGGCCTGCGGCGCGCGATCGGCCGCAATCACCAGCCGCTTGCCCGAGGACATGAACTCGTTGACGGTGTGGAAGAACTCCTGCTGCGTCGCGTCCTTGCCGCCGATGAACTGCAGATCGTCGATCATCAGCAGGTCGACCGAGCGCAGCCGCGCCTTGAAGGCATGCGTGTCCTTGTTGCGCAGGGCCTGGACGAACTCGAACATGAAGCGCTCGGCGGTCACGTAGATCGCGGTCGCTTCCGGATTCGCCTCGAGGAACGCATGGCCGATCGCGTGCATCAGGTGCGTCTTGCCCTGGCCAGTGCCGGCATGGAGATAGAGCGGGCTGAAGCGCGGCGCCCCCGGCTCGGCCATCGCCTTGGCCGCGTTGCACGCCACGCGATTCGTCGCGTCGATCACGAAGCGATCGAAAGTGAAGCGCACGTCGAACTGCGGGCGCTCGGCCGGCGAGGCAGTGGCAGCTGCGACGGGGGCCGAATCGGCCGCCACGGGCGCGGACGCCGTGCTCAGAACGCGCTTCGGCTCCTCCGCCAGCGTTTCGATCGATACGTTGCGCACCGCCGGAATCTGGCCGCGGAACTCGAGCAGCAGCCGCTCCGCATAGTGATTCTTCACCCACTGGGTCATGAACGCCGAGGGCAGGCCCAGACGCACCACCTCGGCATTGCTGCCTTCGATCAGGACGACCGGCTTGAGCCACTGGTCGAACAGGCGCTGGCCCGCAGAGCGACGCAGGTTCGCGCGCACATGCGACCAAGCCTTGGCAACCGCAGCTTCCATTCCGTCCCGTTCCAAGGCCTGCACCTGAGTCACCCTGACGCACCCCTCCTTCGCGGGAAGCAGCCGCTTCCCGTGCGCTAATTCGCTCCGACATGAGGCCCTTCGACACCGGACATCCCCGGTCCCTGTGCGACGGGCTTCGCTAAATGCCCCGGCGAGACCTCGCCTGGGAGGTCTGTTTTAGGAACCCCTTTCTGAGTCGATCAAGGGGGTCGGGTGTAAAGATACTGAAATAGTTTTGTTGACTCGCCGTAACCCGCGGAAAACCGTGGGGGCAACCTTACAAACTACTGAAAAGCTTGGCTTCTGCGAATTATTGCAAACCAAAGACACTGCGACTCGCGCGAATCTCAGGGTTCCATGGGCCAGCCTTGATTCGTTCCGCAAACCTTTGTCAGACACGACAAAAACCCCGCGGAACCGGGGTCCCGCGGGGTTTTATTACGAAAAAATTACGATTACGCCAGCGCTTCGACGCGCTTGTTGAGACGCGCGAACTTGCGCGAGGCGGTGTTCTTGTGGAGCACGCCCTTGGCGACGCCGCGCGCCATTTCCGGCTGCGCAGCGGCGAGCGCGGCAGCGGCCGCCGCCTTGTCGCCGGCCTCGAGGGCCGACTCGACCTTCTTCACGAAGGTGCGGATACGGCTCACGCGGGTGCCGTTGATCTCCGCGCGGCGCGCATTGCGCCGGATACGCTTCTTCGCTTGCGGCGTATTCGCCATGCCGTCTCGTTCCTAGCTCGAAATGTTTAGGGCGCGGGGAACATGCCTCCACGCCCGGAAAGACGGGCCCCTTAGCGCCACCGGCGATTCGGGTCAACCGTTACGACTGGCATTTCGGGCACCAGAAGGTGGAACGCCCCGAATCCACGCGCCGCTCGACCGGCCCTCCGCACGCACACGCCTCTCCTTCCCGGCCATAGACTTGCCATTGCTTGGCGAAATAGCCCAGTTCGCCATCAGGCTTGGCATAGTCGCGGATCGTGGAGCCGCCGGCGCGGATCGCGCCTTCCAGCACCGCGCGAATCGCGGCGGCCAGCTTCTCCAGCCGCGCCTTCGGGATCGAACCGCCCTCGCGCATGGGCGCGATGCCGGCGATGTAGAGCGCTTCGCACACATAGATGTTGCCCAGGCCCGCCACCGTGCGCTGGTCGAGCAGCAGGGCCTTCACCGGAGCGACGCGGTCCTTGAACAGGCGCGCCAGGTGCCCGGCATCGAAGTCCGGCCCCAACGGCTCCGGCCCCAGTGCCGCGAAGGGAGCCCAGGCCGGCACTTCCGCCGTCGGCACCAGGTCGACCGAGCCGAAACGCCGCGGATCGTTCAGCGCCAGGCGATGATGCTGCGTCTCCAGCACCAGGTGATCATGCTTGCCGATCTCCCTGGGGTCGATTCGCCAGCGCCCGGACATGCCGAGATGGAAGATCAGCGTGTCGCCGCGATTCGTCTCGATCAGCCCATATTTGGCGCGCCGCCCCAGCCCGGTGACGGTTGCCCCGGTCAGCCGCTGGCCGAGCCCCTCGGGAAACGGCCGGCGCAGATCGCCGCGGTGCAGCGTGAGGCGGGCGATCCTCCCGCCCTTGAGCCCGGGCCCCCGGCCGCGGACGGCAGTCTCTACTTCGGGCAGTTCCGGCCTGGCCCCCTCGTATCGTCCCCGTCCTTCCGGCGAAAGCCGCGAGGACCCCAGGGCTTTAACCCGGCCAGGGACCTCGCCAGGACCCCGGGCATGACCGACACCGTCTCCTTCGGCTACGAGGACGTGGCCCCCGAGGAAAAGACCCGCCGCGTCGGCGAAGTCTTCTCCAGCGTCGCTTCGAAATACGACCTGATGAACGACGCCATGTCGGGCGGCCTCCATCGCCTGTGGAAGGACAAGTTCGTCCGCCGCGTGAAGCCGCGCGCGGGCGAGCACATCCTCGACATGGCCGGCGGCACCGGCGACATCGCCTTCCGCATGGCGCGCTCCGGCGCCTCGATCACGGTGGCGGACATCAATCCCGAGATGCTCGCCGTCGGCATCGAGCGCGCCGCCGAACGCGGGATCGCCAGCGGGCGCGAGCCCGACGCCGGCAGCCTGGTATGGAGCGAGGCCAATGCCGAGCAGCTGCAATGGCCCGACCGGTTCTTCGATGCCTATACCATCGCCTTCGGCATCCGGAACGTGACCGACATCCCCAGGGCGCTCCGCGAGGCGCACCGCGTGCTGAAGCGCGGCGGCCGGCTGTTCGTGCTGGAATTCTCCACCACCCAGTGGCCGGGCTTCGCCGAAGCGTACGACGCCTATTCGCACCATCTCGTCCCCAGGCTGGGCCAGTTGCTCGCGGGCGATGCGGACAGCTATCGCTATCTGGTCGAATCGATCCGCCGCTTCCCGCCCATGCCCGAGTTCGAGCGGATGATCCGCGAGGCCGGCTTCACCCAGACCAAGGTCGAGCCGCTGCTCGGCGGCCTGGTCGCGATCCATTCGGGCTGGAAGATTTGAAGCCAGTGCCTTTCCCCGATTTCCGTCATCCCGGCAATTCCGGATGACCGCACCCGCCGTCCATCTCTGGCGCCTGCTCAAATGGGGTCGCATCCTTGCGCGCCACGGCGCATTGCGCGGGATCGAGCGCGATCCCAACACGCCCAGGCCGGTCCGCCGGATCGCCCGGATCGCCCGCTTCGGCGCGCGCGTGCCCCAGGTACCGCGCTATGCCGATGCCTTCCAGGCGATCGGCCCGGCGGCGATCAAGCTCGGCCAGACGCTCGCCACTCGCCCCGACCTGGTCGGCGACGAAGCCGCCCACGACCTGCTCCGCCTGCAGGACGCGCTGCCGCCCCTGCCGTTCCCGGTGATCCGCCAGCGGATCGAGGGCAGCTTCGGCCGTCCGCTCGAGACCTTCTTCGCCGCGTTCGACGAGACGCCGATCGGGGCCGCCTCGATCGCGCAGGTCCACCGCGCGGTCACAGCCGATGGCCGCCAGGTCGCGGTGAAGGTGCTGCGCCCGGGGATCGAGGCCGAGTTCGCCAAGGCGATCGACACCTATGAATGGGCTGCCGCCCAGGTCGAGAGCATGGGCGGCGAGGCGTCGCGCCTGCGCCCCCGCCTCGTCATCGAGACCTTCAAGCGCTGGACCGCGCGCGAGCTCGATCTGCGCCGCGAAGCCGCCTCCGCCTCGGAGCTGGCCGAGGGCATGCAGGCCGAGCCCGATTTCATGGTCCCGCAGATCGACTGGCAGCGCACCACCGGCAAGGTGCTGACGCTCGAATGGATCGACGGCATCAAGCTCTCGCATCGCGACCGGATCGTCGCCGCGGGGCATGATCCGAGCGTCCTCGCCGGCCGGCTGATCCGCGCCTTCCTGCGCCAGGCGATCGCCGAGGGCTTCTTCCATGCCGACATGCATCAGGGGAACCTCTTCGCGCTCCCCGACGGCCGCATCGCCGCGATCGACTTCGGCATCATGGGCCGGATCGACCGGCGCGCCCGGGTCTGGCTCGCCGAGATCCTCTACGGACTGATCACCGGCAACTACAAGCGCGTCGCCGAGATCCATTTCGAGGCGGGCTATGTGCCCCCGCACCACAATGTCGCCGAGTTCGCCACGGCGCTGCGCGCGGTCGGCGAGCCGATGCGCGGCCTGCCGGTCAAGGACATGTCGATGGGCGCGATGCTCGACGGCCTGTTCTCGATCACCCGCGACTTCGACATGCAGACCCAGCCCCACCTCCTGCTGCTCCAGAAGACGATGGTGATGGTCGAGGGCGTGGCGCGGACGCTCGATCCCGACATCAACCTGTGGGACGTATCGGCACCGTTCGTGCGCGAATGGATCCGTACCGAGCTGGGCCCGGAGGCCAAGATCGCCGACCGGCTGGTCGAGGATATCCGCACCCTCGCCCGCCTGCCCGACCTGATCCGCAACATCGAGCGGCGCTTCCCGGCACCCGGAGGCGCGCCGCCAGCGCCGCCGCTCCGCGAGATCGAGCGCATCCGCGTGGTCGGCGGCTGGCGCTATGCCGCGGTGGCCGTGCTCTCCGGCGCGGTGGGCGCGGCAATCATGATGTACCTGCTCTCGTGAAGCTGCCCGCGATCCGCTGGCTGGCCGAGCCGACGCGCTTCGCCGCGCTCGGCCGTTCCCGCGCCCGGATCGCGCTGGGCGTGCTCGGCCTGTTCCTGCTGCTCTCGCTGACCGCCCTGGTCACCGTCGGCCCGCCCCCGGTGAGCGGCGACCCTGCGAAGCGCGCCGACGACCAGAGCGACGTGGTTCTCTATGAGAGCATCGTCGCGGGCGTGCGCCATGGCGGCGGCTATTACGAAGTCGCCGCCGACGCGCTTCGCGCCGGCAATTATCCGCTGCGTCCCTTCGTCACCTTCCGCCTGCCGGGCCTGGCGATGGTCCAGGCGCATCTTCCCCGCCTGGCGACGATGGGCCTGCTCTATCTGCTGGTCGCGTCGGTCTTCACCGTCTGGGGCATGAAGCTACGCAGCGGGATGACGCGCTGGCCACCGGTGGCGATCGGCCTCGCCCTGCTCGCCGCCGGGCTGATGGCGTTCGTCCAGCCCGATCTCTGGGCGTTCCACGAGATCTGGGCGGGGCTGCTCGTCGCCCTTTCGCTCGGCATCTACCGGCCGAACCGCTGGATCGAGGCAGTGGCGATCGCATTGCTCGCCATGCTGATCCGCGAGACCGCCGCGCTGTTCGCGCTGGTCATGCTCGCCGCCGCCTGGTTCGAGGGCCAGAAGCGCGAGGCGATCGGCTGGGGCGTGGCGCTCGCCTGCCTCGCCCTCGCGCTCGGCTTCCATGCCTGGGCGGTCGGCCAGGTCACCACCGCCACCGATCCCGCCTCGCCGGGCTGGGCGGGGCTGCATGGCTATGGCTTCTTCGCCAAGTCGGTGGTGCTCTCCACCGCGCTCCGGCTCCTCCCGATGGCGCTGGGAGCGCTGCTCTTCACGCTGGCGCTGTTCGGCTGGATCGGCTGGAAGGACCCGGTTGCGGCGCGCGTCGCCGGCACGCTCGCCGCCTTCGGGCTGGCGATCGCCCTGTTCGCGCGGCCGGACACTTTCTATTGGGCCTTGATGATAGCGCCGCTCTCGCTGGTCGGACTCGCCTTCGCGCCCGACGGTCTGCGCGACCTGTTCCGCCAGGCGCTCGACAGGCGCCGCATCACCGTGACAAAGGTGGTTCCATGACTCAGCGCATCCTCCTCATCGTCGGTGGCGGCATCGCGGCCTACAAGGCGTGCGAGCTGATCCGCCTTTGCCGCAAGGCCGGGATCGCGGTGAAATGCGTGCTAACCGCCGGCGGGCAGCATTTCACCGCGATCCCGGCCTTGCGGCAAAGGCGGATAGATCGGAAGAGCACACGTCTGAACTCCAGTCACATCACGATCTCGTATGCCGTCTTCTGCTTGAAAAAAAAAAAAACAACACATC
>Ga0066256_1003145_pt1 | contig 16448 bp, 16 predicted proteins | sample ThiBio_1000_biof_FD_87107 | JGI IMG/M metagenome (GOLD analysis project Ga0066256, IMG submission 87107) | Wastewater bioreactor microbial communities from Cape Town, South Africa - Thiocy_expt_1000_biof (version 2) | ecosystem: Engineered > Bioreactor > Thiocyanate-remediating >...
GGGGGATCGGTGCAGACTGCGCACAGTGCCGCACACGCGGCCACCGCAGCGCCAGCGCAAAGCGGCGCGAACGCGCGCGGGTGCGGCATGCCGAGCGATCCCTGCCCGGAAGACGCAGCCGCAGCTGCAGATGCCTGCCACCTCCACCGCGAGCTGGCCGTGTGCCAGTACCGGTACACTGAGCGCAGGCAGCATTGCCAGCGCGCCGTGGCCGCATGCCGGCGGCCGCGTCAAGTCGGCGGAGGTTGCCGAGCGGTGGCAATAGGACGTTGGTCAGATACTTCAAATGATGCACAATGTATCGCGCCCGGTCGGTGACCCTTGGGCATCAGCTACTTCACGGGCAGCGTGTTACAAAGCACTGGCACTGGCACGGCTTCCACCACGCCGACCGCCAGCACGCGCACGGCGCCCAACACGCCCACTGCCAGCGTCACAGCCGGTTCCACCGCCACGGCGCCACCAGCAACACGGCGTCGGTGCCCGGGCGGTGATGGGCACGCCCACTGCCAGTGACTCGGCGTCTGCCATAGGCACGGCGTCGGGGACGGGCACGCGGGCACAGTCACCGGCACGGCGTCCGCCACGCCCACCGCCAGCACGCGCACGGCGTCCGCCACCGCCACGCCCACCGCCAGCAACACGGCGTCGGTACCGAGGTCACGGGCACGGCGTCCAATACGCCCATCGCCAGCGTCACGGCATCGGTACCGGGGCGGTGATGGCAAGGCATCCAACACGCCCACCACCAGCACCACGGCGTCCGCCACGGCCACGATCACCGCCAGCAACACGACGTTGGCACCGGGGCGGTGATGGGCACCGCCGCTGGCACGGGCACGGCGCACGGCACGGGATGGCAACCGTTTGGAGCTGAACAGCCAACGTACCTCAGGCGCGCGGCCAGCGCCACCCAGCGGCAGCGGCGTTCAGCAGCTGTAGCTGCGGTGGTGGCATGGTGGTAGCTGGTGCCGTGGGTGCCATGCGCGTGGTGACAAACACGGTGACCATGCCGAGGGGCGTGCTGTGGGGACAGCGGCAGGGCGCCGCCCACACGCGGCGTAGCAGGCGTCAACGTACCGCTGCACCGCCCCCGGTGGGCAACCATGCCTCCAGCTCCACTACGGGCCGCGCCATCTCTGCATGGTAGGCGTGGGTGGCGCGGGTGCGTGGTGCGTTGCGCCGGTAGGGCGCGGGGCGTTGGGCGTTGGGCGTTGGACGGGGAGCAGAGGAGGCTACAACAACACAAAACTTCATACTGAAAATGATTTATTCACAAATTAAACACACGCTTGTTATCGCAAATGACATAAGTACCGCTTGTTTTCGCAGGAATATGCGGTGTTTACCGCGCCGTTGTAAATTTGCGTATGGTGCCGCTGCCGCCGCGGCGGTGGTCAAAGCAGTAGGCAACGAGAGGCAAACTTTAACCACAAATAAAATGTGGCACACGCGGGTTTCTAGGATACCATGAAAGTGAATCGACGCATACACCACGTGTACAGCGTTCTACGAAGCGGAATCTGCGTAGCGCTACTTAAACGTGCGTAATATCCAACGGCGCACTGGTGCTGTGACACACCTGCCACGTGTTCACGTCCACTGCCCGCCAAAATGATATCATTGCGGATTTCAGGCTAATAAGGCGGTTATTGCTAGTGCTCGCAATTGCAATACATATTATAATGATATGTTATGCGGCTTTGATTGCGGGTTTGCTGATTTACGGTGCCATGCAAGAAATAATTGAGTGGAATGGTGCCGCTGCCAACGTTGGCGCCAGGATGCTGGCAGCGCTGAGGGAAGCTGCCGCCTCCGCCGCGTGTCATCGCCACGCCACACGCCAGCAGCACGCACAGAGGAGTGCCCTGCTCTCCATACGTGCTGGTGTGCGAGGTCTGTGGCGCCGCAGGGCTGACAGGCCGTTAGCGCAACCGCCATTTCCACTGCGCACACAACAATCGCACCCTTGCAACAACACATCGCCACCGACGCCACACTGCCGCGCCGCCGCCGCTGGCAACCCAAACGACCATACGCCTGCGTTAAGCGCGGCATACGCACAACGGTGCTTTCCCAGTCCTGGTGGCACAGCCGCTGCTATGCGCCTGCACTCACACGCCCGCGTGTATTGTATGCTGTGTGCAGCCGCGTTGCACACCTTTGCATCCGCTGCCGCTGGAGCCGGTATGGATGTTGTTGGAGGCGGCCGCCCATGCTGGCGTGCTGACGCGCGTCTGGAAGGTGGCATGCTCGCCGGTGCCGCCGCCGCCATCATTACCTTGCTGAAATTTGCCTTGGTGCGCGCCTCGCAGTGGATGGAGGCAATGCCGCAAGCCGCGCACTGCCGCGTGTGAACGTGGAGGCGGGCGTGGGCCCGGGCGGGAACGGCGATGTGGGGGCAGGCGTGGGGGCGGTCATGAGATGGAGGCGGACGTGGTGGTGAGCATGTTGGACATGGTAGACGTGGTGGCCGGCGTGGCAGTCATGCTGGGCTCCGCGGTGCACAGGGCGGGCGCTGAGCGCGCGGCGGCGACGCAGTCAGAGGTGGCCGCGGAGGCGAGCGCGGTGGCGGCGCAGCAGCGGAGCAGGAGCAGCCTGCGGGTACTGGAGTACCAGCGGTGCCTGCCGAACAGGGCGCCGCCGCGACTCAGCCCGCACCGCCATCAGCTGGCCGCAAGCCGCGGCGTGGTGCTGACGACGACAACAGTGGCGATGACGAGGGTGACGGCAGCAGCAACGCGTCGGCTGTGGACGCATGTGGTGACGGCGATGATGGCGGTGCGAGTCGCGGCTACAGCGACGTCAGCGGCAACGATGGCAGCGATGGCGGAGGTGACGGTGACGGCGAGCACGAACCGGAGGCGGTGGTGGCGACGGCGGCGACGACGGCGGTGGTGTTGGTGATGCTGCTGGTGGTGGCGACGGCAACTACAGTTACGACGATGATGGCAACGACGTCAGTGGCAATGGCGGTGGCGACGGTGGAGGCGATACGGACAGCGTCAGCGACAACGACCACAGCTCGGATGAAGGTATGGCGCCGCCGCCACCGCCGCCGCCAAATGCACCTGGTGGCGCGGCTGTAGCCGCAGCTGCCGCTGCCGCCGCGGCAGCCAGCGAAGGCGCGGTGGCCGCATTAGCAGCACTGCTGGCGCACAATGACGCGGTGCTGCGCGTGGCGTGGCCGGCTGATACACAACCAACGTTGCAGCAGGTCGCGTACCATGCCCGCCGCCTGGAGTGCACTGCCGCGTTCTGGATGCCGTTTTGCCTGCCGTGCGTTGCGCCGCGCGCTGCCACCGCCGGCGCCAGTGGCCCGCCACGCACCTGCTACGGGCGCCCGTCCCGTTCACGAGCCCCTAAACCACCTTGAGAACCTCACTGAAATCTATCTGTCACTGGCGGAGGCCCACTAAAAGCTATCTGTCACTAATTTCAGGCGACCGGCGCCGGTTCCCTCATTTTAGATGCTATTTAGGGTCAGGCTCGAGGTCCCTAAACCCGTTGGCCAAAAACCTGATGTCGCTGCTGCTGCGGTGTCGCGTGTGGCGTCCGCGGGTGCCATGCTGTGCTTGCGACGGCGCTTCACCCCCGCTACGGCAGCAGCAGCGGGCGCAGTCCCATTGGTGGTAGCAGCCGCATCAGCGACAGGAGCAGGCATTGCACCACTGCTTGTGTCGCGTGGCGGCAGCGGGGGTGTGGCGCAATGTGGCGACGGTGAGGGGGGCAGAGACACCTCAGGCGCGCCTGCCGACATTGCCGATGGCGCGTCGGAGCACTCCACGCGCAGCGCCAGGTGCGCCGTTGGCAGCGCGCGCACGACGGGCTGCGACAGCGGCTCTGCTGTCCACCGCCGCAGCAGGGCAAACGCGCTGGTCGCGCTCGCTGCCCACCGTGGCTGCACCGACGCCAAAGACGCCGACATGGTGGCGTTGGTGTTCTGGTTGGTTGGCACTCTGTGCTTGGCAGCCGGCCAAGGAAACGGGCGGACAATTACAGTGGCACCTATCACTTGCGTGTGCGCCCCCTTTGCGTAATTTGGGTGTGCTAACGAGTTTTGCGCGGTGTTATACCGGTAGTGTGTGCAACGCCTTGCCGCGCGCCCCGAACTTGAAATCGCGACGGGGCGGCGCGGCCGCAACGCCACACCCATACCGGTACCGGTCTCGGTACCGGAAACTTACACTTCCGGCAGCGCAGACGGTGGTGGACTCATCCACAGGTAGATGGACCCGCAGCTACTAACCTCAAGGCCATCGCCGCCGTATCCCCCGGCGCTTGCAATGAGGCCGCCCGGCAGCAGCACCAACGCACTGCTGTGCGAGTACCCAATCCACTCCATCATGCGGCTGGTTGGGTTGGTTGATAGCGCCACAGCAGGGCGGGTATCCCACACCCACATGGAGTTTGTACCCTGCCCGACAAGCAATCGGCCGTCTGGCAGGGCAGCCAGCGACACCACTATTGAATCCCCCGGCCACACCTCCGTGCAGGTGTGTGCGTCCACGTCCCACAGCCGCACCGTGTCGTCGTTTGCCCCACTTGCCAGCCTGCCGTCAGCCAGCACCGCCAGCGCAGTAATTAAACACCTGTGGCCTGTCAGCACAGCCAGACACGCTCGCGCGTCCACGTTCCACAGCCGCACCGTATCGTCGGCTGATCCGCTTGCCAGTCGGCCGTCCGGCATTGCCAACAGCTCCATCACACTGCTAGTGTGCCCCTCCAGGGTTGCCACCACGGCGCCCACTGCCTCATCCACAATGTACACCATTGAATTGTGGCACCCGGCAGCAAGGCGGCTGTTGTGCAGCACCGCCAGTGCGCCCACAGCCCCACCGCATCCAATAAGCGCACGGTGCGCTGGTGGCGACACGGCAACATCCCACAACTCTATATTCCCCACCGCGGCTGAACCCTCCCGCCTCACCCACGTGCCAAGGGCAAGGCGACTGTCAGGCAGCGCCGCCAGTGCCCACGCTTCCCCGTGAAGCGAACGCAGCACGGCTGTCGCCTCACCCCCGAGTGCTACATCCCACAGCCGCACCTCCCCACCCACATCGTTGCTCGCCAGCCGCCCATCACTGAGCACCACCAGTGCGCCTACTTTCTTTGTGTGACCACGCAGCACACCGACTGCTGGCGCGGCACACCCCCGCGCGCGACACGCTGCCAGCACGGCGGATTCCAGGTTGGTACCTGGGCTCTGCAGTATCTGCAGTGCTGACAGGTGGTCGAGGGTTGTGCTGTGTGTGACGCGGTGGCAGTCTGTAATGTGCAGCTCCGCCAGGCCGGCCGGCAGGCTTGCTACAAATGCGTCTCCAATGTCACCGCCCCTCATGACCAGCGCCCGCAGCGCGGGCAGGGGCGGCAACACTGCGGTGGGATTGAGGGTGCAGTAGATCACGTTTAGCGACTCCAGCGACGGCGGCAGGGTAAGAAGATGCTTGTTTTTCAGGACACACTTGCTGAATTCTAGTGTGTGCAGCGCAGTGGGGTGCGCAAAGGAAGCTGCCCGCGCGAGAGAACCACCCGACAGATGCAGCTCCTTGAGGCAGGAAGGTAGGGATGCCAGTGTGACGCCATTAAGACTGCTGCAAGTTGCGTCTAGCGCCCAGAGGTTCTTCACGTGTGCCAGCGACATGCCGCGCGGTAACTGTGTTTCCTCAACGCTCAGCACTTCCAGCGACGGCGGCAGACTGTCCACGGTGGCGCTACTCAGTCGCGTCTTCAGATGCGCCAGCAGCAGCGAATTCAGGGCCGTCAGGTGGCGGAAGTCAGCCGTGGGTGGCAGGGTACAGGATTCCACCCGAAGCTCGCGCAGCGAGGGTGGCATGCCCTTCACGCCACCGGCGACAGCCGCGGTGTTGCTGCAGTCCAAGGACTGCAGTGCCGTCAAATGCGCAAAACTGGCTCCCTCAGTCAAGCCGTAACAATAACTCACGTTCAGCTCACGCAGCGATGGTGGCAAGTACTGTAGTGCCGCGTCGGTAACGCTCATACAGCAGACAAAGTCAAGGCGTGTGATGCCGGCTAATGCTGGCGCTGCGCAAGCCAGTACAGCTGGCTCCGGTAGCCGGATCAAATACGCACCCACTGCGCCCGGCAGCGCCGCGCGCCATCGCACCACGTCCGCCACCCGCGACATGTACACATCGCTCCACGGCACGTCCGCCACAGCGCCTGCCACCGCCGGGTGCAGCCGGCGTAGGGCGCTTGCTGTGACGGAGTCGAGGCAGGTGAGGACGGCGGCACCAGTCGCAAAGTTACCGGCCAGCAGGGTCACCAGCAACGGCGGCGGCACTGGCGCCGCTTGTCCAGCCGCACCGCCACCATCAGTGTCGTCATCCAGCCGCGGTCTGCGGGCAGCTGCTGCCATCTTATCGGTACCGGTAGGCACGAGTGTGCAACAAAGTTACGACAATGTTCGACTACCGGTACCGGTATGACAGCAATGAATTGCACCACAAACGAGCACTGCCACGTTAGGATCTTTATCCGCTTGTAAGTCACACCCCCAAAAAATTGCAAGTTGTGCTTGCTGCGATGCCTATGGTAAGCGCAGCACGCGGGCGCGCGTTGGGCGTGGCTTGGTGCTTGTACAGTGCCCACCGTTGAACCCGACCGACTCGGACACAACCGAGTCGGCGGTGTGGCTCCAACGCCCTGCGCCGACGCCACCACCGGGCGCGAGCGTACCGGTATGAACTGCGCGGTGCACGGCCGCGCATTTATCAAATAGCAGAAGTTGACCAACCACTTACCAACGGTGCGTGGCCAGCGCATTGCCGCACCGTGCGCGCTGCAGAGCTGCAACCCCACCACCTCCCCACCACCGTGGCACCACGCCACCACACCACACACAACGCGCACCAGAGCTCCTTGCAGATTCCCTGGCGTCCCCACTAGCGGCGGCGGCGGCGGCGGGCATTGCAGCCGGTGGCGCAGGCAGCAAGCGCGCGCGCGAGGAAGAGTGCACGGCGGACCTGCGGCCCATACCTCACGGCCGCCAAGTGGCGGCAGCAGAATGGGGACATGAAAACGCACTCCTGATGCAACTAAACAGCCGCGGTTGGGTGTCGCTGATACGGGAGACGTGGGACTGGGGTAGTATGGCGTCGGCGGCGACCGGGTAGCTGCAAAAGCAAACCACGATGCCGCCGCTGTTGCTGTTGAGCGTGCGCTACGTGATCTGGGAAGGGCAGCTGTAGTCGGCGCCACGGAGGACGTTACACCGGTGCGGTTGGCAGCCGTCGTCAGAAGGCCATTCCCAATTGTGTTTGTAGTGGACCCCGCCACTTATGCAAGCCACGCCTGGCATCGACTCCAAATGGTGCTCGGTACTGCAGTCGCGCCTTTGGGACCAGCGTTGGAACAGTACGTCATGGAAGTCAGCATGGCGGGCGTCGTCCCTGCTCTGGAAGAATTGGGTGTAGAGTTCCCAGAGGCTGCAGATAAGTGGACCATTTCTGCAATAAGCGGTGACCCAACGCCGCCTCCCACCGTGCTCTTTCCGCCCACCATGATGCCACCGCCGCTCGTTGATGTTGCTGCTGCGGCTGTCGGTGTTACTGTTGCTACCGCTACGTAGTGCAGCACAATGTTATTGAAAAGCAGACATTAAATCCCGTATTTTGCAATAATCAAAATCAGAATCTGAATTTAATCGATATGCACCCCGCGTTCACGCACGGAGACGCGTGAGGGTCATAATTCACAACAAGATGTCCCTGCTTAATCTGCTTACATGGAAACGCAACCATGGGGTGGGAGCATCTGCAGCGATCGATGGACGGCACCTACACTCTAGCATATAAGCAATGGGATAAACCGAAAAAATCTGATGTGTCCCCAATGCCACTAACAGCATGCTTTGCGATGATAGCTGCGTTACAATATCTGTCAGTAACCGCGTTCCCCAAGCTGGTATATTTGATTATCAAGCGCTCTAAGTAAGCTGCGGAACCTCAACTGGCGATCTGCTGATTATGTTTGGCTGTACTATGGACAAGGGAAAAATGGAAAAATAACTACACGGTGGATGCGCACTGATTCGAAAGTCGCTGATAATAGCAGGTGCAAATATAAGCGAATTTCACACAAGCTTACCAACATCTAACATCTGGTATGCCAAAACACTTCTTCAAATGAAGTTAACCATATGTGCTGATGGAGTGCAGCGTAAACTAACGCACGACGCACAACGTGAACAGAACGGTATTCTTCAAACAGTATGGGTCACAATTGCAAACAATCTGACTTTAGTCCACAACACTCTTAAAATCACAAAAAAAAACTTCACATAAATAGTTTGGATGACATGAAATGAAAGTGTTTTGTTGCTGGTTTATAAGCATACCAGGGCGTGAAGGAAGCTCTCCAACAACTTGTTTCGAACATGTCTAGGTTGTCGGTATTTTGACGGCGTACTTCTATAAAGAGAAAAAGTTTCCTGCAGGAATTTATGGTGCCGTGTTGCCTCTTTAGTACAGTAACATTTGTTTCGGATTGTTGTAAAAGCACGACAGTGTGGGATATTTAAGCCTAATGGTTTTTGTGTTTTATATGCCATCGGGCTGCTATGGGGACGAATTGATTGCCAAAACCCTTCACAACATTTACGTCAGCAATTCTTGCGTTTTCGTGATTTGCCCTGTGGCGTGCATTGGGACCACATTGCCTTAGAACACTGAGCTTCAACAAGGCATAGCCTCACAACCACATCTAAATTTCAGTACTAAAATCGAAGCGAACCGCAACGGGTACGCATACACAAGCTTCTATGCTGCATTGAGAGGCAGCTGCCACAAGCGCATGTTCTCGGTGCCAGTTGCTACGCGGCCGTCGTGTAACAGCACAAGCGGCGCTAATGTATTTCTACATTCCAGCATGGCGGTCAACGGTGGCTGCGGCACACGGTTGCGGGTATCCCATACGGTTAGTTTGCCATCACGTGTTGTGCAAGCAAGTCCGTTACTGGGTAGCGCTGCAAGTGCTCTCACGGCATCCCCCGTGCTCAAGCTGATGATGCAAGCACTACGACTGGTGCGCATGTCCCAAAGGCGCACCGTCTTATCCCATGACCCGCTTGCTAAGCGACCGTCAGATAGCACTTCCAGGGCAGCCACAACGTCTGTGTGCCCCTCTAACTTGTCGACACACACCTGCCTACTCACATCCCACACCCACACCATGCGATCACTTGTTGTACTGGCGACCCTGCCGTCTGGCAGCACTGTCTGCGCCCACATCCTATTGTCCCTCTCAGAATGTGTACCGGTACCTGCACTTGCATAATGCGGCCCCAGCGTTGCCACCACAGTTCTCGCGTCGGCATCTACCACGCGCAGTTTGCGGTCTTCGCATCCTGCCAGCAGGTGGCCGTTGTGCAGCACCACCAGCTTGTACACTCCGACGCCGCAGTCAATGGATAAGCGGGTGGCCTCTTGGGGAGCGCCCGCAACGCTGCGTGTGTCCCATATGACGATGCCTCCGCCCCAGTACGGGTATGAAGGTGCCATACCAATTGCCACACGGTGGCCGTCGGCCAGTACAGCAATTGCGGAACAATGCAAGTAGTTGATGCGGATTTGTAGCGGTGCCACAATATCGCGGCCACGGGAGGTGTCACACAGCGACACGCAGCCGTCATGCGCACACCGCACCAAGCGGGTACCCGCTATCAACGCCACGGAAGCGGTGGACGGCAGTTTGCATAAAATGCCGTCAGCAGGTGCAAAGCAGCCACGCACGCGGCATGCCACGATCGTGGCACGCGGCAGATCCGTCCCCGAGGACTGCAGCACGCGCAGCGCCCCCAGATGGTCCAGGCTGGCGCGCTGTGTGACGTGGTAGCAGTCAACCATGTGCAGCTCCTCCAGGCCGCGCGGCAGGCTGGCCACCGCCGCATCGCCAATGTGAGTGTAGTTCACGTTCAGGATCCGCAGCGCTGGCAGGTTGGGGAGTACCGCGTATTTATCAGCTTCAATCGCTTCCTCCAGGTTCAGCGACACCAGGGATGGCGGCAGGGTGGTCAGCATCCCGTTGGAAACATTCACGTGCTTGAGGTTGAGTGTGTGCAGACGGGTGAGGTGCGCAAAGGAAGCCCCCTCCGTTTCAAAGTGATCGCAGTGCTGCATGTCCAGGACCTGCAGCGATGGCGGCAGCGTTGCCAGCGCCGCGGCATGGATGCCGCAGTGGCTTGCACGCAGTACGCGTAGGCGGGTCAGATGCACTGCCGACCAGTCAGGCGACCACCTGTGCTTGGTGATGCTCACGTCCAGCTCCTCCAGCGATGGCGGCAGGCTGGCGATGCTCGCTGCGTCACATAATCCAGACCACTTCAGTAAACGCAACGAGCGCAAGTGACCAAAGTCGGCTGCTTCTTGAGGCGTGAAGTAGGTCAACTCACGCAGCCAGGGCGGGAGACGAGCCAGCTGCACATTGGTGCACGTGCAGTCAAGGGACTCCAACGCCGGTAGGTGCATGAAGCTCGCAGCTTGCGTCAGTAGATAGCAGTACGTCACGCCCAGGCGACGCAATGTGGGCGGCAGGACCGCAACATCCGCGTCGGTGACGTCACTTCGGTGCAGGTCTAACGCCGTCCCACCGCGCAGCGCCGCCAGATCTCTGCGCACCGGATCCCTCCCCAGCTGGCACCCCACAGCGGCCGGCAGCACGGCGCGCCACTGACCGGTATCGCGCCCCCCAGTGGCAGTGTCAGCCCACGGCCCCGCCGCCACACGCGCCACAAGCACCGGGTGCAGCCGACGCAGCACGGTGGCATCCGCCGTGTTGAGGCACCCAAGCACCGCCGCCGCCGTGACGGCATTGCCGCCCACCACGGTAATCAGCAGCGGCACCGGTACATCGTACGCGCTGCTTACTGTTGGCCGCTTGCTGGGTGCGCTTGGTGTGCTAGCGGCCCCACGTGTGAGACGCCGCTTTATCACCGCCGCCGCCATGCCTCGTGCCTCGTGTTGTGCGCAAAGTGCCGTGTAATGCTGCGCCCGTAGCGCAGCGTCACCGCGCGTAACAATAAGACGTACGATTGCGCTTGCAACCCCCGCTCGCACTGTGCGTTGTGCTGCGTTGTGTGCCAAATAGAGAATTGCCCGCCTCCCGCTGGACCGGCGCTGGTGGGTGGCTGGTGGGTAGTGGTGGGTGAGCGTTGCCGCGGGAGACTCGGAGCACGACGGCGTGACACCGGGCGTGTTGGCACTTGGCCCGAGGAGGAATGGAGCGGTACGCTGCTGCAAATTCAGTAATAATTACTACCGGTAGCCTCTCATTCTACACGTAACACGCGTGCTGAGAATGATGATGGACAACGAGGAAGTGGATGCGGCGGGCGCAGCGGCGCCAGTGACCAAACGCGCGCGCACGAGTAGCGCGGAGGCGAGTACAACAAGTTCCGGTAGTGGCAAAGCTGGTGGCGGCAGCGGCGCAGCCGGGTATGACGTGGAGGCGCTGCGCGCGGCGCTGGCGGCGTCGATTGCGGCGCGTGCAAATGCGGAGGAGCGGGCGGAGCAGGAGAGAGTTGAAAAGGAGTTGGCGCGGGCGGCGCGTTTGCGCATGGAAGAGAGGGCAGAGAAAGCGAGGCGCGAGAGGGAGGCGGCAGCCACGGAGTTTGAGGCGGTGCGGCTGGCTGCCGTACTGGATGCGTTATGCGCAGCGTCTTTGGTGTTGAGCAACATGAAGGAGGACCCAAAGGTGGCATTGGGCTCCGAGCCGCCGCCGGTGGTGCGCCGCCGCGATGCTCATTTCAGAGTCGAAAAGCGGTGGAACGCGGTCGATGACCCAAAGATTGCCGCGCTGCTGGCGCGGGTGACGCCCGTGGTTGCGGAAGCAGTGCGGGTGTGCTGCGCGCCTTTGGCTGCAGAGATATCGACGGTGCGGTTGAAGGACCCCGCCACCACGCACACAGCGGCGTTCGTCGGCAAGGTGCTGCGCGCTGTGGCAGGTGCGACAGCTGGTACCGGCGGCGCACGCGGTGAGTGGCGGGACGACGTGACGCTGACGGCGCGCATGCGTAGAGCAGTGGAGGACAAGGAGTACTCGGCGCAGCCTGGCCACGCGTGGCTGCCACAGCCGCATCGTGTTGCCAACGTGGCGACGGTGACGATGACGGTGACGACCACAACAAACCTGGACGACGACGACGCGGTGGCCCACATTGTGCAGGCCGGCGCCTTGCGCCTGTACAACATGCTGGATCGCCACTTCTTCAACGCACCATTGCCCGCTGTACGGGCCGCCCTGCAGCCATGCAATTACTCGCTCGCGACAGATGGCCTCTCCCTCGTGGTTGTACGCCTGTCTGGCGTGTCTGACACCGACGAGAAGGCCAGCCACCTCTACATGGAGCGGTCGGTCGCGCTGCCGCTGTGGGGCGACGATAAGACCCCGTCGGTGTGCGGGCTGCCGCTGGGGCTGGCGGTACTCGCCGCGCTGACGCTGGCGGAGGGGGACGAGCTAGGCAGCCGCGCGGTGGTGCCGCCGGCTGGCCTGGACTTTGTGCATGTGCCGCTGCGCAGCGCGGATGACATTGGCAACGCCGCAACTTGGGCGCCCGCCATGCCACTTGCGGACAATGACGGTGGCGGCTGGTGGCTTCTGGGGAGCGGCTCGTACGCGGACGTGTACGCCTGCGTGGCGGAGGGCGCCACCGTGGTGGTGAAAGCCGCCCGGCATCCCGGGAGGCAAGGCGACTGCCTACTACAGTGCCTAGATGAGGCAGCGGCGCTGGCGGTGCTGGGGAATGCCACGCCGGTGGGTGCTGGCGTCGGTTGCCCCTACATCCCACGCCTACTGGGCGGCGCGTGGCAAGGCACGTCGCTGGTGGCGCTCGTGCTGGCGGGTGTTGGTGCGACTTTTAACAGCGCAGTGGCACGGGTTCACGGTGCAGACCGGTGGGCGGTGGTAGTGCATGCCATTCACAGTGTGTTGCAGGCGCTTGTGCATGCCCACGCGGCTGGCGTGGCGCACAGGGACGTGCGCGCCCCGAACGTCATCCTAGCTGCTTCTCCTTCTGCGGCCTGCGGCGCGTGCCTCAACGACTGGGGCCTTGCGCAGCTGGACGCGCCGCCGGATGACATGGGGCGTGACCTCTGTGCTGCCAAGCTGCTGCTGCTGGAGCTGGGCGACGTGTCGCCAGTTGGTGCCCGCGCGCATGACTACGAGGATTTGTCGGAGTTACCAGCTCCTGCTGCCTTGGTGGAATGCTGTGACGGCTTCCCGGCCGGCGCGGCACACGTCGCTTGCTTGAAGGCGTTCCTGACGGCGGCGTGCGTGCCGGATGCGCTTGCCGCGCTGGCACCCCTGCATGCCGCCCTCGCGCCGCAACTGGGCGCGCTGGAGTGGGTTGAGTGGCGTGAGGCGTAACAGATAGGTAACTGACATGGCGGCAGTTGGTAACGTATTGAAGTGGCGGCGCGGTCAGCGCACAACGACGGCAGTGCGCAACAATGGAAGCGTGGTGAAACGCAATAGCAACGCGAGCGGGGCAACGCGGCGGCTGCCCCAGGGCCCAAGGTAGCAGCGCATTGGCTGCACCTACTGTGATGCCTGCGCTTCCAGCGGCAGCTGCCACAGTCGCACGCCAGATCCACTGGTCGCCAGGCGGCCGCCCGGCAGGGGAACAAGTGTCATGGCGTCCGAGCCCGCCAACTCCACTGTTGCCGTCGGCTCACCAGCGGCGTCTTGCGTGTCCCACACCTGCAACGTGTCATCGCACGACACGCTGGCCAACCGGTCGCTGCCTGGCAACACAATCAGTAGTGCGCTCGTGATCCCTTGTAACACTCCGACGCAGGTGCGGATGCCGACGTCCCACAGCCGCACTGTGCCATCCGATGACCCGCTTGCCAGGCGGCCATCCCACAGCACAGCCAGCGATTGTATGTGGCACGTGTGCCCTACCAGCGTTGCGACGCACACGCCGGCCTCCACGTCCCACAGACGCACCGTCTTGTCGGATGACCCGCTAGCCAGTCTGCCACCCGGCAGCGCCGCCAAGGCCGCCACCGTTTTGGAGTGCCCAACCAATGTTGCCAGCACAGCACCCGCATCGACATCCACGATGCGCAGCGCGCCATTGGGTGCAAACCCAACAGCCAGGTGGCCGTTGGGCAGCGCTGTCAGCGCGCTCGTTGCCACATCGTCGCGAAAATCAACGACCCCCCTTGCTGCCTGCAGCGCGTCACGCGTGTCCCACACGACGATTCGATTGGACGCAGGTTTGCTATCTCTCACAGCAATCGCGACGCGGTGGCCGTCAGGCAGTACCGCCAGATGGCACGAATTCATTTGCCCCTTAATCTGTGTTCCTGCCAGTTGCGCCCCGCCATGCACGGCCGCCCACAGTGCCACCCGCCCGCGGTGTGTGCAGCTGACCAGCCGGCCGTCAGGCAGACTGGGCGGCATGCTGGCGACCGCCGCGTCGCCAATCGCGGTATCGCTCATATTTAGTACCCGCAGCGCAGGCAGTTGCGGGAACACCGCCGCCGGAGTCAGCTTCCTACCATCCTGCAGGTCAAGCGACACCAGCGAGGGTGGCAGGGTGGCCAGCACCGCGTCGCCAATGTTGGAGCTGTTGGCGTTGAGTGTGTGCAGGCCGTGGAGATGTGCAAAGGAGGCCGATTTTGTCAGTCTACAGGTATTAAGATCCAGGCTGTGCAAAGATGGCGGAAACGTCGCCAGAGCCGCTGCAACAATGCAGGTGCTTGCCACGCGCAGCACGCGTAGGCGAGTGAGGTGGACGAGCGACCCACCGAGCGGCCACTTGGTGTCGGCGTTAATACCGCCAATGCCCAGCACTTCCAGCGACGGCGGCAGGCTTGCGATGGTGGCAGCGCTGATCATGCGTAAGGTATTGCCGCTGCAATCCAACACTCGCAGGCCGCGCAGGTGGCTGAAATCGGCAGCCTTGTGCAGCTCGCAGTATTTCATACGCAGCTCGCGCAGCGAGGGTGGCATGCAGACCACACCCGTCATCCCCACAGATGTCCTGGTGCAGTCCAGCGACGCCAACGCATGTAAGTGCGCAAAACTGACATTCCGGGTCACCCGCCGGCAGTACGAAACGTCCAGGGAGCGCAGGGTGGGCGGCAGGCGCGCAATGTCGTCGTCGTCAAACGACCCGCTATTCAAGCCCACCGCCGCCGGCAGCGCCGCGTGCCACCGAGTGAGATCCCACACTAGCGTTGTGGTGTCAGCCCATGGCACCTCTGCGACTGCCGCCGCGATGGCTGGGTGCAGTCGGCGCAGCGCATTTGCGTCAATGGTGTTCAAACACGCTGCCACCATTGCTGCAGTGACGACATTGCCGGCTAGCACGATCACCAGTAGCGGCACCGTGTCAGGTGGAGGGGGAGCCCCCCGGGGGCATGGTAGCGGCGGTGCCGCGTGGCGGGAGCGGCTGCGTTTTTCCCCATTGTGGCGTTGGAGGAGAAGCAGGGCACTTGGGATATTATGTCTCCTGGGCAGCAAACGCAAAGTAACACGATGCAGACGCGGCGCACTACGACGCTCCACAGTGCCGCTGTGTCAACAGGTGTGGCGTGTTTGTGATTTGCCCGTGCTGGCCGCTAGCGCGTGTTGGTCCCACTTGTTAACTGGTGGCTGCAGCCTGCCGCCCTGGAACTCGGACCGCCTTGGCGTTGCCAATCATCACGTACAAGTGTTCATTGCGACGAAGCGCGGCAGCTGGCACAACCGCGCGTCAATGAAGCCAAGCACATAAGCGTGGCACAGGCAAGCCGGCCGCCCAGCAGCACAGATAGTGCACAAGGCGGCGGGTACCGTGTTGCGTACCAGTGCTCAGTGCCGGTGGCCGCCGGCGCCAGTGGCTGCGCCACCGGCAAACGGCGTGTGGTAGCTCCAAGCGCGCGTGTCGGGCGCCAGCTTTACAAGGGTGGCCATGGTGTGGGTGCAGAGGGTGCTCCCCCCCAACCGCCAGTGCGCGTAGTTGGTCTTCAGGTAGTCCAGCACGGGTGCGACGCCGCGGTGGCGGATGTCGTCCAGCAGGATCACGCCGCCAACGCGGGTCAGCAGGTCCGCATAGAAGATGTCCACCAGCGTGTAATCAAAGAGGTGCATGCCGTCCACCAACACGAGGTCGTAGTCGCCGCCGCCGCCCTCCCGCAACAGCGCCGGCATGGCGAGGTAGGACGGCTCCTCTATGACGCGCGACAGGGCCGACAGGCCCGCCTCTTGCAGCTGCCGGCGCCCCGTGTTGTCCCACTGCGTGGACTGGAACGGGTCAATCGACACGTGCAGCGGTGGACGGCGGTGGCTACCGCTGTCACCGCCGCCAGCCGCGTGCGCCAGTTGGAGGGCCTGCGAGGGGAAGGGGGGAAGGGGGGGGGGGGGGGGGGCAGTGTGATCATGCAAGTCATCGCGATCCACCCCCCACACCCGCCACCGCCGTCACCCCCAACCCTATTGCA
>Ga0066256_1003146_pt1 | contig 16439 bp, 11 predicted proteins | sample ThiBio_1000_biof_FD_87107 | JGI IMG/M metagenome (GOLD analysis project Ga0066256, IMG submission 87107) | Wastewater bioreactor microbial communities from Cape Town, South Africa - Thiocy_expt_1000_biof (version 2) | ecosystem: Engineered > Bioreactor > Thiocyanate-remediating >...
CCACCCCGACCCAACCAACAGGCGCGTGCCACTTCCTGGAGATGACGGCGTTCAAGGGGTCGCAGCGGCGCGGCGGCGACGAGATCACGCGGTTCCTGATGTCGCACGGCCTGGGCGCGTCGGCGTCGTTTAACAAGGAGGTGATGATGTACCGCGTGGACTTCCTGCGCGGCGACATGGGCAAGGCGCTGGACCTGCTGTTTGAGGCGGCGTTCATGCCCGCTTTCTCGCCCGACCTGCTGGCCACCTCTGCACAGGCGATGGCGTTCCAGCGCTCCGACCTGGCGGCGCAGCCGCAGGTGGCGGTGTCGGACAACCTGTTTGCCGCCGCGTACGGCGCCGGCACGCCGCTGGGGCGGGCAGAGAAGTGCCCCGAGGCCGCCATCCACACCGTCACCGCCGACACGCTGCGCACGCACATGGCGCGGCACTACGTCGCGCCGCGTATGGTGCTGTCGCTGGTGGGCGTGGAGCACGGCGCGGCGGTGGAGGCGGTGGCGCGCAGCTCCGTCCCGTTGCCGTCCCTGCCGCCCGACGCCGCCGCCGCGCCGGCGCCGCCCTGGAAGCGGCCCGTGGTGCCGTACGTGGGCGGCGAGGTGCGCGTCAGCCCTGACTGGGCGTCCATGCCCGCCACTGCCGTCGCTGCCACTGCCAAGACCGAGTTCTCGCATGCCATGCTGGCGTTCCCCACCGTCGGCTGGAGCGACGACGACGTGGTGCCGGTGTGCGTGGTGGACACGCTGCTGGGCGGCGGGTCGTCGTTCTCTGCGGGCGGGCCCGGCAAGGGCCTGTACTCGCGCGTGTACCGCGAGGTGCTGAATGCGCACGCGTGGGCGGAGGCCGCTAACGCCTTCTCCTCCCAGCTGTACGCCAGCGGCCTGCTGGGCGTGTACGCCGCCGCGCCGGCGGCGCACATTGGCGAGCTGGTGCAGCTGATGGCGGAGCAGCTGGCGCGCCTCGCCCTCGTGCCTGTCACGCCCGTCGAGCTGTCGCGCGCCCGCAACCAGCTGGCGTCCTCCGTCATGATGAACCTGGAGACGCGCGGCCTGCTGGCAGAGGACATTGGCCGCCAGATCCTGTCGCACGGCAAGCGCATGGAGATCACGGAGCTGATGCGCCGCATCCAGGCCGTCACGCCCGACGACCTCATGCGCGTCGTGCGGCAGGCCATTGCACACCCGCCCGCGCTGTCCGCCGTGGGTGACCACGCCTCCATCCCGCCCTACGCCGACATTCAAGCCTACTTTGCCGCCGTGTCCGCCAAGGCCGCCGGCACCGCGTCCTTCTCCTCCTTCTTCCGCCGCTAAAATGGGGGCGCCGCCGCCGCTATCTCGACAGTTGGTATTTATCGCTGGCACCGCGCATTTCAATTGTATCTAATAAACAAGCTATCGATATCCCATCACCGCGCAAACTTAGCGGATGGGCGCGGCGGCGGCGGCGGCGGCGGCGCGGCGACGACGGCGGGCCGCCGCCTCGCGGTTGTCCGCGCGTGTGGGCGGCGCGTCCACAAAGTCGGTCAATTCCAGCTCGTACATCCGTGGCCACCACTTGCCGGTGACCCACAGGCGGCCGCCCCACTCCTGCGTCGCCCACGGGTCGCCCGGCTGGGGGCCCAGGCGCATGCTGTAGGCTATGCCGTTCAGCACGTCGCCGCCCGCAAAAGTGCGCAGCGGGCCCATCTCCAAGCGCGCCACCATGTCGCCCGACACGGGGTCAATGATGCCAATGTAGCTGCGGTACCACACGTTGGCAAACAGCCAGCCGTGGATGTACTCAATCTCATTCAGCTGCGTCACCGGCTCGTGCGTGCTCGCATCCGTCACCGGCAGCGTGGCGACGGTGCGCAGGGTGGCGGGGTCCCAAAACGACACGCGCGCCGTGCCGTCCGTCACCAGCATGTGGCTGCCATTGTGTGTAAGGCCCCACCCCTCGTCTGACCGCTCGTTGTCAGATGTCGTCCGGTATGCGACCGTGCCAATCCGCTCCAGCGTCGCCGCATCATACTTGATGGCGGTGCGCTCCTTCCACGTGAGCTGGTACAGCGTGTCGTCCCAAAGAGTGATGCCCTCCCCAAAGTACCGCGACTCGATGATGCGGGTCTCCGCCGTCACGGCGTATGACCCCATGCCACCCGCCGCCGCCGCAGGCGTCAGCGTCACCCGTCGCACGCCAGACTGGCCGTACAGGCCAAACCCTTCATACAGCTCCGACGTGCCAGCGGCCGGGTCGTCGCGCCACAGCAGGCCCTGCGTGAAGCACTTCACATCGTGGTCGTACACGCGCACGACGCGGTAGCCGGTAGGGATGCGGCGCGACGGCGTGTACAGCGTTGCCGGCGGCTGCGGCGACGACGACGGTGACAGCGGTGCCACGCTACTGCCGGGCGGCGTGTGACGCGACGGGTCGCCTGCAATCTCCCCTGCCGTGTCAGCTAGCGGGATGCCCGGTACCGTGCTGGCAGCCGCCGGCACGGCGGCAGCGGCCGTGTCTGCCACGCGTGCCGCACCCGTCGCCAACCGCCGCCAGCTTGATGCCAGGCTTGCCGCCATCCCAATCGCCACCACTGCTGCCACCACGGCACACAGGCCAGCACGACGCGGTGACGCCCACGGCGGCCGCTCCTCTACCGCCCCTGCCGCTGCTTCGACTGCCCCCACCGGCGCGGGCGATGATGACGGCCCCCGCCGCTGGGGTGCCACCAGTCGTGCACCCTCACTCTCACTGTCGGCCCCACTGTCGGCGTTGGCGTCTGTGTCTGTGGCGCTGGCAGCAGGCGGCACCAGCGGCACCACTGCTGTCAGCTCCACCTCCCGCGCCGGCGATGATGCGACAGGGCGAGGAGACGGGGTTGCAGCCGAGGCAGAAGCAGCAGCGACCACCGCGGCAGCAGAATCAGCAGCAGCGGCAGCAGCGGACGGAGACTGGGCAGGAGGAGGAGGAGTGGGGGTAGCGGCGGTGGGAGGCACCACAGGCGACGCCATGCCGCCGCTGCTGCAAAATGGGAGCAAAAGTCTCCGATTCAGCGGAAGTTACAAACCACAAAACGCAGGAGCAGCTTGTGTGTCGCATACACCGCCGTTCAAAACTGCGCAATCGTTGGCGCCACTTGTTATTGTCAGACATCTCTTGTGTTCACTTCTGTGTCCCGTTGCCAGCCGTTGGTGGCAGGTCCAGCGAGCCATCCAGCCATGATGATCATCCAACTTGCGGTGGCTGTAAACAATCCAAAACCGCAATAATCAAGTGCCAGCCATTGGCGAATGATGGAGTCATATGTAATAGTGTGCAGCTTTCCCATCAAGTTGGTTGCACGCTTTGTCATTTGTGTGCTGGCCGCTTCTCTTCCTGCGCCCTGCTTCTGAACATGCCATCATGCTGCTGCCACTTTTCACGCACACGGAAAGCACGACGCACCCGCGGAAAATGCAGCAGCCGCTGGCGCGACGCGATCTTTGCATGTGAAGCTGGCGAACACACCCCATTTTCCTGTCTGCACATGCGTGTCCCGGGTGTTTTACGCCGCGCAACTCAGTCTGCATCAACTGCGTGCAGCGAGCGGTGGCGGGCGGCAGCGGCACATGTGACAGCGGCGACGGCAGTGGTTGTGCAGTGCCAGCGGCAGGTGCAGCGGGCAGCGACACGTGGCAGCAGCAGCAACCGCGAGTGGGCAGCAGCAAGGAACCTCAGAACACAAGCGCCATGGCGGCGGCGGCAGGCGGCAGTGGGGGTGGCGCCGGCGGCGGTGGTGGCGGTGAGGCTGTGGCCGCGCCGGGGGCAGGCTACCAAGCCATCATTTCAGTGGACGTCGGCAATACGGGCACGGGGTACGCGATTCTGTACCCCGACCCGTCAAAGCTGGGTGATTTGGCGGTGCTCATCCGGGAGGTGCAGACATACAGCACCGACTATGCGATGGTGACGTCAAACAAGGCTCCAACCGCGGTGCTGCTGGACCCCTCGGACGGCAACAAGCTGGTGGAGGTGGGCGGCGCCGCGCTGAAGCGGTTTCACGAGTTGGCCGCGCAAGAGTCGCCGCCACCGGCGGTGCTGTACACCGAGTTCATGAAGTTGCTGGCGCCGGGCGCGTCGGCAGACCCAGCCGCCATCATGGTGAGTGGCGTATCAACGCGGAAGGGACCTGGCGCGCCGCCGCCGGACGCCGTACCAGCGTTGCTGCTTGTGCAGCGGGTGCTGGAGGCGGTGACGCAGGCCGTGCAGAAACGTATGAATGCGCAAATGAGTGAGACGGTGGCACTGGTGACGCGCAAGCTCTGGGTGCTGACGGTGCCCGCCACCTGGGACGCGCGGGGCAAGGAGCTCATGCGGCAGGCAGCGGCGGCGGCGGGGCTGGTGCCCAGCGCGGATGCGCCCAACCTGCTGGTGGCCGAAAAGCCGGAGTGCGCGCTGCTGGCGGCCATCGCGGGTGTGGCGCCGCCAGTGCGCGAGTCGCTGGCGGGCGGCAAGCGCGTCATGATCGTGAACTGCGGCGGCAGTACGGTGGACATTGCATTTGACGAAGTGATGTCGCTGCACCCGCTGGCGGTGCGCGAGTTGGCACCGCCGCAGAGCGGCCCATGGGGCGCCAGCTTGGTAGACGCGCAGCTGCGTCGGTTCTTGGTGCTGTTGCTGGGGGCCGACGTCATGGCCCGCGTGGACGCCCGGACCATGATGAACATGATGGACAAGTGGGAGGCAGATAAGACCTCAGTGGGGGCGCACGGCCCGGATGCTGACGCCGGCGTGAGCCTGCGCATGTTCGACATCATGGGCGCTACGGACCTCGACAATGATGGCATGATGGCCAAGGTGCAGGAGTTCAACAGCCGGGCGGGGTACCCGGCAGTGACATACACTACTCCCCGCCACGTACTGAAGATAGACGGCAGGGTGGTGCGGTCGTTCTTTGGCGCGGTGACAAAGGACATCACCGCCTTCCTGTGCAAGTCGCTGGCGGAGGTGCGCCGCGTGGACACCCTGCTGTTGGTGGGCGGGTTCGGTAGCTCGCCGTACCTGCTTCATGAAGTGGAGAACATCATACGGCCACTGGTGGTGGTGCGGCCGGAGAAGTCCGGCATGGCGGTGGTGGCGGGCGCTACCCTGTACGCGCTGCAGCTGCCCACCTTTCACACACGGTTCTAAGCGCAACGCCAGCGGCGTCGCGTGCGTTCGGACTGCGTTCCTGGCGGGAGCCAGCCCCTTGCCCCCTTTCGATCTTCCCCTCAGAACAACATGCATTTCAACTGCGCCGCGCGTGCTCACTACTTGCGCACCAGCGTGAGGATGTCGCAGTAGCGCGTCAGGATGCCCGACACCTCGCCGGGCGGCAGGACGGTGGCAGCGCCGTAAATGCCGGCGTTGCCCTTGCCCTCAAAGGCGGGGTCGCGCGGCGCCGCCAGCGCGGCGGTCACACAGGCGCTCAGGTCTGCCACCCAGGCGTCCAGCAGCTCCGCAAAGCGCTCCGACACGCACACGTGCGCGCCGGCGGGGCGGTGCAGGGAGGTGAGGTGCCAGCCGCGCGCCTCCATGCGCGCCACCAGCGCGTAGATGGAGAACGGCGTGCCAGGCGCGGTGGTGAACGCCACCACCGCCGCCGTGGGCGCGCCCAGCAGGCGCAGGTGCGGGTTGGCGGCGATGGCTGCGCGCAGGCGCGTGTGCGGGGCGTGCGTGGCGGTGGCGGCGGCGGCGATGGCGGCGCCGCCGGTGGCGCGCAGCGTGGCCCACGCCACCACACCAGGTGCCGCGCTGCGGCTGCCCACCAGCGTGGGCGTGGCGTACAGGCCACCGGGCCAGTCGGACACCGTGGTGTACGCGTGCGCGCGCAGCGCAGGGCTGCGGAAGGCAACCACGGAGGCGCCCTTGGGCATGCCGCCAAACTTGTGCAGGTCCATGGAGATGGAGGTGACGCCCGCGCCGGCCGCAAAGTCAAACTCGGGCAGCAGCTCCTCATCTGCCACCGCACCCGCGGCAGCGCGCCGCCGCGCCACCTGCGCCGCGCGCGCGTACGACATCAGCACGCCGCCCAGGCAGTTGTCCACGTGCAGCCCGACGCTGCGCGTTAGGGGGGTGGGGGTGGGGGGAAATCATGAATACGCGCGACACGATGATGAAGGCGTAGAAACAACACAGTATACACACCCAGCGCGCGCCGCCAGGGCAGCCAGCTCCGGGATGGGGTCCACCGCGCCGTGCGGGAAGGTGGGCGCAGAGGCGTAGATGGCAATGGTGTTTGACGTCAGCGCGGCGGCCACGGCGGCGGGCTGCATGCGCTGCGTAACGTCATCCACCGGCAGCTTCACCAGCTTGAGGTCAAAGTAGGCGCACGCCTTGTCCAGTGCTGGGTGCGCCGTCACGCCGGCGATCACCTCCAGCGGCGCACTGCCGTCACCCAGCGCCCAGCCACGTGCCTCCCGCGCCGCATCGCGGTACGCCTTGATGGCAATCATCACGCTCTCCGTGCCGCCGGTGGTCAGCAGGCCACACGCGTGCGGCGCGGGGTCCTCGCTGGTCGCCGCGCCCTCGCCGCCGCCGCCGCCGCCAGCGCCCACGTCCAGACGGTCGGCGCCCTTCAGCATGGACACCGCCATCGCCACCACCTCCGCCTCCATGGACCGCGCCGACTTGAACACGCCGGGGTACAGCAGGTTGGTGTTCAGGCACGCCGCCAGCAGGCTGCCCTGCAGCGCCGTCAGCGGCGTGTCCAGGTCGTGGTAGATGCCCGCAAAGTTGGTGCCGCGCCGGAAGCCGGACGCCTCCGCATCCGCCGCCAGCTTGCCGCGCACCGCTGCCTCCACGTCCGCCGGCGCCAGCCCGTCCGCCGGCAGCGCGACCAGCGCCTCCGGGTTGCGTGGCGCCAGCTCATCCACCATGGGCGCCAGCTGCGCCTCCAGTGCCGCATCCAGCGCGCCCGCGCCGCCCGGCATCGCACGCGCCGCCGCCAGCACGCTGCCCACCACCGCCTGCACCAGCGCCGTCCGCCCCTCCCGCCGCGCCACCGTCCACACCAGCTTGGCCGCCACCACGCCGCCCAGCGCCAGCACGATGCCGTGCTCCACTGCGCGCCACCGCGCCGACTCGGGCGCCGGCGCCACCTTGCTCACCGCCGCCGCCAGCGCCGCCGCCATGTTGTTGTTGTTGTGTGTGGGGGAGTGAGAGAGTGGAGGAAGGGAGTGGAGGGGACAGCTACTGCAAGCAGGTCAGCAAGTTGGCAACACAAATTAATAACAACGGCGCAACGGTGCAACAATACTACAACGGCAACAAGGTACTGAGCAGCAGCACTTGTGCGCCGCGTATGTTCATTGCTGCAATTAAAATGCAGGCGTTTGAAGTATTATGTGCGCGCCCCTCATGCCAGTCAGCAGCAGCGCATGGCCAGCAGCAGGGGCATCACGGCAGCGCGCACATCATGATGGCGCAGTGCACACATGTCACGAACAACGCAGCCGCGTAGAGCCGCTGCTTCAGTGCAGCATGTAGTGGCGGCCGAGGACTGGGGCATTCCAATGGTAGGGGCGCCGCGATGCATGAGTTGGCAGTTGCGTGTGCGAACATCGCGTGTTCCGACCCCGCCTCCCGCAGCGTTCGCAGAGTTTGCCGTTCGCAGTTCGCGGCCCGCCGCCAGCAGCACCAGCGCGCCAGCAGCGCAATTAATCAAATGTATCACACGTACAAGTAAACCTACTGTTCATTGCGCGCGGTCTGGCATCGCCGCGTAAGCAACCAAGAACGCGGCAAGCGTCGACGCACTGTCGTGGTGTGAGAGACTGTTCGGCGGCAACAGCTCAGACCAACTCACGCGCGCGCGCACGACCACCACGACGACATTCGCGACGCGTTAAGTGGCAACTGACTGTAGTACTCAAGGACGCTGTGTTCTATAGCGGCGCTGCTGCTTGCGCCAGCTGCGTCCACATGGCGGACGACGACGCGAACAAGGTGGCGGCCGCGTTGCCGCCGGTGCCAACCGGCACCTCAACGGCGACATCCAGCGGCGCACCGCCGTACGGTGTCCCCGCGGCGGACGGGGCCACCGACATACATGTGCATGGCAAGGATGCGGCGGCGCCGGGCGTCGTGTCCATCCCTGTGGCACTGCCGGTGGCGGTGGGCAGCCCGCCACCCGTGATCGTGGTGACGGGCGTCAGCCCGGTGGGCGACCCGATCAAGCTGTCGGGCGCCGAGTCGCGGCAAGTCGACAGCGCGCTGGAGACGTGGCGCGCTGCCTCCATTGCACTGGTGGTGCTGGGGATTCTGGGCCTCATCCCCACGTTCTCATGGGTCACCGACCTGCTGGCCATTGCCGCGGGGTGCATTGGCATCTACGCATCCAAGCGCGACGTGTTGCTGGCGCACATGCGCGGCATTCCGTCCGGCCCCGCACCCGTGTACGGCTACTTTGCCTGCATCGCCATGCTGGTGCTGGTGATCATTAACTTTATATACTGCCTTGCGCTGGCCATCGCACACGCGCCGTACGCCTTCAACACCCCCACCACCGCCGGCACGCGCTTCCTGGCGGTGCAGTACATCCTAGGCATCTTCTTTGCCGTCGCCATCCTGATCGCGGGGCTGCTGTACCTCGCCGTCTTTGACCGCCTGCGCGGCATCCTGGGCCCGCGCATGACGGCGGGCGGCTGCTGCGACCCGCTGCCGCCGCTTGCCATTGCATACGTCGTGACGCCGCACGGCGGCACGGCCGCCGTCGTTGTTGATGACACCTATGCACCACCGGCTGCGCCGCCGGCGGCAGGGCCAGCCGTGGCGGCGCAGCACCCTGGCACCGGCTCCACAGCAGCGGCACCGCATGTCACAGATGTCCATGCTGCCCACCCGCCGCCGGCAGCATGATCCACTCAATGGGCGCACGCCGCGCGCGCGCCGCGCTGCCGCCATGATGTTGAAGTTGTGTTCTGCGGCTTCTGCCGCTGAACTTCTGCGTGTCCGTCCCAGCGCGCAACCGCTGGGCCATAATGACCGGTGAGCACCGGCACCACTGCCATTGTGGCAGCCACTGGCAGGTGCTGGCCCTGTGCGACAGTGGCGGACACTGCAATTATCTCACACTGCGGCGGACCTGCGCGGTGCGGGCCGCACTGCCACTGCGCCGCAAGATACGACGATGCGTTGCGTCAGACACGGTCAGAAACGGCAGCCGATGCATCTTGTGAAAAGCAAGTGAGACATAAAGTAAACCAGCCGTCGGGGGCCGCATTTACACGCGGCAAAGCGGTGCAGATAGTGCGGTGGCAGGTGTGCAACGTGTGCCTGTGCGCGCGACGCTGTCGATAACAGCCATTGTGTGGATAGAACGAGGGCGCAGACAAGGAGAGGACTCAATCAAAGTCACTCAATCAAGCAAGAAGGATGGCAGACTACCCCGTGAAGCCGCCACCACCGGCGGCGACGGTGGCGGTGGGGCCGGGAGGGAACCCGATGATGGGCGGTGGGCATGGGTATGGCTATGGCGGATACCCGCCGCAGGCACCCATGGCGTATGGCGGCGGCGGGGGGTATGCTGGATATGGCGGCGGTTATGGCTATGGCGGCGGCGGTTATGGTGGCGGCGGCGGGTATGGCTACCCTGCCTACCCACCTGCCAGTTACCCAGGCCAGCCACCGCCGCCGGGTGGCGTGGCAAGCGCCGGTTATCCCCCCGCCGGGCCACCGGGGTACCCTGGTCCGGCGCCCACAGGTGGAGTGGCAGGGCCGGTGACCGGTGCAACGCCCCGTACCGGTCCTGGTGGTGGCGGTGGCCCCCCGGCTGGCGGCAGCAATAATGGCGGCGGCGGCGGCGGCAGCAATAATGCACCCCTGCCGCCGCCTGGCACCACCAGCATCCCGGTGGCGCTGCCAGTGGGCCCGCCGCCGGGCGTCATGCTGGCAGCGCCGGTGATAGTGAGCGGCGTGTCGCCGCTGGTGGCGGCCGGCACGCTGACGGACGCGCAGCTGCGGCAGGTGGATGAGAGCGTGGCGGCGTGGCGCAAGCTGTCCATCGCACTGCTGGTGCTGGGCATTGTGGGCCTCATCCCCACCTTTTCATGGGTGAGCGACATCCTGGCCATCGCGGCGGGCGCCATCGGCCTGGGCGCCGCCAAGCGCGACGTGCTGCTGTCGATGGCACGCGGCGGCGCCGCGCCGTCGTCCGCGCCCATCCACGGCTACAACTGTTGCATTGCGCTGTCCGTGTTTGCCTCCGTCAACTTCTTCTATTGCATCATCCTTACCATTGCCAACGCGCACGGCGGCTCGCGGGCCCTGGAGGCCCTGTTTGTGCTTGGCGTCCTGTGGTCTGCCGCCTTCTTTGGCCTCGCCTTTGCCTACATGGCGCGCTTCAACCGCCTGCGCGCGCTGCTGGGCCTACGCATCGGCGCCGGCGGCTGCTGCGACACGACGCCACCGCCGCCGCACCCCGGCATGGTGCCCTCTGGCCTCACCACCACCACGTACATCATCTCGCCCAGCGCGCCCGGCTCTGCCGGCCAGGCCATCATGCTGCCGGGCGGCCAGACCATCCTGATGCCCGCCGGCGCCGCGCCGCCACCGGCTGGCCGTGTTGTGTGACGCTGCCATGGAGTGCTGGTATACAGTGTATCACTACGACTGCGTGCGTGTGCCTCCCTTGTGCCGCTGCCCTTACCGCGTTGCGTCGCGTTGCCGTGTGTTTCGGCTGTTGTTGCCGTGTTGCCGCGGTGTGCTATGTTGCGCCACCATTTTTGTCACCTTCCCACCGTCTGTTTAACCCATGACTGCATGCCACTACCACACCACTACCATGGGCGTGCGCCCCCTTGGTGCCGCCCCCTTGCTGGCTGCTTCCATGTACTCGACATGTCCACACCTCCAGGCAGGGCGCAACCGTCCAACCACCACCCAACCAGGGGCGGAAGAAAGAGCACCATAGAAATGGAAGAAAGGGGCGGGGTGGGAGTGGAGAGGGAGCGGCACCACCCAGCCACACAGGTGCGGCCTGGAATCTGGGGCGGGGTGCGGCGGCGGGTGCGGCAATACTGCAGCCCACGCGCACACACGCACTTATTTGTCATTTGCGCCCGTGTCTCCTGCCGCGTCTGGGCACCCATTTTGCATCCCCGCGTCCGCCTTCTTCCGCCTCTACCCTCCTCCTCCTAGTAGCAGCGAGTAGGAGGTGGGAGAGGAGAGAGGAGAGGGCAGTCGAGAGGTAGAGGGGAGGCGCAGGGTGGGCACGGGTGGTAGAGGTACCCGGACAAAGGGGGAGTAGAGTGGGAGACGGGGCGGTGGGAGAGAGCGCCGGGACTAGAACGACGAAGCAGTCAGTTAGAGGGTAGAGAGGGCAGAAGAGGGGGAGTAGTAGAGAGGAGGAGGAGTAGAGTGAGGTACAACAGCAACAGAGCAGTGGTACGGCAACGCAGGCAGCAACGCCAGCGAGGGGACAACTGCTGGCGTGCAAGGTGCATATGAGGGCGGTCGCGTCGGCGCTGCGCGGCGTACGCTGCAGGTGTGTTGCTTGCAAGGCAGCCGCACGCGACACCGTCGGCAAGCTGGCAGCCGCCACCTCGTTTGAGTAGGACGGCAGCGGTGGTGGTGATCGTCGTCGGCAGGCAGGCAGCTGTTAACAGGGGGTCATGACTAGACGGTGGTGCGGCGGCGACTAGAGCCACCCCGCACCCGGCGCCATGGCGACGCCCGGCAGTAACGCCGCCACGATGGAGCGCGGCAAGGCGTTTGTGCAGGTGCTGTCGTGCGTGCTGTCGCGGCTGGTGGAGTCTAACGACGCGCTGGCGGCGTCGGGCGGCGTGGAGGTGCCGCCCATCACCAAGTTCCACGCCCTGCGCCCGCCCTCCATCTCCATCCTGGACTACTGCACGCGCATCCACCGGTACGCGTCCTGCAGCCCCGAGTGCTTCGTCCTGGCGCTCGTGTACATCGACCGCCTCATCCAGCGCAACAACCTGCTGCTCACCTCCCTCAACGTGCACCGCATCATCATCACCGCCGTCATGCTGGCCGCCAAGTTCTTTGACGACCAGTACTTTAACAACGCCTACTACGCCAAGGTACGTGGCTAGGGGGGGGGGGGGGGGGGGGGCCACGGGCGGTGTGTACCCACCACCCCAAAACCCCCCCACGTTTCACCCCCTCCACCCCCACGCGCAGGTGGGCGGCGTGCCGACGCATGAGGTCAACTCGCTGGAGCTCGAGTTCCTGTTCTCCATCAACTTTGCGCTGCACGTGCCCACCGACGTGTATGAGCGCTACTACGCGGAGCTGGCGAACCACATGGGCGTGGGCGTGCCACCGGAGCTGCTGGCTGCCAACACGTGCGACTGCGCGCGGTTTGTGGAGCACATTGCGTACGACGAGGAGTCGCAGGCGTACACCGGTGCGTGGCTCCCTTCCGCCTCGACGCGGCAACATGAAAATGCCACCCTTCACCGCACACCAGCACTCACCCCAACCATTGCAATGTGCAGGCATGCGGTCGCTGGCGGCGATGGCGGCTGACTCGCTGGCCGCGTTTGCGGCAGCAGGTAGCGCGGCGGGCGGCAGCGAGGCGGCGTCGCTGGCAGCTGGCGTGTCCTCCATGTCGGTGGAGGACGCTGCGGCGAGCGGCGGTGGGAGCGGCAGTGGCGGTGGCGGCGGTGGCGGCGGTGGCGGCGGCGGCGGCGGCGGTGGTGGCGGCGGCGGCGGTGCGCGCAGGGGCGGTGGCGGCGGCGGCGGCTCTTGCGGCGCCTGCTGCCGGGGTGGCAGTAGTTGCGGGTGCAGCAGCAGCGCCCACGCTGGCGCGGCGGGCACGCGCGCCGGCACGGCGGCAGCAGCGGCGGCAGCGGCTTGCCGTGCACCGCATGCACACCACAGTCACACTAGAGCTGGCGACGACGGCGGGTGCAGTGGCGGCAGCTGGGTGGCGGCAGCGCGGTTGCCAACCCGCTACCCGCCTCCGGTTGCTGCCGACGAGGCGCTAGGCAATGGGGAGCATGCCGCACCCCAGTTGCACCTGCTGGCGTCGTCGTCTGGCGGTGGGCGGCATGCCGCATTGCCCGTTGCCCGTCGCCACGTTGCAGGCGCGCTGCACCACTCGCTTTTGTAGTCCTTCCTGCCCTCCTCCTCCCCATTGGTGACTGCTGGCGCCGCCCCTCCCATTGAGGCGCGGCGCGCGCCCATCCTGGCTGCTGGCTTGCGTCCCCTTCCTCCCCCCATCCTGCCCCGGCGTTCCAGCGTTCCCCGTTCCCCGTTCCCGGCTGGTGCCTTTGTGTGCGCGACACTGCGTCTGCGTGTGGTGGTGCTTGTCTCGCCGTCGTTCGTTCGACCTGCCGGCTGCTGCCGGCGGCCGCCAGGTCGCCTAGGCGTCGCGGCGCTGGCAGGCCGCCAATGGCCTGCCAGCTGGCTGCACGCCCGCATGCCGTGCAGCCTCGATGCCTCGAGTCCAGCTTATTTGAAGCGATATGCTGCCGTGTTGCGCCATTGTTGGCAGGCCAGGCGACGTGACAGCCTGAGGAGGAGGCAACGCATCCACCGCAACGCATAGGGACACAGTGTCCCACACACACACACATACAGCAGGTGATATTGTGCACACGGTCGGAAACCACAGTTATCCAGGGGTCGGAACACGCACACATACCACTGGTGAGAACACTACGGGGGTACTACTGCCTGGTCAGGCGGCGGTGTGTAAGATATTAGTGCCCAAATCGGCGTCATGCTGACGTCGGAGTGGACGCAGCCGCCGCCGTCGCCCACGCTGCCGCTGCCAGCGGCGCAGGCTGTCGTGCTGCTGCCGACGCCGCTGCCGGCACGCGAGGCATGGGCGGCGGGAAGCGGTGGTGGTGAGGCGGCGGGTGGTGGGGGGACGACGCAGCACCACAGGGGTGGGGGCGCCGCTGGACGGCGAGGGTATGGCGGCCGTGGCGGCCGTCGCGGTGGTGCAGGTGCGCCAGCAACGGCGGCGGCAGCAACAGACGGGTCCTTCTCGCCAGGCGTCACCCGCGCCGCCATAGCGGCTGCTGCCACCCTCACCCTGCTGCTGGTGTCGTATTACTTTGCGAGCGGGCCGCCACCGATGGTGGTATCCACGCGGAGCCGTGATGCTCCACCATCTGTCACGGTGCCATTGGCGCACTCCCCGTCGCCGGCGCCTGCTGATGCTCAAGCGCCACCCACGCCAGCGGCGGCGTCGGTGCCTCCCACGCCACCACCACGCAGGGGCGGCGGTGGCGTCGTGTCGCGACTGGTGGCGGCGGCGCGGGCGGAGGGTGTGGCCATGCCGCCCATCATGTACCGCCGCAACGCAGGCTCTGACCTGTACCTGGCGCGGTGTGGCGGGGGGGCGGCGGGCGCCGCGGGGGGGGCGGTGGCGCTGGGGGGGATAGAGAACATGACCGCGGGGCCGGGCCCCCTTGAGGTCCGTTCGCCCGCCCGCCCGGCCCCCCACACGGCCCGCCGGGCGGGGGCGGGGGGGCTGGGCCCCGTGGGCGGCGCCCCCCCGTTCACTTACTCGCCCCTCCCGGGGCAGGTGGCGGCGGGCGAGGCAGCGGGCTTCCGCGTGTTTACCACCGAGCCGGCCGTCCTGGACGACCTGCTGGCCACGCACCACGACGACGTGGCTGCCATCTTTGCCACCTCGGCTGACCTGCGCGACACCTGGCCCACCGTGTTCCCCATCCGGCGCACGCAGCCCGACGGCAGCGTGGCAATGCCGGTGGGCAACGGCCTGCTGCTGGCGACGCTGAACATGACCACCGAGGTGACGCTGTTCCTGGAGAAGGACTTTGCGCTGGCGCCCGCCGTGACGCGCCGCGACCTCATCCGCTCCCTGCTGACGTCGGTGGGCCTGCTGGAGGCGCAGTTCCAGTTTGTGCGCCTGCGCCGCCTGGACGACCCGTCCCGCGAGGGCATCCCCAACGTGTGCACCGAGCCGCTAGACAACTACTCCAACTTCCAGCTGGCGTGCGCCTGGCAGACCATGCTGGACTGGCTCAAGATCTTTTGCGACACCGCCGACATTGAGGCGTCGTCGCAGCGCGCCGTGGCACGCTGCATGGACGAGGCCAAAGACCCGGACCTGCGCGCCACGCGCCACGCCGACGACGCGCCGCTCGCCACCTACTGCTTCTCCATGGACCACTCTGGCTGGTCCAACAACGCGGTGCTGTACCGGCGCGCGTGGTGGGTGGACGCCATAGGCGGCTCTGCCGCGCTGTCAGAGTCTGGCATGTCCATGGAGCTGAACAACCATATGCTGTGCAACCGCCGTGCGCCGGGCCAGACACCCGCCACCGACATGCCCATGCAAGCCTGCCAGCTGGCGCCCGGCCTGTTTAACATGGAGGAGATCGACGGCCGCCGCCTGTCGACCGGGCCCTACTGATGAGTTTTATGTGCTGTGTGTTTGCTGCGCACGATACCGGTAGTACCCATGCGCTGGTACAGTGCTACCCCACCCACCCACTACATGTTTGTGTCACTATATACCCTTCGTTGCCATCTGTCATCACGTGCCCTGCGTACTGCACACCCGCGACTGCGCGTGTGCGTGCGGGGCACTTGCGACGTCGCTTCAAGTAAATACACTACTCCCGGATGACTGCAGCAGCAGCAGGCGCAGCAGCGGCGGCCCGTCCGCCGCACGGACAGCCGCTGCCAGCGTGCCAGTTGTTGTCGCCGCCCCTGCCGGCGGGGCGGGCGCAACACCCGCCCGCTGTGCCAGCTGTGCAACTGCTGCTGCGGCTGCCGCTGTGCTGCGTCGCAACGCAGCAACAGGGCTGGAGAGCGGCGGCGGTGGCGGCCGCGCCGGCACGCGTGGCGGTGTGCGCGGCGGGCGGCGCGGGCGGCAAGCAGCGTGCGGTGCAAAGGTGAGGGCAGTGAGCACCCATGCTGGCGAGGTGGCAGGCGGCGCAGGTGCGGCGGCAAACAGATATGATGCTATGGATGCGGTGGTGCGTCCCGTGGCTGCCGAGTCGCCACTGTCACGGCGGCGACGCTGGTGGCTGCCTGGCGGTGATGGCAACGCCAGCGTCGCTACCACATACTCGCTGCCGGCCCCCGCCCCCTCGCGCTGCTGTTTAGCAGCCTGCCACGATGCCACGCCGCCACGTCGACGTGCCCATGCGCCACGCGCCAGGCCGGCTGCACATGCAGCACGCGCCGCGTCGTCCGCGTCTGCCAGTGCCGTCTTGCCAGCAGCATTACGGGCTGCCACTGGCGCGCCCGCTGCCACCAGCAGCTCGACAATGGGCGCCGGCCGCCGCAGTCGCACCGCCAAGTGCAGCGCCGTGTCCAGCGAGCCTGCCATGGGCACAGCGGGGTCGGCTGGCGGGTCGTCAGGCGGCGTCAGCAGCGCATGTACCGCCGCCAGGTGGCCAGTCACCAGCGCCACATGCAGTGGCGTGCTGCCGCCGCCCCTGGCCGCCTTGCAGTTGCCGGCGGCGGCCAACAGCAGCCGCACCACCTCGCCCCCC
>Ga0066256_1000859_pt3 | contig 16431 bp, 12 predicted proteins | sample ThiBio_1000_biof_FD_87107 | JGI IMG/M metagenome (GOLD analysis project Ga0066256, IMG submission 87107) | Wastewater bioreactor microbial communities from Cape Town, South Africa - Thiocy_expt_1000_biof (version 2) | ecosystem: Engineered > Bioreactor > Thiocyanate-remediating >...
AAACGACAAGATGTGAAACCGCAAGCGGATTTCAATCTTGCTTTTTGCCCTGCAAAAAGGTTTTAAGACAGAAACTGTAAAATTTTAAATCAAGAAAAAAATATAACCTATAAAATGAATAAGAAACATAACCCCGAAGAGGTACTCAATAAAAATAAAACGATCCGCTTCACGAAAAGAGAAGCACAGATAATAGAAAAGAAAGCAAAAGCTGCAGGGATGAGTTTTTCAGAGTTCTGCAGGCAGGTAGTCCTGAAAGGATACGTGCAAGCGGTACGTACAGCACATGATATGAAAGAGATCAGGAAGTTTATCGACCTTTTAATAGAAAACAAATCCGCATTATCGAGAATGAGTAATCTAATTAAAAACCGGGATCCGCACCTGATTATTGAAATGCAGCTATTAAAAGATCAGATTAAAGAAAAAATCGAACAAATACAATTATGATCGGCAGAGCGAAAAGTAATAAAAGCCTGACGGCTACCATCAACTACTACCTGAAAGATAAAGCGGAGTTGTTTTTTACGAATCGGCTTATGGGGGATTGTATAGATGATTATCAAATCCAGATGCAGGCCATGCAGAAAAGTTACCCCGGACTGGCGAAGCAATTAACGATCCATGCCATTCTTTCTCCTCATATTACAGAAGGAAAAAATTTAACGAAAGAACAGTGGCAAACCATCGCAGAAAAATACCTGAAAGAGATGAGTCTGCAAGACCATCAGGCAATCGGTTTTATACATAGCGATAAAAAACACCGCCATTTGCATTTAGTGATCAACAAAGTAAAAGACCCGAAGCCAAAGCTCTACCACGATGCTTTTATCGGGAAACGGACTCAAAAAGTTGCCGATAGAATCGCTCAGCAAATGAGACTTACCAGGGCGATGGAAATAAAAGCAAGGAATGATGAAAATCGGAAAAAACAAAGTATCCAAAATAAAACGGAAAATGATGCTGATCAAAAAACCAGGGAAAAACCGTTAGGGTCGAAGCAGTTATTTATGCTAATCCTGAACAGCATACTTGATAACGGTAAAGTAAAGTCTATAGACGATTATTTTAAAGAAGTCGAAAAAGCAGGCTTTAAACTGTACCGATATCGAAATAAGGAGACAAAGGAACTGCGCGGCTACGGTATTGAGAAAAACAATACTAAGATGGATGCTTCGACTATTGGGAAAGTGTTTACGATAACCAATCTTGAAAAGCGATTTAAGGAAAAGGCTTTAAAGCTTCAGGAAGAAGCTTCCAAAAATATTAAAACTGATGAACGATCAGAAAGACGAGGGATAAGATTTTAGCCATCCCGGTGGCGCGCAAGCAAGTAGTCTACACCACTGCGCTTACATCATCAGCACGAATCAGTTGTTTGATCTTTCTGAAGCGTGAGATCAATTTAAGTTTCAACTTATTACAATTTCGTAGTTTAAAATACCCTCTTCAGGGTATTGTATTCAAGTCTTATAAACCGCATTTTTACAAAAATTTAAACTTAAAAAACGCACGTCATGAAAAAAACCTTTTTACTAACGCTTGGGATGGCTGCTGCCGTGTTGGTTAACGCGCAAAAAAATGCAGATTGGACAAAAGAATTTCCATCAAAAATTAACTGGTACATGATCACCGATGCAGGTACCGTTATGGTTGCCACAAAGGATGCTCTGTACGGAGTTGACCCCGACGGCAAAGAGGTTTGGAAAGCCGACGATATCGAAAATATTAAAGAAGAAAATGTTGACCTTATTAATGGCACCCCCTATGTAACCCTTGTTAAAGCAAAAATGTTCAAAGGGTATAACAAAGTACTGGATGTTGTTAGCGGCAAGATGATAGTGAATACAGAGGACCTTGGACTTCAAACCGTACAAAAAAGGTTGTATTTACCGGAAAGCAATAAAATGCTGGTATATGGCGGAACCAAAGGAGGTAAATTGACCACGATTCTGGTTGATTTGGCGACCGGCACTAAATTGTGGGAACAGGGCAGTTTTTTTGAAAAAAAATCTGAACAACTGGTTTCTAAAGCCTCCGAAATTGGCGATGGAATTTTTATCGCTACAGATAAAAACATCTACAAGTTGAACAAACAAACGGGCGATGTTATGTACAACATCGACATGAAAAGTGATTTGCCCGTACAACCCGAAGAAAAAGCATCCGGTTGGTCTGCGATTGGTAAAAGCTACGGCAAAACCTTTGGTGGAAGAGATGCATCTGAATCGCAAACCGTAACATCAGCAGATTTTTTTCAAACATATGATAAAGACAAATTTTATTTCTGGAATCAGGATAACCTTACACAGTTTGATGTGGCAAGCGGTAAAGAAACCTGGTCAAGATTTAAGCTACCGTCGCCCATCGCTTACATTCTTCACGATTCAAGAGGCATGATCGTTGCCACCGCTGAAAAAAGGCAGGAGGATATTAAAAAAGCAAACGATGGCGGCGGCGGTTTAGTTGGCAGGATAAAACAAGGCAGTGCCGCAAGAAAAAACAGAGCTACGTTGATATTGTTAGACCCGCAGACAGGAAATCCAAAATGGAATAGCGAAGATGTAGATTTAAAAGGCGATATTCTTGCTTACAAACTTGCAGGAAATAAATTGATTCTTGGAACAGAATTGGATCGGGGCGATAACTTCATTAGCATTGTTGACCTGGATGCAGGAAAATCTGTAACCAAAAAACCAATCAGCATTAAAGGAGAAATAAGGGATCTTCAACTTGTTCCTCAGGGATTATATTTTCGCACCAGCGAGCAAATAAATATTGCAGATCTTGAAAGTGGAGATAAAACATGGAAAAAAGGTTTTAAAGTTAAAAACTGTATTGGATATAACGAAGACCAAAATACCGGTTATGATTATGGTAACGGCAAAGTGTATAAGATAGATTATAAAAACGGAGAACTGAACGAATGGCTTCAAACATTAGATTTTAACCGTAACGAAGAACCTACAACGATGGGTATTTATGATAATAAGATATTTATTTCGGGCGATCAAAATGCGTCGCTCTACAATAAAGATGGCAAACTTATTTATCATACTTACGTTGAAGCACCCGGAAGAGCCATGGCAGGCAAAATACTTTCAGGCTTAGGCGGCGCGGCAAGTATGATGATGGGTGCGGCAAGTGCGGCACAATCTGCACAGTTAAGCTATGCAAAGGGTTATTACGGCAGCACCGATGCAGCGACAGATTCTAAAATCAAAAATTCCAACAACCTCGCTGTTGCAGGCATTGCAGGCGGTATAGCAAGTTTTAAAAGTATTGCCAGAAGGTTTAATGCCACAGCCCAGGCAAATGGATTTGTAGCAATGCTAACAAAATTTGGCAGCAACCAGGGCAAAGATGCGGGCATAACCATTGTAAACAAAGCCGATGGCAAAAGAATTAGCGACATGTTATTGGGCGATAAAAAAGATCCCGATTATAAAATGGATGAACTGGAAAAAGTAATTTACTACCGCAGCGGTGGTAATACAATTGAAGGATTTAAGTTTTAGAAGGTGTGTTTTCATGGTGGCCGCTTCCGGTAACGGGGGCGGCTTTTTTGTATAAAAAATACCCTGCACAGGGTATTATAGAAAACCAACTAACAAATCATATTTGCTACTTCAATACAAATTAAAAAATTAAACAAAATGAAACCCATCTTCGCTTCTGCACTATTATTTTTATGCGCTTTATTTAGCGCCTGCACTAAAAATAAAGGCATTACCCAACCGCCTGCTAACACCAATCAGGCAAAATTTTCAATGGACGGGAAATCTTATACAGTTGATGAAAAAAATGTCTCTTCTGTATTGTATAAAACTGATGGGGATGCGGTAAAAGCAATGGACCTCATCATTCCGATTGATAATGGCAGTTTAAAATTTTATGTAGCCGATTTAAAACCGGTACTATTTCTATTACAAAAAAAACTGGCACAGCAGCCTGGGTTAACAGCAATCCAACAATCGCGCGGAGTGTAATGCCATCAAACAGTGTAGCGCTCGGCGGTGTAACTACAGTAAGTAATAACGGGCAAACTTATGTAAAATACGATTTTAGCGGCAACAGCTTTTATGGTATCAGCGGTAGTATTGAATTCAGCTACAATGAAACTACAGGCGATTACAGCTATAAGTGGAACATTACGTTCAAAGACGGTTCAGGCAGGCAATTTACTTCAGCTGGTAACTATTCGGGCAATATAAAAACGGCTGCCGTAAAGCCAAAGTCTTCCATAACTGATCCTACGCCTGTAACGCCCGCCCCAACTGTGGAAAGCATCAACCCTGCACAAGGAAAGGCCGGTGATGTGGTTACCATTACCGGTACCAATTTCAGCACTACATTATCTGAAAATACTGTAACGTTTAACGGGGTTGCCGCTACAGTAAAAACAGCTACAGCTACGCAGATAACTGTAACTGCACCAACAGCAACCACAGGCGCGGTTGTGGTGAAAGTGGGAAGCACGGAGGCCAACAATAAACCTGTTTTTACTTATCAAACTAATACAGGAAGCGGTGCAGCATTTAGTAAGATTTTTGAACATAACCTATGGGTAGGTGCAAATATAGGTGTAGATGGTGACGGCAATTTCTATGTTTCAGGCATATACGTGCCTGATGCAAATGGCGGTAATATGAATTTCCAGTTATTCAAAATCAATTCAAGCGGCGACCTTGTGAAGCGTTACACATATAGCGATTTCGGTATAGCAGCCGCTGATAAAGCAGCCATTAATATAGACGCAATTGACAATAACTGGAATGGTGATGTATTTGTTATCATTAAAACGGGCAGTAATCCGTATGTTACAAAGTTGTTTAAATTATCGGCAAGTATTACAACTCCTCGATTCGTCTGTACAATTGAAAACACATCAGGTCAGTCTTTTCAATTTACCCAAATGGCAGTGAACAATGCCGGAGAAATTATTAACAAAGACCAAACATCTTCCTCTAATTTCTATAAATATTCAACAGCCGGTGCAAAATCTGATTTCTTACTAAATACTTATTTGAATGTTCAAAAATTAAGTTTTGATGCGGCTGGCAATGTATATGCTTTTGGAGATGACACTAGATATTCTTCCGGTCATAAAGATAAAATCTTTAAAATTATGCCTGATAAAAGTATCACAGAAATGCCATTTGTATATTCAGGAACGGGCTATTTAGATAAACAATATTTCAAAACTGATAAAGACGGGAAATATTTGTTTGGCGCAAGGGCTGGCGCTTTGGTAAAATTTGATATTAACAGCAGCGCTGTGACTAACATTGGCACCCTGACTGATATTACCGGCATGTTAAGCTGTAAATTTTCATTCTCAACCGATATGAAATGGATTTACGGAATATATATGAATAATGCAGCTAAATACACAATCTTTAAAATGGGTTTGTAATAAACATATCAAAATTGCACAAGCCGCCTACAAAAACAGGGCGGCTTTTTTTGATAATTTGCCGGTTAGAATCAGATAAAATGTTATATTTTCCGGGTACAAAAACTTTATCAAAAACTAACTCGAAAAACTTAATGAAATATTTTTGCCTCTTATTTGTTGCTATTTGGTTCATTTGTTTTCAGGCGCAAAGCCAGCCAGCAACTTATTTCGATAAAATAAACGATTCAATAAGGAACTCGAACTGGAATAACATTTCTGCAAATAAAGCGATACTGCAATCAGTTTACAAAACAACTGCGGACAAAAAAATGCTGAAACAAAATGGCTATACCTCTATTTTGTTAGGCTATTGTTTTCAGGCAACGGGAAGGCACGACAGCGCTTTTTATTATTTCAGGCGCTCCGTTTCAATCGCATCACAAATAAACGATAAGGACCTGCAATGCAGATCTTATGGGAATATTGGCAACTCACATTTTTACCAGGGCAAATTCGACTCGGCTGCGATATACGCATTTAAATCTTTGCGTTTAGCCGAAGAAATAAAAAACTACAATTTCGTTTCTTACAAATACGGCGACCTCGGCAACATTATGATCCGTCAGGGTAACAGCCCAAAAGCGATCGAATATTTAAATGAAGCATTGAAATATGCCGATATAGCAAAAAATGAAAAGGCCAAGGTCAATTATTATAATTCATTGGCGGTGGCGTTTAACAATACAGGTAATGCACCAGAAGCATTAGATACTTATAAAAAAGGCTTGTTACTTGCTGATAAATTCAACGATATTCGCCGAAAGACAGCTTTTCAAATAAACATTGCCACCATATATTCCGAAAAAAAGGAAAGCCAGGCTGCTATTGAATATCTTTTAGAGGCTGAAAAAAATGCTGTAAAGACTGAGAATGATATTCACTTACCCAATATTTATACCAATTTAGCCCTCGAATTCCGGCGCATAAAAGAATTTGACAAATCTTTTGAATATGGTAAAAAAGCAGAATTAATTTCCAAAAAAAATGAAGATAAATTTCTTCTGTCAGAAGTTTATGAAACGCTGGCTTTAACAGAAATGAGCCGGAAGAACTTTGAATCAGCGCTTGACTATGAAAGACAAGCCTCAAGAATAAAAAGCGAAATATTCTCAGAAAAATCGATGAAAGAAATTGAGAACCTGAAAGCTGTATACGAAACCGAAAAAAAGGAAGCCCAAATCAAACTATTGAACAGCCAAAATGAATTACAAAAACAAACCATCGCCAAAAATAACCTGTTGCTTTTAAATAATGAATTGGAACTGGATAAAAAAAACCTGGAGTTGGGAAACCAAAATTTACTGATCTCTAACCAGGCCCTCGAATTAAAGAGTAACCAGTTTCAGTTAGCAAAAAACGACCTTGAAATAAAAAATAGAGAACAAAAAATAAATATCCTGAATCTTAACGATAAAAATAAAACCCTGTTGCTGCAAAAAAAGAACCGGCAGATTTTATATGGTCTGGTTGCGTTTGTATTACTTTCGGCGGTAGCTTATTTATTTTACAATCGCTATAAATTAAAACAGAAAGCCAAACTACAGCAAGCCGTAATTAAAGAACAGGATGAAGCGGCGCGTGCTGTTATCAGCGCCGAAGAAAACGAGCGCTCGCGCATGAGCCAAACGCTGCATGATGGGCTGGGGCAGCTTTTAAGCGCAGCAAAGATGAACCTGCAGGCGGCAGAAGACCATTTAATTCCCGGCGACCAGGCTGCAAAAATATATGCCAATACATTGAACCTGCTTGAAGAATCAATAAAGGAAATGCGTGGCGTGTCGCACCAAATGGTTACAAACAATGTAATGCGCAAAGGGCTGGCGAATGCTTTGAAAGAAATGATTGAAAAAATTGAAAGCAACCAGTTAAATATTTCATTAGACGTAAACGGCCTGCAACAGGATATTGATCCTGAAATTCAGTTGGTTGTTTATCGTGTTTTACAGGAGAGCATTAGCAATGTAATCAAACACGCAAAAGCCAGCAAATTAGATATCAGGCTGAATGCAGATAAGGACATGCTCACAGCGTCTGTGGAAGACAATGGCCGGGGGTTTGATATATCGAATGCTAAAATTAATAAAGGGATAGGGCTTGATAATATTGAAACCCGTATTAAATTTTTAAAAGGAAAATATAATATCGACAGTTCAAAAGAAAACGGCACCTCATTGCAATTTGAGATACCGTTGTAAACTTTTAAATATTTATTACAGAGAGCCGCAGTTTTATAATGGTTGTAAATCAAAAAATGCGGGCTATCAGCATCAAAAGAAACAACTTAACAATAAATGCAACAACCGGTTTTAATATATAGTTTTCGTAGCGGTTATTGGATCAGCATAAGGCATGGCGGCATTAACTTCATTAACCTTAGTCAAAAAGTGATTGGTAAATATTTCAAAATCGTCCGTTGCATATTTGGAATGGGTCATCATAATTTTTTTTCCGCTAACGGTTTTTAATTTAAAAACCTGGAAGATTCCCTCTTTATCAACAAAATAACTTTTAATATCCTTCCATTCTATGAAAATTGAAGAAAAGCTACTGAGAAATCTCTTCTGTTTTTCAATGTTTAGTCCTGCGTCTGTTACAGATATCTCCACATTAAAAGTGCCGAATAAATTTACGGCAATGAAGCCCGCAATGGTAAGTGGGAAAACAAAAAATGGCGGCAGCCAGTAATAGTCCCCGTCAAAAGCTTTAAGAAAGACCATGATGATCGACACAATGAATAGGATGAAAGACACTATAAAAACTGTGATCAAATTCAGCCAAACAGACGTATGCACAATTTTATAAGTACTCATTTAATAATAATAGAAAGATTAGTAATTATGTGCAGGACAAGATTTACATCAATTAAGAATAACGGTTCGTATTAAAACTGCATCGTATTGTTATCATAAACAAACTTCCTGGTTTTATTGGTAAACGCTTTTTTACCCGTTTTTTCAACAATAGAGTATCCACTTTGTTTTACAGTGATCGTATGATTAGCATTGTTATAAATATAATCCGTTTTAAATTCGTAATACCCTTTTTCATTTTCTTCGCGGTTGCCGCCATTGTTTTCTCTTGAGATCATACTTAGCATTAGTTCACCATCCGCGTAAAACCTTGTGGATATGGACTCTGTACCCATTCCTTCATAGGGATCATCCACACGTAATAGTTCATATCCATCTCCCAAATTAACAAATGAGAGGGTGTAAGTTTTGGATCCAAAGGAGCCGTGCGTTGCAAAATTTCTTTTGAAGTTATTCAGGTAAATACTGTCATTTTCGATTGTGTAGGAAAAATACCCCAGGTTGACCCCACAAACATGGCAACTGTTTGAGTTAACAAAATTCCCTTCTTCATCTGTTATCATCGGAGCGGTTCTGAAAATAACATAATACAGCGTATCACTTTCCCGTTTCACTTTAAAAGAAGTGTCAACTGTGGTGTACAAAACCGGCTTTTCAATAAATGCGCCGTTAAGTTCATGTATATCGGCCGGCGTGGCGTTCCATTTAACAACGTTATTCTTAGCATCAACTTCACCAGCCAGCAGGTGTTTAAGAATTTCCTGCGGAGACTGCGATTTGTGAAACAGGTTCGACTGAACCTGGGATGCTTTTTGCTCCTGCGATTCAGCCGGCTGCCTTGGTTTTGTATTTGTTTCGCAGGAAACAAAAAGCGCTGAAAGTATTGCTGCAACTATGGTTATTTTAAACTTCATACTATCATTTTAATTTGGGATGATACTGTTTTTAGTAACAAAGCCAGTTACTCACAATTAATTAATAATGCTGCAAGGTTTTAGTTTTAGAACAAAACTAATTGCTTTCACACTTCAAAAAATACCCTCTACAGGGTATTGCAAGGCACAAGGCTTAAAATATTTTTACAGTTGAAACATAATCCTTCTTAAAATGAAAAAATTCACACTCGCACTATTACTAACTGCAATCGTAAACATTAGCGCGAATGCCCAACGTGCAATGGGCGAAATCATTGACCTTAAACAATTAGATGCTACACCAAGGCAGGTGCAACTTTCTGAAAGAAGCTTTGGCAGCCTGCCTGCATCAGCATCGGTTGAACAGTGGTGTCCCACACCCGGCGATCAAAAACAATACGGCACCTGCGCCGCATGGACTACCGCTTATGGTATGGCGACTATTCTCTACGCAAAAACTCATAACATTACAGACAAAGCCACTATTAACAAATATGCTTTTTCTGCAACCCATCAATATGAACGAATTAAGCAGCCCGGAGATAACACCTGTCAGGGAGGAAGCAGTACTATTGGCGGGCTTTTTACGATCTATAAAAAAGGCGTCGCACTACTTTCAACTGTACCGTATGCCTGCAATGTATCTATTAGCAGCGCAGCCGATCAGGAGGCTTTAAATTACAAGTTTTCTAATCTGAATATTTTGTACGGCAACGAAGAACTGGCAAGCCAGTTAAAAGATGCTTCTTTAATTAAAAGCGACCAGGAGAAAATTGACCTGAACAAACTTACTATCTCAAGCGGCTACCCCATCGCTATTTCATTTACGCTGCCACAAAGTTTTCAGGAGGTGCGGTCTAAAGTTTGGCATAGTAACCCCAGCGAAACACCTGCGCAATGGAAACACGCCAGTCATGCTATGGTAGTTGTGGGCTATGACGATAATGTAGAAGGCGGAGCATTTAAAGTATTAAATAGTTGGGGAACAGGCTTTGGCGATAACGGCTTTATTTGGATTCGCTACCCTGACTTTACAAAATATATTAAGTACGCCGCAATTGCGTTCCCAGATCCTAATTCGGCTGCGCCATCTGAAGCGCCCAAACCAAAGCCGGAAGAACCAAAACCGCAGCCTAAACCTGATGAGCCCAAGCCCCAACCAAAACCTGATGAACCAAAACCGCAACCAAAGCCACAGCCCAAACCTGCTGCGGAAACCACATTTGAGCTAAGCGGATCAGTTGAATTTAAATTGAATACCGGCGATGATATGCCGATCAAAAAAACATCTACACGCAATTTAACCGTAGAAGATGATGAGCCACAAGCCAAAGAAGATTTAGTAGCCTACACAATGTCCGAAACTTATAATAGTGGTACAAAGTTTAGGTTTTACATGACGGTTAACAAAGATGCTTACGTATATGCTTTTGCTACCGACTTAAAAGGGCACGTAAACCGAATTCTTCCTTTCGATGACAAGATAAGCACCCGCGTTGTACCTAATAGTGTAATTGCTTTTCCCAGCGATACGAAAATTATAAAAATGGATGAGGAAAAAGGACGTGATTATTTATTGATTCTTTACTCCGCAGTTGCGCTGGACAGTAAAGCAATGACCGATAAAATGAACAATATGAAAGGTGCGCTAAGCGATAAAATAAAAGCAGTATTGGGTAATAAGCTGATTGATAAATCGAAGATAGAGTATTACAAAGACCGGGTTGGGTTCAATACCAAAAAAATCTCTTCGCGCAACCTAACAGTTGAAGATGATGAACCTACAACAGTAACCGGTGGTAGTGTGGTACCGCTAATGGTGGAGATAAAACATAATTAAAATTCTATTCATCTTTCCCGCACTAATTAATGCGGGGAAGATTTTTTATAATACCTGTTCGCCAAAATATATGGAAAGCAGCAAAGTTTTGATTTGGCACACAAACCGTCATGGTTAATGTTAGGATTTTAGGGCAGGTAATAAATTGAAGCAAAATGAAAAAATTAATAGTATTCATTGCGGGCCTTTTTCTTGCATTTAACACTATGTCTCAAAAGGGTAATATAATTGTACCATCAGGCCATGATGTGGATGTTCGCATGATAGCTATTGATGATCAAAGTAAATATTTTTATACAGTAGATGAGTGGAAGATCATTATGTGGGATTTTAATACGGGTAAAGAACTTCACACGTTTCCTATAGCTAATAAAAATACTACAGAACATTTTGGTAATAAAGTGAATAACCTTCGCGACCTGATTATCTCTGCAGATGGAAAAACTCTTGCTTTTACTACTCCTAAAGATGAGTTGCTGGTCTATTCAACTGTAACAGGGCAAAAAATAAATTTTGTACAGGGAGTATTTTCAAAAATAAATTTTTCGAAAGATGGCAAAACTATTTACGATTTTGTAAGAGGCCCTGAAGGGGGCGATATAGAGCCCGGCACTAATGGCAGAATGATACGGGCAATTAGCGTGGAAACGGGAGAGATTAAAGATTACTGGCATAAAAAAGATATGAATATTTGGGGAGGTTTAGTTAAATACTTTTATCCTGTGGAGGCGGGCATAGTGATAAACTTTGATAAGGATGGATATACAGTACTTGATTTAGATGAAAAGAAAGAAATTAGTAAAGCGAATGTACAGGAACGAATGCGTGGTACTTATAAGATTGATGATGAAGGTTTCGATCGTAATACATTCTGGGTTCCCGTAGGTTCAGGTTTGTTCAGTTTTCAAACAAGTAATTTAAAAGGTTCATCAGGTTTTTTAGTATGGGATATTTATCAAAACAAAGAGTTTGCCTTTTTCTCATCCGGCAAAAATCACATGCTGTATCCGGGCAATGTAAAAAACCGTATCCTTTTCGTCAATAAGTCCAACAGGCACGAAAGTCAGGAAGTTGTTATTTTAGAACGAGATAGTAAAATTGCCAAGAAAGTTGATATTGCCCGTGATAATGAAATTGGCGTTGTTACACTAAGTAAAACCGGCAATACTATAGTTTATTACGGAGGAAATCAAAATCCATATATATACGATCTTAATAAAGCACATCAAAATCCATTACCGGGAATTATAGCAAACATAAATTTAGAGTCGGTAGTGAGAAAAAATGATGAACTTATTTTCAATAGTATTTCCGAAAAATATGACAGGAATGAGACTATGAATTTTGAGAGTGAATCTGTGAATTATATAGTGGATTTAACAAGAATGGTTGTACGCGCTAAAGACACCTTGCCTGTGAAACAAGCAAAATCCTTATATACTGTCAGGTTAAGTAAAGACAGTTTTTTATTAGGATATTCAAACCCTAAGGAGGAGTTTTTTATATACGATTCCCGTACAAAAAAATCAGTGCCTTTTCTTGGCAAAGGATTGAACGTAGATTTAAATTCAGATTGGAGATCCTTTCCTCAGATTCCTGCTGTTGCTGCAGCCAAAAGCCCGGGAGACTTTTATATGGTATTGTCAGGCACAGATAGTAAAGGGCAGGAAATTTCCCGGTTTGTAAAATATAATATTAATACCAAACAATCTTCCGGCATTTTTTCTACCGGTTATTTTCAGGGTGATGATTGGGATAAGAGGGCATATGATAACAATAATCGTGCAAGGGTTACAGATGCTTTAATTGCAGATGATGATAATGGTTTGCTTGCTTCTGCACCGTTTCGCTATAACGGCACGGTTAAGGTAATGGATTTGAACACAGGTAAAGTTTTGGGGCAACGTACGTTTTCTTACGACTCTGCTGCTTATGCAAAAGGGAATATAAGCGGGGCATCTGGTATAGTGCAGGAAGGTGTTCAAAATTATCCATATTATATTAACCGGGTAAAAAAGGTGAATGCCGGCACTGCAAGGGTACTAGGGATGGAAAGAATATTTGAAATTGATTTAAACGGTGGGGCCGGAAGTGAAATACAAATTCTACAGCCGCAGTATTTCAGCCAAAAAAGAAATCTGAAATTATTTGCAAATAATAAAATCGAAAGTGTTATCAGTACGTATCAAACTGACGATAATTTTGTGGCAGAAACGATTTACGGCCCATATAGTTATAAACTTTCTCATGTTAATTCACCCATTGAAAAAATCGAATTTTCTCAAAACGACAGCATACTGTACACTGTAAATGAAAACAAAACGATCAGTGCTTATAATGCAATAACAGGAACCTATTATGGTACGTTATATACTTTTGAGAACTCAACAGATTGGGTGTTTATGGGCGCTGACGGCCGTTTTGACGGTACGGAAAATGGGATGCACAAATTATACTATCTGAAGAACAGGGAAATAATTTCAATAGACAAAGTATTCGAAAAATATTATACACCAAACCTGTTTCAGAGGTTAGTGAAAGGTGAACAATTTGATCCTGTTCCTGATATAGATTTCAAGCCCAAGCCCCGCACGCGTATTTTATACGCCGAAGTAAAACGCAATTTAGAAGTAACAGATGATAAACCGGTTTACAATAACACTTCCGGCGTAGCCGAGATAACGGTATCTGCCACAGCGCCCGATGATAAAGTAGATGAGATACGCCTTTTCCATAATGGTAAAGCTGTAAACCTTGCCACACGGGGTTTATTTGTAACAGATAATGATGGCAGCGACAGTAAAAAATATACTATTAATTTATTGCCGGGCGCCAACACTTTTCGCGCTGTTGCACTTAACAGCCAGCGCACCGAAAGCGAACCCGATGAAATAGTGGTAAACTATAAAAACGGCGATGCGCCTGCTCCAAAACCTAATAACAATACCAATAACAGCGTGGCTATTGATGAAATTGACAGGAATGCAACATTGCATATTGTGGTGATAGGTATTAACGCTTATAAAAATAAGATCAACCCGCTCACTTATGCGTTGCCCGATGCCACTGCGTTTAAAGAAGAGTTAGAGAAAGATGCAAAGTCAATGGTCAACAATGTAAAATCCTATTTAATTACCGATGATGCCGCCAGCAAAACAGGTATTATAGCCGCATTCGATAACATAAAAAAAACGGCAAAGCCTGAGGATGTATTTGTGTTTTATTATGCAGGCCACGGCTACATTCACCCCACCAACAATGAGTTTTATTTGGTGAGCAGCGATGTAGCCGATGGTGGTGAAAGCCTTTTAAAAAATGGTGTTTCGGCAAAAGAGTTACAAACATTTGCGGTTGATATACCTGCACAAAAGCAACTCTTCATCATGGATGCCTGCCAGAGCGCCGGCGCCTTTGAAAAGATGCTGAAGCACGATGGGGAACAGCAAAAAGCCTTAGCTGTTGTAAGCCGCAGCACGGGTACGCACTGGATGGCCGCGAGCGGCAGCACAGAAACAGCAAAGGAGTTTGGGGAGTTAGGGCATGGAGTGTTCACATATTCATTACTGGAAGCATTAAAAGGTAAAGCAGTAAATAACAAAATGATCACCGTGAACGGATTAAAAACCTACCTGCAGCAAATTGTTCCTGAGTTGGTGAAAAAGTACGGAGGCAACAGCCAATACCCAGCCAGCTACGGTTTTGGTAACGATTTTCCGGTAGAGATATTAAAATAATTAAAATGAAAAAATTATATTGGTTCTATGCCTTGCCTCTAATAATGGACATCAAGCATAAATAAGCTTTGGATTTAATTAACCGATCATGATAAAAAACGATTTTTTGAAGAAAGTACTGCTGCCATTTTTGGTAGCAGCACTTTATATTATTTCTCCTGTTTATGCACAGAAAGCAAGACTGGTTGTACCTAAAGGGCATGATAATATAATAACGGCAACCTGTATCTCTGACAATCAGAAGTACTTAGCCACAACATCCCGCAATACTATTATTATTTGGGATCTAATAAAGGAAAAAGAACTGCACAGGGTTAAGACGCAAGACCTTTCAATAAATGATCAAATAAAAAAATTGCATTTTATTGATGATAACAAGGTTATAATCGTGAACTCAATAGATGCTTATAACATTTTTACGGGAGAAAAGCTTTCTGGTTTTGAAGAATCAGCATTGAAGCAGGTATCACCAAACGGAAAATATTACTTAGAAATATCTGAAAAATACCCTGACGTTACTATAAGTGTTATAGAAAATAATAATGACAAAAAAGTAAATTCAATAACAATTGCGTACCGTAACTTTAAAGGCTTCACCTGGAACAAAAATGAAATATTATTCTATGGGCCTGACACCTGGACAATATTTGATGTTGTCCAAAATAAAAAAAACACGGTATCGCTATCAGGTAAAAGTTATGATATAGCTACAGCAGATTTTAATAATAACAGGATTGCACTTATAGAAAGATACCGTGATGAGATAGGTATATATGACCTTAATTCCGGTAAATTGGTAAAGACTAAAAAAGCTACTGGCCAGATATATAATGTTTTTTTTAAAGAAAACAAATTGATTGCATTTCAAAGTGAGTTAAACCCTCAAAAGAAGGAGTCCTTTTATATCGTTCAATATGATAAAGACGGAAATCAATTAAAAAAAACTGAAACAATCCTGAGTGGCGAGTCTACTTTTTTTGCAGAAAATGTATTCAATTCCTCAGCTAACAATTTGGTTTATAATGAAGGGGGTAAGCTAAAAATTTATAATATCTTTGAAAATATAATACGGGATGCGTTCACCGATAAAATTGCTTATTACAACAGTTTTGCATTTCCCAAAATAATTAATCAGCAACATTTTAAGATAGCATATTTAATGTAGGCATTACTGCCAGCGACCACAAAAGCAGCGGAAACATTGTATTTGATAAAGATAATTTCAGGCCAAAAAAATATTTTTCACTACCTGGAAAAATAATTTATACTCCTGATGCAAGGTATGCGGCAGGTGTAACTGATAGCAAAATAGTAGTTGCGGATAACTCAAGCGGAAATATTCTTAAAGAAATTAAGTTTCCTGTTACAATTGAATACATTAATAGTACTTCGGTATTTTTTAACGAAAACGGAACCAAAATTTATATTGCCAATTATCTCAATCACCATATAGCAGAGATCGATATCAGCAGAGGCACTTTAACAAAAATAGTAACATTAGAAGAAGAATTTTTTGGAGCGCCAGGATACAGTTATAATGGAAAGTATATTGCCGGCATGATATTTAACAAGAAAAACGAAAGTTTTAAAGTTGTTGTTGATTTGCAAAACCGGAAAGTGCTGTCTAAATCTAAGATGGGGTATGATGACAGGGATTATTATTTCCTTGGCTCCG
>Ga0066256_1003148_pt1 | contig 16430 bp, 16 predicted proteins | sample ThiBio_1000_biof_FD_87107 | JGI IMG/M metagenome (GOLD analysis project Ga0066256, IMG submission 87107) | Wastewater bioreactor microbial communities from Cape Town, South Africa - Thiocy_expt_1000_biof (version 2) | ecosystem: Engineered > Bioreactor > Thiocyanate-remediating >...
CTTCAAGGCGCTGACGCGTGGGCTGTCCGCCGTGCCGCCCATTCCGGCCGAGGTGCGGGACGATGTCCGCGCACGGATGGAACGCGACGGCGTGGAAGCGCTGCACGCCGAGCTGATGCGGCGCGATCCGGTGTCGGCGGAAAAGCTCAAGCCGCGCGACAGCGCACGCGTGGCGCGGGCGCTGGAGGTGATTGAGGCGACGGGCCGCGCGTTGCCGGACTGGCATCGCGAGAACCTGCCGCCGCTGCTGGAACCGGACGGCGTGCAGGCCATCTTCCTCGCGCCAGACCGCAAGGATGTCTATGCGCGTATCGATGCGCGCTTCGAGACCATGCTCGAAAACGGCGCGCTGGAGGAAGTGGCTGCGCTCGCGGCGCGCAAGCTCGATCCGATGCTGCCAGCGATGAAGGCGCACGGCGTTCCGGCGCTGGTCCGCTATCTTGAGGGCGAGATCACGCGCGATCGGGCGGTGGAGATCGGCCAATTGGATACCCGCCACTATGCCAAACGGCAGTTCACCTGGTTCCGGCACCAGTTGCCGGAATTCGAGTGGATCGCGCCCGCAGAAGTAGCCGGCCGTTTTCGGGAATGGGGCTTGCGCTAGGTCAGCATCCAGTGGGGATGCGCCGCAGGCCCCAGAGTGCGAGAATTGCAGTTGCGAGCATCGCGATGCCCACCGACACAAAGCCGGCAGTCACAACGGCTTCTTTTAAGGATGAGGCGCCAAATCCTGCGCCAGCAAGTGGGGTCATGCTGTTTGTGCCCGCTGCTGCGGCAAAGCAGGTCATCGCCCAGTTGACCTAGGCGCCGTAGAGGGCGCTCCAGTACAGGCCTGCCGATAATCCCGTTGGAAGTCTGATGCGATGCCAGATGGCACCGATGGCAATAAGGAAGGTCCCGTTCATCACGCCCTCGACATGGGCGGCCAGTCCCATGCGTGGATTGGTGAAGTGCATCTGCGCAAGGCCCGTCAGGAGGCCCAGCAGAAACAGAAACATGCCATGCCACATGATGCTGCGCTCTCTATCCGTGGTCATAGGGGCTCCCGTCTTTCGTTGGCGATTGGACGTAGCCGCAAGGCTTGCACGGTCGTCCGTACCGATGCCAGCCCCATGCATTTTCGCCCTCGCCAAATGCCTGGAACGGGATATGCTCCCGGCGTCGCGCGGGTTGACTTTCGGTATTTCCCCCGTATAAACCCGCGCAACCTTTGGAAACTTGTAGCCTGAATATGCGCAATAAAGTTACCGACCTCCTTATTATCGTCGTAACCCGGCACACCGCTGGGGGTAGCTGACGGCTACCCACGACAAGGCGGTGTGCGAAGGGTCCTCTCGGGCCCTTTTTTGTTTTCTGAGCCTTTAGCTAAAGACTTGGACCGATACCTGAGACTGGACCTGACCTGCGCGAAAGCGACCCGGAGCAAACCATGAGCGAGAACGAGAAACACGATCCCAACCAGATGACCGGCGCGGCCATGATCGTCCGTGCGCTTGCCGATCATGGGGTCCAGCACATTTTCGGCTATCCGGGCGGCGCGGTGCTTCCGATCTACGACGAGATTTTCCAGCTCCACCGGCAAGCCGGGCGTCGTGCTGGTGACCTCGGGACCGGGCGCGACCAACATGGTGACGCCGCTCACTGACGCGCTGATGGATTCGATCCCGCTGGTCTGCATCACAGGACAGGTGCCAACCCATCTGATCGGCAATGACGCCTTCCAGGAATGCGACACCGTCGGCATCACGCGGCCCTGCACCAAGCACAACTGGCTGGTGCGCGACGTCAACGATCTGGCGAAGGTGCTCCACGAGGCATTCTATGTCGCGACCACGGGCCGCCCCGGTCCGGTGGTGGTGGACGTGCCGAAGGACGTTCAGTTCGCCACCGGCACCTACCATCCGCCGCGCAAATCAGACGTGCACATTTCCTACAATCCGCGACTGAAGGGCGATGCCGCGCAGATCCGCAAGGCGGTGTCGCTGCTGGCTTCCGCCAAGCGCCCGATCATCTATACCGGCGGCGGCGTGATCAATTCGGGGCCGGAAGCCTCGAAGCTGCTGCGCGAACTGGTGGAGGTCACCGGCTTTCCCATCACCTCGACCCTGATGGGTCTCGGTGCCTATCCGGCGTCGGGCAAGAACTGGCTCGGCATGCTCGGCATGCACGGCACCCACGAAGCGAACATGGCGATGCATGACTGCGACGTCATGCTGTGCGTCGGCCCGCGCTTCGACGCCCGCATCACTGGCCGCACCGGTGCGGTCTTGACGAAGTCGAAGAAAATCCATATCGACATCGATCCGTCGTCGATCAACAAGAACATTCGCGTTGATGTGCCGATCATCGGCGATGTCGCCAATGTGCTGGGCGATATTCTCGCGGTGTTCAAGGCGGAGGCGAAAAAGCCGAAGATCGATCCGTGGTGGTTCGAGATCGGCCGCTGGCGCTCGCGCAATTCGCTAGCCTACAAGAAGAACGACGACATCATCCTGCCGCAGTACGCGATCCAGCGCCTGTTCGAACTGACCAAGTCGCACGACACCTACATCACGACCGAAGTCGGCCAGCATCAGATGTGGGCGGCGCAGTTCTATGGCTTCGAGCATCCGCACCGCTGGATGACCTCCGGTGGCCTCGGCACCATGGGATACGGCCTGCCGGCCGCACTCGGTGTGCAGGTGGCGCATCCGGACAGTCTCGTGATCGACATCGCGGGCGATGCCTCGGTGCAGATGACGATCCAGGAACTGTCGTCGGCGGTTCAGTACGAATTGCCGATCAAGATATTCATCCTGAACAACCAGTACATGGGCATGGTGCGCCAGTGGCAGCAGCTTCTGCACGGCAACCCGCTGTCGCATTCCTATTCCGAAGCGCTGCCGGATTTCGTCAAGCTCGAGGACGCCTAGGTCGGTGTGTTGTTGCAGGTCACAAAGCCTGCCGATCTCGACTGCGCGATCGAGGAAATGACCAAGGTCAAGAAGCCGGTGCTGTTCGATTGCCGCGTCGCGGCGCTTGAGAACTGCTTCCCGATGATTCCATCGGGCAAGGCGCACAACGAGATGCTGCTTCCTGCGGAAGCCAACGACGAGGCGACCGCGGCCGCCTTCGCCGGCGGCAAGGCGCTGGTGTGACGCGCAGCGGGGACCGTCATCCTGAGGTGCGAGGGCGTAGCCCGAGCCTCGAAGGATGATGGAAGAAATTGGAATGCCGTCGCCCTTCGAGGGCCGCTGAAGACGCGGCCGCCTCAGGGTGACGGCGAGGCAACACAGAGAGTAAACCATGAACCAGCCTGCTTCCGCCTACTTCCTCGAAGAGCGCAAAGACCCGAATGAGACGCATACGCTCTCGGTTCTGGTGCAGAACGAGCCGGGCGTGCTCGCGCGCGTGATCGGCTTGTTCTCCGGCCGTGGCTACAACATCGACAGCCTCACGGTGTCGGAAACCGAACATGCCAAGCACATGTCACGCATCACCATCGTGACCAGCGGCACGCCCATGGTGATCCAGCAGATCAAGCACCAGCTCGATCGCATGATCCCGGTTTATCGCGTGGTGGACATGACGCTGACCGGCCGCGCCATCGAGCGCGAGCTTGCGATGGTGAAAGTCAAGAGCGTCGGCGACCAGCGCATCGAAGCGATGCGGCTTGCGGAAGCGTTCCGGGCCCGCGTCATCGACGCCACCAATGAAAGCTTCGTGTCCGAGATCACCGGCGGCACGTCGAAGATCGTGCGATTCGACAATCTCATGGTACCGCTAGGGCTTGTCTAAGTGTCGCGCCCCGGCGTCGCCGCCATCTCGCGCGGACCGGACGGAATGTAACGCGCTCATCCATCGCTCATGAAACCGATCGACATCGCGCTGGCTCTCGCTGTGGCCGTGATCTGGGGACTTGGCTTCGTGCTGACCCGGTTCGCGATCAACGAGATGTCGGCGACATTGATGACGACACTGCGTTTCGGCATCACGGCGCTTCCATGCTTCTTGTTGCCGCGGCCGAAATTGTCTTGGCTTCTGATCGTGGCAACGAGTTGGTTGATCGTTGCGCAGTTTCTGGCGCAAACCTACGGCATGGCCTATGGCGTGCCGCCGGGGCTGACGGCCGTGATTGTGCAGAGCCAGGCGCTGTTCACGGTCGCTTTCGCCGCTCTGCTTCTCAAGGAACTGCCGACGCGTCACCAGATCCTTGGCATCGCGGTCGCGATGTGCGGGCTGCTGCTGATCTGCTTCACGGTCGGATACGATTTCAGTGTTTACGCATTTGCGCTGTCGATGACGGCGCCCGTCAGCTTTGCTTTCTCCAACCTGCTTCTTCGCCGTGCCCAGAACGTGCCGATGCTCAGCCTGTTTTCGTGGATCAGTCTTCTTGCGCTCGTGCCTCTCGTGCCGTTCCTGCTTTTTGTCGATGGTCCGGGTGTGACATGGCAGTCTCTGACGCATCTCTCGGTCGGCGCTGTCGCCTGCGTGCTGGCTCTGGCATTGCTCGGCACCACGCTCGGCTACTGGATATGGGGACGTCTGCTGCAGAATTATTCCGCGGCGCAGGTCGTTCCGTTCGCGCTGCTGATCCCGTTCTTTGGCGCGGGCGCGTCGAGCATCGTTTTCCACGAGCAGTTCGGCACGGTGCGGCTTGTCGGAATGATCGTTGTCGTGCTCGGCATCGCGGTAATGCTGTTGTCGCGCAAGCCTCCGACGCTCGTGGAGGTCGCCTGACGCCATGATCTCGCAGCAACTGACCATCGCCTTCATTGTCTTCGGCGCCGCGATGCTGTTCACGCCGGGACCGAACAACATCATGCTGATGGCGTCGGGCCTCAATTACGGTTTCCGCCGCACATTGCCGCATGTCGCGGGCGTCACCCTCGGCTTCTCGTTTCTGGTTGCGGTGATCGGGCTTGGCCTCGGCGCTGTATTCGCGGCCTATCCGGTGTTGCACACTATTCTGAAATACGCCGGCACAGCGTATCTGGTTTATCTGTCGGTGATGATCGCGCGATCCGGCCCTGCGGAGACCGGCAATACGGGGGAGGGCAGGCCGATGACCTTCCTGGGCGCGGCCATGTTCCAGTGGGTCAACGTCAAGGGATGGGTGATCGCGGTGGGTGCGGTAACCGCTTACGCCGCGATTGCCGCCTATCCGCTGAACATCGTGATGCTGTCGGTTCTTCTGTTCGTGATCGGGCTGGGCTCGTCGCTGTCCTGGGTTGTGCTGGGGACTTCCCTTCAGCCGCTGGTCAGATCGCCGCGGGCGGTCCGCATCTTCAATATCGTTATGGCCATGCTGCTGCTGGCTTCGCTTTACCCCGTTCTGAAGGAGCCATGAGCTAGGTGCACTGCACAACGGGGCGCTGCGGGCTTGTCTCGCAGCACCAGCCGCCCTACACAACGGCGGCAATTCATCCGGGTCCGGTAGACCTGACAAATCCAGAAAATTGACTGAACTGGCCAATCGTGGCCGCCTGAGAAGGAAAACGAAAATGCGTGTTTACTACGATCGCGATGCTGACCTGAACCTGATCAAGGGCAAGAAGGTCGTCATCGTCGGCTACGGCAGCCAGGGCCATGCGCATGCGCTGAACCTGAAGGACTCAGGCGTCAAGGACGTGGCGATCGCGCTGCGCAAGGGCTCCGCGACTGTGAAGAAGGCCGAGAACGCCGGCTTCAAGGTGATGGACGTCGCCGAGGCCGCCAAGTGGGCCGACGTCGTGATGATGCTGACGCCTGACGAACTGCAGGGCGACATCTATCGCGAGCACCTGCACGACAACATGAAGAAGGGCGCCGCGCTGCTGTTCGCGCATGGCCTCAACGTCCACTTCAACCTGATCGAGCCGCGCGCTGATCTCGACGTGCTGATGGTCGCGCCGAAGGGCCCCGGCCACACCGTGCGCTCGGAATACCAGCGTGGCGGCGGCGTGCCGACCCTGATCGCGATTGCCAAGGACTCTTCGGGCAACGCCCACGACCTCGGCCTGTCCTACGCCTCGGCCATCGGCGGCGGCCGCGCTGGCATCATCGAAACCACCTTCAAGGAAGAGTGCGAGACCGACCTGTTCGGCGAGCAGGCAGTGCTCTGCGGCGGCACTGTCGAACTGATCCGCGCCGGTTACGAGACGCTGGTGGAAGCCGGCTACGCGCCGGAGATGGCTTACTTCGAGTGCCTGCACGAACTGAAGCTGATCGTGGACCTGATCTACGAAGGCGGCATCGCCAACATGAACTACTCGATCTCGAACACCGCAGAATACGGCGAGTACGTCACCGGTCCGCGCATCATTACCGCCGAGACCAAGGCCGAGATGAAGCGTGTGCTCACCGACATTCAGTCCGGCAAGTTCACCCGCGACTGGATGCTGGAGAACAAGGTCAATCAGGCCTCGTTCAAGGCGACCCGTGCCCGCGCCAATGCGCATGACATCGAGGCGGTCGGCGAGAAGCTGCGCGAGATGATGCCATGGATCAAGAAGGGCGCTCTCGTCGACAAGACGAAGAACTGAGCCTTTATCTCGTCCCGCTGTTGCGGGGAGAGAAGATGGATCAAAGGCGGGGCCGCATTAGCGGCCCCGTTTTTGTTTCAGACGGGACGTGCCGGGCGCGGCCGCCTTTCCGCCGGTCTGAATATGCTGAATGCGTGAAGCAGCGCCTACGGCCAAAGAGCCGGTTGTACGTTCATGACAGTTCAATTACATTTTTATGACACGTTGCGGGGCCGGCCGCGCGGCGGCCTCCTGGATTCCCCAGTCAAGGCTTGAGGATTCCGGGTTGCTGTGTGGTGAGGCCATGTCGCCGCCGCCGACATCAGGGTTGCCCCCGTCGCTGCCGCCGACCGGCGTCATCGCGCGCGGCTTTGCTCCTGCCGGTTTCTGGCGCCTGTCGGCCGTGGCGGCGCCTCATCTTGCCGCTCTTGTCATCATGTTTCAGACCGAGACCGATGCCGGTTCGCGGCTCGGCTTCGTTCTGACCTGGGGCGTCCTGAACTTTTTCTGGATCGCATTGTTGCGGCGGCCGGCGCTCTCGAGCGCGCTGTCGCTGACGCTGGTCGTCGTGCTGATCCTGCTGTCGCGGCTTAAGCACGATGTGGTGCAGATGACCGCGAACTTCGTGGACCTGATGGTGATCGACCGCGATACGGTCGCTTTCCTGTTCACCATTTTCCCGAACCTGCGCTGGTCCGCGATCGGAGCGGCGATTGTCACCGTGCCGCTGATGTATGTGCTGTGGTGGCTCGATCCGTTCCGGGTCCGGCGATTGCCCGCGGCGGCCATGGCGCTCGCCTGTCTCGCAGCGCTGGTTGGATTTGCCAAGACGTGGCCGGACGAAGCCTGGCGCGGCTATTACGACGACGGCTACGTGTCGAAATTCGCGGGCTCCGGCGTCACCGCGGTGTCCGATTTTCTCAATTATGGATTTATGGAATCCGACGCCGTCGCTTCCGAGCGGCTCAAGCTGCCGCTGATCGATTCATGTCAGTCCGCGGGACGGCGGCCGAACATCATCATGATCCATGATGAATCGAGCTTCGATATCCGCTCCGCGCCCGGCATCAAGGTGCCCGCAGGCTATGGCAGTCATTTCCAGTCCTATGACGGAAAGGCGCGAAAGTTTCTGGCCGAAAGCAACGGCGGTCCAAGCTGGTTCACCGAGTACAACGTGCTCGCGGGCCTCTCGTCGCGTTCGTTCGGGCCGTTCTCCTATTTCGTGACGCGGATCGCTGCGGGCCGCGTCGATCGCGGGCTGCCGCTGGCGCTGCGCCGCTGCGGCTACAGCACGATCTCACTGTATCCGGCCTATGGTGCGTTCATGAGCGCGCGAAGTTTCCAGACAACGACGGGGATCGAAAACTTCTACGATGCGCGGGCGCTCGGCGCGAAGGGCGTCGAGCGGGATCGTTTCTTCTATAGGAAAGCTGCTGGTCTGCTGGCGCAGGAGAAGCGCTCGCAGCCGGTATTCATGTTCGTTTATCTCGCTGCCAATCACTTCCCGTGGGAGACGAAATTCCGTACCGATCTGACGCCGGGCTGGCGCGCGCCAGGTAACGCGCCCGTCATCGACGAATATTTGCGGCGGCAGACCATGAGTGCCGAGGATTACCGCGATTTCATCGCCAGTTTGAAGAAGCGGTTTCCGGGCGAGCCGTTCCTGATCGTGCGCTATGGCGATCATCAGCCGGAATTCTCGACGCACATCCTCGATCCGAAACTCACGCCCGCGGACGTCTCGAAAAAGCTGATGGCCTACGATCCGCGTTACTTTGCGACCTACTACGCTATCGATGCGATCAATTTCAAACCGGTGGATAGTCCGACCGCGATGGATACCATTGACGGGGCCTATCTGCCGCTGGTCATTCAGGATGCCGCGGGCCTGCCGCTCGATCCGACGTTCGAAGAGCAGAAAAAGATCATGCTCCGTTGCAACGGCCTGTTCTATGCCTGCAAGGACGGCGCGGAGACGCGGCGGTTCAATCGTCTGCTGATCGACGCGGGGTTCGTGAAAAATCTCTAGCGCTTTGAAATGCGCTCCCACAGCCACCGCGCAACAGCGTCGGGAGAACTCGCGTTGTCGCCGCCCGCCGCGCGCAGATTGGCCTCGCGCATCGCAGCGATATCGATCCGGCCGAGCAGGGGCTGCAGGGCGTCGCGCAGCTTCTTATCGTCGGCGCGTTTCGGCGACAGCAGCACGATCGCGTCATAGGGCGGAATAGCGGATTTCGGATCGCTGAGTACGACCAGATCGTATTTCGCGATCAGCCCGTCGCTGGTGTAGCCCGCGATCACATCCACATCGCCGGACGCCGCCGCGGCGTACATGAAATCCGGCTGCATCTGCCGCTGCTGACGGAAGGAGAGGCCATAGGCGGATTTCAGCGCGGCCCATTCCGGACGCGAAAAGAATTCATAGTCGCCTGCGATCGACATGCTTGCGGCATGGGTGACGAGATCGGTGATGGTGTGGATGCCCAGCGCTTCGGCGCGCTTGCGCGGCATCACCAGCGCGTAGGCATTCTCGAATCCGAGATCGCCGAGCTGGGTAATGCCATATCGATCTCGGAGCGTCGCTTTCAGGTCGTCCAGCAGCTTGGCGCGGGGCTCGACCTCGCGCTTGAATTGATTGACCCACAATGTGCCGGAATAATCGACATAGACATCGATATCGTTGGCCGCGAGCGCCTCGAAGATTACCGCGGAGCCGAGACCTTCACGCGGCGTTGCGGATAGTCCCACGGCCTGCAAGCGCTGGGCGATCAGTGAGGAGAGGACGTACTGTTCGGTGAAGGTCTTTGCGCCGACGATATAGCTGGTTCGGGCGCGCGCAAGCGATGGCATCAGCGTCGCCGCGACGAGTGCCGCAAGTCCGATGCAGCCGACGGCGATGCGCATGCGGCTATTTCGCTTTACGCCGTTTTCGATCAGCGCCAGTAGCTGATCGACCGCCAGTGCCAGCGCGGCAGCGGCGGCGCAGCCGAACAGCACGAACACCCAGTTCTGGGTCTGCAGTCCGGCGAAGATGTAGTTACCGAGGCTGGTCTGGCCGATGGGAGTCGACAGTGTCGCGGTGCCGATCACCCAGACGGCGGCCGTCCGGACACCCGCCATGATCACCGGCAGCGCCAGCGGCAGTTCGACCATGGTCAGCGATTGCCGCGGCGTCATGCCGACGCCTTCGGCGGCTTCGATGATGGCAGGATCGATACCTTGCAGTCCAGTGATGGTGTTTCGCAAGACGGGCAGCATGCTGTAGAGCGCCAGCGCAAGCACCGACGGCAGAAAGCCGAACGCGGAAAATCCAACCCCGAACCAGTTCAGCGACAAGCCCGCCAGCGCCAGCAGCAGCGGATAGAACAGCGCGAGCAGTGCCAGGCCTGGCACGGTCTGCACGATGCTCGCGATGCCGAGCACGATGTCTCGTGCCAGCGGCCGCCGCTTTACCATGAGCGCAAGAGGAAAACTGACGACGAGACCCAGCGCGAGTGCGGTGAGGCTGACACGCACATGGCTGCCGAGATAATCCGGCAGGCGCGTCAGCGCATCGTTCCAGCGGGGATCGACCGTCAACATCATGCGCCATCCTTCGGTAGCAGGTCCTGCAGTCGTTCCGCCTGCCGCCTCGGCGTGTTGAGAAGTTCGCCGACATAGGCATCGCCGCTGTTCGCCAAATCCTTTGCGGTGCCCTGCGCGACGAGGTGTCCGGCGCGCATCACGGCGATCTTGTCCGCCAGCAGCAGCGCTTCCGCCATGTCATGCGTGATCATCACGGTGGTCAGGCCGAGGCTGCGATGGAGCGCGCGATAATCCTCGCCGAGCGCATCGCGGGTGAGGGGGTCGAGTGCGCCGAACGGCTCGTCCATTAAAACGATCTTCGGCTTCGCGGCGAGCGCACGCGCCACGCCGACGCGCTGGCGCTGGCCTCCGGACAGTTCATGCGGAAACCGGTCGCGATGGCTTCGCTCCAGTTGCACAAGGTCGAGCAGTTCGTCGACGCGCGCGGAAATTTCTGCAGCGGGCGTTCCCAGCAGCCGCGGCGTAATGCCGATATTGTCCGCGACAGTCATGTGCGGAAACAGGCCGCCGCTCTGGAATACGTAGCCGATGCTTCGGCGTAGTTCGATCGGATCGCGATGGCGGATATCCTCGCCATGCACGCGCACGGTGCCGCTGTCCGGCTCGATCAGCCGGTTGGCCAGCCGGAGCAGCGTGCTCTTTCCCGATCCTGAGCCGCCGACGACTGCGAGAAATTCACCCGACATGACTTTGAGCGAAACGTCATCGATTGCCTTAATGCGGCTGCGCTCGAAGCTCTTGCCGACATTCGCGTAGGCGATGGATGGGAAAGCGTCCGTCATCGCGCGATGATGGACCATGCACCTGAACCTGTCGATGGTCCCGCACTTGGCAGACCCGGGCGGTGGCGTGTACCGTCACGCGTTCAACGGGAGCATTGTTCTGATGGCCAAGAACGGCAAGGCCGGGCAGCCGGACGCGAAGCAACTCAAGCAATATGTCGATCCGTTCCGCGTCGACGGTTCGGGCGAGTTTCACCTCAAGTCGCATAAGCCCGGTGAGAAGGGCGATCTCGACAAGGATTCCGCCAACAGGATTATCGACGTCAATCGTGGCCGGCTGCGCGATCTGCAGGAAAAGCTCTATGCGCACGACCGCTGGTCGGTGCTGCTGATCTTCCAGGGCATGGATGCGGCGGGAAAGGACAGCGCGGTCGAGCACGTCATGTCGGGCATTAATCCGCAGGGCTGCCAGGTTTTCTCGTTCAAGCAGCCGACGTCGAAGGAACTGGACCACGATTTCATGTGGCGCAGCTCGATTGCTCTGCCGGAGCGCGGACGTATCGGCATTTTCAATCGGTCCTATTATGAGGAACTGCTGGTCGTGCGCGTGCATCCGCAGGTGCTGGCGCAGGAGAAGATTCCGCCGGAGCTTGTCACGAAGAACATCTGGAAGGAGCGGTTCGAGGATGTTTCGGCGTTCGAAAAATATCTGGCGCGCAACGGCACGCTGATCCTCAAATTCTTCCTCAATGTCTCGAAGGAGGAGCAGCGCAAGCGGTTCCTCGACCGCCTCGAAGACCCGGCGAAGAACTGGAAGTTCTCGCTGGGCGACGTTGCGGAACGCAAGATGTGGGACAAATATCAGGCGGCCTATCAGGACCTGATCCGTCATACGTCCGCGAAACATGCCCCCTGGATCGTCGTCCCTGCGGATCACAAATGGTTTGCGCGGGTGGTGATCAGTTCGGCCATCGTCAGCGCGATGGAGAAACTCAATCTGAAATTTCCCACGGTCGGGAAGGCCGATATGGACGAACTGAAGAAGGCGCAGACCGCGCTTGAGAAGGAAAGTCCGAGGGCGCCGCGCTGAATCGCGGGTATCTTGACATTTCTTCATCTAGGATTATATTCCGAATCGTCCTGTTCGCGAGGGGCGCTTCTCGAGGGCGCTTTTGAGGCGGAGCAGGATGCGGCGCCTGCGCGATGCGGTTCGCAGCCGTATTCGTCCGGGAGGCCGGGGGTCACCGTCCGGGCCAACTACGTGGCTCTGCCTTCAGTGGCTGGACGCGGACAGGATGAAGGCGGCGAAAGCCAGCCGGATCGGAGGCGGAAACGCCCGTCCTGTCCCGGAAGCACGGTCCCCCGGACACAAATCGCCGCGAATGGAGCGCCGCGAGGCGACGCGCTTCCTTTTCGCAGAGGAGGCGAAACACCACCCTTTGCGCCCTGCGGCGCTCCATGCCCCTCGTTGGGGCGACAGGAAAATGATCACCCCCGCGGAGCGCGCGGGAGCGAATGCGCATGCGTGAATGGAAGCGCGCATCAGCGTGGCTGTTTGACAACTGAATCGGGAATGAGATGTGCGCACGTGCATCCCAATATTTCGCGAGGCCGCGCGCCGGGTTCGTCGGAAAAGCTTGAAAAGCCGACAGCTCGCGCCGTTGAAAAGGTCAGTCTTTCTGCCCTATCTTTGGCATTGCGGGGCCTCGCGTTTCTCGTCTAGAACGACCGGACGGGGCGCGTCGGCAACCATCCGTCAACGGTTTGGGCCGAACATGCGCCTTTCGGGGAATAGATTGATGATTCGCAGCGGTAGTCAGGGACAGCAGGAAACGGCGGCGCAAGCTGCTGGTTTCGATGCGATTCCGGCTGCTCTCACGTCGTCCCTGAATCTGTCCCTTCTTGGCGGGCTTCTGCTTCTTATTTGCCCCTGAGGGCCGTCTGGGCATTTGCGCCTGGGCACTCAGGGGTTCGCGGACAGCACTGAAACCCGAGCGCCCTGAAGCGGCGCAATTGACCGAAGGAATATCCAAATGAGCACCCAAACCCAGTCCGGCAAGGACCGCGTCGTCATATTCGACACCACCTTGCGCGACGGCGAGCAATGCCCCGGCGCGACCATGACCTTCGAGGAGAAGCTCAACGTCGCCTCCATGCTGGACGACATGGGCGTCGATATCATCGAGGCCGGCTATCCGTTCGCGTCCGATGGCGACTTCGAGGCCGTCCACGAGATCGCCAAGCGCAGCCGCAACGCCGTGATCTGCGGCCTGTCGCGTGCCGCGCAGAAGGACATCGACCGCTGCGCCGAGGCCATCCGTCCCGCCAAGCGCGGCCGCATTCACACCTTCCTGTCCACCTCGCCGCTGCACATGAAATACAAGCTGCAGAAGGAGCCGGACGAGGTCTACGAACTGGTGATCCAGTCGGTGACCCGCGCGCGCAATCACACCGACGACGTCGAGTGGTCGTCGGAAGACGGCACCCGCACCGAGTTCGATTTCCTGTGCCGTTGCGTCGAAGCCGCCATCAAGGCCGGCGCCACCACCATCAACATTCCCGACACCGTCGGCTACAGCGTGCCGGAGGAATATTACGACCTGTTCCGCCGCGTGCGCGAAACCGTGCCGAATTCCGATCAGGCGGTGTTCTCCACCCATTGCCACAACGATCTCGGCATGGCGGTGGCCAACTCGCTGGCCGGCGTGCGCGGCGGTGCGCGGCAGATCGAATGCACCATCAACGGCATCGGCGAGCGCGCGGGCAATGCCGCGCTCGAGGAAGTCGTGATGGCGATCAATGTGCGTGCCGACCGTTTGCCGTTCTTCACCAACATCAACACCAAGGTGCTGACGCAGGCATCCAAGGCGGTGGCGGCGGCGACGTCGTTTCCGGTGCAGTACAACAAGGCCATCGTCGGCCGTAACGCCTTCGCGCACGAGAGCGGCATCCATCAGGACGGCATGCTGAAGAATGCGCAGACCTACGAGATCATGACGCCGGAGTCTGTCGGCGTGAAGCAGACCTCGCTGGTGATGGGCAAGCATTCCGGCCGCGCGGGTTTCATCCACAAGCTGGAAGAGATGGGTTACAAGCTCTCGCGTAACCAGATCGAGGATGCTTTCGTCCGCTTCAAGGCTTTGGCGGACCGCAAGAAGGACATCTACGACGAGGACATCGAGGCGCTGGTCGATGAAGAAATGGCCCAGTCGAACGACCGGATTCATCTGGTGTCGCTGTCGGTCATTGCCGGCACGCGCGGTCCGCAGCGCGCGACCATGAAGCTCGACATTGATGGCCAGGTGAAGATCGAGGAAGCCGAGGGCAACGGCCCGGTGGATGCGGTGTTCAACGCCATCAAGTCGCTGGTGCCGCATGACGCCAAGCTGGAGCTGTATCAGGTCCATGCGGTGACCGCGGGCACCGACGCGCAGGCGGAAGTCTCCGTGCGGCTGTCGCAGGACGGACGCTCTGTTACCGCGCGGGCGGCCGATCCGGATACGCTGGTGGCGTCGGCGCGGGCTTATATCAGCGCGCTGAACAAGATTGTCATGAAGAAGCAGCGCGACATGCCGGCAACGATGGCTCAGGCAGGCCACTGATCCGCATTTATCGGGCGAATCGAAGCGCGGCGCATTAATGATGCGTCGCGTTTTGCATTGCAGCAAATGTTGTCATGCCTCTAAAGGGCAATGGTCTTGACCGCGTGCATCTGCGATGCTCTGTCGCGCAGACGGTCGGGCCGCGGCAATACCGCAGCTCCAATAGCAATTTTCGGGAGGTTACATGAAGAAACTCATTCTGGCCGCGGCTTCGATTGCCGCTCTCGCGCTTGTCGGCCCCGCTGCGGCGCAATCTCCGATTGTCATCAAGTTCAGCCATGTCGTGGCGCCCAACACGCCGAAGGGGCAGGGCGCGGAGAAGTTCAAGGAACTCGCCGAGAAGTACACCAACGGCAAGGTGAAGGTCGAAGTTTATCCGAACTCGCAGCTCTACAAGGACAAGGAAGAGGTCGAGGCGCTGCAACTCGGTGCGGTGCAGATGCTGGCGCCGTCGCTGGCGAAGTTCGGTCCGCTGGGCGTGAAGGAATTCGAGGTATTCGATCTGCCTTACATCCTGCCGGACAAGGCGGCGCTCGGACGCGTCACCAAGGGCCCGATCGGCCAGAGCCTGCTGGCCAAGCTTGAACCCAAGGGCATCAAGGGCCTCGCTTACTGGGATAACGGCTTCAAGATCATGACGGCGAACAAGCCGCTGATCCATGTCGCGGACTTCCAGGGCCAGAAGATGCGCATCCAGTCGTCCAAGGTGCTGGAAGCGCAGTTCCGCGCGCTCGGCGCCATCCCGCAGGTGATGGCGTTCTCCGAAGTCTATCAGGCGCTGCAGACCGGCGTCGTCGATGGCCAGGAGAACACCCCGTCCAACATGTACACGCAGAAGATGGACGAGGTGCAGAAGTACACGACGCTGACCAACCACGGCTACATCGGCTACGTCGTCGTCGTGAACAAGAAGTTCTGGGACGGCCTGCCGACCGATATCCGCGGCCAGCTCTCCAAGGCGCTCAAGGAAGCCACCGAATACGGCAACCATATCTCAGCGAAGGAAAACGCCGAGGCGCTCGAGGAGATGAAGAAGAAGGCCAAGACCCAGTTCATCACCCTCACCGCGGATGAGTTGAACGCGATGAAGAAGGCGATGGAGCCGATCTACGCCGACATGGCCAAGCGCGTCGGCAAGGACTCGATCGCCGAGGTCCAGAAGGCGATCGGCGGCGCCACCCACTGACCAGCGACCAGACCGCCGGGAAATCCGGCGGTCTTTTTTTTGAGGAACAGCAATGACCGGTGCCTTGCACCGGTCATTGTCATCGCCAGACGACACCTGAGCATGATCCCGAAAAGCGTGAAGCGATTTTCGGACGAGATCTTGCTCAAAACAAAAAGCTGACACGCTGCGGGGGCGGCGGAGCGACAGGTGGCGAACGCGGCCCTGCCGCCGGCCACGCAATACGCGCCAGACGTCACGGCCCTGGGGGACACCGATGCTTCTGCGGATACTCGACCGGCTCGAGGAAATTCTGATCGCAACGCTGATCGGCGCTGCAACCCTGCTGATCTTCGCTGCCGTGACGCAACGCTATCTGGTCGGCATCCCGGCACTCTACCCCATTTTCTATCCGATCGATCTGACCTGGGCGCAGGAATTGTGCATCTACATGTTCGTGTGGATGGCAAAATTCGGCGCCGCTTACGGCGTGCGCACCGGCATCCATGTCGGCGTCGACGTGCTGGTGGACCTGCTGAAACCTGAGTCCCGCCGCTGGGGGATCCTGTTCGGCCTGTTCTGTGGCGCGCTCTTCACCGCCGTGGTCGGCACCATGGGCGCGGCCTTCTGCTACGAGCTGATCGGCACCGGTCAGGTGTCGCCAGACCTCGAATTGCCACGCTGGATCGTGTTCCTGTGCGTGCCGCTCGGCTCCTATCTGATGTGCTTCCGCTTCCTGCAGGTCGCCTGGGCCTACTACTGGACCGGCGAACTGCCGCATCACGATCCCGGTGAGGTCGAAGGTCTCGACGTCCCGACCTCGAAAGGCGTGGTGCAGCAATGAACGCCGCCATCATCTTCGGACTGCTGATCG
>Ga0066256_1001884_pt1 | contig 16408 bp, 14 predicted proteins | sample ThiBio_1000_biof_FD_87107 | JGI IMG/M metagenome (GOLD analysis project Ga0066256, IMG submission 87107) | Wastewater bioreactor microbial communities from Cape Town, South Africa - Thiocy_expt_1000_biof (version 2) | ecosystem: Engineered > Bioreactor > Thiocyanate-remediating >...
CCTCCCGGGACTGCACCGGCCGCGTCTGCCCCGCCCCGTGCGAGGCGAGCTGCCCGCTGAACATCATCGACCAGCCGGTGACGATCAAGACGATCGAATGCACCATCGTCGACCGCGGGTGGAAGGAAGGCTGGATCGAGCCGCAGGTTCCCGCGCAGCGCACCGGCAAGACGGTGGCGGTGGTCGGCTCCGGCCCGGCGGGCATGGCCTGTGCCCAGCAGCTCGCGCGGGCGGGCCATTCGGTGACCCTGTTCGAGAAGAACGACCGGATCGGCGGATTGCTGCGCTACGGCATCCCCGACTTCAAGCTGGAGAAGCACCTCATCAACCGGCGCCTGGTCCAGATGGAAGCCGAAGGGGTGACACTCAAGACCTCCACCGAAGTAGGCGTGGACGTCTCGTTCAAGAGCCTGCGGGAGAACTTCGACGCGATCGTGCTGGCCGGCGGGGCGGAAGATGCGCGCCCGCTCAACATCCCCGGCGCCGAATTGCCGGGCGTGCGCCTGGCGATGGAATTCCCGCCCCCGCGGAACAAGCGCAATGCGGGCGACGACGAGCTGCGCGCCGCGCCGCGCGGCAGCCTGCTGGCCACCGGCAAGCACGTGGTGGTGATCGGCGGCGGCGACACCGGATCGGACTGCGTCGGCACGTCCAACCGGCAGGGCGCGGCGAGCGTGACCCAGATCGAGATCATGCCGCAACCGCCCGAGAAGGAGAACAAGCCGCTGACCTGGCCCGACTGGCCGATGAAGCTGCGCGCCTCCTCCAGCCACGAGGAAGGGGTGGACCGCGACTGGGCGGTGCTGACCAAGGAAGTCATCGGCGAGGACGGCAAGGTCACCGGCCTGCGCTGCGTCCGCGCGGACTGGAGCGAAGGGCAGCTGAAGGAAGTGCCGGGCAGCGACTTCGTGATCAGGGCGGACCTGATCCTGCTGGCGATGGGCTTCGTCGGACCGAGGAAGGCCGGCCTGCTCGACCAGGCGGGAGTGAAGCTCACCGATCGCGGCAATGTCGAGGCCGACACGAACAGCTATCGCACCAGCGAGGACATGGTGTTCGCCTGCAGCGACATGCGGCGCGGGCAGAGTCTGGTGGGCTGGGCGATCCGCGAAGGCCGGCAAGCCGCGCGCGCGGTGGACGAAGCGCTGATGGGCGTGACCGAGCTGCCCCGCTAGGTCGCGAGTCCCTGCGAAAGCAGGGACCCAGAGCCCAAAAGGGTGGAGCGTTCCGCCCTGGACCCCGGCCTTCGCCGGGGATCACCTCCGCAGGCGAGTGATTCAGCCTGAGCGGGGCTTTACAAGCGGCGATCGCCGGGGGAAAGGCAAGCAATGGCCTCCATCGCCACGCTGACGATGAATCCCACGATCGACGTCGCCTATGAAGTGGACCGCGTCGAGCCGACGCACAAGCTGCGCAGCCATGGCGAACGCTATGAGGCGGGCGGCGGCGGGATCAATGTCGCCCGCGTGTTCGAGCGGCTGGGCGGCGACGCGCAATGCCACTATCTCTCGGGGGGGGCGACCGGCGTGGCGCTGGACGGGCTGCTGGGGCGCCACCGGCTGGAGCGCCGCCCGATGCGGATCGCCGGCGAGACGCGCATCGCCTGCAACGTGTTCGAGCGGGAAAGCGGCAAGGAATACCGCTTCGTTCCCGCAGGCCCCCGGGTGAGCGAAGGCGAATGGCGCGCCAGCCTGGCCATGCTGGCAGACATGCAGGGCGATTATTTCGTCGCCAGCGGATCGCTGCCGCCCGGCATGCCGGCCGATTTCTATGCCCGCGTGGCGGGAATCGCGCAGGAACGGGGCGCCAAATGCGTGCTCGACAGTTCGGGCGAGGCGCTGCGCGGCGGGCTTTCGGGGCCGCGCGTCCACCTCGTCAAGCCGAGCCTGGCCGAATTGGAGGATCTGGCGGGCCGCACGCTCGGCTCGCACGAAGCGATCGGCGGCGCCGCGATGGACCTGATCGAAAGCGGCCGGGCGGAACTGGTCGCGGTGACGATGGGCGCCGATGGCGGCCTGCTCGCATCCGCCGCCGGCCCGCGCCACCTGCCGGCCATCCCGGTCGAGGCGAAAAGCGCGGTCGGCGCGGGCGACAGCTTCCTCGCCGCAATGATCCACGCCCTTTCCGAAGGGCGCGAGCCGCTCGATGCGTTCCGCTACGGCATGGCGGCGGGCAGCGCGGCCGTGCTAACCCCCGGCACCGACCTCGCCATGCCGGCGGATATCGAGCGGCTCTATGCACAGGGTTGCGGCCGCTGATTCCTGCCGCTTCGATGGCGAAGGGGGAAAAGAGCGTCCGATGAAAGTCAATCCGCTGCACCCGGTCTTCGCGGCCGAACTGGTGGGCGCCGACCTCACCGGCGCACCCGGAAAGGAGCTGGTCGACCTCGTCGAGGATGCGATGGCGCGATACGGCGTGCTGGCGATTCGCGGCGCGCAGATCGATGACGAGCAGCAGAAAGCCTTCAGCCGCGCCTTCGGCCCGCTCGAACTGCCCAGCCGCCCCAAAGGCGCGCCGCCGCCTGCCGGCGGCAAGCTGAAGCTGGCGCAAGGCATGTTCTTCGCCGGCAATCTCGACCGGGAGGGAAACATCATCCCCTATGCCTCCAAGGCGCTCGATCTCGGCCGGGGGGCGGAGCGGTTCCACACGGACAGCTCGTTCCACGCCATGCCCACCAAATGGTCGCTACTGAAGGGGGTGGAAACGCCGCCACCCGCCGCGGGAGGCGATACGTGGTTCGTCGATGCGCGCGCCGCCTATGAGGATCTGCCACGGGAAACGAAGGAGCGGATCGAAGGACTGGTGGGGCTGCACGATTTCTGGATCGGCCGCAGGATCGCCGGCCTGAAGGGAGAGATCACGCCCGAGATGCGGCAATCGATCCCCTTCCCCACGATCGAGCACGATCTCGTGCGCACCATGCCTTACGGGCGCAAGGCGCTGTTCGTCGGCGGCCATTGCATCGGCATCAAGGGGATGAGCGAAAGCGAAGGGCGCGCACTGGTCGAGGAGCTCTATGCCCACGCCACCCGGGAAAAATACATCTATCGCCACAAGTGGCGGCAATGGGATCTGGTGATCTGGGACAACCGCTGCACCATGCACGCGGCAACGCCGCTGCTCACCGATGCCTATCGGCGCGACATGCGCCGCACCACCATCAACGAAAGCGGCCCGGAAACGAGCGCGCTGGAATGGATGGAGGAACAGGGGCTGCTGCCTGCCTAGGGTCAGGTTGAATCACTTGTCGTTCCCGGCAGATGTGATCCCCGGCGCAAGCCGGGGTCCAGAGCGGAACGCGCCATCCTTGCGCTTTGGCCCTGGGCTCTGGGTCCCTGCTTTCGCAGGGACTCACCACTGCACTCGCTGCCTACCAGTCGATCCGGCCGCGCCCATGTGCTTCCAGGAACGCGTTGGCCTTGCTGAAGGGCCGCGATCCGAAGAAGCCCGAATGGGCCGAGAGCGGACTGGGATGCGGGGCGGTGAGCACCAGGTGCCGCGTGTTTCCGGAAAGCTCGGGCACGCGCATCGCCTTCTTGCGCGCGTGGCTGCCCCACAGGATGAAGACGCTGGGCTCGGGCCGCGCGGCGACCGCGGCGACCGCGGCGTCGGTGATCGCTTCCCAGCCGCGCCCCTGATGCGATCCTGCCTGCCCCGCCTCGACCGTGAGCGCATTGTTGAGCAGCAGCACGCCCTGCCGCGCCCAGCTTTCGAGGTTGCCGTGCGGCGGCACCTTCACGCCCAGGTCGTCCTCCAGCTCCTTGTAGATATTGACCAGCGAAGGCGGAACCCTGACGCCTTCGGGCACGGAGAAAGCCAGCCCATGCGCCTGGCCGGGCCCGTGATAGGGATCCTGCCCGAGGATCACGACCCGGACCTCGTCCAGCGGCGTGAGCTCCAGCGCGCGCAGCCTTTGCCCGCGCGGGGGATAGATCGCCTTGTCGGCCGCCTCTTCCGCGCGCAGCCAGCCGCCCAGCCGCCGCGCCTCGGCCGTCTGCAGCACCGGCTCGAGGGCCGGCCGCCAGGAAGGGGGGAGCGCGCTTTCGGACATGGAACCTGTGCTAACGCCTTCCGAAGGAAGTCTCCAGCGCCCCTTTCCCTCTTTCCCCAATGCGCCTATCGAGCGGCCATGGCTGTGCATTTTCACGAAGAGGATCTGCCCGCCGGCGTGCTCGCGCCGGGGCCGGTCGCCGTAGACACCGAAACCATGGGCCTCGTCACCGCGCGGGACCGGCTGTGTGTGGTCCAGATCAGCGACGGGCAGGGGGACGAGCATCTCGTCCGCTTCGCGAAGGGCAGCAGCTACGATGCGCCGAACCTCAAGGCGGTGCTGGGCGATCCGCAGCGGCTCAAGCTGTTCCACTTCGCGCGGTTCGATCTTGCCGCGATCGAACATTATCTCGGCGTGACCGCGGCGCCCGTCTTCTGCACCAAGATCGCCAGCAAGCTGGTACGCACCTACACCGACCGGCATGGCCTCAAGTTCCTGGTCGGCGAACTGCTGGGCGCCGACATTTCCAAGCAGCAGCAATCGAGCGACTGGGGCGCCCCCGAACTTTCGGACGCGCAGCGCGAATATGCCGCTTCCGACGTGCGCTATCTCCATCGCCTGCGCGACATCCTGGCCCAGCGGCTGGAACGCGAAGGCCGCACGGCGATCGCGCAGGCTTGTTTCGATTTCCTGCCGGCCCGCGCAAGGCTCGACCTTGCGGGATGGGCGGACAAGGATATCTTCAGCCACGAATGACCATGCGCGAACCCTATTCGATGACCTTCCGCCGATCATGACCGCCAAGGCCGACAATCTGCGCAGCGGCCGCCGCGCCCTCGCCGCGCCCGGTGGATCGCATGACCGCCTGATCGCCCTGCTTGCCAAGGTGCTGCCGGCCGCGATCGGCATGATCGCCGCGCTGATGATCTTCATGCCGCTGGCGCCGCGCGGGGAAGTGAGCTTCCTGCTCGACCGCAACAAGGTGGCCGTGGCGGAGAACCGCTTGCGGGTGGAGAACGCGATGTATCGCGGGCAGGACACGAAGGGGCGGCCCTTCTCGCTCACCGCGGGCGAGGCGGTCCAGAAATCCGTGCGCGAACCGGTGGTGCGCATGCGCGACCTCGAGGCGCGCATCCTGCTGGATCAGGGGCCGGCGGTGCTGGTCGCCCATTCGGGCAGCTACAATATCGATCAGGAGAAAGTCGCGATCGACGGTGTAGTCCAGTTCACCGCCTCCGACGGATACCGCATGGTGGCGCGCGACGTTTCGATCGATCTGGAGAACAAGGCGCTGATCGGCGAAGGCATGGTGGAAGGCGAAATTCCCGCCGGAACCTTCCGGGCCAATCGACTCGTCGCCGCGCTCGGACAGCGCACGATCACGCTGGACGGCCAAGCCCGGTGGCGCATGACGCCCGGCAAGTTGAGGATGCCCTAGATGCAACGCAACCGCCTGCCTTACCCCACGCTTCGCCGCGCCATGGCGGGCTTCGCGCTCACCTGCGCCGCCCTGGCGGGCTGGCAGCATCTTTCCGCGCAGGCGATCGCCGGGCACAACAGCAACGCGCCGGTGGACTTCGACGCCGACCGGATCGAGTTGCAGGACAAGCAGAAGCGCGTGGTGCTTTCGGGCAATGTCCGGATCAGCCAGGGCGACCTGACGCTGAACGCCGCGCGCACCACGGTTGCCTATACCGACGCAGGCGGGCTGCAGATCCAGCGGCTCGACGCCACCGGCGGGGTCGTGGTCACGCGGGGCGGCGAATCCGCCCGCGGCGCGGTGGCGGTCTATGATTTCAACAAGCGGGTGATCATCATGTCGGGCGGGGTCAATCTGCGGCGCGGCTCCGACACGCTGAATGGCGGCCGGCTGGTGATCGACCTCAGAACCGGGCTTTCGAGCGTCGACGGCAGGGCCGGCGGGGGTTCCGGCGGGCGCGTCAGCGGCACGTTCAAGGTGCCTGACTGAGGCGGGCAAACGGGCCTCAATCCGCCTTTTCGATGCGGATGTCGCCGATCTCGGCCTCCACGCCGGGGCGCAACCACAATCCGAACACGGCCCCGTTGCAGCTTCCAAGGTCGAGGGTTTGGCCGGTCCGGGCCAGATCGCCGGCAATCCGGCCAAGGCGGCGCGGGCTGCCGCCGCAATCGAGCGATGCGAACACGCTGCCCGGCGCCGCCTGACCGTCAGCGCCGACATCGGCCCGGATGCGATAGCGGCCCGGCGGCAAGTCCACCGCTTGCGACAGGACCAGCCGGCTGATGCTGCCCGAATTGCTTGCATTCAGGCGATAGCCGCTTCCTTGCGCGGCTCTGACGAAACTGGCGGCGACATCTCCCGAAGGGTGCAGGCGCCAGCCGAACGGGGATGAAGCCTCAGGCTGCGCGATCCGTGCGAAATCCCGATCGGCCAGCCCGCTGCCCATGCCGGGATCGCCGCAATGCGCGCGCCACACCGCCAGCGCATCGCGCCGCATTCCCTGCTGGAGCAACCGATTCACGAACCGCGCCGGCGCCTCGCAGCCCAGCCGCGCGCCCTGGGCCGCCATGCCGAGCGCCACTTCGACCCTGGGGGCGAGCCGTTCGGCGGGCATCTCGGGCGGGGCATTGAAATAGGTGCCGATCCAGTCCGGGCGCAATGCGAGCCGCCCCGCGAGCGCGGCTCGGCCCTGGCTTTGCGCCTCCAGGGGGACCAGCAGCATGTCCGCCATCGGTGATTGAGGCTCCGCCCGCAAAAGTGCGTCGAGCCGGAGCGCGGCCCGTTCGGCATCGCCCGAGCGCAGGGCTACGTCATACCAATAGAGCTGGGTCAATCGCACCCGCCAGCCGAACTGCCCCGCCACGCGGAACGCCGCATCGGCGCCTTCGTGATCGCCCCCGAGCTGGCGGCTCGCACCAAGCAGCGCGCTGGACAAAGGGTCCACGGGATCGGCGCGGACCGCGCGGGCCGCCGCCTCCAGCGCTGCTCCCTTCTCGCCGCGCACCATCGCCACCGCGGCGGCGATGCGATCCGATTCTGCCCGGAACGGGGCCGGAACCAGCCGTTCGAGCGGGGGTGAAATCCCGCTCAGCCGATCGAACCCGTTTCCCCAGACGGCCGCAAGGTAGGCAAGGAGAACGAAGGTCACGCCTATCCGCAGGCCCCTGCTTGCCCGCGGTTCACCCATCAGCGCGCGGCGCCTTCATTCGAAGCGTAGCGGTACTGATCGTAGCAATAATAATCCGCCGCGCCACCGCCGGCCTTGACCGCGTCGAACTTGGTCAGCACGGCGCCCAGCAGCGTCGCATCGACGGCCTTGAGCCGCCGAAGAGCGGTTTTGAGGGCGCCGCGGCGGCCGCGTTGGGCTTCAACAACGAAGACAACCCCATCGACCAGGGCGGCGAGCGCCGGGGCGTCCGCCAGGCCGAGAACCGGCGGGCTGTCGATCACCACCACTTCGTGCGTGCCGGCGAGCTCTTCGAGCAGCGCGGCCATGCGTGGCGCCGTGAGCAGTTCCGTCGGGCTGGGCGGAATCGGCCCCGAAGGCAGCACGCTGAAGTTCGGCTCGACCGACGGAACGATCGCGCTCGACGCCGGATCGTCGGACACGAGCAGGCTGGAAAGGCCCCGGCGGTTCTCCACCCCCGCGACGCGGTGGACCGATGGCCGCCGAAGGTCCGCATCGACCAGCAGCACCTTGCGCCCCTGCCGGGCATAGCCCGAAGCGATCGCATAGGCGCTGGTGCTCTTGCCTTCGGCCGGCTGCGCGCTGGTCACCTGAAGCAGGCGCGGCAGGCCGGAACGGGTCGCATAAAGCAGCACGCCGCGCAGCGAACCGTAGGCTTCGGCCACCGGCGAGGTCGGATCGGCCAGCGTCTCGGACGGCTCGTCGCCCTCCGAATCGGGTATCACGCCGAGCCGGGGCAGCCCGAGCTTGTCTTCCAGATCGTCGGGCACGCGCACCGTATCGTCGAGCTGATCGCGCAGGAGGGCGGCCACACCCGCCCGCAGGATCCCGCTCGCCAGCGCCACGGCGAGGTTGAGCGGCAGGCTCGGCGAAGCAGGCTCCAGCGGCGGGTCCGCGACATCGATCACCGAAAGATTGCTGGACGAGACGCCGGCGCTCGCGTTGAGCTCGCGGTAACGCTGGAGCAAGCCTTCATAGATGGAGCGGTTGGTGTCCGCCTCGCGCGCGAGCGTGTTGTAGCGGACCGAGCGATCCTGCTCCGCCAGCGTATCGCCTTTCAGCTTGCGGACCTGCTCGCGCAGCCGCTGCTCGGCCGCGGCCGCCGCCGCATAGTCCGACCTGATCGAATTGCGCACGCTCGCAGCGACTCCGTTGAGCTGCTGCCTGATCTCCTTGAGCTCGGTCTCGCCCTGCTTGACCTGCGGATGGTCCGGAAGATAGCGCGCCCGCGCGACCTCCAGCTGCCCTTCCAGCTCGGCCCGGCGCGTCATCAACGCCTGGACAGTCGGATTCTCGAGCACCGCGCGCGAGGAGAACACGGGCGTCGACTGCTCCGTCCGCCAGCGGCCTTCCGCCGCGATGCGCGCGGCTTCGGCCTGATTGGCGGCTTCGTTGACCTGCATCAGGCTGGACACGGTGACGCTGCTGCCCATCGCGGAGTCCTTGTCGCCGTCTCCGCTGCCCGAGTTGCGTCCGCGAATCAGCCCGGCCTGGCGGGCATAGGCGTTGAGCTCGCGCTCCGAGGTTTCGAGGCGCACGCGCGCTTCCTCCAGCCGTTCGGACGTGAAGTTGCGGGCATAGGCCGAACCGTCGAACCGCCGCTGCAGATTGGCCTGGATGAATTCCTCGGCGAAGGCGTTGGCTATGCGGGCCGACATCTGGGGATCGGTGCTGGTGAACCCGATGCGCGCGATCCGCGTGTTGCGCGGCAGGAACGCGCTCATATCGGTCTGGAGAAGCTCCAGCACCATTTCGCGCCGTTCCGTCCGCGAAATGTCCGGATCGGGCGGAGAAACGCCCATGGCGGCATAGAAGCGTTCGTTGCCTTCGAGCTGCAGCTTGCGCATGACGCGCTGCGCAAGATTGCGGCTGCGGAGGATTTCAAGCTGCGTGTTGAGGAACAGCTCGGCCTGCCCGCCGGGGGTCACCTCGCTCTGCTGGTCGAATTCCTCGCCCAGCACCTGCTGCCCCTGATCGTCGATCTGGACGCTGGCGACCGCGGTGTAGCGCGGGGTCTGCAGCAGCGTGACGATCACGGCCGCCACCAGCGCGAAGACGACGATCCCCAGTATCAGCCACCGATTGCGCCGCCACACCCCCAGCAGCATGTTCAGCAGATTGGCGAAGCCATCCCGGCCGTAACGGGAGCCGTCATCCGCATAATAGGGATAGCCGGCATCCGGCGCCCGGTCGCGATAGGCCGTGTCTCCATTTACAGTAGCGATGGTGATCTCTCCTCGATCGTTTTCGCGCGCGCGGCCATCAGAACTGGGTGAACACGTTGAGAATAGGCGCCGCCCGCAGGAAATCCTGATAGCCGCCGCGCACCCTCGAATACCCCACCACGATCACGTCGCCGCCGAGGATCTGCGGATCGGGCGCACGGCCCGCGCGGATATCGACCAGATCGAAACGCGCGCCCATGCGCTGTCCGTTGACCCTGCGGAAGACGAGCACTTCGTCGAGCTTGGCGCTGAGCGACGGGCTGCGCGCCTGCGCCAGCGCAGACAGGAGAGTCGCGCCAGGCGGAATGGGGTAGACGCCCGGCTGGATCACTTCCCCTTCGACCGAGACGGTGTTGGAAAGCGTCTCGTTCACGATCACTGCGACTCGCGGGTCGCGCAGGTAGCTCTGGCCGTAAGCCTGCTCGATCTCCTGCGAGAGGTCGGCCTGCGTGCGCCCCGCGGCCCGGACCTGGCCGATCAGCGGCAGGTAGAGATTGCCCATGTTGTCGATCGGCGTTTCCTGAACCGAAAGATCCGGTTCGCGGAAAACCGTGATGCTCACCACGTCGCCCGGCTGGAGGAGATAGACCCCGTTCGAAATGTCCGCCACGGCGGGATTGACGTCATAGGCGGCCTGAGCCGAAGGCAGGTCCGAATTGAGTTGCGGCTGGCACGCCGCCAGAAGCGCAAGAGGCAGGATCGCGCCGATCCTGCAAATTCGAGCTATCCGCATCCTTGTCCTTCTCGACCATCCGTGCCGCCGGTCCGAGCCGGGCGCTCGTCCGGAAGGTTTCGCCGCCGCTCCGGCGGAAACCGGGCATCCCGATGCTATCGACGAGCCGGCGCAATCGACACCGGCACGCCGCTCAATCACGACCAATGCACTGATTCCCAAGACGAATCGAGGCGCTGCCCCCATCTCGCGGCCGCTTCGAAGCCGTTCCCCGGTCCATCGCGTGCGCCAGAACGTGCGAGCACGGAACACCTCGAATCATGCGGGGAAACGCCACGACCACCGCCAGAACACGGAAAAGCCGGAACCCGGAAAAAAGGGCCCCCTGCATCGCTGCGTGGAGCCCTTGCCCCGCCTCTTGCCGAAATCCGGCAGAGGCGTTGCCCCGAACACCGTTCGGGGCGCGCCAGAAGGCTGCGATCAGCCCGGGCTGTCGTTGTCGCCGCCGGTGAGGGCGAGGATCAGGCCGCCGAGGCCAAGCGCGATAAGCAGGATGAGCCACCAGGAATCGCCTTCGCCGAAGGTTCCGTAATAGCCTTCGCCGCCCGAACCCGCGGACCACTGACCGCAGGAAAGCGGCGCGGTGCCGGTGTTCGCCGAGCTGCTGCCCGAAGGTGCGACGCAACCGGCGCTTCCGCCGGCCTGGACGGCGCTCACCGAGCTGCTGGGAAGGGCGTCCGCGGACCGCATCGAATCTGCGGCGAAAGCAGGAGTAGCCGACATCAAGCCGATAGCTGCAAGGGACACCAGAACAGTTTTGGACCTCATCATCCTTTACACCTCCGTTGAGCGGACACGTTGGGCTGCATATGACGCGCGAACAAAATCACGCCCCAATCAGTGTCTTAGATCGAACCCTTGATATCTTCGCAAGTGCAGCGAGACAATTAGTGGTTTTTACGGGTTCACCTGAAGCCCGCCCATCGGCGAATCAGAAGGCTCTTTCGTGCCTGAGCACGCGCAGGGTCAGGAACATGATACGTATATCCCGCAGGATCGACCAGCCGTTCAGATATTCCAGGTCCGACTGGAGCCGGAGGTGGAAATCGCGCTCGCGGTGCGTGGCGCCGCGATGCCCGCGCACCTGCGCCAGCCCGGTGAGCCCCGGCTTGAGCGCGTGACGCTCCCAGTAGCGCCGGTCTATCTCCCAGAAATACTTGTCTTCGGCCGAGGAGCCGATCGCATGCGGCCGCGGCCCCACGATGCTCATCTGGCCCAGCAGCACGTTGATCAGCTGCGGCAGCCCCGGCGGGGGGGCGGGCAGCGCGCCCGCTCGGGGCCGGGCGCCAGTCCGCGTGAGGACTTGGTGCCGGGGGAGGCGCGGGCCCCGGCCCCGGGGCGGGCGTGGGCGCCAAGCCCCGGGCGGCCGGCCTGGCGGGCCCCCCGCCCCGCCGGCCGCCAGGAGAAGCGGGGAAAGCGGGATCAATGCCGCGCCCGCCACCACGATATCGAAGATCCGCTTGATGGCCCGGGCCCGCAGGCCGAGCGCGCCGGTCGACACGATCAGGGCCGACCGGTTCGCCTGATCATAGCGGCGCACGCCGATCGCGCCGATCTCCCGCGCGAAATCGCTCACGATCTCGCCGTTCACGCCCGATCCCTTGAGCACGAGCGACCATTCCAGGCGGCGGGCGGGCACGCAGCTCACCACCACGCGGTCCATGTTGCACACATAGCCGCCGATGCGGTTGAGCTGATGGGGATCGTCGAGCGACGGATAAAGCCCGAGCTCGGCCGCGGAAATGCGATAGGAATGGGGCAGGTCCAGCTCCGGGCCGCCATCGTCGATCACCAGCACGTTGAACAGGTTCGGCCCGAACCGGCTTCGTGCATGCCATGCGACGAGGAGGCGGCTGCCGGCCAGCAGCCCGAAGGAAAGGACGAGGCCGAGCGTGAGCGCCACGCGCGAGAAATCCGCGTTGGTCTTGGTGTAGAAGGCGATGAAATTGAACAGCGCGAAGGCAAGGCAGAGCGCCGTGGCCATGCGCACCACGCCCTTCCGGCAATCGGCCAGGGAAGACCGCGAATAGGCGCCGTTGTAGAACGCGATCGTCAGGTAGAGCAGCACCATCATCTGCCCCGCGCCGAAGGTCGTCTCCTCGGACGCCTGGCCGAGATAGAGCAGCGCGGCCAGCAGATGCCCGGCCAGGATCGCGCACGCGTCGAGCACCACCTGCGTCGTGTAGAAACGCAGGCGCAGCTTTTCCAGGGGAGGAGCAAGCGCCAGGCCTTCGTCCGGGATCGATTCCGCGAACGCCAAGGCGTGCTTCGATAGTGCGTCCATAACCCTCCGGGTTAAACTAGGCGCTCCCGTCCGGCGCGGCTGATGCCTTAACGCCTAAATACTGACAATCCATTACGTGCTTATACGAGGGAAATCAGCGACGGGGCGAAGCGGCCCGCGCGATTTCGGCCAGTTCCTGCGCCAGCAGCAGCTCGGCGGCCTGGCTGTTGGAGAGAAGCGCCCGGTGCAGTTCCATCAGCCGGTGGCCCAGCCGCTCCAGCCTGTGCCCCTGCCAGCGGCGCAGCTGCACCGAAAGGTCCCGCTTGTCGCGAAAGAACACCCGCCTTGCGCGGGTTTCTTCCTCCAGCAGGGCGTTGACGTCGCCCCGGGGGCCGAGCCGGGCGGACAGGCCGGCGAGCTGGGCCGCCCGCCGCTCGAACGCCAGCAGCACGCCGACCGGGTTCAGCGACAGCTCCCGCATGCGGTGCAATTCACCCGAAAGGCGCCCGGCCTCACCCGAAAGCACGGCGTTGACCAGCGGCATGAAGCCGTCTTCCTCGGTCTTCGCGCCCACGGCGTCGAGCGCTTCGGCATCGGCGTTCTTCGGCGCCTGCGGGCTGGCATCGAGATACAGCGCGAGCTTGGTGACTTCGGACTGGGCAAGGCGCACGTCGAGGCCGGAGGCGCGCGCGATACGCTCCGCCAGGTCGCCCTGCAGGCGCACGCCCGCGGCATCCGCCATGGTCCTGACCGCGCCGGTGACCGATGCGAGATCGGGCGGATAGAACATCGCCACCAGCCCGTCGGGGCGGCTTTCGAGCAGCTTGGCCGTGCGCGACTTGTCGGTCGCCGCGCTCGCCACCACCAGGACGGGGCAAGGCTCCCCTTCATCCGCGTCGATCGTCTCGAGCAGGTTCTTCACCGCGTCGTGCGCCTCGTCGCCCGCCGCACGGACGAGGATGTGGCGCGCATCGCCGAACAGCGAGCTGGAGCGCGCCTCGTCGGCCAGCAGCACCGGATCCCGGCGCAAGTCGCCGCCCGCCATCTCCACCCGCTCGCCCGGCTCGTCGAGCATGCCCGCGATCCGGGCGGCCGCAGCGGCGGCGCCCGCCTCGTCCTGCCCGCAGAAGAAGAACACCTTGCATTGGCGCACCGCCTTGGGCGCAACGGCGGCGAAATCGCGCTGGGTCGCCTTCACGACTGCTTGCGCAGGGTGAGCGCCAGGCGCGTCACGATCCGGTCCGCCACGTCGCGCGCGAGGTTCTCGAGCGCGGTCTGCTCGGCCGCGATCGTCGCATATTCGGAGGAAACGACGTCGATCCCGGCATCGGAGCCGGCCGTGGCGTCGAGCAGGATTTCCCCGCTGGCAAGATCGACCAGCTGATAGCGCGCGCGCAGGGTGCGCCGTTCGCGGCCGATCGTGTCGTCGGTCAGCAGGCCCAGCCCTTCCAGCCGGTCATCGAGCCGGACGTCGAGCCGGTATTGCGCCGAGCCGTTGCAGCCATTGAGCCGGTCGCACAGCGCATTGCGCACCAGCCAGCCGGCCTGCCCCTCGATCGAATGCACTTCCACCCCGGCAAGCCCGCGCGCCACCGCGCCGTTCCCCCCGCCGGCATACATCGGCTGAAGCCCGCAGGCGGAAAGCGCCAGGGCAAGCGGCAGCAGAACGGGGGCGGCCGCGCGCCTCATGCCACGAGATTGACCAGCCTGTCGGGCACCACGATCACCTTGCGCACCTGAGCTCCGTCGAGAGCACGCTGCACCTTATCCGATGCCAGGGCAAGCGTCTCCAGCTCTTCCTTCGGCAGGCCTTTCGCCACGGTCAGCGTGTCGCGCAGCTTGCCCATCACCTGCACCGCGATGGTCACTTCATCCTCCACCAGCAGCGCGGGATCGACCGGCGGCCAGGCAGCCTCGGCAGCGAGGCCCGCCTGCCCGATCACCGCCCACGCCTCTTCGGCCAGATGCGGCATCATCGGCGAAACCAGCAGCAGGATCGCGCGAATCGCCGCCGAGCGGCTGGCCGAAGGCGCAGCCTTCTCCGCCGCGCTGGCGAGCTCGTAGATCCGGGCGACCGCCTTGTTGAAGCCCAGCGCCTCGATATCCTCCGCCACGGCGGCGATCGCCTGGTGCGTCTTGCGGCCCACCGCCTTGTCTTCGCCGGTGGCCGCCGCGTCATATTGCCCGAACAGCCGCCACAGGCGCTGGACGAAGCGCCAGCAGCCTTCGATCCCGGCTTCGGACCACGGCAGGTCGCGCTCGGGCGGGCTGTCCGACAGCATGAACCAGCGCACCGCGTCCGCGCCGTATTTCGCCACGATCTCGTCCGGGTCGACGACGTTCTTCTTCGACTTGGACATCTTGATGACGCGGCCGATCTCCACCGGCGCGCCATCGGCCACCAGCACCGCGCCATCGCCGCTGCGGTTCACTTCGCCCGGGCTGAAATAGACTGTGCGGCCATCCTCCTCGCGCGAATAGGTCTCGTGCGTCACCATCCCTTGCGTGAACAGGCTGGCGAAGGGCTCGGCCACGTCGAGCTTGCCGATGTGCTTCAGCGCCCGCGTCCAGAACCGGGCATAGAGCAGGTGGAGGATCGCATGCTCGATCCCGCCGATATATTGCTGCACCGGCATCCAGCGCGCCACTTCCGCCGCGTCGAAGGGCTTGTCCGCCGGCTGGCTGGCGAAGCGCAGGAAATACCATGAGGAATCGACGAAAGTGTCGAGCGTGTCCGTCTCCCGCTCCGCCGCGCCGCCGCATTGCGGGCAATCGACATGCTTCCAGGTGGGATGCCGCACCAGCGGATTGCCGGGGATCGACATGTCCACATCCTCGGGCAGGGTGACGGGAAGCTGGTCCTTCGGCACCGGCACCACGCCGCATTTCGCGCAATGGATGAAGGGGATCGGCGTGCCCCAGTAACGCTGGCGCGAAACGCCCCAGTCGCGCAGGCGCCACACCGTCTTGCCCTGGCCCCAGCCTTCACCCTCCGCACGGGCGATCACCGCCGCCTTGGCTTCGGCGACGCTCATCCCGTTTATGAAATCCGAATTGACGCAGCCGCCGTCGCCCGCCTCGGCCTCGCCCGCGAAGGGCTTGTCCACATCCGCCGCGCTTGCCGCAACGGCCCGGGTGATCGGCAGGCCGTATTTGGTGGCGAAATCGAAGTCGCGCTGGTCGTGCCCCGGCACCGCCATGATCGCGCCGGTGCCGTAATCCATCAGCACGAAATTGGCGATGTAGAGCGGCAGCTGCTTGCCCGTGAAGGGATGGATCGCCTTGATCCCGGTATCGAAGCCCAGCTTTTCCGCCGTTTCCAGCTCGGCCGCGGTGGTCCCGCCTTCGCGGCACTTCTCGATGAAAGCCTGCGCGTCGGCGCTGCCTTCGGCCACCTGCTGCGCGATCGGATGATCGGCGGCGACAGCCACGAAGCTCGCCCCGAAGATCGTGTCGGGCCGGGTGGTGTAGACTTCCAGTTCCTGCCCGTCGGACAGGGTGAAGGCGAATTGCAGGCCCTGGCTCTTGCCGATCCAGTTTTCCTGCATCAGCTTCACCTTGTCGGGCCAGTCCTTCAGCTCGCCCAGCCCGTCGAGCAGTTCCTGCGCGAAATCGGTGATCTTGAGGAACCACTGGGAAAGCTTGCGCTTCTCCACCAGCGCGCCGGAACGCCAGCCGCGCCCGTCGATCACCTGCTCGTTGGCCAGCACGGTCTGGTCCCCGGGGTCCCAGTTGACCGCGCTTTCCTTGCGATAGACCAGCCCCGCCGCATAGAGATCGAGGAACAGCGCCTGTTCGTGCCCGTAATAGGCGGGATCGCAAGTGGCGATCTCGCGGCTCCAGTCCAGCGCGAAGCCCAGCCGGCGCAGCTGCGCCTTCATGTTGGCGATGTTCTGGTAGGTCCACGAACCGGGATGGACCCCCTGCTCGATCGCGGCGTTTTCCGCCGGCATGCCGAACGCGTCCCACCCCATCGGGTGCAGCACGTTGTGCCCCGTCATCCGCTTGTAGCGGGCCAGCACGTCGCCCATCGTGTAATTGCGGACATGGCCGATATGGATGCGCCCC
>Ga0066256_1003153_pt1 | contig 16393 bp, 14 predicted proteins | sample ThiBio_1000_biof_FD_87107 | JGI IMG/M metagenome (GOLD analysis project Ga0066256, IMG submission 87107) | Wastewater bioreactor microbial communities from Cape Town, South Africa - Thiocy_expt_1000_biof (version 2) | ecosystem: Engineered > Bioreactor > Thiocyanate-remediating >...
CAATGAGCCAGTGAGCACGCCCAAGAAAGCCCGCCAAACAGACTCGGACGCAGGTTTGCCCGCCCCCCGCACCCCGCCGCACCGACGCATTCTCCACCACTCTGCGTGTCGCGGCGCGGCCAAAACTTGCAGCACTCGCTCACGACACCTACTTCTACCCGCTGTTCTGCTGTTTGTCGCCACCGCCACCGCGGAGTCAGTGCGGACACCGCCGCCACAACTGCCAGCGCCCTGCCAACGTAAGCACAAGCAACCAACCACCCAGCACTCAAGAAGATGGAAGCCCGTCATCGTGAGGGGCCGCGCGGCGCGCAGGAGGCCGCCAGGGCGATATTTTGGACGCGGTGGTCGACGGTGGCGTCACTGGTAGCGGGCGTGGCAGGGTTGCTGCATCCCGTGTGCTACCCCAGCAGTCTGTACTCCGGCGTGGCGTACTCCTCCTTCTTTGCGTTGGCGATGTCCGTCATGTCGGGCGCGGAGCGAATTGAGGTTGTGAAAGACGTCCCGTGGTGGGAAGCTGAGGATTATACGCAGCCGTGGGGAACGGTGAAGGATGCGTCCAAACTGGAAGTCGGGCGGAACGGTGTGCTGGCGAATGGGCACAGAATCGCGTTCTGGAACAGCGTGGTCATGGCGGGGGTGATGGGCTACCGCGCCTACAAGCTGAAGGCGTACACGCCAGCGGTCGCGTCGTGCCTGGCGGCCGCCTCTGCGGTCTACCACAGGGACCACATGCGCGCATACGTGGCTGCCAATGAGTGGATGCGGTAGGTAGCTTCTGCGTGTCACTTGCAGTTCAACACTACCAGTAGCGGCTTCACTGACAGTTGCAACGTGTGTGCGTTGAAGTTGCGATGATACTACCGATACTGGCTATCACCACGCGCAGCCGCATCCTCCGCTGTCGGCAGTGGCGACGGCGGCAGGATGGGCCACACACTGCACTCATCGCCTTTCAGTCCGGGCGCGCCGTCCCGGAACTCGGCGCGTAGGGCCTCCGTGACGCTGTAGGTAATGATGTCCCGTGTGGCGTCGTTGGAGCCGCACAGCAGCACGCCGACTAGGCCCGTGGTGCGGCCAGCCAAGTGCGCCAGGGTGCCCAGGCAGCTCAACGCGTTGACGTCGCCCGCCGGCGTGCCGTACAGCTTGTCAATCTCGTCAACCAGCAGCAGCCCCTGCCTGCCACGCGCGCCGGTCTCCAACGCCTTGGCCACACGAGCAGGCAGCGGCGAGCAGCCGTCGCTGTCGGACGCAATGGCGATGCCGCGGCGCCGCAGCTGGTCAGCGATGACACCCATGATGTCCATGTCGCCACCGTCGGCCAGCTCCGCCAGTTTGCTCACGTCTATGTAGATCGGGATGACGGAGGGGTGCAGCGTCTGGCAGACGCGGGTGAACGCGCGCAGCATTGTGGACTTCCCAATGCCCGCCGGCCCTTGCAACAGCCACGCGTATGCGCCGTTGTTCCACCCATAGAACCCCTCAGCCAGGCGCGCACTCTGCCACAATAGCGCGCGCAGCACCACCTGCTGCGCCGCCGACGACTCGCACAACGCCGCCCCTTCCTCCTCGCCTAGCAACGTGCGCATGGCGCGTATGGAGTCGGCGGTGACGTCTACCGCCCTCAACGCAGCGGCTGCTGCCGCCTTCTCTGTGCCATACGGCGGATCGGGCAGCGGCAGCGGAGACACGACGGCGGCGCGCTTGGTGGCGGCCGGCTTGGCGACAGCAGCGCGTGCAAGGGTGTCAGAGCAGCGGCACTCATCACCACCAACTGCAGACCCGACAACCAGGGCGCTAGCAATCCAGCAACCCGCAACGCGGGCGACAGGCCGCAGGTACATGGCGAGAATTTTAGATGGACGGAGGACACCACGCACTGCAAAAATACGACGCCGCGCACACACAGTCAGCAAATGACATTGTGTGGCGAGCTATTTGTCCGCTGTTAGACTCGAACCGGTGCAGAACAATAAGATACCTGTATTTTTGCACTACAACAGGCATTCGACTGCACAAACCAAGTACGGAAGAGGCGAAGCTATGCACCGAGACGGAGAACGCACCCTGGCTACCACCGCGACACAACAAGGCAACGCCACCACCGCGGCCCGCGACATCATCAACATTGGCGAACGACATCCACGCACAATGGACGACGCTGCTCGCCATCCTGGCATTTCCACATACCGCACGCGGCCTGCGCACACCGGTACCATCAAAAAATCCGTACGCGCCACCAGTGCCAACAACAGAGGCGGTCACCGGCACACAGGCGCTACTGCGCGCCATGGGACACGCTGATGGTGGACGACTGCTACCTGCGCCAACTCGTCAACCACTGGATCATCACACCGGCTCGCAACATCACCGATATGGGCAACGTCTGGAGGCAGGAAGATCAACCGGGGAAGATGACAACCGAGACGACTATGATGGGGTTGACAACAGCAGCGATGACGAAGGCGGCAAAGACGATTGCGACAGTGAGCAGCAACAATACTAACGACAACAACAACAACGTTGGCGACGCCGCAATCGGTCGGATAGAGTGTTGAGGAAAATGGAAAATAAGTTCAGGCTTCGGGACAACAATGACGACATGGATCAAGCAGATGTAACGGCACGACACGACATGACAACGTATTAACACGACAAGTCAACACCTTGCGGCACGAGTCGACACGCTACCAAAATCTTGGAATCGTGTCATCAGCCCTTCGCAGTCGTAATGCACAAACGGTGCCCGTATTAGGATCCTACGTTGATTTGGTCATGTCGTTATTTAATGCTGTGGCCAGTTAGCATGGTTCAAATTTTGGTTTGATGAGTTTGTGCCACGGCCTACATTCAACTAGTCGCTGCCAGTACTCTGCCAAATAACCTCAATGCTGCCCCGATGATTCATCCGGCAGCGTCTCGGCAGTTGGGCGCGCAAATGCCGGCGGCTGCACCGGCACAGGGCCAAGAGCCGCGCGATCCTCCATCATCAGCGCAATGAGCACAAGCACACCATCTGGCAGAGGTGGCATCGGGAGGGCAGCGGCAGCGGCAGTCGTCAGGGCTGCTGCACCTGCAGTCTCCACGGCTGCGCCACATGCCGCTGCCGACTCCGCTTGCGCGGCAGCCCCAGTACCAGCGTTGGCGTCAGTGACGGGAGCCTGCGGCTACAGTTTCAGCCGCTCCGTCACGCGCACCACCAGCTGGGGGCCGTCCGCGCCTGCGGGCTGCTCGATGCTGACTTTCACCAGCCACAAGAAGAAGCCGTCCGACGCGACGCCGTACGTCCACCAGTGCCGCGGCAGCGGGTCGCCGCTGTTCCACCGCACTTGCCACACAAACAGCAGGCGGAGGGAGCAGTGCTGCGCCGCCTCGCCCAGGCCATCCACGCTGCAAACAGTTGCGTTGTGGGTGCTGGCCGCCGTGCTGGCTGCCGTGACGACGTTTGCCGCGCAGTGGGGCGCCGGAATGAAGGCGAAGCCTGAAGTACACCTGACAGGCACCGCCGACTCCTTGTTGTTGTCTGTGATGGCGACAGTGGTGTGCAGCGGCACCTGCGGCATCCACCTCCCGTCCACCCCCAGCGCGCCGGCGATCGCGTTGAGTAGCGCCCCCAGCAGGGCGGGGCTCGTCCCCGGGTCCGCCAGTCGCGCGTTGGAGTCTTGTGCAGCTAGCGCGGTGGCCTGGTCCAGTACGCTTTTTGACCCCAACACACGCCACACCGCCGCCACTTGCTCGTGTGTCAGGCGCGGGTACTCCGGCATGAGATCGCGGGCGGCGAAGTCACGGAAATAGGCGTCGTCCGCGGCGGTGGCAGCGCGACCCACCTGAACGCCGCCATACCCGGCGGCGACGCTCTCGGTGGCCGTCTGGAACACGATGGACTGCGAATGCATGGCGTTGCGGGTCAGGGTCTTGTACACAAGCTGTGTGCTCACGTCTGCCACCTTCTTCTCCGCTGCCGCTGCCATCTCCTTCGCCTCTCTGACTTTGATCTTCATCAATGCCATGACTGCAGTGGCATGGTCCACTCCCAGCTCCGCCATCAAGCGGTGCACGAGGGCAGGGTCCACCATCACCGTCTCGTCGTCCGCCATGGTGCCGGTGGTGGAGGGGAGTGGGAGGTGGGGAGGCAGGGCGTGATGCAACAGGAAGGGACGACACAGAGTGCACCACAACAACCTAACGCCGCCGGAACAAAGACACCGGTAGTGTGGCAGTGATATGCTACAAGTGCCGCACCCGGCGCGGGTGCCCGTCGCGCACGCGCTCTGCGGCGCAACGCATTCGCCACTCGGCCAGCCGTCCGAGTTGGCGTTGCGTCCGAGTTGGTAGGCAGCGCGCAGCTGCGATGTTCAAGTTGATGGGCAACGCCAGCACCTGTACCGGTACGTGTTGGAGCGGGCGTGGAACTACCAGCATCACCGCGGCGGGGTGTGCATTTATTGCACACGCTGCGTCACACATTATTTGAATACCGTAGAATTGTGAACATGGCCCTTGCAGTATCGGTACCGGTAGGTCGTGTGCGGGGACGCCGCCTGTCAGCGGCGGACGCGCGGGGCGGCGCGCCGCCGCCACCACCACCAATGGAGGCGCCGCCGCTGCTGGTGGCCCTGCTGGGCGGCAACATCGTGACAGCGGCGTGCGTGTTATCATGCATCAACACCGCCGACGCCACAGCGCTACGGCGGCTGCACCCTGCCCTGGTTGCGGTAGTTGCAGCGGTGCCGTGGGCCGATACTGCAACTCCAGTGCACGACGCCGACAGGTGGCGTGCGGCGCTGCCGGCGGCGACAGGCCTGAAACTGGCTAGGATTGGCTCATATCCACTGGACCTTGGAAAGGCGCTGGCGGCACTTAGGGGAGTGACAGTTGTGGACATGGCCGGGGACAACAGTCCCGCCAACGACGACGTCATCGCGCACCTGCCGCGCACGCTGCGCGCACTGAACGTGTCACAGAGTGTCAAAGATAATAGTGACATTACAATAGATGTTGACTTCACGCAACTGGCGGCGCTCGAGTCGCTTGACTGCAGCCGCACAGAGGCTGTGGCGGCGGGAGTCGCCCATCTGCCGCCGTCGCTGCGCGAGTTGCGCATGGACGAGTGCATGTTGCCGGATAGCGCTGACTTTGGCCATCTGCGGCACCTACGGGTGTTGATACGTCACAGAGGATGGAAGCAACTCGCGCTTAGTGCCGCCACCGTCGCAAGCCTGCCGCCATTTCTGGAAGTGCTTGACGTCAGTGTTCCCGCTTTTGATACCGGTAGGGCCGAATACCCGACGATCGAGTGGCCGCCCGGCTGGTCGGCAGCGCACCTGACTCGCCTGCGCGAGTTCAAGGCATCACGCACCAACATTGATGACGCCATCCGGTAGCAATACCATCGCGTCAACACCTCTGCATGCATAGTTTTCCATTGTAATGTGCGCAACGACGCAGTGTGCTGCGCCGCGCCGCCGGATGGCCGCGACGCCGTCGCGCGACGGCAGGCAGGTGCGTGTGTCCCACACGACGACGTCGCTATGGTTACTGCACGCCAGCCGGCCGTCGGGCAGCGCCACCATTGCGGATGCACTCAAATGATCACCAAATTTATTTACCAGGGTGAGCACCGCGTAGCAAGTCCGTGTTGCGGCATCCCATAGTCTCACCGTCCGGTCGTCACCCGCACTCGCAAGGTGGCCGCTGGAAAGCACGGCCAATGCACGCACGTAATCACAATGCCCGATCAACACCGCGGCGCACACTCCGCTATCCACCTTCCACACTCGCACAGCTTTGTCATACGATTCACTTGCAAGGGTGCCGTCGGGAAACACTGCCAGCGCGGCCACGGCCTTTAAGTGACGCAGCGTCGGCATGCCACCAATGGCGCCGCTGTCAGCGTCCACCAGCCGGATTCGCCCATCATCACACCCCGCTGCCAGCCTGCCGTCACGCAACACGGCCATTTGGACCACTCCGCTGCCGCACGCAATGGCAGTGCACCGGGTGGGCGGGGTGGTGGTGGTGTCCCACACCTCAATGCTGCCAGCCTTGCCATCGACGGTGGTCGTGGCAACCGCCAGACGGCGCCTGTCGGGCAGCGCTGCTAAGTGTGTAATCCACACGCCAAGCTTGATCACCACCGGCGCTATTACAACCCCATCAGTTGATGCGTCTACCGGTATAAGCCGCGCCACACCTCCCCGGTTCCCGGTGGCCAGACGGCCATCCGCCAACACCGCCATCGACTGGTAGTCAGCTTTTGGCGAATGCTGCAGCATCGGCTCGGCTGGTGCAAAGCACCCGCGTGCACGCAGCGCCGCCACAGTGCAGGGTGACAGGCCCGTGCCGGAGCTCTGCAGCTCCTGCAGTGCAGTCAGGTGGCGCATGTCGGCGGCGGGTGTGATGTTGGTGCAGTTGGCAAGGCTGAGCGTAGTCAAGCTGGGCGGCAGGCTGGCCACCAATGCGTCACCAATACTGGTACTACTAGTATCAAGCACCTGCAGCGCGGGAAGCTCGGGCAGGGCAGCATCCCGCGACAGCGGTTTGCAAAGTGACACCTCCAACGACACCAGCGACGGCGGCAAGCTGGCGAGGCACGCGTCGCCAATACTGGTACTGCTTAAATTCAGCGTGCGCAGGGCGCGCAGATGCGCAAATGACACGGATGGTGTGAGCTTGTCACAACACCAAACAACCAGCTCTTCCACGTGCGCCGGAAGGGCCGCCACGAAGGCATCCGTCATATTGGTGCTATGCGCGTGGACAACGCGCAGCCGCGGTAGATGTGCTAATGATGCAGTCACAATTGTCGTCCCGCCAACAGAGATGTCCAGCTCCTCCAGCGTCGGCGGCAGGGTGGCAGCGCTGACCTCGCTGGCTGCTCCCCACGTCCACGACAAAACGCGTAACGCGCGCAGGCGGTGGAAGCTGGCTGTTGGCAATGGATCTGAACCAAGCCCACGCCGCTGATCCATGCGCAACTCCTGCAGCGACGGCGGCAGGGCCTCCAGCCCCGCGTCCAGTGCCTTGGTAATGCTGCAGTCTAGCGACGTCAGCGATGGCAGGTGCGTGAAGCTGGCGGCGGGCGTCAGGTTGCGACACCACCGCACATTCAGGTGACGCAGCGTGGGCGGCAGGCGTTGTACAATGGCATCGGTGACGGCGTCACACTCACGGATATCTAGCGCCGTCAGCCCTGCCAATAGGGCAAGGGTGCCAGGGTACAGCCGTGTCACCCTCGCGCCCAGCGCGGCAGGCAACGCAGCGCGCCACCGGCGCATGTCGTAGACAGTGGCCACCGTGTCGCACCACGGCACGCCGGCTACTGTGTGCATCAGTACCGGGTGCATCTGCCGCAGGATGGTGACATCGTATGTGTCCAGACACAGCAGCACAGCCGCGCTGGTTGCCGGGTTGCCGCTCACCACCTGCACCAGCAGCGGCACCTCCGGCGCCATGATTGCGCAGGTGGACGCAGCAGCCATGGTGACTGGTACCGGCTCCACAACTGCTTGTTCACCGTGCTACCAGCCTACCACCGACGCCGGAATTGTAATGTAGCCGCTGCGACTGCATCAACACCAAATTATTAACGGGAATTGCTACCTGCGGCGCCGGCGGCGCGCGTGGGTACCAGTAAGTGGTTACAGAATCGGTGGTGGGCGGCATTCGAGTCGGCGGGCGCCGGGCGTCACGTTCTCGAGTCTATACACCGCAGCCACCAGCCAAATGCAACGCAAACCACGCGGCGCACGCTTGCAATTACGGTACCGGTCGGGTGCAGACTAACAAACTACACCGCGTCCTTGTCCCTGCCCGTGTGTGTGTGTGTGTACTGTTGCAGTGTTGCCACTGTGTTGCGCCCTCCACATCGTCGTCGTGGGGGTGCCCAACGCCACAGAGCGACGGCAGCCATGGCGGCTGCAGCTGGCAGCAAGCGGTGTGCGGCGGCGGCAGGCCTGCCGCAAACAGCTACTATCCCGCAGCTACCGGTACCGGTCGTAGAGGAGGAAGCTGATGCTGGCGCGGAGGTGGCGGCGGCGGTGGCAGCCCGGGAAGCCGAGATTGCTGCCGCCCAGGCTTGGTTTGTTCCCTTGAACGCGAAGGGTGCGTTAGTCATGCTGAAGAGCTACGCCACCTACAGATCGGCAACCGGTATTTCACAGGCAGAGAGCGGCGCCGGGTTTGTTTTTCCGAACGACTGCCTGCCAGAGACGAGCCGCTTCCACAAAGTTGAGTTTGACGAGTTGCTCGTGCCCTCCGCCGCTCCTGTCACCGCGGCGCAAAGCGGGCGGCGGAGCAAGCCAGCGCTGGCCACGTGGTGGCGCGTATCATGGCGGACGCAGACCTGTTGGCAACTGTCCGGCAGCTGGCTGGTATCGGCAAGACACCGGGAGAACGTGACGACGCCATCGCTGACGTCGTGGGCAAACTGATGCGCTACGCCGCACCTGTGCGCGCCGAGGGCGCAGCCACCATCGTGGCAGATGTGGGGCTGGTCACCTGGTTTGGACCCCTAAATATCTTTGGCGACGGGGTGTTCCACGCACAAGCTGCACTGGCAGCGCTGCCGGCAACGGAGCGGCACGCCAATGCAACCACCGTGCTGGTGACAGCGGTGCTGGAGGAGTACCTCTTCCGGGAGAGTGGCGTTGGTATTGCGCATGCGGAGGCACACGCCGCAATCCGCCTGCTGCGCATGATAGACGAGCTGCCAGAGGGCGTGGCAACACGTGGCAAGCGCCTGGCGGCGTACGCCATTGTGTCGAATGCCCTTTCCCTGCGCGTTGTGCGCCTGGATGTTGTGTGGGTGGCTAACGCCGTGTTTGGAGTTGAGGTGCCTGCCGTACGGTGCACGGTCTCGGAGCGCCTGCCGCTGTGGTCGCCCCCCATGATGTCGTTCGCCTATGGGCACGAACACGGGGAGCCGCACGCCGCAGCGCCGGCGCACGGTAGCGAGTTGGATGCCGCCCATCCGCCTGCCGGCTTGATGATGCTGGTACACCTGCTGCAGGCAGGGCGGGACGTGCTGGGTATCAAACCAGACTACCTGCCGGAAGCAGCGCTGACGTTTGTGCCGCCCACCGACGCGACGACGGCGGTGACCTTGCCGCCGCGTGAGGCATGGTACCACCTGGGCAGGGGGGGTACGGCGGAGGTGTACGAGGTGGACAGGGGTGGCGGGGTGTACGCCGTGGTGAAGATGGCACGGAACCGGGACTCGACGTGCCAAGCACTTGGCGAGGAGGTAGGTATGTACGCGGCACTGGGTGCCGGTGGCGGCTGCCCCGCCATTCCCACCGTGCTGGCAGTCGCACACGCGCCGCCCACCGACGACACTGCAAGCATCAGTGCTCGTACGCGCCCCCCCTGCGCAATAACCAAGCTCACCGCGCTGGTGCTCCACCCTGGTGCGCGCATTGCCGCCACGTCGCCGGTGCTGGACGTGTTGAGCACCAGCAAAACCCGTGTGCTGGACGCCCTATTGGCCACCTACAGCGTGATCTTGGCGCTGGAGCATGCTCACGCACGCGACATCGTGCACCGCGACCTGCGCGCCCACAACGTGGTGTGGATCACGCGGCAGACGCCGCCCGCACCTGTGACGGTCGGAAATGTAGAGCGCGCCATTGCTGCGGCGGAAGCCGGCGGTGACCCCACGCTGTTTGTGCCCGTGCACGCGCAGCTGGTGGACTGGGGTGTGGCGCTGCCAATAAAAAGCAGCAAGGCCACTGGCAAGTGGGACTGGCTGGGCGCAGGTGTTAGCGTCCAAGATGACCTACATATGCTGTCATTCACCCTGCTGCCCGTCCTGCTAAACGTGCTCCGATTCCCCAGAGAGGAGGACGACCTTGTGGGCATTGTGGCTGACAAGCTATGCCTGCCGGCGGTGCTGCCCCTGGTCACAAGCCTCATGAAGAGCGCCAAGACAGCGCGCGACGCGCTGGTCGCAGTGCTGCGGCTGCTCCGCGTGGCGGTGCAGTCAACTCCCGCGGCTGCAGTGCCAGCTGCAGCAGCGGCGCCACGCCATCCTCGTGCAGCTGCAGCTGCCGCCGCGGCTGCGATTGCCGCTGGTGCGCGCTAGGGCGGATGCCTCGAGTCGTTGTCGGCGGCGTGCGCCAAGTTGCGCTGCGGCGTCGCCGCGTCGCGGCTGCGTGTTTGAACTTTGAATGGAGCCACTCCTCACCACCACCGCCATACAGCGCGGTATCGTTGGCAATCGCACCGCCAACAACATTCAATGGACAGGTTGCCGCACCGCCGACGGCTCGGGCTGCAGGCCAGTCCACACAGGTCCGAGTCTGCGGGTGTTGCCGACCACCGCCGTCTCCTCCTGCGCAACGCTGGCGACAACGCGCGTTGAGCGCTGGCCGCTGGAGCGCGTTGCTGGGTTAGTTGACTGTCTACCAGGGTGGGCGCCCACCATCACTGATGAGCTATCGGCCGCCACGACCGCCAGGGCCGCGCTGGTGGCGGTGCTGCGTCTACTGTCACTGGCGGTGGCGGCGGCTTCTGGTGGTGGTGGTGCGGCTGCCGGCGGTGCGGGCGCGGACGCGCCGCCGCGCCGCGCAGGCCCGCGCCGTGCTGCTGCGATGGCGGCGGCAGCCGCAATCAAGGCAGAATTGCAGGGCATTGTTCCAAAGTGATTGCATTACTCTCTTCAAGTAGGATAACATAATGAGTACACCGGCGCTAGCGGTACAGCTCCTCCCAGCCCCAGAACAGGCCGCCGTAGCCGCGGTAGGTCTCTGACTTGACGAGGCCGCACCCCGGCGTGTCGCACACCCAGGTGGCGGCGTCGATGGAGATCCAGTCGTCGTTGGAGGCGTCCTTGACCACCAGCACAAACACACCACCGCAGGAGTGGCACACGCGGCCGGAGCCGACGTACGCGCACGGGCCGCGCACCAGCCACTCAGCGTGCGGCCGCATGGCGGCGGCGTCGGCGGCGGACACGCGGAGCAGTTCCACCTCAAGGGTGGAACTGGAGTCGCCGGTGGCGGACAGGCTGTAGCTGTCACCCACGTGCAGCGCCGCCGCGCGCGCCGCCGGGTCGATGCGGCCGTCAATGAGGCGTACGTCCGGCAGCGGCACAACGCACGCTGGCGCGCATGTGCGCCGGCATGAACCCCGCCTTCCGCAGCAGGTGCGGCCCCAGGCACACCACCATCTCAGCAAATGTGTACCCGCCGGCGCGCAGGTCGGCGGGCGCCGCCTAGCTGTGTTACAACCAGCTGAAGGCGTCAACGGGACGGACAGCGGGGCTAAGGCGGCAGCTGCCACAGGCACACCGTGCCGTCGTCCGAACCGCTGGCGAGTCGGCCGCCAGGCAACGGCTGCAGCGCGACGACCCAGCCTGTGTGGCCTTCCAGGAACTCCACGGGCGTGGCACGCGCAGTGCGACGCCCAGTCGGGGCTGCAGCACCTGCAGCGCGAGTGCCGGCAGCGCCAGCGGCAGCGGCAGGGCGCGTGTCCCATACTCGAATGGTTTCGTCGCACGACCCGCTGGCCAGCCGACCGTAAGTCAGCGCAGCCAGGGCCCACACCAAGTTCGTGTGCCCCTCCAGCACACCCACACAGGCGCGGGCGGCCACATCCCACAGCCGTATGCTCATGTCGTACGACCCACTGGCCAGCCGGCCATCGGTCAGCACCGCCAGTGCGTATACGCCCCTCTTGTGCCCTACCAGCTTGGCGACACACACCTGTGCACCCACATCCCATAGCAGCACCGTCCTGCCCCTCGACCCGCTGGCGAGGGTGCCATCGGGCAGCACCGCCAGCGCTGCCACCGCTCTTTTGTGCCCCATCGGCGACGTTGTCATTGCACCCGCGCTGGCATCCGCGTCCACCAGCCGCACACCGCCATCGTGGCAGCCTACGGCCAGACGGCCATCGCGCAGCACTGCCAGCGCGGCCACACCGCAGCCGCAATCAATGGTGGCGCACCACGTGGGCGGTGCGACGCCCATGTTCCACACCACAACTGCACCATCAACTCCGTCGTCAGCAGACACGCCTGCAGCCAGGCGGCGACCGTCAGGCAATGCTGCTAGCGCATTCACACTCCCATCACGCCCCTCCAGCACTGCGGTGGCCTCGCCGCCTCGAGACGCATCCCACAGCCGCACTGTGCCGCCCTCATCACCACTGGCAAGCCGGCCACCCGGCAGCAGTGCCAATGATACGACTGGAGTGCTGTGCCCGCGCAGCACCACCCGGTCGTGCCACTTATACACCAGCGAGGCCCGACCCGCTGGCACCACGACGCCGGCAGGTGCAAGCGCTCGTGCAGGCGCGACGGCAGCCGCCGCAGCCGCCGCAGCCGCCGGCAATGGTGCGGCCGCTGGTGCCGCATGCAAACCAGCTGACGCTGCGGCAGGCCGCGCAAATGATGCTTCAGCATCCGCCCACGCGTATAATAGCGCATGGTACACCTCCGCCATGGCCGGCCGTGACGCCTGCGCCGGCGCCCAGCAAGACTCCACCAAAGCCACAACGGCCGGCGGCACACCACGCCCCACCAGCACCGCCACCGGCGGCCGCTTCCCGCTCGCACCGCACACATGCGCCTTCAGCAGTCTCTCTGCCTCTAGCGCTGTTGCAGGCGCCGCGGCCACCAGCTCTGCCGCGTACGGCTGCAACCCGCTCAACACCTGCCATGTCATGACGCCAAAGCTGTACACGTCGCTCGCCGCCGTGATGCTGGCGATGCCATCCAGCAGGTCTGGGTCCATGTATACCAGCGTGCCCCGCGTCCGCGTACCCGTGCTGCCAAAGCCCGTCAGCTTCGCGATGGGAAAGGGCGACCAGCGTGATACTGCCTTCAGCAACACGTTGTCCGGCTTCACGTCGCCGTGAATGACCGACGCGGCGTGCAAGTATGCCAGCCCGTCCGCCACGTCAGCCAGCAGTTGCAGGCGCAGCTTCATGTCGGCACCGTAGTGCACGCCGCCTGGCTTCAAAAGCAGTGCCGTCAGCGTGCCCGCCAGCCGCTCCGTTACGGAGTAGTATGCTGTCCTGCCGCCTGCCGTCGGCGTGCACACCACAGCACCGTACATGCCTGCAAAGTGCGGGCCCTTGGTGTGCATGCGCAGCACCACCGTCTTGGCCCACGCCGCCACGTCGTCTGGGTGGTCGATCATCTCATGCTTGATGGCCACGGCCTGTCCGTCCAACCGCCCTGCGTACACAATGCCAGATGCGCCGCGTCCCAGCTCAACCTTCTCGCCATCGGCGTCCTTGTCCCACTTGATGTCGCTGAACGCCAGTGTGTACGCTGCCGGCAGACCGCCGGCACTGCCTCCGGTGGCGGTACGGCTGCTGCCGCCGCCGGCACCACCTCCGCCGCCGCTGCCACAGCCACCGCCGCCGGTAGCACTTGAACCGCCACCACCACCGCTTGCGGCTGCCATCTTTGCCAGCACCTGGGTGAGGCCCGGTGAGCTGTGAATCAGCCTTCAATGTGGGAGGGGAAGGTGCCAAGGTGGGACCTGGAAAATCAAAAATACGTAATTGTATGAGCGCCTCCAAACAAATCAACGACGCGGTTGACACCTAAGCAATCGGGTGTGTCATTTTCATCAACAAGTGCGGTGTGCGCCGCTGCACGTGGCATTTCCGACCTCGCGTATCTTCCCCACTGGGCCCTGGCCACGTGCCGCCAGCGTGAGTCCCTCGGCCCAAACCTCCTGGACAACATGCACACTGATGCACAGTCACAATCTAATTGAAGGTGGCATCGCGACGTGAGCAATGCTAGGGCATCAGGCGCCACAGCCGCACTGTTTTGTCCCACGACCCGCTGGCGAGGCGGCCGCCAGGCAGTGGCTGCAGCGCAAGAACCACGTCTTCATGCCCTTTCAGCACCACGGACGTGGCACGCGCAGCACCACCGCCTGCCGCCGCAGCTGTTGCGCCAGCAGCACCGGCGGCTGGGCGCGTGTCCCACACACGAATGGTGTTGTCGCCCGACCCGCTGGCCAGCCGGCCGTCTGGCGGAGCGGCCAGGGCAAGCACAAGGTTAGTGTGCCCCTCCAGCACGCCGGAACAGGCGCGGGTGGCCACATCCCACAACCGCACGCTCATATCCCATACCCGCTGGCTAGCCGGCCATCAGCCAGCGCCGCCAGCGCATAGACGCTTTCTGTGTGCCCTGCCAGCGTGGCGACACACTCCTGCGCCCCCACATCCCACAGCCGCACCGTCTTGTCCCACGATCCGCTGGCGAGTGTGCCGTCGGGCAGCAGTGCCAGCGCTGCCACCAACTCATTATGCCCCTCCAGCGTCGCTGTCACGGCACCCGCGCCCTCGCCTACCTCCACCAGCCGCACACCGCCATCGCCGCAGCCTGCAGCCAGGCAGCCATCACGCACTACGGCTAGCGCCATCACACCGCAGCTGCAATTAATGGTGGCACACCGGGTGGGCGGCACGTCGCCCGTGTCCCACACTACAATCGCACCCTTCTTCCCAATGTCAGCACACACGCCTGCAGCCAGGCGGCGGCCGTCAGGCAGCGCCCGGAGCGCCGCCAGCGCGTACACCGCCCCATCATGCCCCTCCAGCACTGCGGTCGCCTTGCCACCGCGTGCTGCATCCCAAAGCCGCACAGTGCCGCCGGTATCGCCGCTGGCAAGCCGGCCACCCGGCAGCAGCGCCAAGGACCGCACGTTATTGCGGTGTCCGTGCAGCACCAGCTGGTCGTCCCACTCATACGCCAGCGGCGCTGACACCACTGGCGCCACTAAGGAAGGTGTACGCATCGTCGCTGGGGTAGGTGGGGGCGCAGCAGCCACCGCCGCCGCCGCCGTCTCCAGGGCACGGCGCACTGCCGCCATGGCCGGTCGCGACGCGGGCGCCGGCGCCCAGCACGACTCCACTAACGCCATCACAGCCGCCGGCACGCCGCGCTCCACCAACGCCGCCACCGACGGGCGGCCGCCACTCGACACGTGCCGCCGCAGCGCCTCCAGCGTTTGTGCCATTGTTGCAGTCGGCGGCAACGATGTATTCATCTCAGCTTCGTACGGCACGCACCCGCTCAGCACCTGCCACGCCAGCACGCCAAAGCTGTACACGTCACTCGCCGCCGTAATGCTGGCGGTGGGGTCTAACAGCCGCGGGTCCATGTAGACCAGCGTGCCGCGCTCACCTATCAGCGTGTCGCGCGTTTTGGTGCCCTCCCGGCGCAGCACGCTGCAGCCAAAGTCCGCCAGCTTGGCGGCCGGGGGTGAGGACGCGCTCAGCAGCACGTTGTCTGGCTTCACGTCCGCGTGGATGATGGAGTACGCATGCAGGTACGCCAGCCCGCCCGCCACGTCCGCCAGCAGGTGTAGGCGCAGTTGCGTGTCGGCGCCGTGGTGCGCACTGCCTGGCGCCAGCAGGCGCTCCGTCATCGTGCCTGCCAGCCGCTCCATCACGATGTAGTGCGTTGTTGCATCGCCGCCGCGGTCCACAATGGTGCCGCACAGCGCCACGATGTGTGGGGACGTCGCGCGCATATGCAGCTGCACCGCTTTCCTCCACGCCTCTTCCTCACCGGCGCGCAGCACCTCTGCCTTGACGGCCACCGGCAGGCCGTGTAGCTGGCCTGTGTACACGATGCCAAACGCGCCGCGGCCAATTACGACCCGTTCGCCGTGACTATCGCGGTCCCACACCACGTCATCGTACTTGAGTGCCGCGCTGCTCATGTCAGCGCCGCCGCCACCGCCGCCACCGCCACCGCCACCGCCGCCACGTGCAGCAGCACTAACAGTACCGGTAGCAAGAGCACCCACTGTACCATCTCTGCTTCCGCCACCGCCGCTTGCAGCAGCGGCTGCGGTGCCACGCTGCTTGCTTCCGGACTGCCCCATGGCGGCTCGGCGACAACTGCTCACAGCTGTTGGCAGCCTGCTGCCTGCTGCCGCAGTCACAGCTGCCGTCGCGCCGCGCGGCCGCTGTACTGCCAGCGCCAGCAGCCCACGGTGCTGTTTTCCCTGCCGCGGCAGTGCCACGAGACACCACCTCAGTTCCACCTGGCACCTCCAGCGGGCACTTGATTGCGAGTCGATGCCGGCACGGTAGGTGGGAAAACTAGCAACCAGGGACGCAGTCAGCAACCAGCGGAGTATACCGTAGACCCACATTGGCGCCCATGCGCGTCGGAATTACGCGTGCTCACAGCCGCGCGCCACCGATCGTCGCGTCCGCGTCGCTGGCGCAGCTGCAGCGCTGCCGGCGCCTTTCCTGCCACCAGCCTGTTGGGCTGATGACGGGCGGGCGTAGGGGTTTCGACAATTACCGCTATTTAATTTCGGTATATTCCGGATATTCCGGAGGTGGCGAGGTCAGCTAGGTGACAGAAATTCCGGAAATTCGAAAGATACGGCGGAAGATACGGTTTGGCCGG
>Ga0066256_1003156_pt1 | contig 16381 bp, 14 predicted proteins | sample ThiBio_1000_biof_FD_87107 | JGI IMG/M metagenome (GOLD analysis project Ga0066256, IMG submission 87107) | Wastewater bioreactor microbial communities from Cape Town, South Africa - Thiocy_expt_1000_biof (version 2) | ecosystem: Engineered > Bioreactor > Thiocyanate-remediating >...
GAGAACAGCTCGGGCAGCAGGCGCGCGTAGTGCGGCGCTATGGCGGCCATGTCGGCCGTGCGCATGCGCGTGGCGAACAGGGACTGGTGCGCGTCGCGCATGGTGGTGTCGGTGAGCAGCGTGCGCTCCTGCGCGCGCATCCATTGCGCGAAGCCCTGCGCGCCGCGCTCGCGCAGTTCGTCGCGCGTGCCGCGCGGAACCTGCGCCCCGCGCTCCAGTTTTGGGAGCGCCGGCCGCGCCAGGGGCTGCGCGGGCGCGGCGCGGCCCTTCATCTCGGGGGTGCCGTTGACCACCACCTCGCCGACGAACTTCAGCAAACGGCTGGCGCGGTCCTTGCGCGGCGCGATCTGGAACAGCTCGGGCGTGGTGTCGAGGAAGCGCGTGGTGCACTCGCCACGCTTGAACAGCGGGTGTGCGATCACGTTCTCCAGGAAGGCCAGGTTGGTCGCCACGCCGCGGATGCGGAACTCGCGCAGCGCGCGGTTCATGCGGGCGATGGCCTCGGCCGGCGTCGGCGCCCAGGCCGTTACCTTCTCCAGCAGCGGATCGTAGAAACGGGTAATGACCGCGCCCGAATAGGCCGTGCCGCCATCGAGGCGGATGCCGAAGCCGGTGGCGCCGCGATAGGCAGTGATGCGGCCATAGTCCGGGATGAAATTGTGCTCCGGGTCCTCGGTGGTGATGCGGCACTGCAGCGCGTGGCCGTTCAGTCGGATGTCCTTCTGCGCCGGCACGCCCGATTCCGGCGTCCCTATGGCGAAGCCGTCGAGGATGTGGATCTGCGCCTTGACGATGTCGATCCCGGTCACCTGCTCGGTGACGGTATGCTCGACCTGGATGCGCGGGTTGACTTCGATGAAGTAGAATTTGCCGGTGTCGGCGTCCTGCAGGAACTCGACGGTGCCGGCGCCGACATAGCTGGTTTCGCCGGCGATCTTCAGCGCGTAGCCGCAGAGCTCCTCGCGCAAGGCCGCGTCAAGGTAAGGGGCCGGGGCGCGCTCGACAACTTTCTGGTTGCGGCGCTGGATCGAGCAGTCGCGCTCGAACAGGTGCACGGCATTGCCATGCGTGTCGCCCAGGATCTGCACCTCGACGTGGCGGGCGCGCTCGATCAGCTTTTCGAGATAGACCTCGTCCTTGCCGAAGGCTGCCTTGGCCTCGCGCTTGCCTTCCATCACCTCGCGGGCGAGATCCACTTCCGAGCGGATGGCGCGCATGCCGCGGCCGCCACCGCCCCACGAGGCCTTGAGCATGACCGGATAGCCGATGGTCTTGGCCAGTTGCTTGACCGCGTCCATGTCATCCGGCAGCGGATCGGTGGCGGGCACGACCGGGACGCCAACCTCGATCGCCAGGTTGCGCGCGGCGACCTTGTTGCCGAGCCGGCGCATCGTGTCGGGCCTCGGGCCGATGAAGGTGATGCCGGCGACGGCGCAGGCCTCGGCGAATTCGGGGCTTTCCGACAGCAGGCCATAGCCCGGATGGATGGCGTCGGCGCCGGAAAGCCGGGCGACGCGGATCACTTCCTCGATCGACAGATAGCTCTCGATCGGCCCCAGATCGCGATCGAGATGCGGGCCGCGCCCGACCTGATAGCTTTCGTCGGCCTTGAAGCGATGCAGCGAGTACTTGTCCTCTTCCGCCCAGATCGCCACGGTTTTGAGCCCCAGTTCATTGGCCGCGCGGAAGACGCGGATGGCGATTTCGGACCGATTGGCGACGAGGATCTTGCTGATGGCCAAGGAACTGAGCTCCATGAGCGGAAGGACTGTGAAATCGGCGCAATGATTAGCGTGAAAATGCTGCAGCGCAAACAAAATGCGGCAGACTTAAACCGATTTAAATCGAATCTTTCCACGTGGCGTCTCGCAACCGCGCAAACGAGACACGCTTGCCCCCGATTTCATCGCCCGACGGCCGGTTCTTTTGCCAACCAAGAGGGAGCCGGCACTGAGAGCCGCCTTGAAACGAAGAATGCCCGGCGCGAGGCGCGCCGGGCATTCCCGGGGATGCGACGCATCCCCGGAGTGCAATACTGACGGGATTACATCTTCTGGATGTAGGTGTACTTGCCGTCAGCGCCCTTCTTCCACTCGTACATGACGTAGCCGGGCAGCGTCGGGTCGCCCTTGGCGTCATAGGACAGATCGCCGAGCACGGTCTTGAACGGACCCTTCTCGTGCAGCGCCTTGGCGACCGCCTGCGGATCGTTCGACTTGGCCGCCGTAGCGGCTTCGGCGATCGCCTGCATGGCAGCATAGGCGTAGAGCGTGTAGGCTTCCGGTTCGAAGCCCTGCGCGCGGAACTTCTCAACGAGGTCCTTGTTCGCGGGGATCAGGCGCGGATCCGGACCGAAGGTGTTGAGCGTGCCGGCCACCGCGTCGCCCGCGATCGAGGCCAGTTCGTTCGACACGATGCCGTCACCCGAGACCAGCGTCGCCTTGAGGCCCTGGTCGGCCGCCTGGCGGATGATCAGGCCGGCTTCGGTGTGCAGGCCGCCCCAGTAGATGATGGAAACGCCGGCTTCCTTCATCTTGGCGATCAGCGCCGAGAAGTCCTTGTCGCCGACGTTGACGCCTTCGTACATGACTTCCTTGACGCCCTTGGCGTTCATCGCCTTCTTGGTTTCGTCAGCGAGGCCCTGGCCGTAGGTGGTCTTGTCGTGCACGACGGCGATCTTGGCGTCCTTGAAGTTCGCGGCGAGATAAGCGCCGGCGATGCCACCCTGCTGGTCGTCACGGCCGCAGGTGCGGAACGCGTTCCAGAGGCCGCGCTCGGTGACCTGAGGGTTGGTCGCCGCCGGGGTCACGAAGAGGATGCCGTTCTCGGCGTAGACTTCCGAGGCCGGGATCGAGACGCCGGAGTTGAAGTGGCCGACCACGAACTTGATGCCGTCGCCGACGAACTTGTTGGCCACCGAGATGCCCTGCTTCGGATCGGAAACGTCGTCACCGACCGAGACCTTGATCTGCTCGCCGTTGATGCCGCCGGCCGCGTTGATGTCGGCGGCCGCCTGCTCCGCACCCTTCTGCAGCTGCGCGCCGAAGGCCGCGTTCGGACCGGTGATCGGTCCAGCAACACCGACCAGCACATCGGCCCACGCGCTGCCGCCGAACGCGATCAGCGCGGTCAGGGCAACGGCGGACAAAAGAGACTTTTTCATTTATTATGCTCCCATTTACGGAGTGGGCGTTGATGTAGCTTCCATGCGATGCCCACTCTTATCGCAGAAAGCATAGTTTGCCGATTTTCAGGCACTTGTCACGCCGATTCATCCCCGAAGCGGCGTTAATCATGAACGTCAACCTTTCGGCTTCCAGCTCAATAGAGAAGCTCTTTCATAGAGCCAGTTATACTGTGTAACCATCTGGTTCGTTCGCGTGTACTGATAGCCAAGGAAGCCGAAGATCATCAGAACGATCGTATCGACGATGTAGTATTGCGGCGAAAACATCGTGCCTTCGAACAAGGCGTGATGGATAAACCTTATGCCTACACCAAGACCGATAAGATAAAGGAACAATTGGACATGGCTGCGCCAGGTCTGCGCGCTGGCCTTGCCCGTCATCCACGCTGCCCAGCCACCCAGCAGGCACGTGACGAAGAGGAACTGCCAGATCGAGTTTTCCTCGTAGAGAATTCCCTGCATGAAGAGCACTCCTGAAACCGGAGCGGGATGCGATCGCATCGAACGGGCATCCCGCCCATTTCCTGGCCATGTCGCCACGGCCCGTTGAATGACCGCGCCGGGCGCGGAACTCAGTGATGTCCGCCTTCGAGATAGGCGGCGCGTACCTCTGGATTGGCGAGCAATTCCTGGCCGGTGCCGCTCATCGTCACGCGGCCGTTGACCATGACATAGCCCCGGTTGGCGAGCTTGAGCGCGCCGAAGGCATTCTGCTCGACAAGGAAGACGGTCAATCCCTGCGTCCGGTTCAACTCGCGGATGGCGTCGAAGATCTGCTTGACGATCAGCGGCGCCAGCCCCAGCGACGGCTCGTCGAGCAGCAGCAGCTTCGGCCGCGCCATCAGCGCGCGCCCGATCGACAGCATCTGCTGCTCGCCGCCCGACAGCGTGCCGCCGCGCTGGGCGATGCGCTCCTTCAGGCGGGGAAAGAGCGCGAACACCTTCTCGACGTCCTCGTCATAGTGCTTGAGGTTGTCGAGGCTGGCGCCCATCTGCAGGTTTTCCATCACCGTCATGCGCGGGAAAATGCGGCGGCCTTCCGGCGACTGCGCGATGCGCAGGCGGGCGATCTCGTGCGTCGGCAACTGCGTGATGTCGTTGCCGGCGAAGGTGATGGTGCCGGTGCGGGCGCGGGGCGCTCCGAAGATGGTCATCATCAGTGTCGATTTGCCGGCGCCGTTGGCGCCGATCAGCGCGACGATCTCGCCCTGGTTGACGGAGACGTCGACACCATTCAAGGCACGGATATTGCCGTAATAGGTTTCGACACCTCTGATATCGAGCAGCGTTGAGCCGGCCATCACTTGCGCCCTCCGCTCTTGTCCGTCGATTGCCGTTCGTCCGGCGCGCGTGGCCCGCTCCGATCAGCCTTGCCAGCGCCCTTCTCGACGGTCACCCGCTCTCCTCCGTTGCTATGACCGACGGTGTCGGAGACGGGACCGGCGAGCATCGATGCCGAGTTGCCGGGGCCATGCGCGGAATCCGGCCCGGTATCGAGCTGTTCGATAACCTCCTCGTCACCGACTTCGGTAAGCACCGTTTCCACCTCCTCGTCGTCGACGCCGAGATAGGCGGCGATGACGCGCGGATCGGTGCGCACCGTCTTCGGGTCCCCGTCCGAGATCTTGCGCCCGTATTCGAGCACGACGACGTGGTCGGATATCTGCATGACCACCGACATGTCGTGCTCGATCAGCAGGATCGAGGTGCCGCTGTTGTTCTTGATGTCCATCAGGAGCTCGTTGAGCGCCAGCGACTCCTTCGGGTTGAGACCGGCGGCCGGTTCGTCGAGGCACAGAAGCTCCGGCCCCGTGCACATGGCGCGCGCGATCTCCAGGCGCCGCTGCGCGCCATAGGGCAGGTCGCCCGCGGGATCGTCGGCACGATCGACCAGATTGGCCTTCTCCAGCCAGTGCTTGGCGAGGTCGACCGATTCCGCCGAGACCTTGCGGTAGCTCGAGAACCCGAACAGGCCGAGCACCGTATAGCCCGACGCCTTCATCAGCTTGTTGTGCTGGGCTACGAGCAGGTTCTCCAAGAGCGTCATGCCCGAGAACAGGCGGATGTTCTGGAAGGTGCGCGCCACCTTGGCGCGCGCCGGGATCTCATGATTGGGCAGGCGCTCGAGCAGGAAGCTCGAACCATCGCTCCGGTTCAGCGTGATCATGCCCTCGGACGGCTTGTAGAAACCGGTGATGCAGTTGAACACGGTGGTCTTGCCGGCGCCGTTGGGTCCGATGAGCGCGGTGATCTCTCCACGCTTGGCCCGGAAGGACAGGTCGCCGATGGCGACCAGGCCGCCGAACTTCATCGAAAGATGTTCGACCTGCAGGATGGCGTCGTTGATGGGCGGGTTCGCGTTCATCAGCCGTGGCCCTCCTTGGTGAAGGAGCTTGAGACGGCTCGTCGCTCCTTGAGGAAGGCCGTCGGCTCGCGACTGCCGACGAAGCCGCGCGGCTTCCACAGCATGACGATGACCATGGCCATGCCGAACAAAAGCATGCGGTAGAGTTCCGGTGTGAAGTCAGGGCCGAACACCGCCTTGAGGAAGTCGAGTTCGCGCAGGATCTCCGTGCCGCCGATCATCACCACCGCCGCGACCGCGATGCCGCCGAGCGAGCCCATGCCACCGAGCACGACGATCGCCAGGATGATCGCCGACTCCAGGAAAACGAAGGATTCGGGACTGACGAAGCCCTGACGCGCGGCGAAGAACGAGCCGGCGAAACCGCCGAACATGGCGCCCGTCGCGAAGGCCGTGAGTTTCGTCGTCGTCGTGTTGATGCCGAGCGAGCGGCAGGCGATCTCGTCTTCGCGCAGCGCCTCCCAGGCACGACCGACCGGCAGCCGGCGGAGCCTGATGGTGACGAAGGCGGTGAACAGCGCCAGCGCCAGGATCAGGTAATAGAGGAATATCTTGTAGTAGGCGCTCGAGGTGGCGATGTGCAGCACCTTGCCGATGTAATTCGGATCCGAGACGTTGAAGCTCATCAGCCCGAAGAAGGTGACTTTCGGGATGCCTGAAATGCCGGCCGAGCCGTTGGTCACCTCGCGCCAGTTGATGATCACCAGGCGGATGATCTCACCGAAGGCCAGCGTCACGATCGCGAGATAGTCGCCGCGCAGGCGCAACACCGGAAAGCCGAGCAGCACGCCCCACATCGCGGCCATGGCGCCGGCGGCCGGCAGCAGGATCCAGAAGGACAGGCCGTAATGCGTGCCGAGCAGCGCGTAGGCATAGGCGCCGACCGCGTAGAAGGCGACATAGCCGAGGTCGAGCAGGCCGGCGAGGCCGACGACGATGTTCAGCCCCCAGGCCAGCATCACGTAGATCAGGATCTGGATGCCGAAATTATCGACCCATTTCAGCGAGCCTTGCAGGCCGACCAGCGCGACGATCGCGACCGGATAGAGCACCAGCGCTGTGATGCCGATCTTGTTGAAGTTACGGCTCACGAAGCCAGGTTCGGCGACGGCCGCGGGAGCCGCCGCCTTCCTTGCCTTCGCTCTCTCGATGGCCGGCTGACCGAAGCCGACGTAAAGGAAGCGACCCACGGCGGTTATGATGACCACCGCCGCGAGCAGGCCCCAGCGCTGGACCAGGATCAACTCGTTCTTAATGTTCTGGTCGGTCTTGAGACCGATAAACAGCACGAACAGGCCAAGGGCAATGACCGCGGCATAGAATGCCTCGCGCAAGGCGCGCTGCATGGGAGCGGCAACGGTGTCGCTCTCCGGCGTAACGATAGCAGCCATCAGCTCAGACCTTTTCGACTTCAGGCCGGCCCAGGATGCCGGAAGGCAGGAAGATCAGCACGATCGCCAGGATCGAGAAAGCGGCGACATCCTTGTAGTCGATGGAGAAATAGGCCGACCACATGCTTTCGATGAAGCCGATCAGCAATCCGCCCAGCACCGCGCCAGGAAGCGATCCGATGCCGCCCAGCACCGCGGCCGTGAATGCCTTGACCCCGGGCACGAAGCCGTCGGAGAAGGCGATGACGCCATAATACATCAGGAACAGCGTGCCGGCGACGGCGGCAAGCGCGGCGCCCATGATGAAAGTGATGGAGATGGTGCGGTCGACGTCGATGCCGAGCAGCGCCGCCATCTTCCTGTCCTGCTCGCAGGCCCGCTGCGCGCGGCCGAGCGAGGTGCGGTTGACCAGGTACCAGAAGATCGCGAGCAGCGCGATCGTCACCAGCACGATGATGATCTGCTTCAGCGACACGCTGATGCCGTTGATGTTGTAAACCTGGCTCACCATCGGCGGGATCGGCTTGTTGCGCGGGCCCTGGGTGACCTGAACGAAGTTGGAGAGCGCGATCGACATGCCGATCGCCGTGATCAGCGGCGCCAGGCGGAACGAACCGCGCAGCGGCCGGTAGGCCACCTTCTCGATCGTCCAGTTGTAGAGGCTGGTCAGCAGCATCGCCACGATCATCATGATCAGCAACGCCACCACCACCGGCACCGAATAGAACAGCGCGCCGAGGATGAGGAACACGATCAGCGCGGTGAAGGCACCGACCATGAAGATGTCGCCGTGGGCGAAATTGATCATGCCGATGATGCCGTAGACCATCGTATAGCCGATCGCGATCAGGCCATAGATTGATCCCAGCGTCAGCCCGTTTACAAGCTGCTGGACGAAGTACTGCATGGATACATGGCTCCCCTGGAATGTCGCCATTTCAGACGCATTCCTTTTCGTATTTCCCCTAGTCGTAAAGTTTCGAGGCCGGATTGCAACGTGTTTCTTCAACCGCCACGCGTGACCGTGCGTCACGCGATCTGATCGCCCGTTTTTCTCTTTCCAGCCCCTGGACTATCGCGGACCCTAGCATTGGCATAACGCAATGTCTTTGATGAATCGACCCCATCATGCGCCCGATTTCGAAGAAACCACCGTCAAAAGAATTTGATGAGACGGATTGTTGCGCGCCACGACACCGATCGTGTTTGAACCTCCCTGCGCTCCCGCCGTTCCGGCTTGCTTAGCTGACGACGAATCCGTGCGCGAACGGATCCCTGTCGTCGATGAAGATCGTGTTCAGTCCAGTCATGCGCGCCCAACCACCGATAGAAGGAATTATGGCGGGCCTTCCGGCGACGCTGACCTCCTTTTCGACCCTGCCGCGGAACAGCGAGCCGATGATCGATTCATGGACGAAGTCGTCGCCAGCCTTGAGTTTTCCCTTGGCGTGCAGCTGCGCCATGCGCGCCGATGTCCCGGTGCCGCAAGGGCTGCGATCGATGGCCTTGTCGCCATAGAAGACGGCGTTGCGCGCATGCGCCTCGGCATGTTTCGGCTTGCCGGTCCACAGCATGTGCGACAGCCGGTTGATGCCCGGGTTCTCCGGATGCACGAAGCTATACTTCTCGTTGAGGCGCTGGCGCACCACCGGGCTCCAGGCGATGAGGTCGCCGGCCGAATGATCGGCCATGTCGCGGTAGTTCTTCTGCGGCTCGACGATGGCGTAGAAATTGCCGCCATAGGCGACGTCGACCACGATCTCGCCAAGGCCGGGACATTCTACCGTCAGCCCCTCGGCATAGAGGAACGAGGGCACGTTGGTGATGCGCACCTCCTCGACATATTCGCCGACCTGCTTGTACTCGGCGATGACGAGCCCGGCCGGCGTGTCGAGCCGCAGCACGCCCGGCGTCTTCGGCTTGATCAGCCCGTGCTCGATCGCCATCGTGACGGTGCCGATCGTGCCATGGCCGCACATCGGCAGGCAGCCGGAGGTCTCGATGAACAGGATGGCGATGTCGCAATCCTCGCGCGTCGGCGGGTAGAGGATCGAGCCGGACATGACGTCATGGCCGCGCGGCTCGAACATCAGGCCGGTGCGGATCCAGTCAAACTCGGCCAGGAAATGCGCGCGTCGCTCCATCATCGTCGAACCCTGCAGCAGCGGGCCGCCGCCGGCCACCAGGCGCACCGGGTTGCCGCAGGTGTGGCCGTCTATGCAGAAGAAGGATTTCTTGGCCATGGTGCTCCTCAGAAACGCTGCGCGCTGAATGGGGTGAGATCTACAGGCCGAGTCTGCCCGACAACGAGATCGCGGATCAAGCGACCGGTCGCCGCCGCCTGGGTCAGGCCGAGATGGCCATGGCCGAATGCATAGAGGACGTTCGGCGCGCGCGCCCGGCCGATGACGGGCAGCGAATCCGGCAGGGAAGGCCGATAGCCCATCCACTCGCGCCCGCCGGACGGATCGAGGCCCGGCAGGAAACGCCCGGCCTTTTCCAGCATCGCCTTCGAGCGCGCAAAGTTCGGCGGCCGGGCGATGCCGCCGAGCTCGACCGCGCCGCCCACGCGCAAGCCCGTCGACAGCGGGGTGATGACGAAGCCATGGCCTGAAAAGATGAGCTGCCTCTTCACGTCGAAGGCCGAGGACGGCAGGGTCGTGTTGTAGCCGCGCTCGGTCTCCAGCGGGATGCGCTCGCCGAGTTGGCCGGCCAGGATATGCGACCACGCGCCGGCCGAAACGACGAGCTGAGCCGCTTTCCGTGCCGTACCGTCGGCGAGAATGATCGTCACGCCGTCCGCACCGGTTTCGATGCGGTCGACCCGCGCGTGCTCGAAGCGGGCGCCGAGGCGTTCCGCGTGCGCCCATAGCGCCTTGCCGATGAGCTTGGGGTCGGCGACCGTCTTCCAGCCCGGCACGAAGGTGCCCTTGACGAAACGCGGCGAAAGCCCCGGCTGCAGCGCCGACAGCGCTTCGCCCTCGACATGCCGGAACCCGATCCCGAAACGCTCGCGCGCCGCCCAGCCAGGCAGCGCGGCGCGGAACTCGGCCTCGCTCTCATAGAGCTCCAGCGAGCCGTCCTCGCGCAGCATTGGCCGCATGCCGGATCGGTCGAGCAGACCCATCCATTCGGCTTCAGCGAGTTTCATCATGCCGGCCTGCGCGGCAAGGCTGGCCTCGTAGTGCCTCGGCGCGCCGGCGCGCCAGAAGCGGAACAGCCAGGGCAGGAGCTTCGGCAGATAGGCGGGCGGGATGCTGAGCGGGCCGAGCGGATCGGCAAGCCATTTCGGCAGTTGCCGGATCATGCCCTTGTGCGCGAGAGGCAGGACATCGGAGAAGGCGAAGGCGGCGGCGTTGCCGGAGCTCGTCTCCTCGCAGATGCCCGTCCGGTCGAAGATGGTGACGCTGCGCCCCATCTCGGCGAGATAGGTGGCAACGCAGATCCCGACAATGCCGCCGCCGATGATGGCGATGCCCTCGCCATCTCCCCGCATGTCAGGAGATGGCGTCCGCGAAGCGGATGAAGGGCGGTGCCCCATTTCTGTCGACTTGGAACTTCCCGGCACGTGGGCGCTACCCCTCATCTGTCCGCGGTCATCATCTCCCCGTCGACGGGGAGATGATAGTTTTAGAATTGCGGCAGGGTTGGCCGCACGGCAAGCGCATCCCTGACGATCTTCTCGGCCGCCCTGCGGCGCTCGCCGGACAGCGGCTGGCGCGGCATGCGAACGCGGTCGTTGGTGTCGATCGCCAGCACCTCGGCGAGCTTGATGTTCTGCACCAGATAGGTCGAGACATCGAGGTCGAGCAGCGGGCGGAACCAGCGATAGATCTTAAGCGCCTCCTCGCGGCGGCCCTGCTTCATCAGCTGGTAGATGGCGACAGTCTCGCGCGGGAAGGCGGTGACCAGGCCGGCCACCCAGCCGATGGCGCCGACCGACAGCGCCTCGAAGGCCAGGTTGTCGACACCGGTGAAGAGGTCGTAGCGATCGCCGAGCCGGTTGATGATTTCGGTCGAGCGGCGGATGTCGTCGGAGGATTCCTTGATCGCCACGAAGCGCTTGTCCGAGGCCAGCTCCTCCATCTGGTCGACGGTGACGTCGACGCGATAGGCGATGCGGTTGGAGTAGATCATGACCGGCAGGTCGCCGGCCTGCGCCACGGCACGAAGCGCCGCGACCGTCTCTTCCGCATTGGTGTGGTAGATCGGGCTCGGCACAACCATCAGGCCGTCGGCGCCCTCCCTGGCGGCGCGGCGCGCCATCGCGGCGGCCTCGCGAGTACCCGCCTCGTTGATGGTCATGAGCACCGGCTTCTTGCCAGCCACTTTGCGCGCCGTCTTGAGCACGTCGATCTTCTCGTCATGCGACAGCATCGGCCCTTCGCCGAGCGATCCGCACACGATGATGCCGTCGCAGCCGGCATCCATCTGCACGCCGAAACAGCGCTCCATCTCGGCATGATCGAGGTGATCGTCGGCCGTGAACTTGGTCGTGACTGCGGGAAAAACTCCGGCCCACATGGCTATGTCTCCATCTGATATATCAGCTGTATATTTATTAAGACACGGGCTGTCAATGCGGAATCCATTATGATATATAAAAAATATATCAGGAGTTGGTCGTTGATATCTCTTAACGCAAACGCTGCCTCGGAACCGGTGGCGACGAAGGCCTACCGTGTGCTCGAGCACATGATCGTGACCCTCGAACTGGCGCCGGCCAGCTTCGTCACCGAGGGGTCGCTGATCGACCGTCTCGGTCTCGGCCGCACACCCGTGCGCGAGGCGATCCAGAGGTTGGCATGGGAGGGGCTGCTCGACGTGCGCCCGCGCGCCGGCATCGCGATCGCCCCGCTTCACCCTGGCGACTGGCTGCGGGTCATCGACGCGCGGCGCGGCGTCGAGGTGGTGCTCGCCCGCTCGGCCGCCCGCTTCGTCACGCGTGAGGCCGCCGACCTCTTCCATGACGCCGCGCTTGCGATGCAGAAGGCGGTCATCGCCGGCAACGTTCTTGCCTTCATCCACGCCGACAAGGCACTCGACGAGGCCCTCGCGCTCGCCGCCGACAACCCCTTCGCGGCACGTCTCGCCGCCCCCCTCCAGACCCACAGCCGTCGTTTCTGGTTCCGCTACAAAGCCGATACCGGGCTTGCGGAATCGGCCGAGCATCATGTCGCGCTGATCCGCTCGATCCTCGATGGCGACGAGGAAGCAGCCGCCAAGGATGCGAAAAAATTGATGTCGCTGCTGCGCGGCCATGCCGAGGCGGCGGCCCTGCGATAGCACGTCGACCTTCGGTCCACGCTCAATCGTCGCCACACGCAATACATGCATCCAATATCTTGATAACCTCAAGTTGCGTATCGCACCCGCGAGGAAAATCGCCGGGCGATTTTTCAAAACAGGCTGCCATCGCAAAATCGGCTTTCCACCCGCCCGTCTCGGACCGGCAGTGAGGTCGCGTCAATCGCACCCTGAGCCTTCATGGCCCGCGGTCGGCGTCGCTGCTTAAAGCGATCCTGCCCGCGCCGTGACAGCAGGGGTGGTCTCCCACCCTTCGCCCGCCGCCAGGATGCAGCTTCGGCCAGTCACATCGGTGACCAGCATGGTCCAGCTGCCGCCCTGCGAGACGTAGATCTCGACGACGGTGGCCTTGCTGACCACGCCGTAACCCACCTGCTTTTCCTGGAAGGCCTGCGCCAGCAGCATCACGATGTCGTGACGCCCGCCACAGACCACCTGCGCCTGAGCCGGAAAAGTCGCCAGCGCGATCAGGGCGCCTATTGCGGCTGCCCTGATGCTCGAGAACAGAACATTGCGTGCCATGGGGCACCTCCTTTGCCTTCGCGTTCCGGCAAAGAGGGCACATAAGGCTGCCTTAGTGTGCCGGAGCGCTCCAGGCCGGGTTCGACGTCTTCATCACGTCACTCCTTCTGGTTTCCGGTCTGTCATAAGGGAGCTCGCGGCTCCCTGGATTCGATATGGTAAGACGCCCGCCTGAAAACAAGCGGGCGCTAATTTGCGGGTACCCGGACTATCTGCCTAGGGTCACGCGCCCGGTAGCGCCGCCTTGATTGAAGGGCTGTCCCAGCCCTGGCCGACGGAGAGGATGCAGCTTTGTCCATGCGTATCGGAAGCAAGGACCGTCCAGCTGCCCTGGATGGACACGAATATCTCAAGCACAGTGTTCGGATTGATCAGCCCACGTCCGGCTTCGCTCTCGTGAAACTCGTCGCCGAGCGCCTTGATGATGTCCGCGCGCGGCCCGCATTGCGTGACTGCTCCGGCTTGAACGATCGCGGCTGGTAGTGCGATCGCCATGACCAACGCTGTCATAAGGTGCTTAGTCATCTGACACCTCCTCGCGCCAGACGAGAGCCCCGGCTGCAACCGGCGCTGTTTGATTGGCCTGCCAATGCAGGCACGTAAATCAAAGCCGGACGGGGCTGCTTGGTTCCATCACATTGGCGGCAGGCGTCGGCTGATAAGCAAAAGGCCCGGGCGAACCCGGGCCTTTCGAAAGACTGCCGCGGCCGCAGCCGCGGGCCGTTGGAACCGTCCGGTCAGTTCATCGTCGGAATGACGAATTCCGCGCCGTCCTTGATGCCGGACGGCCAGCGCGAGGTGACCGTCTTGGTCTTGGTGTAGAAGCGGATCGAGTCCGGGCCGTACTGGTTCAGGTCGCCGAAGCCCGAGCGCTTCCAGCCGCCGAAGGTGTAGTAGGAGACCGGCACCGGGATCGGCACGTTGATGCCGACCATGCCGACATTGACGCGGCCGGCGAACTCGCGCGCGGCATCGCCGTCGCGGGTGAAGATCGCGACGCCGTTGCCGTATTCGTGCTCGGAGGGCAGCCGCACTGCTTCGTCGAAATCATGCGCGCGCACGACCGACAGCACCGGGCCGAAGATCTCTTCCTTGTAGATGCGCATTTCGGGTGTGACCTCGTCGAACAGGCAGCCGCCCAGATAGAAGCCGTTCTCGTAGCCCTGCATCTTGAAGCCGCGGCCGTCGACTACGAGCTTGGCGCCTTCCTTGACGCCGAGGTCGACATAGCCCCTGACGCGCTCCAGCGCCTGCTTCGTCACCAGCGGGCCGAAATCGGCCGAGGGGTCCATCGAGGGGCCGATCTTGAGGCTTTCGACCCGCGGTATGAGCTTTTCCACCAGCCTGTCGGCCGTGGCCTTGCCGACCGGCACGGCCACCGACACGGCCATGCAGCGCTCGCCCGCCGCGCCGTAGCCGGCGCCGACCAGTGCGTCCACCGCCTGGTCCATGTCGGCGTCGGGCATGATGATCATGTGGTTCTTGGCGCCGCCGAAGCACTGCACGCGCTTGCCGTTGGCCGAGGCGCGCGAATAGATGTACTGCGCGATGTCGGACGAGCCGACGAAGCCGACCGCCTTGACGTCGTGATCGTCGAGGATGGCGTCGACCGCCTCCTTGTCGCCGTTGACGACGTTGAGGATGCCGGCCGGCAGCCCGGCCTCCAGCATCAGCTCGGCAAGGCGCATCGGCACGGACGGGTCGCGCTCGGACGGCTTCAGGATGAAGGCGTTGCCGCAGGCGATCGCCGGCGCGAACTTCCACATCGGGATCATCGCCGGGAAGTTGAACGGGGTGATGCCGGCGACGACGCCGAGCGGCTGGCGCATCGAATAGAGGTCGATGCCGGGGCCGGCGCCTTCGGTGTACTCGCCCTTCATCAGGTGCGGCACGCCGAGCGCGAACTCGACCACCTCGACGCCGCGCAGGATGTCGCCCTTGGCATCCGGCAGGGTCTTGCCGTGCTCGCGCGACAGCATCTCGGCGAGCTCGTCATTGTCGCGCGCAACCAGCTCGAGGAACTTCATCAGCACGCGGGCGCGCCGCTGCGGGTTGGTCGCGGCCCAGGCCGGCTGCGCGGCCTTGGCGTTCTCGACCGCCGCGCGCATCTCGGCCTTGGAGGCGAGCGCGACCTTGCCACGCACCGTGCCGTCCATGGGCTGCATCACGTCGGCCGTGCGGCCGCTCTTGCCGGCGACGTGCTTGCCGCCGATGAAATGACCGATCTCGATCATGGATTTCTCTCCCTGGGTGAAGTGACGCCATCTTCCCGCTTCGCCGGGGCGATTGCAACGCGAGCGCGGTCGCAGCCGATGTGCGCGGATTGGATAGCGGCTGGCGTCGAACTTGAAACGCTGCATAATAGGCGAGACGGCGGATGTAGGCCGCCGAGGGAGGGGAGCCGATGAACTGGGACGACGTGCGCGTCTTCCTCGCCGTGGCCCGCGCGGGCCAGATCCTCGGCGCCTCGCGCCGGCTCGGCCTCAACCATGCGACGGTGTCGCGGCGGGTGGCCGCGCTCGAGGAGGCGCTCGGCGCGCAGCTCTTCCGCCGCACCACCACCGGCTCCGAATTGACGCCCGCCGGCGAGCGCTTCCTGGCGGTCGCCGAGCGGATGGAGGCCGACATGATCGCCGCGCGCGCCGACATCGCCGACGAGGGCGACGAGGTGGCCGGCACGGTGCGCATCGGTGCGCCGGACGGCTTCGGCGTCGCCTTCCTGGCGCCGCGGCTCGGCGAGCTGACGGCGCGCCACCGCGATCTCGCGATCCAGCTCGTGCCGGTGCCGCGCTCGTTCTCGCTGTCGCGGCGTGAGGCCGACATCGCCATCACCGTGGAGCGGCCGACCGAAGGGCGGCTGGTCGCTTCCAAGCTGGTCGACTACACGCTCGGCCTGTTCGCCTCGCGCGCCTATGCCGAGGCGCACGGCCTGCCCGCATCGGTCGCCGACCTTTCACGGCACACGCTGGTCGGCTACGTGCCCGACCTCATCGTCAGCCCGCCGCTCGATTACGACGCCGAGTTCAGCCCCGACTGGCACAGCACCTTCGCCATCTCTTCGGCGCTCGGCCAGGCCGAGGCGGTGCGCGCCGGCGCCGGCATCGGCGTCCCGCACACCTTCATCGCCCGCACGATGCCGGAACTGGTCCCGCTCGACATCGTGACGCCGATCCGCCGCGCCTACTGGCTGGTCTACCACGAGACGGTACGGCCGCTGCGCCGCGTCCAGCTCGTCGCCGGCTACATCACCAGGGCCGTGGAACGCGAGCGCGCGCTGTTCGTGTAAGGGTCAGGACGCGTAGCGGTCCGGCCCGAGCCGGCTTGCGTCGATATCCGGCTTGCGGCCGGAAACGATGTCGGAAAGCACCCGAGCCGAACCGCAGGCCATGGTCCAGCCGAGCGTGCCGTGGCCGGTGTTGAGGAAAAGGTTCGGATATTTCGAGGCGCCGATGATCGGCGGCCCGTCCGGCGTCATCGGCCTCAAGCCCGTCCAGAACGTCGCGGAGGCGAGGTCGCCGCCGCCGGGGAACAGGTCGCCGACGGAGTGCTCCAGCGTCTTGCGCCGCCCTTCGTGCAGGGACAGGTCGTAGCCGGCGATCTCTGCGGTGC
>Ga0066256_1002329_pt2 | contig 16375 bp, 5 predicted proteins | sample ThiBio_1000_biof_FD_87107 | JGI IMG/M metagenome (GOLD analysis project Ga0066256, IMG submission 87107) | Wastewater bioreactor microbial communities from Cape Town, South Africa - Thiocy_expt_1000_biof (version 2) | ecosystem: Engineered > Bioreactor > Thiocyanate-remediating >...
CCTTCCGTGGCTGCCGGTCCCAGTGGGGCTGTCAGCCCTGGGGGGCGGCCGCGTCCATCCCCATCGCCGTTGCCGTCACCGCCGTCGTCGTCACCGGCGAGCGTTGCGTCGGGCGGCCCGTCGCTGTTGTCCCCCAGTGCCGGCAAGCCCGCCAAGCCGCCGCTACCGGTACCGCACTACATGCTGCCGGCACACGCAGAGGCGCCCACCAGCGATGGTGGGAGTGGTGGCATGCCGCGCGGGGCGGCGCGGCGAGCTGCACCTGCTGGCGCCGCACCGGTACCGGCACGTGCGCGCGGTGGCGGGCGATGAGCAGTGTTGCTAGAATGTCATCAATTGAAGCGCATGTTGCAAGCTACAACCCCCCCGGTGCCAAACTCCCGGCCCACCAGCATGGCGACAGCCTGTCACCAAGTGGTACAAATAAAGCTACTGGTGTAATTGAATCTAAGGCCCCGCCGACACAGTTGTCTTTTTCTGTCTAGACGTCACCGTCGCCGCCATCGCCATCGCCGCCGTCGACGTCGCCACCGCCTCCATCATCGCTAGTATCGGTGCCGGTCCCGGTACTGGTTCTCAAACCCTGGCGCAAATGGATCGCGTTCGGCGTCATCCTCGTGGCGGGTTCCCTCCGTCCATCGCAACGTGGGGAAGCGCGTCGCACAGGTGTTGCATGTTGCCCGCCCAAAGCCAACACCACGCAAGGCCAGTGTTGCGACCACCAGCGGCGGCAGGTCGTCAATGGACGCATTGCATTCCGCAAGGCGATCCAACGCGCCGCGTTCAATCAGCGACTGCCAGGCGGCTTCTGCTTTGATGCCGCGCAGGCGGGGGCACCTAGCTGCGCCAATGTGTGCGACACTTCGCGGTATGGACGCCACGAATGGTGCACCCACGAAGGTATCACAAACAGCGACGCATGCCAGACGCGGGAGCGGCGGCAGGGCGGCTGCCGCCGTCAGACGAGGGGTCCCAAGCTCCAGTTGCAAGATTGATAGGGGTAGCCGCCCCAGCACCCCGCCGCCCACGCGGGTGCTCCACATGTCCAGCGCCGCCAACTCCGGCAGGTGCGGCAGATCGGGGGCGTCGGTGATGACCCAGCAGCGTTCGGCACACAGGTACTGTAGGGTCGGCGGGCAGCTGTCCAACGTTTCGTTGCTGATACCAGTACCAGCGCACGCTAATGCACGAAGGCAAGGCAGGTGTGACAACCGCGCGGTGGCATCCACATGGTCGCAATAGGACACCTCAAGGTCGCACAGTCCCACTGGCAGGCTTGCCAGCGTGGCGACACCCACGTCGGTCTTCGACACATCCAGGTGCCGCAGCGCTGGAAGGGCGGCACACGTGGCGGCGGCGGTGAGGTTGCGACAACGTGCCAATCCAAGCAGCACCACGGACGGTGGAATGCCTGTCACCAATGTCTCGTCAGACACGCTTGTGCCACAGGCGCGCAGGGCCACCAACGCGCCCAAGTGGCGGCAGCTGACGGCAGGGGTCAGGCGCCGGCAGTCCGAAACATCCAGCGTGAGCAGGCCAGCCGGCAGCGTGGCCAGTACCGCATCGGTGATGTCGGTGCAGGCCACATCCACGTGGTGCAGCGCGACGATGTGCGCAACCGACACACCTGTGACATGTAATCCGCTACTGGTGGCAAGGTCCAGCGACTGCAGCGAGCACGGTAGCGCTGTTACAGCGGCAGGCGACATGGTGGCACGCCTCAGCGCCAGCGTCCACAGCGGCGGCACCGTGGCTAGGTTGTGCCATTCTACCCCCCGGGCATGCAGGAGGTGGCAATGCCGGAGCGACGCGGGTAGCTCCAACCTCTTGTGGGTAATGTCACGGTGAACAATTAGCGTCTCCAGCGCCGTCAGGTGCGCCAGGCTGCGTGCTTCCAGGACACCCGACACATGCAGTGTTGATATGGTGCGCGGCAGCAGGGCCGTGACAGCCACACCCGCCGTGCCGTCAACGCACACGCGCGATAAGCGCCGCAAGTCCCCCAGCGCGTGCATGTCGGCGGCTGTGGCATTTCCTGGTATGCGAACCGTCCAGGACGCGGGCATTGCGCGCGCCCACGCGCTGCAGCCGCCGGGCGCCGCCACCCTGTTACGCCGCGACGTGGAATCCCACACATGCTCCGCCACCGCGGCAGCCATGGCGGGGGGACACACCCGCAGCGGCTGCGCATCGGAGGGCTCCAGCCACTGTAGAACCGCTGCCTGCAGCACAACGCCGCTGGACAGGAGCACCAGTGCCGGGCTGGGGTTGCCACCGGCGCCGGCCGCCATGCGATGCATCGCCGCATGCCAGGTAGGTGGCGGAAGAGACGCGTTGCTGTCGTCGATGCCATCTGCGTCGGGCGGCATACATCCTGCCAGCACCGGCAGCGAACCGGCAGCGTTCACGCGCCACAGGTGCCGGCGGGCAGCCGGTGAGGCGGCCGCCAATTGTGGGAGCACAGCCACGGCAGCCGGCACTTGTTCTACGTCAGGGTGGCGCACCGCGGTCACCAGCAGCGCAGAAGCCGTGGCAACCGTCTCCGCCTTCGGCACTGTGTCCCATGTAACTGGGCGCAGGGTGGCCACGAGATCCAGTGCTACGGCCACAACTTCAGCATCGTCCACGTGATTGGCCAGCGCCGACGTTACGCAGCGCCACAGATGCACGCTGCATAGGTCAGGTGCCGCGGCAGCGGAGCCACGGGTTGCCCAAGACTTTGCGGCGGTCAGTGCTAATGTAACGACGTCACTGTTCTGCGGCATGGCAGCTGCGGCAGCCATCACTGCGCGACAGGCGTCGGCGGCGTCAGCCTCCGGCAGGGCCGCTTCGGCGCCTTTCTCCCATTCTGCAAGCTGCAAACCAAGTAGAGAAGCGGGGGAAATGAACGACTTGTCGGTGGCAGTGCTGCTGCGATGCAAAGCCGTGACGTCCCTGCAGGCGCCGGGCGGCGTCAGCTCACCGGGTGGAAGGTACTTTGCCACCTGAGCAAGTGCGGTTAATGCAATGCCCAGGCCGTGGTGGCGCAGCGCGTCCCACAGCAACGTACTGCAGCCCGCTCCCGCCAGTACAGCACCACGAGCATCGGATCGTGCCGTTGACTTGACGAAGCTGCAGAAGGCGTCCATGACGTCCCGATTGTCGTGGTGCGCCTGTGCAAGCAACACCGCAACGCGGGCTGCAATCAACGGGTCGCCAGCATGCGTCGCGGACAGCAGGGCGGCAACGGTGGACGGTGACAGCCATGGCCCGACGACACCCGCGGCGGAGAGGATGTGATCCGCAAATCCGCCAGCAATATGTTCTCCTGTACGGTTTGCTATTACAACTAGCAGTCTGGTCGCTGCCGACACAAGGGCGTCAGCATCACTGGACCCGCATGCAGCCAGTGCGGCTGTCACAATGGGTACGCACAGCAACGCTGGGTGGTCTTCATTGTTGCGATATCTTGTCCGCTTGGCAGCCGCAGCCATCGCTGTCATGGCAAGCACCGCCGTGTCCACGGAGTGCGTGTGGGGCTCCACCACGGCTGCCAGCTGCTCCCACACGCTCACACCCACCTCATGCGAGGTTCGCAGGTGAGGCAGCAGCTGGCTGAGCGCTGCGAGGCATGTGTCCACAGTAGCCTTGTCGTGCGCGAGCTCGCGCGACGCATGAACCACTGCCAACGCATTCAGCACTGCGGCAGCCAGTGCCGCCTCCTGCTTGTCGCCAATGTTCTCACTACATGCCACGACAGCCCGAAACACCGCCGGCAACACCTCCACATTGTCTGGGAAGTGCGTCAGGATGCCCGTCAGCATGCCGGCGGGCACACCGCCAGGCGGCACCCTCCCCAGGTGAGCACACACTTCCATCACGCGCGCAGCCATCCGCGCCACGCATGTTTCATCATGGAAGCAGTCGGCGGGTGGCGGGGGTGTGTGTGGGCTGGTGCAGGAAGGCGGGACAATTGCCACACTCGGCTGCGGCCGGCGGGGTGCAACCATACCGGTACCAGTAGCGCCATAGCAGCCAGTCATGCAGTGCAGCGCGTCGGGCGTCGCGCCGGCGGTAGCCACAATGCCTGCAAAGCGCGACCACACCGCAAGTGCCGCCAGCGTTTCCTTGGCAGCATCCTCGCCGCATGCAGCCCCATGCGTGGCAGCCGCAGACACCGTCCACATTGCAGTCACTGCTACGGCGGCCACCTCCAGCTCGCACCAGTCGGGTGCGTGTCCCGCAGCCGCCAGCCCGCGTGACAGTGCGGCCACCAGGCAAAACGCACCGTGCAGGGCGGGCGCGGCCACCAGCATGCCGTGGCGCCGCGTCAGAGTGGCGACCAACTTGGCGACGTACCGGATGGCGCCGTAGCCGTCCAGCGCCACAGCGCCCGCTGGAAAGCTGCACACCGCTGCCAGTGTGCGCAGCGCCGCCGCGGTCACCGGCAGTGGCGTGGATGGTGCCGTCGCCGTCAGCAACGCGGTCGCCACGCCATCGCGCACCAGGGTTGGCACGCTCCCCGGTGCCGCCACTGCCAGTGCCGTCAGGGCATCCCACATCGCCGCCGTCCGTACGCCACCGTCGTCATCGTGGTGGTACAAGCTCGCGGCTGAAAGTAGCGCATCAGCAGCGCCATCGTTGACCAAGCTTGTTACCGCCGCCTCTGTGGCAGCAGCCTCCGCCTCCGCGGCAGCAGCCTCCGCCTTCGCCGACTCCAAAGCCACAGCTGCTTCAGCTGCCGCGGTGGACGTATTTGCAGCCAGCTCACACCTCGGTAGCGAGGTGTGCACCTGGTGCTTGGACCAGCCGGCAGCGTCGCCGGCGTGGGGGAACCTAACCCGCAGCGGAGAGTCAGCCGGAAGTGGGAACGCGTGTACCACATACTCCGCCATCGTGTGTGCAATAGCCTCCATTGACCACACCGGCTGTACCGCCTCTGAGTCGTCCGCGTCAGCCTCTTCTTCCTCGCCCTCGTTGTCTTCATGCTCCATGTTGGCGGCCGCCCATTCGCCCGCCTCCTCCTCTCCTTCCTCGTCGTCGTCCTCATCGTCTGCCACCGCGTCATCCGCTTCTACCTCTTCGTCCTCCTCGTCGTCTTCATCCTCCACGTTGGCGGCTGCCAAATCGTCCGGTACCGCGACATCCGCCTCCTCATCGACCGCTCCCGCCTCGGCAATCGCCGCCTCTACCGCTGCCGCCTCGGCAATCGCCGCCTCCACTGCTACCGGTGCCGCCAGGGCAATCGCCGCCTCCAGCGCTGGCGCATGGGGGGCCTCCGCCATGGTACTTGTTCTATGATAGCAGCCTGTGTTCAAGGCAAGGTTGCGCGGTGGCGCAGGGCTGCGAGGGTCACGTTGTGTGTGTGGAGGGGAGTCGGAATGGATGAACCCGATGCCTGCCGTCGTCAATAATGCCGCTGATGTGCCACTGGGTGCGCGGCGAGTGGCGTACCGGTACCAGTGGGGAAGTTGCCGCGCATGTGGCGGGCGGCGTGGGAGGGGAAAAGTGGCGGTGTCGTACGCGACGCTGACGCAACCCCTACAACTACCACCTGAAAATTGGTATTATGGCACTGCCACAACACACAACAACCGCCCCGCAACTGAAACACAGGTGTATCCTTCCGCTCCACATGTTTGTCGGTTCAGTGATTATTGATGGAGTCACAGTTAGCCCGCGCACTTCCCTCTCCGCCGGACGTTAACGCTTCACATTGACAACAATGGCAACCAGAAAATTGATGCAGGCGCAGCTTTACAGCACATACCTTACGCTATAATCGTCAACCACTATTATCAACACATTGGTCAAATTTTCTGCTCCAATTGCGTGTGCAAGATTGTTTTCTGTTTGGCAATTAACGATCAGCCCGCGCACTCAGTACGGGTACCGGTATCAGTGGTACACAGGCTGGCGAGAGAACAACACTGCAGCACACAAAATGGATGTGGCACGGGGTTTCTCAACTGAGAAATATGAGCAGTGTGCTAAAACAAGAGTGGCGGAGTATTACGACAATTGCTGCTTGCTGCTGTGCTGCACCGGTGTCAATGTTCAGAGTGGTGGTTGAAGTGGTGAAGTCAACACAACACAAGTGGTCACCAAGTGGCACAAACTCTGCCTCCAGTCCAACCGGCGCGCAAGGGATACACACACCGGCAAGTGTGTGTGCCGGTACGTCAGGCTACCTCGAAGTCATCACCGTCGTTATCGCTGTCATCCTCAAATCCTGGTGCACATGGGTCGCGTTTGGCGTCACCCGCACGACGGGGGACCTCCGGCCCTAACCCAGCGGGAAACATCGCCGCGCAAGTGTGGCTGACCGCCCGCCCAAAGACTGCACCTCGGGAGGGCAGTGTCGCGGCCACCAGTGGCGGCAGGTCGTCAATGGACGCACGACATTCTGCAAGGCGATCCAGCGTGCCACTGTCAATCAGCGACTGCCAGGCGGCCACCGTGTCGGCGCCGCGCAGGTGGGGACACCGCTCGATGTCGATGTGTGCGACTCTGGACGGCATGGATGCCAGGAACAGCGCGCCCACGCCGGTGCGGGATACATCGACGCACGTCAGGAGGGGGAGCGGCGGCAGAACCGCTGCCGTGCTCAATGCAGTACCACCAAGCTCTAGCCGTCGGAGTGACGGCGGCAACCGGCGCAGCATGCCGTCGCCGACTCTGGTGTCCCACGCAACCAGCGCCGCCAGCTCGGGCAGGTGCGTCAGGTCGAGGGCGTCGGTGAGTTCGCGGCAGCCTGCGGCACGGAGGTACCGCAGGGTCGGCGGGCAGCTGGCCAACGTGTCGTTGCTGATACCGGTGCCGGTGCATGCAAGTGCACGAAGGCAGCGCAGGTGCGACAACCGCGAAGTGCCGTCCACATTGCAGCAGTCCGACACATCAAGGTCGCACAGCCCCGCTGGCAGGCTTGCCAGCATGGCGACACCCACGTCGGTCTCCGACACATTTAGGTGCCGCAGCGCTGGTAGGGCGGCGCAGGTAGCGGCGGCCGTGAGGCGGCGGCAGCTCCGTACGTTTAGCAGCACCACCGATGGGGGCATGCTTGTCAGCAACGTGTCGTCTGACACGCTTGTGCCGTGGGCGCGCAGGGCCACCAGCGCGTGCAAATGGCGGAAGCTGACGGCAGGTGTCAGGCGATAGCAGTACGATAAGTCCAGCGTTAGCAGGGCGGCTGGTAGCGTGGCTAGTACCGCATCGGTGATGTCGCTGGAATAAAGAGCCACGTGGCGCAGCGCCGCGAGGTGCGCAAAAGACACGCCTGCGGCATGTAATTCGTATATGGAAGTAAACCCTAACGACTGCAGGGAGCGGGGCAGCGCCGCTACAGCGACAGGTGACATGGTGGAACTTCGAAATACCAGCGTGGCCAGCGGCGGCACCGTTGGTAGGTTGTGCCATTCTACCCCCCGGCCATCCAGCAGGTGGCAATGCTGCAGCGACGCAGGTAGCTCCAACCTCTTGTGGGCAATACCGCAATGCACAATCAACATCTCCAGCGCTGTCAGGTGCGCCAGGCTGCGTGCTGCCATGACACCCGACACGTGCAGTGTTGATATGGTGCGCGGTAGCAGGGCCGTGACGGCCACGCCCGCCTTGCCGTCAATGCACACGCGCGCCAGACGCCGCATGGCCCCCAGAGCATGCATGTCGGCGGTCGTGGCATCCTCTGGCAACCGCACCGTCCAGGCCGACGGCATTGCACGTGACCACGCGGCACCGCCGCCGCGTGTTATCCTATTGCGCCGCGACGTGGCATCCCACACATGCTCCGCCACCGCGGCCGCCATGGCGGGATGGCACACCCGCAGCTGCCGCGCGTCGGCAGGTTCCAGCCACTGCAACACAGCCGCCTGCAGCACAACGCCGCTGGACAGCAGCACAAGCGCCGGGCTGGGGTCGCCGCCGGCGCCGGCTGCCATGCGCTGCATGGCCGCATGCCAGGTATGTGGCGGAGGTAACGGCGCTTCGGTGTTGTCTGCGTCGGCCGGCACGTACCCCGCCAACGCTGGCAGCGACACAGCAGCGTTCACACGCCACAGGTGCTGGCGGACAGCTGGCGAGACCGCCGCCAGTTGTTGTAGCACAGCCACGGCAGCCGGAACTTGTTCTAAGTCGGGGTACTGAACCGCGGCCACCAGCAGCGCGGATGACGTGGCAACCGCCTCCGTGTCTGGCACCGTCTCCCATGCGACTGGGCCCAGGGTGACCATGAGCTCCAGTGCTGCGGCCACCACGCCATCGGTGTTGTAGTCTCTCTCCCGGTACCGGCGGTAAGCCAGCGCCAAGGTGACGCAGCGCCATAGAAGCAGACTGCACAGGTCGGGCGCGGCGGTGGGCGTGCCGCAAGCAGCCCACGCCTTAGCAGCCGTCACTACTGGCAACACAATGCTGCTCTTGAGCGGCACGGCCATCGCGGAAGCCACCAGCGCACGGCAGGCGTCGGCCGCGTCGCACTCTGGCAGTGCCTTCGCAACGCCGTGCCCCCACGCCTCCAACTGCAAGCCAAGGAGATGCGCCGATGGTATAAACGCTTTGTCGTCGGTGGTACAGCTGCGGTGCACGGCCGTGACGGCGCGGCAGGCGCCAGGCGGCGTCAGCTCGACGGGTGTAAGTGACGCGGTCAGCGCCCCTAGCGCAACGACGGCTGCGTGCAGGCCGTGGTCCCGCAACACGCCCCACAACGGCGTGCTGCAACCCGCCCTCGTGAACGCGGCACCCGCGTCGGGGTTGTACAGTACCGTGGTTGCCACACAACAACAAAACTTGTGCATGATGTCCAGGTCGCCGCGGTAGGCGTGTATGAGAGTCCCCGTCACACGGGCCGCCAGCAGTGGGTCGCCATTGTGGGCCATGGGCAGGATAGCAGCGACGGTGGCGGACGACAGCAGAGGCCCAACGGCATCTACGGAGTAGAGAATGGCATCAACATAGTCTCTGATAGCTGAAGACACGCGCCAGTACTCGGACATACTGGTAATGATTTCCAGCAGCTCGCAGGCTGCGGGCAGCAGGGTGTCGCGGTCCGCGGGGCTGCACGACCTTACCACGGCCTTCACAACTGACATGCAAATCTCAATACCGTAATCTATTCCCTGGCGCGCGGCGGTGTTGATCGCACGCATGCCTTGTACTGCGACGTCACGATCGCCACTGTAGCGTTGCACCAGGGCCGCCAGCCGCTCCCACCACTCTCCGCCCATCCCAAGCTTCTTTGGCGTGGTGTCCTTGTGTGACAGCATCACTTCAGCAAGCGCCGCCAGGTAGGCAGCCACCATCTGGCTGCCGCCCCCCGCCCCCTTGGCTGCTACACTGATTGGCGCCAGCGCTGCAACCACTGCCGTCGCCAACGCCACCTCCCGCCCGTCGCCAAAGTGTCCCGCACACGCGGCCGTCGCCCGGAGCCCCGCCAGCAGCACCGCAGCGCTGCCCGGGTAGTGCGTCAAGATGCCCGCCAGCACGCCGGCGGGCACAGCCCCCTCCGACACCACCGCCGCAGAGCCGATTGTTGTCAGCACGCGGGCAGCCATACGTGCCACGCATGTCTCGTCGTTGAAGCAGCCCGACGGCGGCAACAACGAACTGTCACCCCACGGCACCACGCGCACCGCAGCTACCAACGGCAGTGACGACCTACCGCAGAGTGCAGCAATCGTACGGCCCACCTCCGCCGCAGCAACGAGTGGGGCAAAACGCGGCCATGCTGCCAGCGCAGCCAACGCCTTGCCTGCCGCGCCAGATAACCCCACATCCGCGCGTGCACCCAGCGACAGCACCCAGCCTGCCGCGCTTGCCACGGCCGCCACCTCCAACTCGCTCCAGCCCGGCACACGCCGCGCCGTAGTCAACCCGCGGCACAGCGCTGTTACAACCTCAAAGGCAGCGCGCAGCAACGCGGGAGGCGTAGTGTGCACTCGCTGCTTACCTTCCAGCTGCGCAACGGCATACCGCATGGCACCGCAGCTATCGAGTGCCACTGCGCCCACCGGGTTGCGGCATACTGCCACCAGTGTACGCAGCGCGGCTTCCCACGCGTCCGTGGGTGCCGAGCGCGGATCGCCTTGAAAAACAACACGCAATGCGGCCACGCCGTCACGCAGCAATGCCGGCACCACACCACGCGTGCCGCACGTCACCAGCGCCGTCAGAGCATCCCACGCCGCCGCCGCTGCGCTGGGGTACAGCGATGCCGCCGTAAGCAGTGCTACCCCAGCGCCATCTTCTATGAGCGCCGCTGCCACTGCCGCCGTTGCCGCAGCAGCCGCTGCTGCTGCAGCCACTGCTGCCGCTTCGTCAACCGTCACGCCCGCCGCTGCCGCAGCAGTGGCGGTACCGTCCGTCGAGTGGCCCGTCGTGGCACGCGTGCCTTCGTCGTCGGGCGCCCGCTGCCGCAGTGCCTGCGACACGTACGCCGCCATGGCACGCGCGATGGCTTCCTTCGACCACACAGGACCATTTTCAGCCGCCGCCGCCGTCGCCGCCGCCGCCGCCGCCGCCGCCGCCATGGTGCGCTGTCCTATACCCGTACTGGTAGGTGTTGGGGCGGGAGGGATGTCACAAGGGGCAGCCGTAAAAGTTGGAAGTCGGGATGGGTCGTGCCAGTGTCTGCCGACGTCAAGTATTGCGGCTGATACACACCCGGGTGCGCGGCGAGTGGTGTACCAGTACCAGTGGGGAAGTTGCAGCGCAGGTGGCGCGCGCGAAGCGAGGGGAAAAGTGGCGCTGCCGCTGGTGAGTTGCGCGGGCTATTACGATAATGGGTATGGATAATTGTCAAACAAGTTCGCGCAGGGTATTGCAACAGAAATTTTGGACCGCGTGCTGTAAATATTGGCTGAGGTGTGTGGCGTAAGGTATGCGCTGTAAATCTGCGCCGGTGTCGGGTTTCGTGTGGTGGATAGCACCGCTGGTGTGGAGGTGCGCGGGCTAATGACGGGGATACGATACCCTAAGAACCAAACGAAAACAATGTTTCGCGGGGGCTTGCAGCGGAAATTTTAAACAGTGTGCTGCGTATAGCGGTTGGTGTGTATGGCGCAAGGCGTGCGCTGTGAAGCTGCGCCGGTAAACATTTTCTGGTTGCCATTGTTTGTCGATGATAAGAAGGTGGCGTTGGTCACTGCAGGAAGGGCGCGGGCTAACAGTGACTATCTATAATAACTAAACCGAAAACCATGTGGCGCAAGGGTTTGCAACTCAACTTTAGCGCAATGTGTTGCAAATAGTGACGCCGTAGTAGTATGGGTGTTGTGTGTTGTGGTGGTGCGCGGATACACATACTCTTGTGGTAATTGTGGTGCCACTGGGTACCGGTACCGGAAGTGCCGTACCGGTACGGTGGTACCTCGGTTCGTACGCCACGGCGCCACGCACAGGCTGGCAAGGGCACAAAATAGGTGTGGCACGGGGGATAAAACAATGTGCTGAATAACAATGGTGGGGTATTGCGGTCGTTGAAGTGGTGAGATGAACAGGAAACAAGCGGCCACCAAGTGTCACGAATACAGCAATACCGGTAATTGAATCCACCGGTACCACATGAGCTGAATCCAGCATGCCCCCTGTCCAACCGGCGCGCGAGGGTTACGCACACCGGCAAGTGTGTACCGGCCGGTACCGGTACGTCAGTCTACCTCCTCGAGGGCATCATCACCGTACCGGTAGTCATCGCCGTCGTCCTCAAACCCTGGCGCAAACGGGTTGCGTTCGGCGTCGCCTGCACGACGGGGGACCCCCGGCCCTAACCCCACGGGAAACGGTGCCGCGCAGGTGTGGCTGGCCGTGGGCACAAACGAAACACCACGTGACTCCAGCGTCGCGACTACCAGCGGCGGCAGGTCGTCAAAGGACGCATTGCATTCCGCAAGGCGATCCAATGCGCCACTGTCAATCAGCGACTGCCAAGCGGCCACTGCGTCGGCGTCGTGCAGATGGGGGCACCCAGCTGCGCCAATGTGTGTGACACTGGGCGGCAGCGACGCCAAAAACGGCGCGCCCACGGCGGTGCGGGATACACCGACGCACGCCAGACGCGGGAGCGGCGGCAGGGCGGCTGCCGGGCTCAGTGCGGTGCCTGCAAGCTCCAGCCGCTGAAGGGACGGGGGCAGCCGCCGCAGCATGCCGTCACCAACCTTGGTTTCCGACGCAACCAGCGCCGCCAGCTCGGTCAGGTGTGCCAGGTCGAGGGCGTTGGTGAGGGCGCGGCAGCGTTCGGCACACAGGTACTGTAGGGTCGGCGGGCAGCTAGCCAGCGTGTCGTTGCTGATGCCTGTGCCGGCGCACGCTAATGCATGAAGGCGGGGCAGGTGCGACAGCCACGCTGAACCATCAATATGGTCGCAGCGAGACACGTCGAGGTCGCACAGTCCCACTGGCAGGCTTGCCAGCGTGGCGACACCCACCCCAGTCTCCGACACATCTAGGTGCCGCAGCGCTGGAAGGACAGCACAGGTGGCGGCGGCGGTGAGGTTGCGGCAACGTGCCAATCCAAGCAGCACCACGGACGGCGGCATGCCTGTCAGCAACGTGTCGTCTGACACGCTTGTGCCGTTGGCGCGTAGGGCCACCAGCGCACCCAAGTGGCGGAAGCTTACGGCAGGGGTCAGGCGCCGGCAGTCCGAAACATCCAGCGTGAGCAAGCCCGCCGGCAGCGTAGCCAGTACCGCATCGGTGATGTCGGTGCGGGCCACCACGACGTGACGCAGTGCGACGAGGTGCGCAAACGTCACACCTGCAACATGTAATCCTCTACTGGAAGTAAAGTCCAGCGACTGCAGCGAGACCGGCAGCGCTGACACGTCAGCAGGCGACACGGTGCCGTGTCGCAGCGCCAGCGTCGACAGCGGCGGCACCGCGTCTATGGTGCACCATTCTACCCCCCGGGCATTCAGGAGGTGGCAATGTCGCAGCGACGCGGGCAGCTCCAACCTCTTGTGGCCAATACCACGGTGCACAATCAACGTCTCCAACACCATCAGGTGCGCCAGGCTGCGTACCTCCAGTTTCTGCGACACGTGCAGTGTTGATAGGGTGCGTGGCAGCAGGGCCGTGACGGCCACACCCGCTGTGCCGTCAATGCACACGCGCGCCAGACGAGACATGGCCCCCAGCGCGTGCATATCGGCGGCCGTGGCATCTCCTGGTAGACGCGCCGTCCAGGACGCGGGCATTGCGCGCGCCCACGCGCTGCAGCCGCCGGGCGCCGCCACCCTGTTGCACCACGCTGTGGAATCCCACACATGCTCCGCCACCGCGGCCGCCATGGCGGGGTGGCACTCCCGCAGCTGCCGCGCGTCGGATGGCTCCAGCCACTGCAGCACAGCGGCCTGCAGCACAACGCCACTGGACAGCAGCACGAGTGCCGGGCTGGGATTGCCACCGGCGCCGGCCGCCATGCGATGCATCGCTGCATGCCACGTTGGTGGCGGCAGTGACGGCGCTTCGGTCTCGCCTGCGTCGGCAGGCACGTACCCCGCCAGCGCTGGCAGCGATGCGGCAGCATTAACTCGCCACAGGTGTTGCCGGGCAGCTGGCGAGCCGGCCGCCAGCTGCTGCAGCACAGCCACGGCAGCCGGCACTTGTTCTACATCAGGGTACTGAACCGCAGTCACCAGCAGTACAGAAGCCGTGGTGACCGCCTCCGCATCCGGTACCGTTTCCCACGCGACTGGGCGCAGCGTGGCCACGAGCTCCAGTGCTGCGGCCACAACTTCAGCATCATCCACGTGATTGGCCAGCGCCGACGTTACGCAGCGCCACAGATGCACGCTGCACAGGTCAGGTGCCGCGGCGGCGGAGCCACGGGTTGCCCAAGACTTTGCGGCGGTCAGTGCTAATGTAACGACGTCACTGTTCTGCGGCATGGCAGCTGCGGCAGCCATCACTGCGCGACAAGCGTCAGCAGCGTCACCCTCCGGCAGGGCCGCCTCGGCGCCTTTCTCCCATTCTGCAAGCTGCAGTACAAGTAGAAGAGCAGAGGGCAAGAACGTTTCGTCGGTGGTGGTGCTGCTGCGATGCAAAGCCGTGACGTTGCGGCAGGCGCCGGGTGGCGTCAGCTCGCCGGGTGGAAGGAACCTTGCCACTTGAGCAAGTGCGGTGACTGCCATGCCTAGGCCGTGGTGGCGCAGCGCGTCCCACAGCAACGTACTGCAGCCCGCTCTCGCCAGTGCAGCGCTGGCATCGGATCGTGACGATGACTTGACGAAGCTGCAGAAGGCGTCCATGACGTCCCGAATGTCGTGGTGCCTCTGGGCAAGCGACACCGCAACGCGGGCTGCAATCAACGGGTCGCCAGCATGCGCCGCGGACAGCAAGGCGGTGACAGTGGACGGTGACAGCCAGGGCCCGACGACACCCGCGGCCGAGAGAGTGGGGTTTGCAAACCGGTCAGCAATTGGATGTAATATGTTGCCTTCTGCGAGGGCACTCACCAACTTCACCGCTGTCGCCACCAAGGTGTCAGCATCACTGGGCCCGCATGCAGCTAGTGCAGCCGCAACGATGGGGAGGCACTCCAATACGGGTTGGACTTCACCGATAAGATACCTTGTCCGCTTGGCAGCCGCAGCCATCGCTGTCATGGCAAGCACCGCCGTGTCCACGGAGTGCGTGTAGGGCTCCACGACGTCCGCCAGCTGCACCCACACGCCCTCACCCAACACATGCGAGGTTCGCAGGTGAGGCAGCAGCTGGCCGAGCGCTGCGAGGCATGCGTCCACAGTAGCCTTGTTGTGCGCGAGCTCGTGCGACGCACGAACCACTGCCAACGCATTCAGCACCGCGGCAGCCAGTGTCGCCTCTTGATTGTCGCCAATAGAGTCACTACATGCCACGACAGCCCGAAACACCGCCGGCAACACCTCCACATTGTCCGGGAAGTGTGTAAAGATGCCCGTCAGCATGCTCGCGGGCACGCCGCCGGGTGGCACCCTCCCAAAGTGGGCGCACACTTCTAGCACTCGCGCAGCCGCCTGCGCCACGCAGGCTGCATCGTTGAACCAGCCAGAGGGGGGCAGGAGAGTGTGCGGCTTGGTGCGGGGAAGTGGTACAATTGCCACGCTCGGCCGCAGCCGGCTGGGTGTAGTACCGGTACCGGTACTGCCATGCGGCTCCATGGCGGCGTGGCAGCGCGGCGCGTCTGGCGCCACGCCTGCAGCAGCGACAATGTCTGCAAAGCGCGGCCACACCGCCAGCGCCGCCAGTGCCTCCCTGGCGGCGCCCTTGTCGCATGCATCGCTGTGCTTGGCAGCCGCAGACACCGTCGTCATCGCGGTGACCGCCACGGCGGCCACCTCCAGCTCACTCCATTCCGGCACGCGTCCCACCGCTGCCAGCCCACGTGACAGTGCGGCCACCAGGCAGAAGGCAGCACGCAGGGCGGGCGCGGCCACCAGCACGCCGTGGCGCCGCGTCAGGGTGGCGACCAACTTGGCGACATACCGCATGGCGCCGTAGCCGTCCAGCGCCACAGCGCCTGCCGGGTTGCCGCACACCGCCACCAGTGTGCGCAGAGCCGCCGCGGTCACTGGCAGTGGCGTAGATGGCACCGTTGCCGTGAGAAACGCGGTTGCCACGCCGTCGTGTACCAGCGTCGGCACGCTCCCTGGCGCTGCCACGGCCAGTGCCGTGAGTGCATCCCATGTGGTTGCCGCACGCGTGTCGCCGCCTTCATCGTGGTGGTACAAGCTCGCGGCTGTGAGCAGCGCGACACCAACGCCGTCGGTTACCCAGGTCGCTGCCGCCGTCTCCGCTGTGGTTGCCGTCACCGCCGCCGCCGCCGCCGATGATGACGACGACGACGACAACGATGGTGGGGGCGCCAACGCGACTATTGCAGCCGCCGCCACAGCGGCCGCGGCGGATGCAACAACTGCCGGCTTACCGGTATCACTTGGCAGCGAGGTCACTGCGTGGTGCTCGGACCGGCCGGCAGCATCTCCGGCGTCTGGGAACCTCACCCGCAAGGGCGACTCGGCTGGCAGCGGCAGCGCGTGTACCACATACTCTGCCATCGTGTGGGCAATGGCCTCCATTGACCACACAGGCGGCTCCCGCGCTGCCGCTTCAACACGGGGAGCACCACCCAGGTATGCCCCCCCAGCTGCCGCCACCTCGTCTAAAAACGCCCTCAAATGTGCCGCACCCCCCGCCGCTGCGGCAGCCGCTGCCTCCACCACCGCCGCCACCGCCGCCTCCTCGTTTGCCTCCTCGTCTGCCTCCTCGTTTGCCTCCTCGTCTGCCTCCTCGTTTGCCTCCTCGTCTGCCTCCTCGTTTGCCTCCTCGTCTGCCTCCTCGTTTGCCTCCTCGTCTGCCGCCGCCTCCGCAGCCGCTGCCGCCGCCTCCGCCGCCGCAGCCGCCGCCTCCGCCCCCGCAGCCGCCGCCC
>Ga0066256_1003157_pt1 | contig 16375 bp, 12 predicted proteins | sample ThiBio_1000_biof_FD_87107 | JGI IMG/M metagenome (GOLD analysis project Ga0066256, IMG submission 87107) | Wastewater bioreactor microbial communities from Cape Town, South Africa - Thiocy_expt_1000_biof (version 2) | ecosystem: Engineered > Bioreactor > Thiocyanate-remediating >...
CTGGGGCAGGACCGCCGCGACGGCACGCGAGGCAGCCGAGCGTGCAGAGCAACTCGGTTTCCCCGTTGCGCTCAAGGCGCTCGGCGTCGAGCACAAGTCCGAAGTCGGCGCAGTCAAGCTCAACCTATGGGATAGGAATGCTGTCGGGGATGCGGCCGAGGGCATGGCTTCTTTTGCCCGAGGATTCCTGGTCGAAAAGATGGTCGAGCGCCCGCTCGCCGAGCTGATCGTCGGCGCGGTCCGCGATCCGGTCGTCGGCCTGACCTTGACGGTCGGTGCTGGCGGAATCCTCGTGGAATTGCTTGAAGATTCCGTCGTTTTGCCGCTGCCGGTGACGAAAGCCGAGGTCCTGGAGAGGATTTCTCGCCTGAAGGTCAGAAAATTGATCGAGGGTTATCGCGGCAATGCGGGAAGCAGTCTCGAAATCGTTGCTGATGCCGTCGTATCAACGGCAGAATATGTCGTAAAGAATGCCGCACAGCTTGAGGAACTGGACATTAATCCATTGATGGTCCTACCAGATTCTCGCGGCGTCATTGCCGCTGACGCCCTCATCCGGCGAAGGAGGTAGCAGAAGTTGCAAGACCCCATTCGAACCCGATGCGAAGACGGCATCCTTGAGGTCATCATCGACAGGCCGAAGGCGAACTCCATCGATCTGGCGACCAGCCGGAAAATGGGCCTGATCTTTCGCGACTTTCGCGACAACCCGGATTTGCGCGTCGCGATCGTCACCGGTGCCGGCGAGAAATTCTTTTCGGCCGGCTGGGATTTGAAGGCTGCCGCAGCCGGGGACGCCGTCGCTGGCGATTATGCCGCCGGCGCTTTCGTCTGGCAGCAGGAAGCGCGCGAGCTCACCAAACCAACCATCCACGCCCTCAAACGCCCCTCCGCCTTGCCCGAGATCCGCTCCGGCACGGTCGCTGCCGCGGCCTCGATCAAGCTCCCGAAGCGCACCCCCTATCACATCGCCATGGACATGCTGCTGCCCGGCCGCTGGCTGAATGTCGAGGAGGCCCATCGCTGGGGCTTCGTCAACGAGATCGTCACCGCCGACAAGCTGATGGACAGGGCCTGGGAACTCGCCCGCCTGCTCACAAGCGGGCCACCGCTCGTCTATGCGGCGATCAAGGAGATCGTTCGTGAAGCGGAGGGTTCGACGTTTCAGACTGCCATGAACAAGATAACCAAGAGGCAGTTTGCGACCGTCGACGTCCTTTATTCGAGCGAAGATCAATTGGAAGGCGCAAGGGCTTTTGCGGAGAAGCGGCCCCCAATCTGGAAAGGAAGATAGAGGCGGCGGCAACCGCTCAATTTCCCACATGATCGCGGGCAACAGGCTTCAGACGGAAGAGGAAACCGGAACGTGAAGTGGCTTGCTCGTGAGTTTTGTCAACACGGCAAGAAGAAGGAACAGGGGAATGAACGACTACACGAAATATCTGGCAAGCCGCGTCGCGGCGGGCGGCCTGAACCGCCGCGAATTCATGGGACGCGCAATGGCTGCGGGCGTTACTTTGGCGCTCGCCGACAAACTCTTTACCGAAAGTGCAATGGCAGCCGAACCGAAGCGCGGCGGTCATCTGAAGCTTGGTCTTGAAGGCGGTGCTGCGACCGATTCCAAGGACCCGGCAAAATTCCTGTCGCAGGTCATGTTCGTCATCGGCCGCTGCTGGGGCGACATGCTGGTGGAATCCCACCCGCTGACCGGTGCTGCCGTTCCCTCGCTCGCCGAGTCCTGGGAACCGTCGAAGGATGCCGCCACCTGGACCTTCAAGATCCGCAAGGGCGTGAAGTTCCACAACGGCAAGGAGCTGACGGTCGATGACGTCATCGCCACGCTGAAGCGCCACACCGACGAAAAATCGGAATCGGGCGCGCTCGGCGTCATGAAGTCGATCAAGGAGATCAAGGCCGACGGCGACAAGCTGGTCCTGACGCTCACCGAAGGCAACGCCGACATGCCGTTGCTTCTGACCGACTATCACCTCGTCATCCAGCCCAATGGCGGCCTTGACGATCCGAACGCCCAGATCGGGACCGGCCCCTACAAGGTGGTGAACTTCGAAGCCGGCGTGCGCGCCACCCTGGCCCGCAATGCCGACGACTGGCGCACCGACCGCGGCTATGTCGACACCGTCGAAATCATCGCCATGAACGACGCCACGGCCCGAATCGCTGCGCTCTCCTCAGGCCAGGTGCATTACATCAACCGCGTCGACCCGAAGACCGTCAATCTGTTGAAGCGCGCGCCCAACGTCGAGATCCTCAACACCTCCGGCCGCGGCCATTACGTCTTCATCATGCATTGCGACAAGGCGCCGTTCGACAACAACGACCTGCGTCTCGCCTTGAAATACGCCATGGACCGCGAGACCATGGTGCAGAAGATCCTCGGCGGCTACGGCAAGGTCGGCAACGACTTCCCGATCAACGAGACCTATGCCCTCTTCCCCGAAGGCATCGAGCAACGCGCCTACGATCCCGACAAGGCCTCCTTCCACTACAAGAAGTCCGGCCACAGCGGCTCGGTGCTGCTGCGCACCTCCGAAGTCGCCTTCCCCGGCGCCGTCGATGCCGCCGTCCTCTATCAGCAGAGCGCCAAGAAGGCCGGCATCAACATCGAGGTCAAGCGCGAGCCCGGCGACGGCTACTGGACCAACGTCTGGAACGTGCAGCCCTTCTCGACGTCCTACTGGGGCGGACGCCCGACCCAGGACCAGATGTATTCCACCGCCTATCTCTCGACGGCGGACTGGAACGACACTCGCTTCAAGCGCCCGGACTTCGACAAGATCCTGCTTGAGGCCCGCGCCGAGCTCGACGAGGCCAAGCGCAAGGACATGTATCGCCACATGGCGATGATGGTCCGCGACGAAGGCGGCCTCATCCTTCCGATGTTCAACGACTTCGTCAACGCCGCCACCAAGAACGTCAAGGGTTACGTGCACGACATCGGCAACGACATGTCGAACGGCTTCGTCGCGACCCGCGTCTGGCTGGAAGGCTGACCCCCGCTTGCGGCTCTTGCGGGCCGCCCTTTCCGAAACGCGTCTGCGGAAGCCGCCAGGTTTCCGCAGTGCGCTTTCTTTTTCCTCTTGAGCCACGAGGAGTCCCATGGCAATCACCTCAGAGCCTTCGGGCGCACCGCCGCGCCGGTGGCGGGAAAGATTCCCCCTCCTTGCCCTCATCCTTCAACGCCTGGGCCTCAGCGCCCTCCTGCTTCTCGCCGTCTCGGTGCTGATCTTCGCCGGCGTCGAAGCGCTGCCGGGGGATTTCGCCACCACCTATCTCGGCCAGTCGGCCACGCCGCAGGCCGTTGCCAACATCCGCAGCGAACTCGGCCTCGACCGGCCGGTGACCACCCGCTATTTCGAATGGCTGGGCAACGCGCTGCAGGGCGATTTCGGCACCTCCTGGGCAAGCCGGAATTCGGTGAGCGAGCAGATCGGCAACCGGCTCGGCAATTCGCTGTTCCTCGCCTTCTTCGCGGCGCTGATCTCCGTGCCACTGGCCATCCTCCTCGGGCTTCTGGCGGTGCATTATCGTAACCGCCTCCCGGACAAGATCATCAACGTCATCTCGTTGGCGGCGATCTCGCTGCCGGAATTCTTCATCGGCTACCTGCTGATCCTCTACTTCGCCGTCAATTTCGGCATTGCCACCTTCCCGGCCACCGTCTTCGAAGGCATGGGCTTCGTCGAGCGGCTGAAGGCCATCGCCCTGCCGACCGCGACGCTGGTGCTCGTGGTGCTGGCGCATATGATGCGCATGACGCGCGCCGCCATTCTCTCGGTCATGTCGTCGGCCTATATGGAAACCGCCGAACTGAAGGGCCTCGGCGCCTTCCGCGCCATCGTCAAGCATGCCGCGCCGAACGCCATCGCCCCGATCGTCAACGTCGTTGCCCTCAACCTCGCCTATCTGGTGGTCGGCGTCGTCGTGGTCGAGGTCGTCTTCGTCTATCCCGGCATGGGCCAGTACATGGTCGACGCCGTGACGGTGCGCGATATGCCGGTGGTGCAGGCCTGCGGCCTTATCTTCGCCGCCATCTACATCCTGCTCAACATGGCGGCCGATATCCTCGCGATCGTCGCCAACCCGAGACTGAGGCATCCGAGATGAGATTGCGCGATATCCCCATCAGTGCCTGGATCGGCATCGTCGGCATTGCGCTGGCTTTCATCTGCGCCCTCTTCGCGCCCCTGCTCGCGCCGCACGGCGAGAGCGAAATCGTCGCCGGCGTCTGGGAGCCAATGGGCGACGCCTATCTGCTCGGCACCGACAATCTCGGCCGCGACCTGCTGTCGCGCGTCATCTACGGCGCCCGCACCACCCTGTTCGTGGCGCTGGCGGCGACCGTGATCTCCTTCTCGCTCGGCATCATCCTGTCGTTTACCGCTGCGGTGTCGCGCGGGCTGATCGACATGGGACTGTCGCGCTTCAACGACCTGATGATGTCGATCCCGACGCTGATCTTCGCGCTGGTGGTGCTGGCCGTGTTGCCGCAGAACCTTTTCGTGCTGATCCTGGTCATGGCGATCCTCGATTCCACCCGCGTCTACCGTCTCGGCCGCGCCGTGGCGCTGGATGTGGCGGTCATGGAATTCGTCGAGGCGGCGCGGCTGCGTGGCGAAGGACGGCTGTGGATCATCTTCCGCGAGATCCTGCCCAACACGCTGTCGCCGCTGCTGGCCGAATTCGGCCTGCGCTTCGCCTTCTCCATCCTGTTCCTCTCCACCCTCTCCTTCCTCGGCCTCGGCATCCAGCCGCCGGCCGCCGACTGGGGCGGCATGGTCAAGGACAACAAGGACGGCATCATCTTCGGCATTCCTGCCGCCCTGATCCCGGGCGGAGCGATCGCGGCCCTCGCCATCTGCGTCAACCTCGTCGTCGACTGGCTTCTGAAACGCACATCCAGCCTCAAGGGAGGACGCGGCGATGCCTGAGCTTCTTTCGATCCGCAATCTCAAGATCGAGGCCACCAGCTATCCGCCCGGCGAGCCGCCGAAGCGCGTCACCATCGTCGATGGCGTGTCGCTCGACCTGAAAAAGGGCAAGGTTCTCGGCCTGATCGGCGAATCCGGCGCCGGCAAATCCACCATCGGCCTGTCGGCGCTGGCCTATGGCCGCGGCGGCGCCGAAATCACCGCCGGCGAAGTGCTGCTCGACGGCAAGGACATCCTCAAGCTCGGCCGGGGCGGCATCCGCACCGTGCGCGGCGCCCGCGTCTGCTACGTGGCGCAATCGGCCGCCGCCGCCTTCAACCCGGCCCACAAGCTGGGCGACCAGGTGATCGAGGCCAGCGTCAGGCATGGCCTGATGAGCAAGGAGAAGGCGCGCGAACGGGCGCTCTACCTGTTCCGCGTCCTCGGCCTGCCCAATCCGGAAGGGTTCGGCGACCGCTTTCCGCACCAGGTCTCCGGCGGGCAGTTGCAGCGCGCCATGACGGCGATGGCGCTCTGCTCCAACCCGGAGCTGATCGTCTTCGACGAGCCGACCACGGCGCTCGACGTCACCACCCAGATCGACGTGCTGGCCGCCATCAAGCACGCGATCGAAGAAACCCATACCGCCGCCCTCTACATCACCCACGACCTTGCGGTCGTTGCCCAGATCTCTGACGACATCATGGTGCTGCGCCACGGCAAGACGGTGGAATACGGCACGGCGCGGCAGATCATCGAGGAGCCGCGGCAGGACTATACCCGCGCCCTCGTCAATGTCCGCCAGACGGGCAAGGAGGAAGCGCAGGACCAATCCGGCACGCTCTTGAAGGTGGAAAATATCACCGCCGGTTATCCCAACGGCTTCAAGGTGCTGCACGACGTCTCGCTGCACCTGCCGAAGGGCCAGACGCTGGCCGTCGTCGGTGAATCCGGCTCCGGCAAGTCGACCTTGGCGCGTGTCATCACCGGCCTCCTGCCGCCGCTGTCCGGCACCGTCACCTTCGACGGCAAACCGATGTCGGCAGCCCTGTCCGGCCGCTCGCGCGACGATCTTCGCCGCATCCAGCTCATCTACCAGATGGCGGATACGGCCATGAACCCGCGCCAGACGGTGCGCGACATCATCGGCCGGCCGCTGACCTTCTATTACGGCCTGCGCGGCGCGGCCAAGACCGCCCGCGTCAAGGAACTGCTGGAGCAGATCGAAATGGCCTCCGGCTTCGTCGATCGTTATCCGGCCGAACTGTCGGGCGGCCAGAAGCAACGTGTCGCCATCGCCCGGGCGCTCGCCGCCAAGCCGGAACTCATCCTCTGCGACGAACCGACCTCGGCGCTCGACCCGCTGGTGGCGGAAGGCATCCTGAAGCTGTTGATGCGGCTGCAGGAGGAGAGCCAGCTCTCCTACGTCTTCATCACCCACGACATCGCCATCGTCCGCGCCATCGCCGATTCCGTCGCCGTCATGCATCGCGGCAAGCTGGTGCGGTTCGGCCAGAAACGCACCGTGCTGTCGCCGCCCTTCGACGACTACACCGACCTCTTGCTGAAATCGGTGCCGGAGATGGAAATCGGCTGGCTGGAACGGGTGCTGGCGACGCGGCGCATGGAGAGCGCCGGAAACTGACGGAAACTGACACGCGTCGAAACGGGAGGAAGACGCAGGATCGGGTGGCCTGACCACAAAGGAAAAGCGCATGCGGGAAATTCAGCTCAAGGATGTCAAGGCGCGCCTCTCCTCCATCGTCGATGAAGCGATGCAGGGTGTGGGCACGATCGTGACCCGCCATGGCCGCAAGGAAGCCGTGATCATTTCCTTTTCGGAATACGAGCGGCTGGCCAAGGTGCCGTCCTTCGGCTGGCTGCTGGCGCATTCGCCGCTCGGCGAGGACGATGAGGCTCCCGGCAAGGACGGCGGCGCGTGAACTATCTGCTCGACACCAGCATCGTCGCACCGGCAGGCGAAAGCGTCGGCATGCGACAAGCGCTCAAATCCTGGCTGGTGCGGGCCTCCGACAGGCTGTTCCTGTCCGTCGTCACGCTGGCCGAGATAGAGCGCGGCAGCCTTGCGATGGAAGCCGGCAAGGGCGGAACGGACCGCAGCGCCTGGCTGGACCTGATGCGCCATCTCTACAGCGATCGCTTCCTGCCGCTGGATATCGAAACGGCCCGGCTATCCGGCAACCTGCTCGACAAGGCGCGCCGCAGCGGTGCTGCACCGACCTTCGAGGACGCGGCCATCGCCGCCACCGCCAGCCGTCGCGGCCTAACGATCGTCACGACCCGCGAGCGGCATTTCCGTCTGATGGACGTTCAATTCATCGATCCCCAGCAGCACCTGCCGGACGCGTGATGAACGTGCTGCCGAAACCGGGGCCGCGGCAGCCCGCCCTTGCGGCCTCAATTCGTCGTGCAGGTCACGTCGCCCAGCGCCTGCGTCGCCTTGCCTTCGACTGTGATGTCGTTGCTCGGCTTGACGGTGCAGTTGCCCTTCTCGCCGGCAGCCGGCTTGAACTGTACCATCGGCTGGCCTTCGATCATGACGCTCTGGACGATCTGGTAGCTCTCCGGCGGGCAGTTGATGACGTCGCTCAGCCGCAAGGCGGGCTTGCCGTTGAACATCACGCTGGTCGCCCCGCTCATGGCGCAGGCGGGAATGGGTGTCGGCGCGTCCTGCGCCCAGACGGGCGTCAGCACCGCCATCGACATCGCCGCCGCCAAAATCGCCAATTTCCGCATCATAATCCCTCCGCTTTCAAAACCCGATGCCGCGTGGGACTCTCCGCCCCGCGTGACGCATATTCGAAACACCATACCCCTACCGCCCGAAATGGACACGACCATGACCGAACGCAGCTTCACCGTGCTTGAGAACGAATGGATCACGCTGAAGGACGGCACGCGCCTCTCCGCCCGTATCTGGATGCCGGACGGCGCCGGTCAAGACCCGGTGCCCGCCGTTTTCGAATTCCTGCCCTATCGCAAGCGCGATGGAACCTGCCTGCGCGATGAATCGACCTATCCGGTCTTTGCCGCCGCCGGCATCGCCGGCGTGCGCGTCGATATCCGCGGCTCGGGCGAATCGGATGGCGTCATCGACGGCGAATACACGCCGCTCGAACTGGCGAATGCCTGCGAACTGATCGCCTGGATCGCCGCGCAACCCTGGTCGAACGGTTCGGTCGGCATGATGGGCATCTCCTGGGGCGGCTTCAACTGCCTGCAGGTCGCAGCCCTGCGCCCGCCGGCGCTGAAGGCGGTGATCTCGATCGCCTCCACCATCGACCGCTACAACGACGACATCCACTACAAGAACGGCACACATCTCTCGGCGCAACTTTCCTGGGCGGCGACCATGCTCGCCTACCAGTCGCGCTCGCCGGACCCGGAGCTGACCGGCAACCGCTGGAAGGAGATGTGGCTGGAGCGGCTGGAAAACGAACCCTTCTTCCTGGAGGAATGGCTGACCCACCAGCGCCGCGACGATTTCTGGAAACACGGTTCGATCGGCGAGAATTTCGACGACGTCGCCGTGCCCGCCATGGTCATCGCCGGCTGGGCGGACGGCTACCGCAACACGCCGATCCGCGCCGTCGAGGGGCTTGGAGACAAGGCCAAGGCGCTCATCGGCCCCTGGGTGCACAAATATCCGCATTTCGCTTGGCCGAAGCCGCGCGCCGATTTCACCGGCGAAGCGATCGCCTGGTGGAACCGCTGGCTGCGCGGCGAGGAAAACGGCATCGGCACCCTGCCGCAGATGCGCGCCTATATTCTCGAAGGCATCCGCCCTGCCCCGCGCCGAGATTTCGATCCCGGTTTCTGGATCGGCAAGGAGCGTTGGCAGGCACCCGAGATGATGAATTTCTACGCCGACCAGTTCGGCATACTGATCCCCGGCAATCCCATCCCCGGCGCCCACGATCATGACCGCTACATCCGCTCGCCGCTCGATACCGGCACCGCATCGGGCGAATATTTCACCCTGAAACCCGATGTGGAAATGGCCATCGACCAGCGCGGCGACGATGCCAGTTCGCTGGTCATCGAAGGCGAAGTGCTGGAGGCCGACCTCGACGTGCTCGGCCGGCCGGTGCTGGCGATGAGCCTTTCCTGCGATGCCGAATGGGCCAACCTCTGCGCCCGCCTCGTCGACGTCCATCCGGACGGCACGGCAACCCGCGTCTCCTTCGGCGTCCTCAACCTCGCCCATCGCGACGGCTACGCCGAACCGCAGGCCATGCCCAGGGGCGAGAAGGTGATGGTGCGCATCGAGCTCGATGCCTGCGGCTATCGCTTCCGCAAGGGCCACCGCATCCGCCTGTCGATCTCGACATCCTACTGGCCGATGATCCTGCCGCCGCCGACCGATCCGGGCGTCAGCATCGACATGGCTTCGCTCGGTTTCGCCCTGCCGAAACTCGGCGCCCACGACAGGATCACCGTCAAGGAACCGGACGATCCCGATCCGCTGCCGCACTATATCGAGCACGCGCCGGCGGCGACACAGCGGAGCGTCACCCGCAACCTGACGGAAAACCGCACCGAGTACCGCATCCACGAGGACACCGGCCTGTTCGAACATCCCGGCAACGGTCTCGCGACGCGTCAGCTGCGCGAGGAACTCTGGTCGATCAGCCCGGACGATCCGCTGTCCATGACGGGCGTTTCCACCTGGACCTGCGACATGCGCAGGCCGAACTGGTTCGTGCGCACCATCTCGACTGCCCGCATCGCCTGCTCCGCCAGCGAATGGCTGATCAGCGCCGAGGTGAAGGCTTACGAGGACGAGGTGCAGATCTTCGAAAAGACCTTCGAAAAGCGCATTCCGCGCGACTTCATGTAGGCGCGTTTCCGACGCGGGCTGTCCTTGGGTTTCGCAGAGAGTGCTGCTTGCCCCTTCTCCCCAGCGGGGAGAAGGGGCAAGCAGCACTCTCTCTTTTCCCGTGTCCCGGCCAAACCACGCCAAAACCGCAGCCGCCCTCACATCCGCGTGTATCACGCCGTTGCGATTTGACGTCCGGGGGCCGATGCGGGAGCGTCGGTGCCGTATGAGGAGACCGTCATGATCCGACCCGTATCCCTTGCCCTCTCCGCCGCGTCCCTCGCGGTCCTGTTGTCCTGCGTGCCGGCGATCGGCGCGGAAGAGGCGATCATCATTCCGCCGCCCGCCCTCGACGAAGCCAGAACACCGGGGCAGGAAAAGGCGGTGTTTGCCGGCGGCTGCTTCTGGGGCGTGCAGGGTGTCTTCCAGCATGTCAACGGCGTCACCGCGGCGGTCTCGGGTTATGCCGGCGGACGGAAGGAGGATGCGGATTACAGCATGGTCAGCACCGGAACGACGGGCCATGCGGAAGCCGTCGAGGTCAGCTACGATCCGGCCAAGGTGACCTATGGCCAGTTGCTGCAGATCTTCTTCTCGGTCGCCCACAATCCGACCCAGCTCAATTACCAGGGGCCGGATCACGGCACGCAATATCGCTCGGCGTTGTTCGTGACGAACGACGAGCAGGAAAAGATCGCCAAAGCCTATATCGCCCAGCTCGACGACACCCACGTCTTCGCCGAGCCGATCGTCACCGAGGTCTCCGACAACAGGGGCTTCTTCCCCGCCGAGGCGTATCACCAGGATTTCCTGACGCTCAACCCGACCTATCCCTACATCCTCTTCAATGACATGCCGAAGATCGAGAACCTGCGCCTGCTGTTTCCCGGCGCTTTCCGCAACGAGCCGGTGCTGGTGCTGAAAGCCAAGCGCTGACGTCAGAGCGTGCCGGCGAACCGGCTGACGGCAACCACCAGCGCGCGAAAACCGGCCTTTGCGCCGTCGCTCATGTGCCGCGCCCGCAACCAGGCGTGCACCATCTGCGGTTCGTCGCGATACCACACTTCCACGCCCGCCTTGGCCAGCCGCGCGGCATAGTTGGCACCGTCGTCACGCAGGGGATCGTAATGCGCCACGGTGATGTAGGTCGGCGGCAGGCCTGCGACGGAGGCCGTGCGCAAGGGGTGGGCCACCTCGGCATCCGCCGGCGCCTGCAGGATGTCACGATAATATTTCACGTCGGCCGTCGTCAGGCCGGGCGCGTCGGCCATCTCCACATAGGAGCCCGACACGAGATCGCCGCCGAGCGCCGGATAGATCAGCGCCTGGCCGACGATGCCGGAAAGCCCGTCCGCCCGCGCCCGCAACGCCAGCCCCGCGGCGAGATTGCCGCCGGCGCTGTCGCCGACCAGCACGACCTGCGGCCCCTCGCCGAGCAGGTGCTTCAGCACACCGTAACAATCGTCGGTCTGCGCAGGCCAGACATGTTCCGGCGCCAGCCGGTAATCGACGGCGGTCAGCGCCGCGCCGACGCCATGGGAAAGCTCGGCGCAGATCGCATCATGGCTTTCCAGCGAACCGACGACAAAACCGCCGCCATGCAGATAGAGAAGCCGCGTCCCGGTGCGCATATCCGCCGGCGTATAATGGCGGACCGTTACCCCGCCCAAAATGTCGTCGCGCTTCGACAGGCCTTCCGGCAGCGGTGGGGAAAAATCGGCACAGAGCGCATCGTACCAGCCGCGCTGCTGCTCGATCGTGCCGTTGACCGCATCCGGCGGATAAAAAGCGTCACACCGCTTGAGGAAAGCCAGGATGCCCTCCTCCGCCGGCATCGGCCGTATCATCTTGTCCAGCATGTATTGCTCCCGTTTGCGAGACGATGCCCGTTTTTCTTTGGAGAAACAAGAGGCTGGCGCGACAGCCTGAATCAGCTTGCCAGCATGTTGAATCACTGTCGCAAGCAGGTGAATCGATCTCTCAGGAGAGACGGTACAGCCCTATTTCGACGCGCCCTCCCCGCTCTTTCGGGCCTGGGGGACGATGTGCAGCGCCGGCGCCTCCACCGAAGAACTGCCTTCCATCATGACGGTGTTGCGGCCGTTGACCTTGGCGGCATACAGCTGCTTGTCGGCCCGGGCGATGGCATCGTGCGGCGAATGATCGCCCGGCGCCACCCCGGCCACGCCGAAACTTGCGGTGATCTGGCGATGGAAGCCCAGACCGCTCCAGTCCCGCGCCGCAAGGTTGAGGCGCAGCAGATTGGCCAGCGCACCGGCCTCACCGAGGCTGTGCTCCGGCAAAAGGATAACGAATTCCTCGCCGCCGAAACGGGCGATCGCAATTCCTTCCGGCAGGTGCCGGCGCAGGAGTTCCGCGACGCCGGCGATCACCCGGTCGCCGGTGGCATGGCCGTAGGTATCGTTGACGAACTTGAAGTGGTCGATATCGCTGATGATGGCTGCACCGGACTGGCGCCAGTCCTTGTCCAGGTTTTGGACCAGGCGCTCGAAGCCGCGACGGTTGAGAAGGCCGGTGAGCGGGTCCTGCTCCGCTGCTTCCCGATAATGAAGGATCAGATCCAGCCCGACCCCGGCGAGCGCCGTCAGCGCCAGTACGAGGCCGAGAACGCCGGCACCGACCTGCATCACGAAAGCATAGTCCGAAGCCAGGAAATCGCCGAAGCCCTTGGCGGGAACGCTCGTCAGGTAGATCGAGGCACGCACCAGCGTTTCCGTCACGACCAGGCCGACGACCAACAACAACACCTTGTCGAGCACATGACGCGCCTTGCGCAACGTCAGCAGCAACGGGAAAAGCAGCAGACCGGCACATCCCAGGTCGCCGGCCAGAAGTTCGGCGCGCAGATTGTGTTCGACGAAGATGGCATAAGCGACGATGGCAAGCACGGCGACCGCGAAGCTCACGCGCAGCACGGGATAACGCTTTGTTCCGAAACGCCGCAGCACGGCCTCGCCGTAAAAATAGAACCCGGCCAGGAACAGGGCATTGCTGATGATCGCCTGCTGGGGAAACGGCAAGCGGGAAAAGATCAACGGCGCCGAGAAAGCCAGGAAGATCAGCAGGAAAGCACAGCCCCACGATCGCGCCGGCTGAACGCGCCAGCGGCTGACGATCATGAAGGTGCAGCCGAATGCCAGCATGACGAACGGCAGCAGAAAAGCGAAATTATCCGATTCCATCTTTCCTCTGCTGTCAACGCACTCGACAAGATACGGCGGTTTCGGGAAAGCAGCGTAGAGACAAAATGTTAAGAAAACGGCATGCGACCTGCCGGAACCCGCCGCCGCCGGAAAACCGGCAGCGGCGGCTGGTCAGGCCGCGTCATCGACCACGGCGGCGGCCGGCACATAATTCAGGACCGGCCCCAGCCAGCGCTCGACCTCGACCACCGGCATGCCCTTGCGACGGGCATAATCCTCCACCTGGTCGCGCTCAACCTTGGCAACGCCGAAATAATAGCTGGCGGGATGGCCGATATAGAGGCCGGAAACGGAAGAGCCCGGCCACATGGCATAACTTTCCGTCAGCCGGACCCCCGTCGCAGCCTCGGCATCCAGCAGCCGGAACAACGTTTCCTTTTCGGTATGGTCGGGCTGGGCCGGATAGCCGGGTGCGGGACGGATGCCGCCATAAGGCTCCATCGCAAGCTCCTCCGCCGGAAAATCCTCATCCGGGGCATAACCCCAGAATTCCCGGCGAACACGCTCGTGCATGCACTCGGCGAAGGCCTCGGCGAAACGGTCGGCCAGCGCCTTGACGAGGATCGAGGAATAGTCGTCGTTCGCCCGCTCGAACCGCTCGGCGATCGCCACTTCCTCTATGCCGGCGGTCACCACGAAACCGCCGACATAATCCTTCACGCCGCTTGCAACCGGCGCGACGAAATCCGACAGGGCGACGTTCGGCCGGCCGTCGCGCTTGGAAAGCTGCTGGCGCAGCGTGTAGAAGGTGGCAAGCTCCGTCGAGCGGCTCTCGTCGGTGAACAGGCGGATGTCGTCGCCTTCGGCACCGGCCGGCCAGAAACCGACGACGGCACGCGGGCGGAACCAGTTTTCATCGATGATCTTCGCCAGCATCGCCTGCGCATCGGCATAAAGCTGGCGTGCCGCCTCGCCCTGCTTTTCATCCTCGAGGATCGCAGGGAAGCGCCCCTTCAGCTCCCATGTCTGGAAGAACGGCGTCCAGTCGATGTAGCGCGCCAGTTCGGCGAGATCATAGCTCTCGAAGATGCGCGTGCCGAGGAATTGCGGGGTCGTCGGCCTGTAGGCGTCCCAATCGACCTTTTCGGGATTTTCACGCGCCCGCGAGAGCGGCAGGCGCACCTTTTCCGCCTCGTTGCGCGCATGCGCCGCCGCCACCTTGGCATATTCCGCCCGGATGGTTTCGATGTAGCCGCCGCGGCCGTCGGGCGAAAGCAGCGCCGAAACGACGCCGACGGCACGCGAAGCGTCGGTGACGTAGACCGCCTGGCCCGCCTTGTAGCCCCGATGGATCTTGACGGCGGTGTGGACGCCGCGGGTGGCCCCCCCGCCGATCAGAAGCGGGATATCGAAGCCCTGCCGCTCCATCTCGGCGGCCACATGCACCATCTCGTCGAGCGACGGCGTGATAAGGCCGGAGAGGCCGATGATATCGACCTTCTCGGTCACCGCCGTCTCCAGGATCTTCGTCGCCGGCACCATGACGCCGAGGTCGATGATCTCGTAATTGTTGCAGGCGAGCACGACACCGACGATGTTCTTGCCAATATCGTGGACGTCGCCCTTCACCGTCGCCATCAGCACCTTGCCGGCCGACTGGCGCTCGCTGCCGCCGTTCAGCCGCTTCTCCTCCTCCATGTGGGGCAGGAGCACGGCGACGGCCTGCTTCATCACCCGGGCGGACTTCACCACCTGCGGCAGGAACATCTTGCCGGCCCCGAACAGGTCGCCGACGACGTTCATGCCGGCCATCAGCGGGCCCTCGATGACATGCAGCGGCCGGTCGGCGGCAAGGCGCGCCACCTCGGTATCGGCCTCGATATATTCGGTGATGCCGTTGACCAGCGCATGTTCGAGGCGTTTTTCCACCGGCCACTCGCGCCAGGCGAGATCCTGCGCCTTGGCTTCGCGCGTGCCGGCGCCGCGGAACCGCTCGGCGACGTCGAGCAGGCGTTCGGTGGCGTCGGCGCGACGGTTCAGCACGACGTCCTCGCAGGCCTCGCGCAGCTCGGGGTCGATGGTATCGTAGACCGCCAGCTGCCCGGCATTGACGATGCCCATGTTCATGCCGACCTGGATGCAGTGGTAGAGGAACACGGCATGCATCGCCTCGCGCACCGGCTCGTTGCCGCGGAAGGAGAAGGACAGGTTCGAGACGCCGCCGGAAATATGCACCAGCGGCATCGTCTCGCGGATCGTCCGCGTCGCCTCGATGAAATCGACGCCGTAATTGTTGTGCTCCTCGATACCCGTCGCCACGGCGAAGATGTTGGGATCGAAGATGATATCTTCCGGCGCCAGCCCCGCCTCTTCCGTCAGGAGCTTGTAGGCGCGGCTGCAGATCTCCACCTTGCGGGCATAGGTATCCGCCTGTCCCGTCTCGTCGAAGGCCATGACGACGACCGCGGCACCGTAGTTGCGCACCAGCCGCGCGTGCCGGAGAAACGCCTCCTCGCCTTCCTTCAGCGAGATCGAGTTGACGATCGGCTTGCCCTGCACGCATTTCAGCCCGGCCTCGATGATCGAGAACTTCGAGCTGTCGATCATGACCGGCACGCGGGCGATATCCGGTTCGGCGGCGATCAGGTTGAGGAACTCGACCATCGCCTTTTCGGAGTCGATCAGCCCCTCGTCCATGTTGATGTCGATCACCTGCGCGCCGTTTTCCACCTGGTCGCGGGCGACATCGAGGGCGGCCGTATAATCGGCATTGGTGATCAGCTTGCGGAATTTCGCCGAGCCGGTGACGTTGGTGCGTTCGCCGACGTTGACGAACGGAATATCCCTGGTGAGCTCGAAGGGCTCGAGGCCGGAAAGCGACATGAACGGCCGGTGCTCCGGCACCTGCCGGGGCCTGTGGCCGGCCACCGCCTCGGCAATGGTGCGGATATGCTCCGGCGTCGAGCCGCAGCAGCCGCCGACGACGTTGACGAGACCATCGGCGGCAAAACCCTCGATCTGCCGCGCCATGTCATCGGGGCTTTCGTCGTATTGGCCGAACTCATTGGGCAAGCCGGCATTCGGATAGGCGCACACGAAGGTATCGGCAACGCCGGAGAGTTCCTGCAGGTGCGGGCGCATGGCATCGGCGCCGAGCGCGCAGTTGAGGCCGATGGTGAAGGGATTGGCATGCCGCACCGAATTCCAGAAGGCCGACGGCGTCTGGCCGGAGAGCGTTCGGCCGGAAAGGTCGGTGATCGTGCCCGAAATCATCACCGGCAGGCGAATACCCTTGGCCTCGAAACGCTCCTCGCAGGCGAAGATCGCCGCCTTGGCGTTCAACGTGTCGAAGATGGTCTCGATCAGGATAATGTCGGCGCCGCCGTCGATCAGCCCGTCGAGCTGTTCGCCATAAGCAAGCCGCAGGTCGTCGAAGGTGACGG
>Ga0066256_1002349_pt2 | contig 16373 bp, 17 predicted proteins | sample ThiBio_1000_biof_FD_87107 | JGI IMG/M metagenome (GOLD analysis project Ga0066256, IMG submission 87107) | Wastewater bioreactor microbial communities from Cape Town, South Africa - Thiocy_expt_1000_biof (version 2) | ecosystem: Engineered > Bioreactor > Thiocyanate-remediating >...
CGGGCAAGCGAGCCGCTACCTGCAGCAGCTCTGCAAGCATTTCGCCCACCAGCTCGCCGTCAGGTTCGACGAGCACGAGGGGGAGATCGCCTTCCCGATAGGCGATTGCCGGCTGAAGGCCGACGGCGCAGCGCTTCATCTCGACCTTTCCGCACCGAATGCGGCGGACATGGCGCAGTTGAAGGAGGTGGTGATACGCCACCTCGTCCGCTTCGCCTTCCGCGAAGACCTTGAGGTCGGCTGGCAGGATGCCTGATCAGCCGGTGCCGGCAGCCTCCGAATTCTGCCGGCGCCACTGCGTGGGCGACAGTCCCGTACGCCTGCGGAAGAAGCGCGAGAAATAGGCCGGGTCCTCGAAGCCGATCTCCCGGCCGATATCCTCCACCGGGCGGATGGTGAAGCGCAGCAGGCGCCGTGCCTCCAGCAAGCGCCGCTCCAGCACCATGTCCTTCACCGTCTGACCGAACACGGTGCGCGCCGCCTTGTCGAGCAGGTGCGGCGTCGTCGCCAGCCGCTCGACATAGCGGCCGACGGGCCAGTCCTCGCGATAGTGACGGTCGATGGCGCGGCGCAGTTCCAGCCCGAGCGCCACCGCCGGCGAGGCGGCTTCGAAGCCGACATTGCCGCCGAGCCGGGCCATCAGCGACAGCACGACTCCGACAAGCCCCGCCAGCACCCGCTCGCTGGCCGCCGCCCCGCCGAGATATTCCTCCATCACCATGCCGAGCAGCGTGCCGATCCTGGTCCAGCCGGGCGTGCCCGCCTCGCCGGAAAGCAGCATCGGCGCATCCAGTGCAAGGTCGACCTGCCCCGCCATGACGCGAAGCAGGTCGTCGGAGATCGAGACGACGATGGCGTCCGCCTCGTCGCCGACATCGAAGCCGTGCACCACGTTGCTCGGCACGAAACTGATCGCGGGAGCGGAAAAATTCCAAGTGCGATCCTCGATCCGGTAGCGCCCGCCGCCCTTGAACCAGTAGGTGACCTGCCCCATCAGCGGATGCTTGTGCGGCGCGACGCGGCCGAAATGCAAGCTCTTGCGTTCCATGACGGTTTCGACATGCAGGAAACCGACGTCGAGCGCGCGGCTCGGCTCGCCGTAGACGAAGAAGGCTGGAACGTCGTTGCGGGTAATCATGCCGGAAAAAGTACCAGCGAATTGACCTGTTTGTCCATGGCGCTTCCGCCTCTGCCGACTTAGCGTTTGTCAGGATTTTGGAGGAGAATATCCATGCGTGCGGAAGACCATCGAAAAGACAAGACCCGGCCGTTCACCGGCGCCGAATACCTCGCCAGCCTCAGGGACGGGCGCGAGGTCTATATCAACGGCGAGCGTATCGCAGACGTCACCAGCCATCCCTCGATGCGCAATTCGGCCCGTTCCATCGCGCGCCTCTACGACGCGATGCACGACCCGAAGCGTAAGGAAAGACTGACCTCGCCGACCGATACCGGCTCCGGCGGCTACACCCACAAATATTTCCGCGTCGCCCATTCCGCCGACGACCTCGTCGCCCAGCAGGGCGCCATCGCCGACTGGGCGCGCATGTCCTACGGCTGGATGGGCCGCACGGCGGACTACAAGGCCGCGCTGATGAACACCCTCGGCGCCAATGCCGACTGGTACGGTCCGTTCAAGGACAACGCGCTTTCCTGGCACAAGCGCGCGCAGGAGAGCGTGCTCTTCATGAACCACGCCATCGTCAACCCGCCGATCGACCGCCACAAGCCGGCCGATGCGGTCAAGGACGTCTTCGTCCACATCACCAGGGAGACGGATGCGGGCATCTACGTCTCGGGCGCCAAGGTCGTCGCCACCTCCTCGGCGCTGACCCACTACAACTTCCTCGCCCAGAGCTCGGCGACCGTGACCGAGGACCCGTCTCTCTCGGTGATGTTCATCCTGCCGATGAATGCGCCGGGCGTGAAGATGTTCTGCCGCGTCTCCTACGAGCAGACCGCCAATACGGCCGCCCATCCTTTCGACTACCCCCTCTCCTCGCGCTTCGACGAGAACGACGCCATCCTCGTGCTCGACAACGTCTTCGTGCCATGGGAGGACGTGCTGGTGCGGCGTGATGCCGCCAAGATCCTCTCCTTCCCCCCCGCCTCGGGCTTCATGCACGGCTACTGCTTCCAGGGCTGCACGCGGCTTGCGGTGAAGCTGGACTTCCTCGCCGGCCTGCTCGCCAAGGCGCTGCGCGCGACGGGCGGCGACGCCTTCCGCGGCAACCAGGCGATGCTCGGCGAGGTGATCGCCATCCGCCACCAGTTCTGGTCCTTCTCCAACGCCATGGCCCACAACCCGATCCCCTGGGCGAACGGCACGGTGCTGCCCAACCTGGAAGCCGCGCTGTGCTACCGCACCTTCATGTCGGAGGCCTATCCGAAGGTCATCGACATCGTGCGCCGCACCGTCGCCTCGGGCCTCATCTACCTGCCGTCCTCCGCGAAGGATTTCGCCAACCCGGAGATCGACCGCTACCTCGCGCAATATGTCCGCGGCTCGAACGATATGGGCCATGTCGAGCGCATCAAGATCATGAAGCTGCTGTGGGACGCGACCGGCACGGAATTCGGCGGACGTCACGCGCTCTACGAGCTCAACTATGCCGGCGCGCCGGAGGAAGTGCGGCTGCAGGTGCTGAAAGGCGCCGAGCGCGGCGGTCGGCTCAAGGAGATGGAAGCGCTCGTCGACCAGTGCATGGCCGATTACGACGAGAACGGCTGGACCGGCGACACCTGGCTCCCCCCGCTCGGCGACGAAGCCGTGCGCGACGCGGCCGAATGAGGGCCGAGCCATGGACCTCAACGTCTCCCGGACGGAATTCCGCAACGCGATGGCGCGGGTCTGCGCGCCCGTCAACGTCATCACCACCAAGGGAGCCGCCGGTCGCGGCGGCTTCACCGCCACCGCCATGTGCTCGGTGACGGACGAGCCGCCGACGCTGCTGGTCTGCATGAACAGCCGCTCGGCCCAGACCGGCCTCTTCATCGAGAACAGGCGGTTCTGCGTCAACGTGCTGACGCAGGAGCACAAGGCGCTCGCCGCCTCCTTCGCGGGCCGCGAGGCCGACATGGAGACGCGCTACCGCGAAGCCGCGTGGACGGACCTGCCCTCGGGCAACCAGGCGCTCGCCGACGCCATCGTCTCCTTCGACTGCCGGCTGACGGAGGCCCGGCTCGTCGGCACGCACAACATCCTCATCGGCGAGGTCGTGGACATCCGCTGCCGGAACGACGGGCACGCGCTCCTCTACTTCGACCGCAACTACGTGCATGTGCCGACGCAGGCCGGCAGCTTCGGCGGCTGAGACGAGCCCGGCTATTCCTCGCCGCCCCCTTTGCCGTCGAGCTTGAGGGCGGCGAGCTCTTCCAGCATGTCGAGAAGCTGCTCGACCCTTTCCGCGCCGAAGCGGGTGTCGATATCCGCATAGACCCGGCGGGAATCCGGCATCACCTCGTCGATGACCGCCTGGCCGGCCGGCGCGAGCCGCAGCAGCACGCGGCGACCGTCGTCCTTGTCCTTGTGCCGGGAGATGAGACGGCGCTCCTCCAGCGAGCGCAGCATGCGCGTGAGGCTCGGCGCGAGGATGAAAGCCTTTTCCGCGACCTCCGAGGCATCCAGCATGCCCGCGTCGGCCAGCACGCGCAGCACCCGCCATTGCTGTTCGGTCACGTCATGATCGGCAAGGATGGGCCGGAAGTGGCTCATGACGGCCTCGCGCGCCTTCAATAGGCCGATCGCCAGCGAACGCCGGCGCTCGCGCCGGGGCCTGTCTTTCGTCTCGTCGGGATTGTTCATGTCCACAGGGGCACCGTTCGTCGTCCTGCCTCTATCCGCGATTTTTCCGGCCTGCGCAATGGAAGACAGTATAGGGCAAGAAGAACGGATCGATCGCGGCCCCTCCCCGTGCCAGCGTTCGGATCGACCCCCGTCTCTCGAAAGTGCAGCACGCCAATGACAGCCCAGGACACCCCGCCCGGCCGCAGCTTTATCTTCGCACCGGCTCCCGTACCCGCCTTGCCGGTCCGGGGCGCCTCGGTGCTCTTTCCCGTGCACCGCATCTACTGCGTCGGCCGGAACTTCGCCGACCATGCCATCGAAATGGGCCACGATCCGTCCAGGGAGCCGCCTTCTTCTTCCAGAAGAACCCGGACACGCTCGTCGTGCCCGAAAGCGGCTTTCCCTATCCTCCGGCAAGCAGCGACGTTCACCATGACGTCGAGCTGGTCGTGGCGCTGAAAAGCGGCGGCAGCGACATTCCGCCCGAGCACGCACTCGATTGCGTCTACGGCTATGCCGTCGGGCTCGACGAGATCGCCGTCACGGTCACCTGAGACGCAAACCTGCGACAGGACGCCACGCACCTTCACCGCCTTGTTTGATTAAAGTCAAAGAAGGAGCGGTCCCGCGGGTCTACCTCCTAGCGCATGAACGTGAGACGTTCGTCATCAAGGAGAATTCCAGTGCGTACCATGGCAAAGAGCATCGTCGGCGCGGCAGCGGTCATCCTGGCGCTCGCGCTTCCGGCAGCGGCAGCAGATTTCGAAGTTCACATGCTGAACAAGGGCGCCGAAGGCGCCATGGTGTTCGAGCCCGCCTTCGTGAAGATCGCGCCCGGCGACACCATTACCTTCATCCCGACCGACAAGGGCCACAATGTCGAGACGATCAAGGACATGATTCCCGAGGGCGCCGAAGCCTTCAAGAGCAAGATGAACGAGCATTACAAGGTCACCTTCGACAAGCCGGGCGCCTATGGCGTCAAGTGCACGCCGCATGTCGGCATGGGCATGGTCGGCGTCGTGATCGTCGGCGATGCGCCGGCCAATCTCGATGCGGTCAAGACCGGCAAGCTGCCGAAGAAGGCACGCGAGCGCATGGATGCCGCCATCGCGGCGGCAGGCCTGTAACGCGTCCTTTCGGGGCGGGGGCAAGGGCCCGGGGCGGAGCGATCCGCTCCGGGTTCTTCGCGTTATGGCAGGCCATCACCGGCGGGCGCCCCCCCCGTTCCCGATTCTTCCTGGTCCTGGTTTTCACACTTTAATTTTTTATACCCCCCCTCCCCGCCAGTTTTGCCTTGCACCAAAGGGGAAGCGCCCGCTGCAAACCCCCTCCGTCTCCGCCCCGGTTTTTCCCGCCGGCCCTTTGTCCTCCCCTTTTCGCCGCCGACAATGCCATGAGCCTTCAATTGCACCAGGCCGCCGCGGCCGACGACGCCGCCGCCATCGTAACGCTGCTTTCCGGCGGCGCGGAGATCGACGCGCGGGACGCAAGCGGCGCAACCGCCCTTCTCGTCGCCACGCACGGCAACCGTGTGAACGCCGCCCGCGCGCTGATCGAGGCCGGCGCCGACGTCAATGCCAAGGATGGTATCAGCGACAGCCCCTATCTCTATGCCGGCGCGCGCGGCCATCTCGACATCCTGAAGCTGACGCTCGCCCACGGCGCCGACCTTGCGAGCACCAACCGCTACGGCGGCACCGCCCTCATTCCCGCGTCCGAGCGCGGCCATGTCGAGACCGTCGACACGCTGATCAGGGCCGGCGTCGACGTCGACCACGTCAACCGCCTCGGCTGGACGGCGTTGCTGGAGGCCGTCATCCTCGGCAACGGCGGGCCGCGCCATGTCCGCATCGTCGAGCTTCTCATCGAGGCGGGCGCGAATGTCGACCTCGCCGACAACGAAGGCGTGACCCCCCTCCGGCATGCCCGCGACCGCGGCTTCGGCGAGATCGTCGCCCTGCTGGAGAAGGCGGGGGCGAAGTAGCGCACCAGGACGACCGGAAACACTCAGGACAAAGGGCCTCAGACGATGCAAAGAAGCTATTACTCCTCCCTCGGCGGCCATCCGCCGCAGAGCGATCTCCTGACCGGCCGCGCCGTCTTCACGGAGGCCTATGCCGTCATTCCCAAGGGTGTGATGCAGGACATAGTCACTTCCTTCCTGCCCTTCTGGAACGAGACGCGCTGCTGGGTGATCGCCCGCCCGCTCTCCGGCTTCGCCGAGACCTTCTCGCAATATGTCATGGAAGTCGCCCCGGGCGGCGGCAGCGACAGGCCGGAGCAGGACCCGGACGCCGAGGGCGTGCTTTTCGTCGTCGACGGCGCGGTGGAGCTGACCCTGCCGACCGGCAGCCACACGCTCAAGCCGGGTGGCTACGCCTTCCTGCCGCCGGGCCTCAAGTGGTCGCTGCACAACCGCTCGGGCGCCCATGCCCGCTTCCACTGGATCCGCAAGGCCTATGAGGCCGTCCACGGCCTGCCCCATCCAGAGCCGCTGATCCTCGACGAAAAGGACATCGCCCCGTCCGTCATGCCCGGCACCGACGGCGGATGGGCAACGACACGCTTCGTCGACCCCTCGGACCTTCGTCACGACATGCATGTGACGATCGTCACGCTCATGCCGGGCGCGGTCATTCCCTTCGCCGAGACCCATGTCATGGAACACGGCCTCTACGTGCTGCAGGGCAAGGCCGTCTATCGCCTCAACCAGGACTGGGTGGAAGTGGAGGCCGGCGACTTCATGTGGCTGCGCGCCTTCTGCCCGCAGGCCTGCTATGCCGGCGGCCCGGAGCCGTTCCGCTACCTGCTCTACAAGGACGTCAACCGCCACATGGCGCTGAAACCCTTCGGCGCACGCCGCTGAACGGTCACCGCTTCCCAAGCCTTCCGGACCCGCGCCACCGGCGCGGGTTTTTCATGAGGCGAAGGCCATCGCCTCGGGATAGGAACGCGGATTGAAGCGGAGATAAAGCAGCGCGGTTATCAGCACGCAGCCGAAATGCAGCATCCAGCCGGCGGAAAAGCCGCCGGTCCAGCCGTGCAGCAGCGCCATCGCATAGGGCCCGGCGGCGGCAAGGAGAAAGCCGCCACCCTGCATCAGCGCGGCGAGCGCCCCGGCCTGCTCGGGTCGCGGCAGATGGTCGAGCGCGGTGACGATGGCGAGCGCGAAGCTGCCGCCGAGGCCGGCGCCGCACAGACCCGCCCAGAGGGCGGGCGCCATGCCCGGGGCGTTCGCAAGCCCGAGGAAGCCGACCGCCTGCAGGGCGATGGTCAGCCACAGCCAGCGACGGCGGTCGACATTGCGCCGCGCGAGAAGGGGAAGGCCGAGCGCCGCGGCCGCCTGGCACACCGCCATGACGGCGACGAGGCCGCTGCTGTCGGCGCTCGTCCAGCCCTGCGCCTGGTAGTAGGGCGCAAGCCAGGCGATCATCGACGTATAGCCCGAATTGATCAACCCGAAGGCCGCCATCAGCGCCCAGGTGCGCGGCCGGCGCAGCAGGTGGCGCGCCAGCGCGCCGTCCGGCCTGCTCGACCTTGTATCGGAGAGGATGCGCCAGGCGGCGACGAACGCGACGGCGACCGGCAGCGCCAGCCAGGCGAGCGCCGCCCGCCAGCCGAAGCCGGCCTGAACGAGAACGGGCATCAGCCGCGCCCCGAAGGCACCGCCCGCCATGATCATCGCCGAATAGAGGCCCGTCACCGCTGGTACGCTGCCGGGAAAGCGTGCCTTGATGATGCCGGGAAAGGCCGCCTGGATGAACGCGACGCCGATGCCGCAGAGCGCCGCCGTGGCGATCAGCACGGTACCGCTCGATGCCAGGAGACGCAGGGCCGAGCCGGCGAGCAGGACGGCGAGCGCGATGAGAAGCCCGCGCCGCGCGCCGATCCGCACCTGCAGTCCGGGCGCGACGAAGGCACCCACGCCCATCAGCAGCATCGGCAGCAGCGTCAGCATCGCGATGCCGCCATAGCCGAGTCCGGTATCGGCGACGATCTCGGCAAGGATCGGCGCGGGGGCGGCAAGGAACGGCCGGAGGTTGAGGCCGACCAGGACGACCAGTGCGAGCATTGCCCAGTCGCGGCCGGGGCGCATATCCGTCATCGTTCGACTCTCGTGCTGAATACCGTTGCAGGCGCGCAGACTTGCCCGCTTGTCACGGCCTATCGCTACCACCAGCTTGAATCATGCGCAAATTAGATGTTTAGATGAGCATCATTCCGAATTTCGATGGAGATGCCGTGCTCGACCCGCGCCTGCTCCGGGCCTTCGTGGCGATTGCCGATTCCGGCAGCTTCACCGCGGCGGCCGACCGCCTGCACATGACCCAGTCCACCATGAGCCAGCAGATCGCCCGCCTCGAGGAGGCGATCGGGCGCGACCTCGTCGACCGCGCCGCGCGGCCGGGGCGGCTGACGGTGACGGGCGAGCGCCTGCCCGGCCACGCCCGCCGCATCCTCGCCCTGCAGAGCGAGGCATTGACGCTGCTGGCCGAGACCTCCGGCACGACCTCCGTGCGGATCGGCATGCCCGACGACATCGCCACGCCCGAAATGGCCCGCGCCTTCGCCACCTTCACGCGGCGCCACAAGGAGGTCCGGCTCGACGTCACGACGGGCCTGCGCTCCGACCTGACCCGCCGCTACCGCGCAGGCGAGCTCGACATCGTGGTGCTGAAGGAGGACACGCCGAGCGCCGACGCCTGGGCGAGCTTCGCGGAACCCATCACCTGGTTCAGCGCAGAGGATGCGGCGGGCGACCGGCCCGATCCCGTGCCGCTCGTCACCTTCCCGCCGGGCGGGCTCTACCGCGACGCCATGTTCGAGCGGCTGGAGCGCGAGCGGCGGCGCTGGTATGTCGCCTTCACCTCCGCCAGCCTGCGCAACGTGCTGATGGCGGTCGAGGCGGGCCTCGGCCTTTCGCTGCTTCCCGTCGATGCCACCAGGGGATGGCGGTTGAAGTCCCTGCCCGATTTCGGGCCGGAGCCGCCCGTCGTCGCCTCGCTCTATTCCTGGGAGCGCAACGGCATTGTCGGCGAACTGGCCGGCGAGGCGCTCGACATCCTCAAGCGCCATTTCGACCGCGAGCGCGGCTAGCTTCCGTAGAGATCGGCATAGGTCTCGCGCAGCACGTTCTTCTGCACCTTGCCCATCGTGTTGCGCGGCAGGTCATCGACGAAGAGCACGCGCTTGGGCTGCTTGTAGCGCGCCAGCCGGTCCTTCAATCCGTCGAGCACCGCCTTCTCGTCCAGCGCCGAACCCTTCGCCCGCACCACGACCGCCGTCACGCCCTCGCCGAAATCGGGATGCGGCACGCCGATGACGGCGCTTTCGACGACGCCGGGCATGCCGTCGATCTCGGCCTCCACTTCCTTCGGGTAGATGTTGTAGCCGCCGGAGATCACGAGGTCCTTGCCCCGCCCGACGATATGCACATAGCCGCGCCCGTCGATCCGGCCGAGGTCACCGGTGATGAAGAAACCGTCCGCGCGGAATTCGGCGGCGGTCTTTTCCGGCATGCGCCAGTAGCCCTTGAAGACATTCGGGCCTCTCACCTCGATCATGCCCGTCTCGCCGTCCGGCAGGGGCTTGCCGGTCTCCGGCTCCGTGACGCGCAGCGAAACGCCGGGCAGCGGGAAGCCGACCGTGCCGGCCACGCGGTCGCCGTCATAGGGGTTGGAGGTGTTCATGTTGGTCTCGGTCATGCCGTAGCGCTCGAGGATGGCGTGGCCGGTCTTTTCCGAAAAGCCGCGATGGGTTTCGGCGAGCAGCGGCGCGGAGCCGGACACGAAGAGCCGCATGCCGGCGGTCGCCGCGCGCGTCAGGCCCGGATGCTGCACCAGCCGCACATAGAAGGTCGGCACGCCCATCAGCACCGTCGCGCTTTCCATCAGCTTCAGCGTCTCGTCGGCGTCGAACTTCGCCAGGAGATACATCGAGGCGCCGGAAAGCAGCGTCACGTTCGAAGCGACGAAGAGGCCGTGCGTGTGGAAGATCGGCAGGGCGTGGATCAGCCGGTCGGCGCTGGTGAAGCGCCAGTGGTCGCGCAGCGTCAGGGCGTTGGACAGCAGGTTGTCGTGCGTCAGCATCGCGCCCTTGGAACGGCCGGTCGTGCCGGATGTATAGAGGATGGCGGCTAGATCGTCCGCTTCGCGGTCGGCGTCGGGAAAATCCGCATCCTCGCTGCCGGCCCTTTGCACGAGGCTCCCTCCGCCCGTCGCGTCCAGCGTCTCGACGACGCCCCCATGGGCCTCGGCGATCGCCGCCACGCCGTCGCGGGCCTTCGGATCGACGACCACCAGCCGCGGCTCGGCATCGCCGATGAAATAGTCGAGTTCTGCCAACGTATAGGCCGTGTTCAGCGGCAGGTAGACCGCACCCGCCCTGAGGCAGGCGAGATAGAGCATCAGCGCCTCCGGGCTTTTTTCCACTTGCACCGCCACGCGGTCGCCCGGCGCCACGCCGAGCCGGCGGAGCGCGCCCGCCATCTGCCCGGAAAGCCTGATCATGTCGCCATAGGTCCAGCGCCGCCCCTCGGCCGTTTCGATGAAGACCGCCTCCGGCGTCGCGGCAGCCCGGATCGCGTCGAAAAGATGATTGGCCATGGGTCTCCTCCTGCATTTTCCCCGCACCTTGTCACAAGGCGAGGCGATCGCGCCAGAGGCAAACGCGTCAGCGAAGGAGACCCTGCCCGCCGTCGATCCAGAGCGGCACCCCGGTGATGTGCCGCGCCTTGGAGGAGGCGAGGAAAAGGATCGCGTCGGCCACCTCGTCGGCCGCTCCGGGCTTGCCCTGCGAGACCGGTATGTCGCCTTCCGGCCAGTGGACGGGAATGCCCGTCTCGTGTGCGCCGCGCTGCGCGGTGTTCTCATCGATGTCGGTCTCGATGGCGCCGGGGCAGACGGCGTTGACGCGGATCCCGGCCTTGCCGAGTTCCAGCGCGAGCTGCTGGACCATCGCCACCTGTGCCGCCTTCGAGGCGGAATAGGCCGTCGCGCCCGGCGTCGTGAAGGTGCGGGTGCCGTTGATCGAGGAGACGACTACGATGCTTCCCTCACCCGCCTTCTTCAGATGCGGCACCGCAAGGTGGAGCGTCAGATAGGTGCCGCGCAGGTTGACGGCGATGGTCGCGTCCCATTCCTCAGGCTCGAGGTCGTCGATCGGCGCCCAGACCCCGTTGATGCCGGCATTGGCCACGACGATGTCGAGCCCACCGAAGGTATCGGCAAGCTGCGCGACCGCCGCCCGCATGGACGCTTCCTCCGTGACGTCGGCCACGAGCGCCAGCGCCGAGCCGCCGAGCGCGCGGATCTCCTTTGCTGTCGCCTCAACCTCTTCCGCGGTCCGGCTCAGAACGCCGACGCTTGCGCCATGGCGCGCGAATGCCAGCGCCGTGGCCTTGCCGATGCCTGATCCGGCGCCAGTCACGAGGGCGATCTTTCCTGCAAAGAGCATGCATGCCTCCATACGCCTGGGTCGGGCAGGAATGCCTGGCGAGCGGCTCTGTTCCCTCTTTTTTCGGAACCAACGCGAAGCCTTTGCGTTGGGTCGGAAGACGAAGCCAGTTCGCAGGAGTCCGACGTGCGCCAGAAAAACCAGAAGAAGAAGCCGCTTGCCCGCAAACCCGCCGTCACCCCGGATACCGAACTCCGCAACGCCCGCAAACGCCGCAACGCCTGGGAGCCCCAGGTCGTCGCGCCGCATCAGGTCGACCTTCCGCTTGCCCGCCCCGAGCCGGACGAGGTGGCCGTGCCCGCCGCCCCCAACGGCCGCAGCCTCGTCAATGGGCGGCTGTGAAGAGGAGCGCAGGGAAATGCGTGTGAAGGACGTGATGTCCGCCCAGATCGTGACGGTCTCGCCCAGTGACACCGCCCAGTCCGCCGCACGGCTCATGCTCGAAACGGAAGTCGGCGCACTGCCGGTCGAAGTGCCCGGCGTCGGCGCCATCGTCGGCATCATCACGGATCGCGACATCGTCATATCGGTGCTCGGCAGGGGACTTTCCACCTCCACCACCATCGCCGAATTCATGACCGTCTCGCCCGAAGTCTGCAACGAGACCGCCGAGACGGCAGCGGTCGCGGCCCGCATGCGGGACCTCGGCGTGCGCCGCCTGGTGGTGGTGAACGACGAGCGCCGGGTCGTCGGCATCGTCGGCATCGTCGATCTTCCGGCCGCAAAGCCGACGGAGGAGGAGCGATGACCATCTTTGCGACAGACCGGCTGTGGGACGAGGCCGTGGTGCTCGAAGGCGACCGCCAGGTGCTTCGCGTGCAGAGCACGCGCGATGCCCTGCTCTGCCTCAAGAACCACTGGCCGATCGAGAACGGCGCCGCCGCGCGAACGGCGCAGGGCGTGTGCGAGCGGGGATTGACGAGCGACGACGATCCCGCCCTTGCCCGCCGGGCCTTCGTCGAAGCCGCCAGGGAAGCCGGTTTTCGCGTGAATTCCTGGACGACGTAGCGATCTCACGACGAGGAAGCCGGAGCTTTCCGGCGCGCGCGCCGGCGGGCGTTCCGCCGGCTCTCCAGGAAGCGCAGCAGCCGTTCCTCCTCCGCCCTGAGCCCGGCAACGGCCAGCGGCGGGCGACGCAGCGCAAGACGCAACGCCTCGGGCGCCTCGGCGAGCGCGATGACATCCGGGTGGATATAGCTCGAGCGGGCGATGGCCGGCGTGTTGTGCAGGATCTCGGCCGCCGCCTGCGCCATGCCCTTGATCGTCGGCCGGCCGCCCTCCTCTACCACGCGGCGCGCGAGGGAGAAGGCAGCGAGGCTGCCGGCCCAGGTGCGGAACGTCTTGGCGGAAACGGCGATGCCGGAAATATCGGCGAGATAGGTGTTGAGCCGGCCGGAATCGACCGGCCGGGCCGCATCGCCGTCATCCCTCCAGACGAAAAGCTGGCGGCCCGGCAGGTCGGCGCAGTCCTCCAGCAGGCGCTGGAGCCGGGGGTTTTTCAGCGTCTTGCGCACGCGCTTGCCGCCCTTGGCGGTAAAGCGCAGCTCGATGCCCCCGTCGGCGAGCGAGACATGCCGCTTGAGGAGCGTCGTCGCGCCATAGGTCTTGTTCTCCTCGGCATAGGCGCGGTTGCCGACGCGAAGATGCGCCTCGTCGAGCAGCACGGTGATCGCCGCCAGCATGGTGTCGATCACGCCGGGCGCACCGTCGAGATCGCGTCGCACGGCGCGCCGGAGCTTTGGCAGCGCCCGGCCAAAGGCGATGAGCTGGTCAAACTTGTCGCCGCTCTTCAGCGACTGCCAGTCGGGATGGTAGCGATACTGCTTGCGCCCGCGCGCATCGTAGCCCGTCGCCTGGAGATGGCCGTTGTCCGCAAGGCATATCCAGACATTCTCGTAGGCGGGCGGCAGGCCGAGGGAGGCGATGCGCGCCTTCAGGGCCGCATCCCGCACCAGCGAACCGTCCGGCAGGCGATAACAGAAGCTGCGGCCGGCGCGCTGGCGCCGGATTCCGGGCTCGCTGTCGGAGACGTAGACGAGACCGGTCTCCTTGAGGTTCTCCGGCGCCATGCTGGACGCTATTCCGCCGGTTCGAAGACGGCGACGCTGGCGCCGTAGACCGTCGCCGGGCTTTCGGCGGGATGTTCCGTGAAGGCTCCCTCCTCGGCCCCCGTATCCAGCACCCGTTTCCATGCCGTGATGCCATTCACCGCGGGGAGCTCCACCGCGCAGTCCCCACCCGCATTGTAGACGAGGAAGAGCCGGTCGAGCCCCTCGCCATTGGCGGGCCGCGAGAGGAAGAGGCCGAGGATCCGAAGCTCGCCGCCCTCCCAGTCCGCGTCCTCCATGGTCGCACCGTCGGGCCTGTACCAGGCGATCTCGACCGTGCCGTCCTCCGCCGGCTCGCCGGTCGCGAACCGCTCCTGCCGGAGCGCCGCGTGGGCCTTGCGGAAGGCGATCGCGCCCTTGCAGAAATCGAGGAACGGGTCATCGAGGCCGCTCCAGTCGGTCCAGCCGATCTCGTTGTCCTGGCAATAGGCGTTGTTGTTGCCCTGCTGGCCGTTGCCGAGCTCGTCGCCACCCAGCAGCATCGGCACGCCCTGGCTCAGCATCAGCGTGGCGATCATGTTGCGCCGGCGGCGGGAGCGCGCCGAGAGGATGCCGCCGTCGTCGGTGGGACCTTCGGCGCCCATATTGTCCGAATGGTTGTCGGAGTGGCCGTCGCGGTTCTCCTCGCCATTGGCCTCGTTGTGCTTGTCGCCGTAGGAGACCGTGTCCATGAGGGTGAAACCGTCATGGGCGCTGATGAGGTTCACCGATGCGGTGGCGCCCCGGTCGGAATGGTTGAATTGCTGCGCGGAGCCCGTCAGCCGGGATGCAAGTCCCGGGACGAGCCCGCCGTCCCCCTTCCAGAAGCGGCGCACGTCGTCGCGATACTTGTCGTTCCACTCGCGGAACGGATGGGGGAAGCCGCCGACCTGGTAACCGCCGTCTCCGACGTCCCACGGTTCGGCGATCAGCTTGACGCCGGAAAGCATCGGATCCTGCCGGATCGCATCGAAGAACGTGCCCTCGCGGTCGAACTCGATATGCCGGGTACGGCCGAGCGTGCTGGCAAGGTCGAAGCGGAAGCCGTCGACATGCATGGCGCCGACCCAGTAGCGCAGGCTGTCGAGCACCATGCGGAGCACCATGGGATGGGCGACGTTGAGCGTGTTGCCCGTGCCGGTCGTATCGTAGGTGTGGCGGAGATCATCGGGCGACAGGCGATAGTAGCTGAGATTGTCGAGCCCGCGGAAACTGAGCGTCGGCCCACGCTCGGAGCCTTCGGCGGTGTGGTTGTAGACCACGTCCATGATCACCTCGATGCCCGCGGCATGGAAGCGCTTGACCATGGTCTTGAACTCGGTGATGGCCGAACCCGACAGGAAGCGCGGCTGCGGCGCGAAGAAGCCGAGCGTCTGGTAGCCCCAGTAGTTGCGCAGGCCCTTTTCCAGCAGATAGCGATCGTCAGGGAAATACTGGATCGGCAGCAGCTCGACGGCGGAAATGCCGAGATCGACGAGATGCTCGACGATCGGGTCGCTCGCCATGCCGAGGAAGGTGCCGCGCAGTTCTTCCGGCACGCCCGGATGGGCCATCGTCATGCCGCGCACATGCGCCTCGTAGATGATCGTCTCCGTCCAGGGACGGCGGATCGCCTGGTCGCCCGCCCAGTCGAAGGCCGGGTCCTGGACCACGCCCTTGACCATGAAGGGGGCACTGTCGCGCTCGTCGAAGGACAGGTCTTCCTGCGGGTCCCCGATGCGGTAGCCGTAAAGCGCATCGTTCCAGTCGAGCGTGCCGAGGACCTGCTTGGCATAGGGGTCGAGCAGCAGCTTGTTGGGATTGAAGCGGTGGCCGGCATCCGGCTCATAGGGGCCGTGCGCGCGGTAGCCGTAAACCGTTCCGGGCTTCAGGCCGGCAATATAGCCGGACCAGACGTCGCCCTCGCGCTTGGGCAGCGGAAGCCGCGCCGTCTCCTCCTTGCCGTCATCGCTGAAGAGAGAAAGCTCCACCTGCTCGGCATGGGCGGAAAAGACGGCGAAATGCGTGCCCTCGCCGGTGAATTCGGCGCCGAGCTCCGGCTTCATGAAGTCGAGTTCGGAAAACGAGTACCCCATCTGTGCGTCCCCTTCGGTCGAATTGCGGCCTGCCGGTTGGAGACGCCCGGACAGAGCCGCCGCGCCCGTCTCCGCCGGGGCTGAAAAAAAGCGATGGTGCAACGCGAAAGACCCGGCATTGTTCCGGAACAATTGCGCCGCCGGCCGGTTCGTTTTCGCGCAATCGCGAGAGAGGAAACGGATGAGCGAGCCAACGCCGATGCAAAAGAGCTGGGGACCGCGTGTCCTGAAGGATGGCCGGGTGCAGTTCCATCTCTGGGCGCCCGCCGAAAGCACTGTCACGCTCCTTGCCGACGGCAGGGAAATCGCCATGCAGGCCGGAAACGACGGCTGGCATGCGGTGGAGACGGACGACGTGCGGGCGGGCACCGCCTACCTGTTCCGGCTCACGGACGGAACAGAGATTCCCGACCCGGCCTCCCACGCCCAGCGGGACGGCATCGAAGGACCGTCCATCGTCGTCGACCACGGCAGCTATGCCTGGCAGGATTCCGGCTGGTGGGGACGACCGTGGGAAGAAGCGGTCGTCTACGAGCTCCACGTCGGCACCTTCACGCCCGAGGGAACGTTCGATTCGGCGATCGGTCGTCTGGACCACCTTGTCGGGCTCGGGGTGACCCACGTCGAGCTGCTTCCGGTGAACGCCTTCAACGGCGTGTGGAACTGGGGGTACGACGGTGTGCTCTGGTACGCGGTGCACGAGGCGTACGGCGGCCCGGCCGGTCATCAGCGGTTCGTGGACGCGGCGCACGCGGCGGGACTCGCGGTCGTCCAGGACGTCGTCTACAACCACCTCGGACCGAGCGGGAACTATCTCCCGGAGTTCGGTCCTTACCTGCGTGACGCGACGCGCAACACCTGGGGGCTTTCGATCGATCTCGATCAGCCGGAGGGGCGCCGGTTCATCGTCGACAACGCCCTCATGTGGTTGCGGGGGCATCACGTCGGCGGGCGGCGTCTGGACGC
>Ga0066256_1003159_pt1 | contig 16359 bp, 12 predicted proteins | sample ThiBio_1000_biof_FD_87107 | JGI IMG/M metagenome (GOLD analysis project Ga0066256, IMG submission 87107) | Wastewater bioreactor microbial communities from Cape Town, South Africa - Thiocy_expt_1000_biof (version 2) | ecosystem: Engineered > Bioreactor > Thiocyanate-remediating >...
GCGAGCGGGGGCAGGGACGTGGGCGTCAAGCCCACCGCCATCTTCCCGGCTGCGGCCCGGCGCATGGGGGGGGGCATCGCCCCCTGAAAGTCCCCGCCGATGGAGCCGGAGATGGTCGCCCCGGCCGTCGCCTACCTCTGCCACGAAAGCTGCGCGATCAGCGGCGAGATGCTGGTGGCGATGGGCGGCCGCATGGCCCGCGCCTTCATCGCCGAGAGCCCCGGCGTCTATCACCCGAGCTGGACCGTCGAGCAGGTCGCCGACGAGATCGACGCGATCCGCGCCGCGCCCGAGCCGCTGGTCTTCGCGCCCTCGCCCCAGGGCGAGCTGGATCACCTGCTCCACGGCTTCGGGATGATCCGCGCGGGGTGACGGAACGGCAGCCTGGCGAGGGCCGGCCCCTCTGTTCCCGCCAACCCTTCGTTAACCATCCTCCCCCATAACGCCCCCGCGCGCGTTCGGTGCGCGAAGGGGGCCTGATGGACGATCTGCTCGCGGAATTCGTCGCGGAATCGCGCGAGATGCTCGAGACCCTGGGCGGGGAGATCGTCGCCTGGGAGGCCGATCCGGGCGACCGGGCGCGGCTCGATTCGATCTTCCGCTTCGTCCACACGGTCAAGGGCAACTGCGGCTTCTTCGACCTCCCCCGCCTCCAGGCCCTGAGCCACGCCGCCGAGGACGCCCTGGCCGATGTGCGCGCCGGGCGCCGCGCGGCCGATGCCGCGCTGGTCAGCGCCGTGCTCGCGGTGATCGACCGGATCGGCGACATGGTCGAGGCGATCGACGCCGGCCGCGACTTCCCCGGAGACGGCGACGAGGGCCTGATCCGCGCGCTGGAGCCCGATGCCGAGACCGCCGAGGAGCTGGCCCTGCCGGCCCTCGCCGAAACCCTGTCCCACCAGCGGCCCGCCGCCGCCCAGCGCTCGGTCCGCCTGCCGGTCGAGCTGCTCGACCGGGTGATGAGCGGCGTCTCCGACATGGTCCTCGCCCGCAACGACCTTGCCCGCCGCCTGCGCGAGACGCCGACCGACGCCGCGATCGAGGGCCAGTTCGAGCGCCTTTCCGCGATCATCGCCGAGGTCCGCGACGCGATGACCCGCACCCGGATGCAGCGGATCGAGACCCTGTTCATCGCCCTGCCCCGCCTGGTCCGCGACCTCTCGGCCGAGCTCGGCAAGCAGGTTCTGGTCGATATCGAGGGCGGCGACGTCGAGCTGGACCGCGAGATGATCGAGACGATCCGCGATCCGCTGACCCACATCATCCGCAACGCGATCGACCATGGGATCGAGACCCCGGCCCAGCGCCGCGCCGTGGGCAAGCGCGAGATCGGGCTGCTGACGCTCGCCGCGCGCCAGTCCGGCAACCAGATCATGATCGACGTGGTGGACGATGGCCGCGGCATCGACGGCCAGCGGCTGGTCGACAAGGCCGTCGCCGCCGGGCTGATCGACGCCGCCGAGGGCGCGCGGATGCCGGAGCGCGAACGCTGCGGCCTGATCTTCGAGGCGGGCCTCTCGACCGCCGAGGCCGTTACCGCCATCTCCGGCCGCGGGGTCGGCATGGACGTGGTTCGCGCCAATATCGAGCGGGTCGGCGGCGCGGTCGAGCTCGACAGCACACCCGGCCAGGGCACCCGCCTGACGATCCGCGTGCCGCTGACCCTGAGCATCATCCCCGCGCTGACCGTGGGCCTGGGCGGCCAGCGCTTCGCCATCCCGCGCTCGGCGGTCGAGGAGATCGTCCATGCCGGAGAGGACGGGATCGAGCTGTCCCGCCTCGCCACCGTCACCCTCGCCCGCATCCGCGACCGGCGGCTGCCCTGCCTCGCGCTCGGCGAGGTGCTGTGCAGCGGCAGCGCGGCCGACATCGCGGCGAGCCGCCTGATCGTGCTGCGCCTGGCCGGCGGCAACCTCTTCGCCCTCGCGGTCGACGAGCTGCACGACCACGAGGAGCTGGTGGTCAAGCCGATCGCCCCCGCGGTCATGGCCATCGGGCTCTATGCCGGCACGACCCTGACCGACGACGGCAACCCGATCCTGCTGCTCGACGTCGCCGGGATCGCCCGCGCGGGCGGGCTCTCCTTCGACGCGCAGGAGCGCGCCTCGCGCCTGGCCGAGCCCGGTGCCGACACCGTGCTGCCGGGCGACAAGGTCCTGCTGTTCGTCGGCCTCGACGGGCGCCGCCGCGCGGTGCGCATGGCGGCAGTCGGCCGGATCGACGAGGTCGGGCCCGGCGCGCTGCAATTCGGCGCGGGCGGGCCCCAGGCGGTGGTCGACGACCGGCTGTTGTCGCTGGCCGGCGTCGAGTCCCCGCCCGGCGTCAGTGATATCGTGCGCCTGTTCCGCCTCACCGACGGCGCGCGCGAGATCGCCTATGCCCTGCGCGAGGTGATCGACATCCGCACGCTCGACGGCGAGGTGCTCCCCGCCGCCGCGCCGGGCGAGATCGAGGGCGTGACCCTGATCGACGGCGAGCCCGCCGAGGTGATCGACGCGCACTGGCTGTTCGCGCGGATCGCCAGCGAGCCGGCAGCGCGCCAGCCGGTCTGTCGCCTCGCCACCGACGATCCCTGGCTGCACACCTTCCTGAGGCCGCTGGCCGAGGCCGCGGGCTATCGCGTCGTCACCGAGCCGGGCGAGGCCGACATCGCGATCGGCATGGAAGACGACGCCCCGGCCGAGACCGGCGCGGGCGCGGTCATCCGCCTGCGCACCACGCGCGAGGAGGCGGCGGGCGCGCCCGACAGCGTCTATCGCTACGACCGCGAGGGCCTGGCCGCCGCCTTCGCCGCCGCGCGCCGGAGGATCGCCTCGTGACCGGCCTGCTGCTCGTCGTCGCCATAGCCGGGCGGCGGGTCGCCCTGCCCGCGAGCGAGGTCCATTCGGTGATCGAGCTCGACGCGCCCAGTCCGATTCCGCGCGCGCCCGCCCATGTCGCCGGGCTTTCCGCCCTGCGCAGCCGCGTCCTGACCGTGGTCGACTGCCGCGCCTCGCTGGAACTGGCACCGGAGCCGGGCGCGCCCGCCGTCCGCCCCAAGGCCGCCGTGGTCGAGTTCGAGGGCCACCTCTACGCGCTGCTGGTCGACGCGGTCGAGGACGTGGCCGAGGCCCGCTCGGACTGCCTGCCGCTGCGCACCGCGCTCGGCCGCGGATGGGACCGGGTGGCGCTCGGCATGGTCGAATCCGATGCCGGGCCGCTGCTGCTGGTCGGCGTCGCCGGCCTGATCGCCGGGCCCGGCGACCCCTGCATAAAGGCCGCTTAAGCTATTGGTTACACCCGGGGGTTAAGGCTCTGTCGGGAATGAGGAAATCGCGACCATGAAAAGCTGTCTGATCGTCGACGATTCGCGGGTCATCCGCAAGGTCGCGCGCCACATCCTGGAAGGGATGGGCTTCGCGGTCGACGAGGCCGGCGACGGGCAGGAGGCGCTGGCCCGCTGCGCCGAGGCCATGCCCGACGTGATCCTGCTCGACTGGAACATGCCGGTGATGAGCGGCATCGACTTCATCAAGCTGCTGCGCCAGCGCACCGAGAACGACATCTCGCACATCCGCGCCGCGATCGACGCCGGAGCCGACGAATACGTGATGAAGCCGTTCGATCGCGAGACGCTCCAGATCAAGCTCCAGCTCGTCGGCGCCGCCTAGAGGCATCGCCATGAGCCCGGGCAGCGCCAGACCCCGACGCGATCCGCCGGGTCCGGCGGCATCCGCGCGCGCCGCGCAGCCGGCACCGCTCAAGGTGATGATCGTCGACGATTCGATCACCGCCCGCACCGTCCATTCGCGCATCGTCACCAGCGACGCCGGGATGAGCGTGGTCGCCATCGCCGGCACGGCCGAGCAGGCGATCCGCCTGCTGGGCGAGGTGCGGGTCGACGTGATCATGCTCGATCTCGACATGCCCGGGATCGGCGGACTCGACGCCCTGCCCCGGATCATCCAGGCGGCCGGCGGCGCGCGGATCATGGTGGTCTCCTCGCTGACCGTCGACGGGGCCGAGCAGACCCTCGCCGCCCTCGCCCAAGGCGCGGCCGACCCCCGGCCCAAGCCGCTCGCGGGCACCTTCAACGAGGGCTATCGCGAGACGCTGCGCGCCAAGGTCCGCGCGCTCGGCACCGCCTCGGCGCAGCGCGCGCCCGCGATCGAGGCCGTCGCGCCACCGCCGCCGGCCCGCCCGCGCTCCGGCTCGGGCCGCCGGCCGCAGGTCCTGGCGATCGGCGCCTCGACCGGCGGCATCCACGCGCTCGGCCAGCTCTTTTCCGGCCTGCCCCGGCGCATGGCCCCGCCGATCCTCGTCACCCAGCACCTTCCCGCCTCGTTCATGCCGGTCTTCGCCCGCCAGCTCCAGACCACCGCGGGCTGCGAGGCGCTCGTCGCCGAGGACGGCATGGCCCTGGTCCCCGGGCGCATCCTCGTCGCGCCGGGCGAGGCCCACCTGACCGTCCGCACCCAGGGCGGCGGAGTCCGCGTGCGGCTCGACCAGACCCCCGCGGCCAGCGGCTGCACGCCCTCGGTCGATCCGATGTTCGCCTCGCTGGCCGAGGTCTACGGCGCCGACGCCCTGGGCGTGGTCCTCTCCGGCATGGGCCGCGACGGCTCGGCGGGCGCGGCGCGGGTCGTCCCGGCCGGGGGCGCGGTCTTCGCCCCGGGCGGGCCGGGCCGCGCCGTCTGGGGGGTGCCCCCCGCGCTCGCCGCGGGCGGCCCTCCCGCCGCGATCCTACCGCCCGACCAGATCGGCCTACGGATCGCCGCCGCCCTGCGAAGCTCCGGCGCCGGAGCCGGCGCATGGAAGTGAGCGAGATCTCCAACCGCATCCTCTCCGACCTCTTGGAGGCGCGGACCGGGCAGCAGCTCACACCCAGCCGGCGCTGGCGGATCGGCACGGCCCTGTCCGGCCTGTTCCGCGAGCGCGGCATCTCCAGCGCCGACCAGCTCATCGGCCTGCTGACCCAGGCGCACGAGGCCTCGCTCGCCCGCCGCGTGGTCGAGGCCCTGCTCAACAACGAGACCTATTTCTTTCGCGACCGCGCGATCTTCGACCAGCTCGCCACCCGCGTCCTGCCCGAGATCGCCGAGCACCGCGCCTATTCGCGGCGGCTTTCGATCTGGTCGGCAGGCTGCTCGACCGGCCAGGAGGCCCTGTCGCTGGCCATGCTGATCGAGCAGGACCCGCGCTGGACCGGCTGGACCATCGCGATCGGCGGCCCCGACGCCTCGGAATCGGTCATCGATCTCGCCCGCGGGGGGCTCTCCACCCCGTTCCCGATCCAGCGCGGGCCGGGCGGGACCCAGATGGCGCGCTGGGTCGACGCGGCGCCGGACGGCTGGCGCGCCGCGGATCCGCTGCGGGCCAGGGTCCGCTTCCGGGTCCACAACCTGCTCGGTCCGCCGCTGGCGTCCGGGGCGGGCCGCTTCGACCTGATCCTCTGCCGCAACGTGCTGCTCTATTTCGACGGGCCCAACCGCGCGCGGGCCTTCGACCGGCTGGCCTCGGCGCTCGCGCCGGACGGCCGCCTGCTGCTCGGCGCGGGCGAGACGGTGATGGGCCAGACCGACCGCTTCGCCCCCGACGCGCGGTACATGGGCGTCTATTGCCGCGACGACGCCGGCCCCCAGGCCCTGCGCCGCCGCGCCGGCTTCGGCTGACCGCCGATGCCTCGCAAACACAGTAAAAGCCGGCTTAATTCGTGTTTAATGAATTGATTGTACCACCCCTGTCACTGGCGTCCCACGAGCGAAGGGATTGAAGGGGGTGAGCCTTAGAGTTCCGGAACATCGCTTCTCGCCGAAGCTGTCGGTGTTCGCGCCCCTAGTGGTGCTGACGCTGATCTTCGCCGCGCTGATCGCGATGATCCTGACCAGAACCCAGGTCGCGCTCGACCCCGGCCTCCTGCTCGGGGGGGCGGCCGTCTATGCCGTCGCCGCGGCGCTGCTCATCCGCTTCGGGCTTTCCAACATCGGCCGGCTGGAGCTGCTCGGCCTGACCGACAGCCTCTCGATGCTGCCCAACCGCCGCGCCCTGCACCTCGACATCCAGCGCGAGGCCAACCCCGGCGAGGAGACCGCCCTGGCGCTGATCGACCTCGACGGCTTCAAGCAGGTCAACGACCATTACGGCCACTTCGTCGGCGACCGCCTGATCAAGGACTGCGCGGCCCTGCTCGACGAGGTCTGCGGCGAGGACGCGCGCGTCTATCGCCTGGGCGGCGACGAGTTCGCGGTCTTCGTCACCGGGCCGATCGCCGGCAACATCCTGGAGGGCATCTGTCGCAAGCTGCTGGCCCGGCTGACCCGCCCGTTCTACATCGACGACCGCGCGATCGTGGTCGGCGCGAGCATCGGCCTCGCCCGCAAGAGCAGCGCGGCCTCGATCAGCTCGTCCGAGCTGCTGCGCCAGACCGACGTCGCGATGTACGCCTCCAAGGGCGCCGGCAAGATGCGCTGCACCTGGTTCAACGAGGAGTTCGACCGCAACCGCGATTCGGTCCGGGCGATGGACGACGCGCTGCGCGACGGCGTGGCCCGCGAGGAGTTCCGCCTGCACTACCAGCCGCTGGTCGACGCCCACACCGGGCGGATCGTCGCGGTCGAGGCGCTGCTGCGCTGGGAGCGCCGCGACGGGCTCTCGATCGGACCCGACGTCTTCGTGCCGATCGCCGAGGAATCGGGCCTGATCAACGTCATCGGGCTATGGGTCCTGCGCCAAGCCTGCTCCGACGCCCTGGACTGGGACGAGGTCAAGCTCTCGGTCAACGTCTCGGCCGCGCAGCTCCGCAACCCCGAGTTCCCGATCGAGCTCGGCCAGGTCCTCGAGGAGACCGGCTTCCCGCCCGGGCGGCTCGAGCTGGAGGTCACGGAGACGCATCTCGTGGCCGATTCCGTCGTCGCCGGCCGCAGCCTCGAAGTCATCCGCGACTTCGGGGTGCGCATCGTCCTGGACGACTTCGGCACCGGCTATGCCTCGATCGGCTTCCTCCGCCAGTTCCGCTTCGAGAAGCTCAAGATCGACCGCAGCCTGGTCGTCGACGCCGCGCAGGACGTCGGCAGCCGGGCGATGATGCTGGCCAGCGTCGCCGTCGCCCGCAGCCTCGACATGGACGTGACCGCCGAAGGAGTCGAGACCCAGGCCCAGGCCGACCTCGTCCGCAGCCCGACCGCCCCCCCCCCCCGCCCCAGCCGTCCCCGCCCGGCCCCCCCCGGCCCGCGCCGCCCGCCGGCATCCGTCAGGCCTACGGCTTCGACCGCATGAGCATCGTCCAGAAGCTGATGGTCTGCTTCGCCTCGGTCCTGGCCCTGACGATCATCATCGGCAGCGTCGGCTATTTCGGCATCGCCAAGATCGGCCGCGACGTCGAGCAGGGCGGCCAGCTCGCCATCGCTGCGAGCCTGACCGCGCAGCTCGACACCGACGTCGCCCGAACCCAGCTCCATGCCGAGCGCTACCGGGCGACAGGCAAGGCCGGCGAGCTGGCCCAGGCGCGCGACTTCCTCAAGAAGGCCCAGGCCGGCCTCGGCGACGCGACCGAGATCCCCGCGCTCAACAAGGGCGATAGGATCGGCCGCCTCGGCGCGCTCGGCAGCGCGATCGAGACCTACCAGGGCAGCCTGGACGGGCTGGAGGCCGACCGCGAGGGCGCGGCCGCGCTGGAACTGACCCGCAGCGGCGAGGCGCTCTCGCGCGAGAGCCAGGCGGTCAAGGACAGCCTCGACCACGAGCTGGCGACGATGCGCAGCTCGGTCGGCACGTTCATGTACTGGGCGCGCTTCGCCATCCTCGGCCTGATGCTGGTCTGGGTGGCCAACGCCATCGCCGTGTCGCGCCGGATCGGCCGCGAGATCTCGGGCCGGATCAAGAAGATCACCGCCGCCATGCTGCGCCTTGCCGAGGGCGACAAGGAGCTGGTCGTCCCCGACCTCGACCGCGTCGACGAGTTCGGCGACATGGCCCGCAGCCTGGAGACCTTCCGCCGCGGCTACCTCAAGCTCGACCGCCTGCGCGCCGAGCAAGCCGAGCAGCAGCGCGAGAAGGAGCAGATGCGCGAGGCCCAGGCCGCCGTCCTCCTCAAGCTCGCCGACCAGTTCGAGCGGACCGTGGGCGACGTCGTCGGCGGCGTCGCGGCCGCCTCGTCCCAGCTCCAGCTCACGGCCAGCTCGATGGCCTCGGCCGCCGAGCAGTCCGCGCTCCAGACCACCGAGGTCTCAGCCGCGCTCAGCGAAGCCTCAGACGGCGTAACCGCCGCCGCGGCGGCAAGCGACGAGTTCGCCATGTCGATCGGCGAGATCAGCCGCCAGGCCGCGACCTCGGCCGAGCTGGCGCGCAAGGCCACGGTCTCGGCCGCCGACGCCGACGCGACCATCTCGGCACTATCGGATTCGGCGCAGCAGGTCGGCCAGATCGTCGAGCTGATCTCGACCATCGCCCAGCGCACCAACCTCCTCGCGCTCAACGCCTCGATCGAGGCCGCGCGCGGCGGCGAGGCGGGCCGTGGCTTCGCCGTGGTCGCCTCCGAGGTGAAGGAGCTGGCCGCCCAGACCAGCAAGGCGACCGACGCCGTCGCCCGGCAGATTCGCGCGATCCAGGAATCGACCGGGGCCAGCGTCTCGGCGCTCAAGTCGATCGGCCAGCAGGTCCAGCAGCTCGAGGCGACCTCGGTCTCGATCGCCGCGGCGGTCGACCAGCAGTCGGTCGCCGGCCAGGACCTCGCCCGCTCGATCGACCTCGCCGCGCGCAGCACCGACGACGTCACCTCGAACATCGTCCACGTCCGCGAGACCTCGCTGGCGACGGGCGCCGCCGCCTCGCAGGTGCTCACCTCCTCGACCGAGCTGGAGCAGCAGGCCGTGGTGCTCAAGCACCAGGTCGAGGAATTCCTGAGCCACGTCCGCGCCGCCTAGGCGGGACTTCAAGCCCTGAAACCCCTCCCCCACAGGGGGGGGCAATCACCGCGCCCGGCTCAGAAGTCGTATTCGAAGATCTTCCCGTCGAAGTTGCCGCCCAGGGTGTTGGTCGCCTTGGCCAGCTTGTCCTGCGGGACGCCGGCGAGGTGGCCGTCGATGATCCGCTGGTAGTTGCTGATCATCCCCTCGATGTCCTTCGACAGGCGCATGAACTCGAACCCGTCGGCGTGGAGGCCGTGCTGCTGGATCGGGATGTTGCCGTAGTCCTGCCGCGGGATCGGCGGGAACTGCTCGCTGTCGTAGGGCAGCATGATCGGCTCCTGCGGCGGCTCGGGCTCCTGGCCTTCGGGGAACAGGGTCAGCGACCACAGCTCGAACAGGCACTTCTCCGGGCCGAGCGGCCGGATCCGGTAGGACGAGAAGCTGGAGAAGAACGGCAGCAGGAAATAGTGCGGGAAGATGAACTCGACCGCGTTGACCGGGTCCGACTGGGCCACGGCGCAGAGGTCGGGCACCGGCTCGCCGCGCGCCTTGAGCTGCTTGGCCACCTGGTCCATAACGATGCCGAACCACATCGGCACGGCCTGGGCCGGGTCCTCGGGCAGGTCGACGTCGAGCAGCTCCTTGGCGATCGCCACTTCCTTGGCGTGGAGCATCCCCGCCATGCCCTCGCTCAGCAGCTCCATGTGCTTGAACTGAGCCTGGATGTTCTCCTTGACCGAGAGGTTCGGGTTGATCGGATCGCCGATCCCACCGGTGTCGAGGCCGTACATCGTGTTGTACAGCATCGGCGTCGCCTGCTGGAGCTGCGGGTGGGTCTTCATCACGTGGTAGCCTTCCATGAAGGCCTCCATCGCGACCTTCCAGTTGGCCGGAAGCTCGGTGGCGTACCACCATTCGGCGCGGACCTTGCCGAGGGCATGAGCCTCCAGCCGGTCGATCACCGGGCCGATCGTCTCGCGGAACGAGGGCGCGTCGTCGTCATGGTTGATGAAGACGCAGCCGATCGCCACCTCGGCGCGGCATTCCTTGAGCCGCAGGTCCTGCGGATCGAGCTGCTCCTCGCTGAACATGTGGCGGCCGTAGACGAAGGTGTTCTCCCCTTCGGTGTTCCAGCGCCAGCCGTGGAACGGGCAGATGAAGCCGGTCTTGGCGCAGTTGCCGCGCTCGTTGCCCTTGCCCCCGGCGATCGGCACGCCGCGGTGGCGGCAGGCATTGTGGAACGCCTTGATGCCGTTCTTGGTATTGACCACGATCACCGACTTGCCGACGTTGGTGTACTCCACCCAGTCGCCGACGTTGGGAATCTGCTCCAGCCGGCAGGCCATCTGCCAGACGTGGGGCCACAGCTTCTCGACCTCGAGCTGGTAGAACTCCTCGTCGTAGTAGCGCGGCGCCGGGATGCGCTCGGGATTGGTCACCGCGAAGGGCACGCGGTTCAAGATTGCGGGATCGGCCTCGCCCATTTTGGAGCACCTCTGTCTGTGTGATGTGTGTGGGTTTGCTCGCATTGTGACCCAGCCCCCGGCCCGGCGCAACGGGATAGTGCGCCCCTGCTTATCGCCCCTGCGGTTTGGACCTGATGCCCGAAAGCCACACCCGGGCGACCACAGCGCCAGATTAACAAATGTTCATGGAACCGCCGGGTGTGATCCTCATTAGCTCATATAGGCATAGGCGCGGGATGCGCAGCGACGTGCCGTAAGCGCGCGAGACGGGAGGAAGCAGCCGCAACGAGACGCTTGTTCCAGGCCGCAGGCGACGTGCCGCGCCAGACCATAACGAAAACGGAGGAGAGAGAGCAGCCATGAGGAAGGTCATCGAACGCACCCTGCTGTGCGGAACCGCGATCACCCTGACCCTTTGCGCCATTCCGGCGTTCGCCCAGGACGCGGCGCCCGAGAGCACGTCCGGCGACATCGTCGTCACCGCGCGGCGCGTCGAGGAGCGCCTGCAAGACGTCCCGATCTCGATCACCGTCTTCAACCAGGAGCAGTTGGCCAGCCGGAACGTCAACAACGCCTCGGACCTCGCGACCTATACTCCGTCGCTGTCGGCGAACGCCAATTTCGGGTCCGAGAACACGACCTTCGCGATCCGCGGCTTCACGCAGGAGATCGGCACGGCCCCGTCGGTCGGCGTCTATTTCGCCGACGTGATTACTCCGCGGGGCGCGTCCAACGGCCTGCCGACCGGCGACGGCTTGGCCCCGGGCATGTTGTTCGACCTGCAGAACGTCCAGATCCTGAAAGGCCCGCAAGGCACCTTGTTCGGCCGCAACACCACCGGCGGTGCGGTGTTGGTCGTTCCCCAGAAGCCGACCGACCGCCTCGAAGGCTATGTCGAGGGCTCCTACGGCAACTATGACATGCAGCGCATCCAGGCCGTTGCCAACATTCCGCTGTCGGACACCTTCCGCGTCCGCCTGGGCATCGATCGGATGAAGCGCGACGGCTATCTCCACAACACAAGCGGCATCGGCCCGAGCGACTTCGCCGATGTCAACTATTGGGCGGGACGCCTCAGCATCGTCGGGGAGCTTACCCCGAACCTCGAGAACTATACGATCTTCTCGTATAACCACTCGGACACGCATGGGCCGGTCCAGAAGCTGGTGGGCTTCGGCGCGAACGGCCTCGGTCCGCTCTTCGCCGGCCTTACCGTGCCGGCTGGAACCGATTTCTATGATGTCCAGCAGAACCTGCCCAACGCACGTTCGCTGCTCGATCAGTGGCAGGTCATCAACACTACGACTTGGAAGGCCAGCGACACGCTGACGATCAAGAACATCGCCAGCTATGGTGAACTCAAGCAGACGATCAACGCGCCGCTGTTCGGCACCGACTTCCTTCTGAACGCCGGGCCATTGGGCGCATACCGCTTCAACTTCACCTCGATCCAATCGCCGCCCGGGATACCGTCAGCACACGAATCGACCTTTACCGAGGAATTGCAGTTCCAGGGCAACTCCAGCGACAATCGCTTCACCTGGCAGGCCGGCGCCTATTTCGAGCTAGCCAACCCGCTTGGGCTCGCAGGCAGCCAGTCGCCGACCTTCGCCTCTTGCACGAACCCGGCGACGTTCCAGTGCAATGACCCCATCCCGATGCTCAACGTGCTGCTCAACTTGCCGCCCGATCAGCAGTTTCCGGCCCAGCTCGGCTCGATCAATTATACGGTCGGCCGCACCCAATACCGTGACGTCGCGCTATACGCCCAGGGCACCTACAAGCTGTCGGATCACTTCAAGGTCACGGCCGGCTTCCGCTATACCTGGGATCACGAGCATCTGGTCAGCGACCGCGTGACCTACCTGCTCGCCAGCCCGCTCGCCCCGCCGTACAACGGACCCGTGGCATCCTTCTGCACCAATCCGAACTCGACCGCGAACGGCTGCGTCACCGACACCACGCTCAACACCAGCGCGCCAACCTGGATGATCGACGTCGAATATACGCCCAACGACAATGTGATGGCCTATGCGAAATACTCGCGCGGCTATCGTGCCGGCACGATCCAGCCGAACGTCCAGGCACCTTTCGACATCGTGCGGCCGGAGAAGGTCGACACCTACGAGCTAGGCGTGAAGACGTCGTTTAGTGGATCGGTCCGCGGAACCCTGAATGCCGCCGCGTTCTACAACGATTTCACCGATCAGCAGATTCAGGTTGGCTTCGATGCCCGGCCGGGCGCCGCAGTCGCCCCGACCGCTGCCCCGTTCAACGTCCCCAAGTCGGAAATCTGGGGCTTCGAGATCGACGGAACGATAACGCCGGTAACTGGCCTCGATCTTTCGGCGAGCTACACCTACCTGCGCACCAAGATCAAGGAAGTCACCGACCTGTCGGGCGTGGTCGACCCGAGCTACTTCATCGAACCGTTCTTCCAGGTCGGCGACCCGAACCCGCTCTCTCCGCGCCATCGCCTGACGCTCGGCGCGACCTATACGCTCCCGCTGAACGAGAGTATGGGGCGAATTTCGCTCGGCGTCACCTATACCTACCGCAGCAGCATGCTGAGCAACTACAACGATCGGTCGAACACGGTTTCGCCGAACCTTGCCGCCTACAGCATCCTGCCGTCCCTCAGCTTGTGGAACCTCAGCTTCAACTGGCGCAACGTGGCAGGAACGCCGATCGACCTGTCGGCCTTCGTCACGAACCTGACCAACGAGAAGTACTACGCGTACACGCCGGGCCTCGGCTCGATCAACGGCGTCGGCTTCGAGACCGCGGTGGTCGGGGAGCCGCGGATGTTCGGTGCGCGGCTGCGCTACTCGTTCGGCCGCTGAGCCAGCGCACTCAAGGAAAGGGGCCGGCGCCGCACGCCGGCCCCTTTTCCTATTCGGGCAGGACCGGCGCGACGTTCTTGCGGAACAGGACGCGATCCTCGGGGCCGAAGCCCCAGCGCCAGATCACCCAGCAATAGACCGCGAGGATGGCGGGGATGCCGAAGATCAGCTCGGCCCATTCGGGCAGCAGCCAGGTCGCTGTCACGCCGACCGCGGCGGCGGCCAGGGCGGCCCAGACCAGCGGCCAGCGCCAGTTGTTGATGCCGTGCTCGAGGATGCGTGCGAGCAGGCGCGCCTTGAGGCTGGAGGAGATCGCCAGCGACAGCATCAGCGCGCCCGCCGCCGCCGCAGCGGCATAGGCCTGGCCATAGCCCAGGTAGCGCGCCAGCAGGATGCCGCCGATGGTCAGGCCGCCCTGCAAGGCGATCGTGCAGACCGACAGCACGAGGTTCTTGTAGCGGGCGAGATAGACCAGCGCCGCCTCGCTCACCACGGCCTTGGAAGCGACGACCTCGGCCAGGAGGAGGAAGGCGAGCGCCGCCGTGCCGCTGACGAAGCCGGGGCCGCCGAGGCCCATCAGCCCCTCGCCGGGGATGCCGAGCGCGAGGGCGATCCCGGCCTGGGCGGCGGTGATCCAGAAGCCCACCTGGCAGACCTGCCGGGCGATCGCCGCATAGTTCCGCTCGCGTACGTTGCGGGTGATGACCGGGCCCAGCACCGGCTCGAAGCTGGTCTTGAGCTTCTGCGGCAGCGAGGCGAACTGCTGGGCGAAGTAATAGACGCCCAGCGCCCCCTCGCCGATGAAGAAGCGCAGGAGGAAGACGTCGAGCTTGCGCGTGCCCCATTCGACGAGGTCGGCGACCGCCAGCGGCATGTTGGCGCGGGTCAGGTGCCACATGTGGACCGGGTGCGGCCGCCACTGCTCGGGCAGGCCGTAGGACCGGATCAGCGGGATCATCGCCACGATCCAGGCGACGACCATCGAGATCACGTAGGCCAGCGGCAGGCCGCCTTCGGGATTGTAGAAATAGAGCACGCCCGCCGCGATCGACAGCGCCCAGGGCTCGGCCACGGCGCGGGCGCGGACCGAGGTCGCGACGTCGAAGCGATAGGCGAGCGCGGCCAGCGCGAGGTCGGTCAGGCCCGAGGGCAGGATGCCCAGCACCAGCAGGTGCTCGGCCACGCCGAAGTCGCTGTTCGGATACATCGAGACCGGGAACAGGTAGATCAGCACCGTCGCCACGGTGGCGACCAGCACGTTGAGCAGCATGGCGTCGGCCACGGCGTTGGCGGGGTGCTGCTCGGACTCGGTCAGGCGCCGGGCCAGGCCGCGCTTCTGCCCGAGAGTGCAGAGCAGGGCCGCGAACTCGACCATGACCAGGGCCGAGGCGAAGCGCCCCATGGCCTCCGCCCCGTAGAGCCGGCTGGCGATGATCAGGAAGGGGATGCGCGCGACCAGGCGGATGATGAAGCCCGCGATGTTCGTCCGCCCGCCCTTGGCAAGCGCCGCTATGTCGGCTTTTGATGCTTCCTCGCTCAAGCGCCGGGTCCCGGTTCGGCGTCGACCTCGGCCGTGAGCGGGCGGGCGAGCAGCTCGGCGACCATCGCCCGGGCCGAGGTCTCCCCGGCGAGCAGGCGGGCGACGGCATCGACGATCGGCATGGCGATCGCGCCCCGCGCGGCGAGATCGGCGAGGATCGGGGCGGTGTGCGCTCCCTCGGCGACGCTGTTCTTGCCGGAGAGGGCTTCGGCCGCGCTCATCCCCTCGCCCAGCGCCTTGCCGAGCGAGAAGTTGCGGCTGGAGGTCGAGGAGCAGGTCAGCACCAGGTCGCCGAGCCCACAGAGGCCCGCAAGCGTCTCGGCCCGCGCGCCGTGGGCCAGGCCGAAGCGCAGCATCTCGGCATAGCCGCGCGCGATCAGCGCGGCGCGGGCGTTCTGGCCGAGGCTCAGCCCCTCGACCACGCCGCAGGCGATGGCCAGCACGTTCTTGACCGCGCCGCCGACCTCGGCGCCGATCAGGTCGTCCGAATAGTAGGGGCGCAATGCCGGCCGGGCGACCAGCGCGGAGAGCCGCCGCCACTGGATGTCTCCGCCCGAGCAGGCGAGCGTGACCGCCGTGGGCAGGCCGGCGGCGACCTCATGGGCGAAGGTCGGGCCGGAGAGGACGGCGAGGTGCGCGTCGGGCGCGGCCTCGGCGGCGACCTGGGTCATCAGCCGGCCGGTCGCCGCCTCGATCCCCTTGGCGCAGAGCACGAGGTCTCCGGAATAGCCGGGCAGGCCCGCCATGACGCTGGCGAGGTGCTGCGCCGGGGCGACCAGCAGCAGGGCGTCGAGCCCGGCGAGGTCGGCGAGGTCGCCGGTCGCGCGGATCGTCCCGGCCAGCGCGGCGCCGGGCAGGAACAGGCTGTTGGTGCGGCGCGCGTTGATCTCCGCGACCAGCTCGGCCTCGCGCGCCCAGATGAGGACGGGGCTGCCGTCGCCGGCCAGGGCCTGGGCGAGCGCCGTGCCCCAGGCGCCCGCGCCGATGACGCCGACGGTCTCCACGGACGGCGACAGGCTCATGCCTTGACCCCCGCCCCGCGCACCGGCTCGGCCTCCGGATCGAGCGGCCAGCGCGGGCGCGGCGCGACGTCGAGCGGATCGTCCTGGCCGAGTGCGAGGCGCTCGATCCCGGCCCAGGCGATCATCGCCGCATTGTCGGTGCAGAGCTTGAGCGGCGGGGCGACAAAGCGCAGGCCGTGCCCGGCGGCGAGCCCTTCGAGCGCGGCGCGCATCGCCTGGTTGGCCGCGACGCCGCCGGCGACGACCAGCGCGCCGATCTCGCCCGCATGGCCCAGCGCGCCGCGGGTGCGGTCGATCACGCAGTCGATCGCGGCCTGCTGGAAGGAGGCGGCGATGTCGGCGTCGGCATGGATGCTGGCCTGCTTCGCCCGCAGGACCGCGCTCTTGAGCCCGGCGAAGGAGAAATGCGGCTCGCCGCTGCCGACCAGCGGGCGCGGCAGCGGCACGGCCTTGGGATCGCCCTCGCGCGCCAGCCACTCGACCGCCGGGCCGCCGGGGAAGCCGAGGCCGAGGATCTTGGCGGTCTTGTCGAAGGCCTCGCCCAGGGCGTCGTCGATCGTCGTGGCGAGGCGGCGGTAGCGGCCCAGCCCCTCGACCCGCAGG
>Ga0066256_1002479_pt2 | contig 16358 bp, 18 predicted proteins | sample ThiBio_1000_biof_FD_87107 | JGI IMG/M metagenome (GOLD analysis project Ga0066256, IMG submission 87107) | Wastewater bioreactor microbial communities from Cape Town, South Africa - Thiocy_expt_1000_biof (version 2) | ecosystem: Engineered > Bioreactor > Thiocyanate-remediating >...
GGCCGCATCCATAATCAATTAGTTTTTTATTAACAAGTTGCGCTTGGTCGAGCCAGGTAAGGCACAAGGAAGTAGTGGGATGAGTTCCCGTTCCAAACGCAAGTCCTGGATCAAGGATAAGATTCACCGCCGAAGGTTCAGGTGGTTCACTCCACGTAGGACAAATCCAGAGACGATTACCAAATCGTTGGGGTTTAAAATCATCCATCCAAACCCGTTCCCAATCCTTATCTGCGATTATTTCCAATGTAATGATCAGTTGGGGATGGCTCAGCAGTAGAGATTCTTGCACTTCGCGAGCCTGTTCCTCTTCAGCATACAATACTTGTAAAACAACTTCCGGCCACAAAGGCGTAGTGCCAGGCTCAGGCTCGAGCACAGGATTATCAAAGCGATCACTATAGGTAATCGACAGTGCACCGCCATCCTCAAGCTCTTGACTCAATGATTCAATGGTTTCGCTCGGACAATTATCAATCGTTAACTGATACCACATATTAGTCCTTAAGCATTTTTTCAAGATAGTGAATGTTGGTGCCACCTGCAACAAACGATTGATCATGCATAATGCGTTGATGCAACTCAATGTTGGTTTTAATCCCTTCAATAATAATCTCGTCAAGAGCATTACGCATACGTGCTATAGCCTCAGCACGATTTGCCCCATAACTAATCAGTTTACCAATCATTGAATCATAATTAGGCGGCACGGTATAACTACTGTAAATATGAGAGTCAAAGCGTATGCCTGGTCCTGCGGGTTGATGCAATAGCTTGATCGTTCCTGGTGAGGGCATAAATGTTCGTGCATCTTCAGCATTGATACGACACTCAACAGCATGTCCGCGTAAGTTTATGTCATGCTGTTGTAAAAACATGGGGAGATCGCTTGCGATTTTAATTTGTTCTTTGACCAAATCAATACCCGTAATTAGTTCGGTTACTGGGTGTTCAACCTGAATTCGTGTATTCATTTCGATAAAGTAAAAACACCCGTCTTGATACAAAAATTCAAAAGTACCTGCACCGCGATATTGTAATTCTTTACATGCTTTTACTACCGAAGCCCCAATCGTATCGCGTAAATCCTGACTAATTCCCGGAGCAGGAGCTTCTTCAACTACTTTCTGATGTCGTCGTTGCATGGAACAATCACGTTCACCTAAATGAATCGCATGTCCTTTACCATCACCCAATACTTGAAATTCGATATGACGAGGATTTTCAAGAAATTTTTCCATATATACGGTGGAATTATTAAAAGCAGCCTTAGCTTCACTTCGTGTGAGTGCAATAGCACTCAGGAGATTGGATTCGCTATGAACCACGCGCATTCCGCGACCGCCACCGCCACCTGCTGCTTTGATAATTACGGGATATCCTATACGGTGGGCTATTTCCAGATTGCGTTCTTCATCATCACCCAGCGGACCATCAGAACCAGGAACGCAAGGAACACCGGCGGCTTTCATGGCATGGATAGCGGATACTTTATCGCCCATCAAGCGAATAGTATCTCCTCTGGGGCCAATAAATTTAAATCCGCTTTGTTCGACGATATCAGCAAAATCAGCATTTTCTGATAAGAACCCGTAACCTGGGTGAATGGCAACAGCATCGGTTATCTCAGCGGCTGAAATTATCGCCGGTATATTTAAATAGCTTTTTTGCGCTGGTGCCGGTCCGATGCAAACTGTTTCGTCAGCAAGTCGTACATGAAGCAGGTCTTTATCGACATCTGAATGTACCGCTACAGTTTGAATACCCAGCTCTTTACAAGCACGCAAAATGCGTAGAGCAATCTCACCGCGGTTGGCTATTACTATTTTACTAAGCATGCGTGCACCTTATTCGATGATAAATAAAACTTGATCGTATTCCACTGGCTGGCCATTTGTTATCAGGATATCAACGATTTTTCCTGCGCGATCGGCTTCAATTTCGTTAAACATTTTCATGGCTTCAACAATACAGAGCACATCACCTACTTTAACCGACTGTCCGATGGTAACAAAAGGTGCGCTGTCTGGTGACGGTGAAGTGTACATTGTTCCTACCATGGGTGAGCGAATTTTATGTCCAGCGCTATTGCTAGTGGTAGGCGTGCTCGCTTTATTTTCGATGAGAGCTTCTGTAGATTGTGCGCTTGATATTACTTGTGGTGCTGAAGTTATTTGAGGAGGAGATACGTAGCGTACGTCAGGTCCATGGTTGCTATAACGACTCAAACGCAGCGATTCTTCGCCTTCTTTGATTTCAATTTCTGAAATACCAGTCTCTTCAAGCAGTTCAATTAACTTTCTTATTTTACGAATATCCATTATGCAGATCTCTCTAATTCATTAATAATCGAATCAAGTGCCAATTTATAGCCTTCTACTCCTAAGCCGCTTATTGTTCCTTTAGCGATATCGGAAAAGTAGGAGTGCTGGCGAAATGGTTCACGGGAATAAATATTGCTGATGTGTACTTCGATAAAGGGTATGGCAACAGCGCATAAGGCGTCCCTAATTGCAACGCTGGTATGCGTATACGCAGCAGGATTGAAAATAATACAGTATATCTGTTCATCCAGTGCTTGATGTATTTTGTTGATAATTTCATGCTCAGAATTGCTCTGAAAACAAGATATAGCAAGGCCTGCATTTTGGGCCTGTTGTGTTAACTTTTGATTAATCTCGTTTAACGTGCAGGTACCATAAATTTGGGGTTCGCGTCTGCCAAGCAGATTTAAGTTGGGTCCATGCAAGACCATGATTTTGTTCATCATGCCGTTATTATAGAATAAAATTGGCAGATTTTGCCTGAACTCCCCCATATTGTCCATACATGCCCGAGGATATCGTCATGATCCCTGCAGGTTGTCAGAATTTTTTTCTTGGGCCAATATTTTGCACATTGTTATTCTGTTTAGACCCAATGCAGTTTTATGCGTAAATTTGGTCTATATTGTATAGTAAGAAAACATAGTAGTAAGGTGCACAATGACTGAGACTCCTAGTGAATCCTATCATGAATATTCTGACGAAAGCCCCCAAGCCGAATATAAACTAGACGATGAGTCGCTACTTAAGGCTATTGATGAACTCAATCAATTTGCCGAGACTGAAATTGTTGTTGAAGAAGAAAATCTATACGATGAAATTGAGCTGATAGAACATAATTTAAGAGAATTCATGGAACAGGCGAGTGAAGAACGCGCCGTATTTATCCTTGAGCCTGAACTACCTGAAATTGCCGCGCAATCCAACGAAGCTATAATGACTGATGCTCTAAAACCTGATGCAGATGAGGTGACTCCCACTGAACAGGAGTACGAAGAGGTAACTTTTGCCACATTTATCAGAAGAAATTCCATCACTGCGGACATAACGGATCGTGAAGATTTCGAAAAAGCGAGCACTAAAAAACAAGATGCGGCGTTTAAAAGACTTATCGCTAGCTATAAGTCAGATGCTCCTGAAGTCTTTATCACAAATTGCGATAAATTTGTAAACGAGCACGGGTTTGACTCGTTAAAAAATTATTTAAATAGATTGCTGCGTCATGACCATACTACCAAGCGAGGTCTTATAAATGAAACTCTTGGTGGTGCGATTAAAACACTCAATAGCTATGTCGTGGAGAATACAGCGAAAGCATTTACTGCAATTCTTGATCAAGGTACAGGAAACTACGCCGAGTTCTTAGCTGATAAGTTAAATAATCCTTCAACGACCGTGATGAACAAACTTTTACGTCAGTATCCCGATTTATCGGATGTGCATAACGAAAGTGCTTATGTCAAAGCTCGAGATGCTATCGAAAAAGCGGCTCACCGTGCAATGTCCCACATTGAAACAAACGATAAACTACCCACAGAATTACACCAAAATCAAATTCAAAAAAATTTACAGGCTGAGTTGCAAGCATTGGATTTTATCGAAGAAGCGCGCAAAATAGCGGTAAAAGATGAAGGTAAAGAGGCGCGCGAGTGTATCAAGAATACTATTGAAGATGAAATTGAGGCGCAAATTAATAATCTTGAGAATAGCAAAGACCCGGATAAAAACATAAAAATCGATGCATTGCGCGAGGAGATGGCCACAAAACAAGCGGCTGTGGATACCCTTAAAGGCAGTTTTCTCGACTATTATCTTGAAAAAGTACGATTTTCCTCGCTTAAGAGTGGCTACATTAAAGCCTCCTCCGAAGCGGGTAAAGATCAACAAATGATCAGTAGTTACGTTATTGGAGATATTATTAATAGTAAACTGGTAGAAAAACGCACCCTTACATTGGAGCGATATATCCGTGTTGCGGAGAATTTAATCGACAAAAATCAACTCGACGGTGCTTTAGCTATTTACTCCGCTTTAAATTCTACTGCAGTTTCTAAATTAGAAACAACCTGGGGCGGTCTGTCACAGCACTCGCAAGCAGCATGGCAAAAAATGGGCGAATTATTCAGTTTTTCCGGGAATTATAAAAACTTAAGACAACATGTAGCTCAACTCAATGCCAATAACAGTATTCCGCCTGCATATTTGCCGCCTTTAGTAATTGCAAAAGATTTAACAGGGTTATTGGAAAATTTACCATTAACCAATATCATCAAAATGAATGAGAATAAGGTCACTGATGAATTGACCAAACATCGTGTAATCAATCTGGTTAAAAGCAATGCAAACAATACCTTAGCCACCGTAAATCAACGTCCTGAAGCCAATCAAGATATCACACAGGAGATGGCGCGTTATGTTGAACAAAAGACGCTATTCGTCCATAAAAAAAATGCTGCTGAAACTTTAAGTGCCCCTAAAAGAGAAGTCTTGGTTGATGAGCATGATGAAAAAACTGCTAAAAGAAGAGAAAGTCTCTCCAACCATTCCAGTAAAGTGATGGCTCGTGCAGGTATATTTATGGATGAAAAACTTTACGAACAACGAACGCCAAAAGCTTATAAAGAACACCTTAATCAACTTGCTGATGCAATTAAAACCGAGACGGATGAAGTTAAAAAATTAATGCCTGTGGAAAAAATTTTCCAGCGCTTTGAGAAAATCACCCAAAAAATTGAAAAAATTTGTACAAAAATAGTAGATAAAGTGGGGCAGTTCTTCGATTCAATTTTTCATAAATCTTCTCATCATAAATCGCCGCAAAAGGTTGAAATGACGGAAGTTGATAGTAAAAAAAGCCTACTCAAACAAGCAGACGATGCGAAAGGTAAGCCTTTTAACTGTGATAAGGATCAATGTCCTACCACACAAAATTATAAGAAACAGCTCAGCGAGAATAACAGCAAGCAAGAGTTGAACGAAGAAGAGATTGTATCTACTCCCCGAATGAGATCCTGACTTTATCGAGCTCAATGCTCGATAAAGTCAGCGCGTACATTGTCTTCTCACCCGCAGAATCTATTCATATCAAGTTTGTGCTTAATCAGAGCTTAATTCCAAACGCTGCTATTAAAATTTATCCTCAAAAGTACTCCCGATAAATCTCGCTAATTTTAAGTGATTAATAATTTTCAAAACCAAAAAATTATGCTAGCTTTGAGGGGTTTGTTGAGCTGTTATGGTAATAAAAATAAATCAGGTGTGACTCTCTATTGAAATTAGCAAGTTTGTTCCATGGCTTGTTTTAAGGATAATAATTTCAGTGGATCAAAGGAGTTACTTGAATCGGATTAAAGAGTTGCAATAAAGGAGTTTTCCATGCACCATAATTATTATTTATCTCCCTTGGCAGTCGCCTTGGCTTTAGGTCTATCCTCCCAATCTCAAGCGGTTAAACCATTAAATCTAGAAAAATTATCCTTGTTTCAATTAAAAAATAGTTTTTCTATTGCATCAAGCACATCAGCGTCAACGGACAATCTACAGTTTTTAAAAGAGCACACTGATAAGAATAAAATAACGCACATTCGTCTACAGCAACAATATCTTGGGTTCCCGGTTTATGGTGGTTATGCCATTGTCCATAGCAAAGCCACAGTAAATAATTTGGCTGCTTCCAAAGACAATGCACGCATGAATGGCACCGTTTATCAAGGAATACAGGCAGAACTAGGTCAACCTGAAGCCAATTTTGTCGCTCATGGAGCACAAGCTTTAGCGCATTTTAAAGCCCAATTTGGTGCCGAAGAGTTGCATGAAGAACAAGTTACTCCCATGGTTTATATTGATGAAAATCAACAGGCTCATTGGGCATATCGTGTTAGTGCATTAGTTGTTTACAAAGATAAAATCCCTGCGCGCCCCACGGCTATTGTCGATGCGGCTACCTATGAGCCCTGGATTCAGTGGAATAATATTAAAACCAACCGCACGCCTGCTAAGGGTTTTGGCTACGGTGGTAACAGCAAAATGGGTGTGTATCAATATGATGGCAATGGGCTACCGAACTTAGAGTTAACACGTAATGCCAATACCAACGAATGCTTTATGGAAAATAACGATGTTAAAGTTGTGGACATGGAGCATAAGTATACCTCTAAAAACAAGGCTATGGTTTTGGATTGTTTGGAAAATGATTCAGGAGTTTACCTAACAGGTTATAAAGCCGACGGTTACGATAAAATTAACGGTGCTGCTTCGCCAACTAATGATGCATTATACGCAGGGTACGTCATTAAACACATGTACCATGACTGGTATGGTGTTGAAGCCCTGAAAAAGAGTGATGGTACCCCAATGCAGTTGGTTATGCGCGTGCATTACGGTGATGGCTATGAAAATGCTTACTGGGATGGCCGACAAATGACTTTCGGTGATGGTGATACGATGATGTATCCTTTAGTATCATTAGGTGTGGGTGCACATGAAATCAGTCACGGGTTTACTGAGCAACATTCCGATTTGGAGTATTACAGTCAATCAGGTGGAATGAACGAGTCCTTCTCTGATATGGCCGCAATCGCTGCGGAATTTTATTCCATAGGTAAAAGCGATTGGATGATTGGCGGCGAAATCATGAAAGAAGACAGTGGTTATGAGGCACTGCGTTATTTAGACAAACCAAGTCGCGATGGGGAATCTATTGATAGTGCTGATGAATATTACAGTGGATTAGATGTTCATTATTCAAGCGGTGTTTATAGCCATCTTTATTACATAATGGCGCATATGCCCAATTGGGATGCTCGCAAAGCTTTTGATGTTATGGTTAAAGCCAACATGGACTATTGGACTCCTTATTCAAACTTCATTCAAGGCGGATGTGGTGTTTTAAGTGCTACCAAAGATTTAGGATACAATATTGAGGAAGTTCAGTCAGCACTGAAGCAAGTAGCGATTAATTACAGTTCCTGCTCTAATTCTTAATCTGCGCCAAAAACTCGACCAGAAGCTGAGCTACAGCTTCTGGTTTTTCCATATGAATGTGATGTCCGCCTTTGAGCTCGATTACTTTTAGCTGCGGTACCGCGTTTATACGATGAGCCATAATTACATCATCAAATGAAAACCCCTCATGACCCACTAACAATTCTGTTGGTACAGTAATATGTTTTAAACAAGAAAGTATTTGTTCTTCAGTCATCCGCAGCGGTGAAGGGGCTAAGAGCCGTGAATCATGACGCCAATAATATCGATCATTTATCTCGATCAGACCTCGCTGACACAGGATTTCAGCAATTTCAGTTGAGACATAACCCTTTGCGGCGCGTGCGCGGACAGCCGATTGGAATTGATCATATCCAGGATGTTTCTTATTCGCTTCTTTGGTCGTTAAAAACTCATCATAGGTTACAAATTGTTTACACGCGGTGTCTCCCGGTGCTGAAAAAGGGCCTAATGCCTCAATAAAATAAGCGGATTGTATTAACTTAGGACTAACTCCGGCGACGAGGCTAATAAGACAGGCACCCATTGAGTGACCAAGTAGATGAACCTTGCCAACATTCAAAGCCTTAATTAATTGTGTTACTACAAAAATGGCATCAAAAAAATGATAGTTATAGCCATCAGGTAAGTGGGAAGAATGTCCGTGCCCTGGTAAATCGACTGCAATTAAAAAATATTTATCGTGTATGAAGGGAGCCAGCGACAGGAAGCTATGTGCATTATCAAGCCAGCCATGCAAGGCGAGGATAGGAGGATTTTTGGGATCACCCCAAGTAAGTCCCGATAGCGTGTATCCGGGAATTTTTACAGTAATTTCCTTCATAGTGACTTGAATTATCCTTTAATTATGACAAAGTATAGACTAATGATAAACGTGTCAAAAGAAAATTATCCGCCTGGATTATTGATTCGCTGGTGAGGGGGAAAGATATGCATCAAAATAAACGTATCATCTCCTTGATTACGTATAATATTCATAAAGGTTTTGGAATGGGGCGCGGACGTTTTTTGCTCCCGCAAATGCGCGATGCCATTACCGGATTGAATCCTGATTTTCTTTTATTGCAGGAAGTTCAGGGCGAACATCGTCGTCGGCAACAGCGTATCAATGAGTGGCCGCAGGCGCCTCAAACGGAATATTTCGCAGAGAACAGATGGCCGCACTACGCCTATGCAAAAAATGCGATTTATCAAGCAGGACACCATGGTAATGCTATTTTGAGTAAGTACCCTTTTCAAAGAGTAGAAAATATAAATCTTACGACGATACGGCGTGCTTCACGAGGAATCCTGCATGCACGTTTGCTTGTTGACAATATTCCTTTGCATTTACTATGTGTGCATCTAGGTGTTTTTAAGAAAGAGCGTGCAGAGCAGTTTGAGGTCGTTATGGCGCGGATTAAAGAAGAAATACCTCTAGAGGAGCCTTTACTCATGGCGGGTGATTTTAACGATTGGCAAAAAGTATTCTCCAAAAAATTACACGTACTCAATATACATGAGGCGTTTGTTTCTGTGGAGGGGCAACATGCGCGTTCATTTCCCGCTATCCGTCCCGCACTGCAGGTTGATCGAGTATACTTTCGAGGAATGCATGTCCTGCAGGTTGCCTGTTTGCGCGGGAAACCCTGGAAGCGCTTATCCGATCACCTGCCTTTATATGGACAATTTGAATTAATATAGTAACCGTGGGTACTCAGTACACACGGCATTAATATTTATTCCATAGAGGCTTCATACTCACCCAAACAAGCGACGCTATTTAAGCGGGCACGTTTTAGCAGCGCATCTTGAGCCAATTTTAAATTTTCTTTCTTTCCTTCCCAAGCACGTAAACAATCTTCTTGTAGTGCGCGGCCATAAGAAAAACTTAATAACCAGGGCTGATAGCCAACGCTATTGATCGCATTTAAATTTTCTGTAGCCTGTTGTGGGTTTTGTCCTCCAGATAAGAAATTAATACTGGGTACAGCTGCAGGCACATTATTGCGAAAAACACTTATGGTGTAATCGGCAATTTCCTCAGGGTCACTAAAAGGGCTGTGTTCTTTACCACAGGTCACCATACTGGGCTTTAAAATGATATGCTCTAACTCGACCTGGTGAATAAAAAGGGCGCGAAATACTTCATGTAATACGAGCTCAGAAACTTCGGCGCAGTGATCGATGCTATGATTACCATCCATCAAAATTTCGGGCTCAACGATGGGGACAATTCCTACTTCTTGGCAGGCAGCCGCATATCGCGCTAAATTCTCTGCGCCTGTTTTCATTATGGCTAAGCTTGGCGTTAACTCGGAAATTGAGTACACGTTACGCCATTTAGCAAAGCGGGCACCTAATTTTTTAAAATGAAGTAATCGTTCAGTTAAACCGTCCAAACCTTGAGTTACTTGTTCGTCTTCGGTGTGAGGCAGATTTATCAGTCCTTTGTCTACTTTAATGCCTGGGACGATGCCCCTATCGGCAAACAGTTGGGCAATGGGTGTACCTTGCTCATCATGTTGAGTAAATGTTTCTTCAAATAAGATAACGCCATTAATGTATTTTTCCAGCTCCGGTGTAGTTGCTAACAGAAGTCGGTAAGCCCGGCGATTTTCCTCATTATTTTCAACGTTTATTGACGCAAAACGTTTGCCTATGGTTCCGTTACTCTCATCGGCGGCTAAAATACCTTTTCCTTCTTGCAGCATCAATTCCATCGTTGCTGATAGTTCTTCATAACTCATCTATTGTAAACTCCTGATTATTATCTTGAAATGTATTTCTCACGAATAATTTGTTGCATGGCAAAGCCTTGCTCTTTGAGATAATTAAAAGCATCATCAATCATACCCGGATTTCCACATAAATAAACTAAATCTTGCTCGGGGTGTAAGTTGAGCTCGTCAAATCCATGTTGAACATATCCTGAGCGCTCATGGGATAAAAGAGTGTCAAGCGGTTGACGACTTAGAAATGGAACAAATCGCGCCCCAGAGTATTTTTCAGTAAGGGATTGAAAATCCTCAGCATATAAAATTTCTTCGCGTCGCTGCACTCCTTGCATAATCACCACTTGCAATTCAGGATTATTTTCTAATTTATGTGCGAGTTCATTGAGCATTGCTCGATAGGGTGTCGTGCCAGTGCTGGTCGCAACGAGAATATAGCGCTTAGGTGTAGCCTCTTCACGTAAAATTAATCGCCCAAAAGGACCGCTCATTTCAACTTTATCTCCAGGTTTTAATTGGTATAAATAGTTGGTTCCTGGACCATTCTCAAAATATCCAGCGGCAAATTCAATCACATTGTCTTTCTTTGGTGCATTTGAGATACTATAGCTTCGTTTGATAGGCGTTTGCTCATGTTCGAAGTGAATACTAATAAATTGCCCCGGAATAAAATGAAAAGGGGGCGTTTCCGTGCAGCTGAAGATAAAATGTTTCACTTTGGGCGAAATCATGAATGATTCTTGCAAAGTTGCGGTGAAGGTGTTCATAGACATGGAATTATCATCTTTTATTGAAAGTCCTTAATATAAGGAAAATATTATGCAATGCAAGGGCTCAGAGCATATAATTACATTATGAATACGCCAGATCTCATTACAATTTTAGGCAACATTAGCCAATCGTTGGCTCCTGTACAGCATTTGATAACGGGCGGTGCGTACATATTAGGGGTATTATTTTTTATTACCGCAATGAACAAATTTTTAAAAATTGGTGATCATCGAGCTCAATCATCCTCTCGGGAAAAAATGTTTTCACCAGTTATGTATTTACTTTTCGGTGCCATTCTTCTGTATCTGCCCTCCGCCCTTAATGTTGCCGCAAATACTGCATTTGGTGTTGGTAATGTGCTTACTTACACAAATTATAATCCAAATAACGTTTATAGCTCTATGGGGTTAGTCATACGCACAGCGGGAGTCTTGTGGTTTGTCCGTGGTTGTGTACTGGTAGCTCATGCAAGTGAGCCAGGAACGCAACATGGCCCTAAAGGTTTTGCGTTCATTATCGCGGGCATTTTATCGATGAATTTCGATAATACCATCGCGATACTTAATTACATCATGGGAAATATCGCAGCATGGACGATTGCTTTAAAGAATAGTCAAGGCTACTGATTATTCTCTTCGCCACAAATACGCAGATTATTGGCATGGGCAAAATCCAAGATTGATTGATACAAGGAGGGACTTGATTCTTTCAATTTAGGGTCAAGCAATATGCATTGATATCCTTCGCTATTCACTCCGGGTCTTAATAGAGGCGAGTAACGGATGCGTGCATTCTTGAAACTTGCTAACGATCCGCTCATACGTTCCGCCCAATCGCTGGGACGAAATGTTTTACCTTGTGCGGTAACGCCTTCGATCACGATTGTCTTTTTTTCCGGATTAGCCATAATTCTATACAAGATAAATACAGTGTGCAAAGTATAACATCAAAATTGCTGGCTGTGCGTAAAAGTCAGATTTTTTTCCTAAATATTAAAATTAAACATAAGCATTGATTGACATTTTGCGTTAATATGTCGACTTTAAGGGCATTATGCCCATTCTGAAAAAAAAGTCTATGACTTATTGACCAAACGGCTTGAAGTAGAACAAGCTAGTTGAAATATAAGTTATAATGAAATAAAAATGTGTGGAAGCAAAATTTAATGGTAAAAGAAAATCATTCAGGTATTTATTTATTACCTAATCTATTTACGACAGCAAGTCTGTTCGCTGCATTTTACTCGATTGTCGCTTCAACAAAAGGCCAATTTGAAACTGCTGTAATTGCCATTTTTATAGGGATGATTGCGGACGGACTCGACGGTCGTATTGCGCGTTTAACGAATACTCAAACCGCTTTTGGGGCACAGTATGACAGTTTATCTGATATGGTTACTTTTGGTGTAGCTCCTTCTTTACTTTTATATAATTTAACGTTGAGTCAATTAGGAAAAGTAGGTTGGTTAATTGCCTTTGTTTATACTGCTGCTGTTGCTTTACGTTTGGCACGATTTAATACACAGATAGAGACGGATGATAAACGCTATTTCCAAGGATTACCTTGTCCCTCATCTGCAGCAATTGTGGCATCATTCACCTGGCTGTGCTCACAAAATGACTGGCATAATATGGTAGTCGCTACGCTTACTGCCGTGCTGACCTTAATGGTATCTGTACTTATGGTATCGAATTTTCGATATTACAGTTTTAAGCAGGTTGATTTTAAAGGTAAAGTTCCATTTCTATATATACTTCTAATGATTGTCCTTTTCGTAGCAATCGCGGCTAACCCTGCCTGGGTAATTTTTATCACTTTTAGCGCGTATGGAGTCTCTGGACTCATTGTTACTCTGGTAACCCTACACAAAATGCGTAAACAGCGCCGTTTGATAGAAAAGGACTATAAAAATTAAAATTATCGCTCTAAGTAGATAACGATACGGTATCTACTTATTCTCCCTCTCCGAAATAGTCATTAATCAAATTCGTTAAGGCATCAAGCATTTTTTGTTCATCTGGCCCTTCAATGGTTAACGTAAGCTCAGTACCACAATTTGCTGCAAGCATCATCACCCCCATAATACTCTTACCATTGACGGTTTGTTTATCCTTACTCACTTCAATTGCACTTTGATATTTTGAAGCAGTTGCGACAAATTTAGCAGAAGCGCGTGCATGCAGCCCGAGCTTATTAATAATTTTTATGGTTGATTTGAGCATGAAGTATTTAGTATCCCGGCAGAAAATGCTTTATTGGTGATTCTTGCATAAAAGATATTGCTCCGTCATTAAAAACTTTAATGACATGCGAGTGTAATTTCTTTTTCAAATTATCATAGTGAAATAGGGCACGAATTATTTTTTGTGCCCTATCAATGGCTTAACTACGAATTTTTTCTTTATGTTTCAACAATTGTCGATCTAGTTTATCGATTAATATATCGATTGCTGCATATAAGTCGTCTGATTCAGAACTTGCATGCAATTGATCTCCGGGAACAATAACAGTTGCTTCTGCTATTTGCCTTAATTTTTCTACTCCCAAAGTTACGTTTATTTGTGTAATTCGATCAAAATGACGTTCTAATTTATCGAATTTTTCTTTGGTAAAGTTTTTTAGAGCTGGGGTCACATCTAACTGATGCCCATTAATATTAAGTTGCATAACAACCTCCTTCGTTGAACTCTAATTGCCAATGTTTTTTCTTTCGTTGGATGGGGCTATACCCATTCCTTCACGATACTTTGCGACCGTTCGGCGTGCTACTTCAATTCCCTTTTCTTGCAGCATAATGCTTATTCGACTATCACTCAAGGGTTTATTACGATCTTCAGCGCCGATTAATTTTTTAATTAAAGCACGTATAGCTGTTGAGGAACAGTCACCTGTGCTGGTATTAAGATGGCTTGAGAAAAAATATTTTAATTCGAAAAGGCCACGAGGCGTATGAATAAATTTTTGGGTGGTGACGCGTGAAATAGTAGATTCATGCATATTGAGCGCCGCTGCTACATGATTAAGTACCAAAGGTCTCATTGCTTCTTCACCTGAATCTAAAAAGTCTTTTTGATAATCAATGATGTATGAGGCTACTTTAAGTAATGTCTCTTGACGACTTTGCAAGCTTTTTAAAAACCATCTGGCTTCTTGTAGATTATTTTTTAAAAATTGATTGTCTGCACTGTTGTCTGCTCGTTGGATCAGGGAAGCATAATGATGATTAATACTCAAATTAGGTAAAACGGCATTATTTAAAATAACTTTCCAACCATGATGAACTTTTTTTACGGTAAGGTCTGGAATAAGGTATTGCGTATCGGCAGTTTGAATTAAATTACCCGGCTTAGGATTTAGGCTATGTATTAAACACAAAACCTCTTTAAGTTCTTCATCGTTAATCCGATGAATTTTCATTAATTGCTTGTAATTATGTTGTGCTAATAATTCTATATTCTGCCCAATGATTTGTTTCGCAATTGTTAAACCAGGCAAGGTTTCGGGTTTATTTTTTAACTGTACCAACAATGTTTCTGTAAGATTGAGAGTAACACAACCTACAGGGTCGAAAGAATTTAAGCGTTCGCGCACAGATTCTATATCTGTCAACGTGAGTGGGTATTCCTTACTATTTAAGCTTGCATGTAATTCGTGTAAAGGGAGGGTCAAAAAGCCATCTTCGTTCGTGGCATCAATAAGCGCAGTCGCAATCACCCATTGAATGTCACTTATTGATGAAACTTCCAGTTGTTTTTGCAGATAATTGCGTAAGCCACTGTTACTGATTGAAAAATTATCAAAGTTATTATCTGGGGGCTCATTATAATTGGAGCGTGTTGACAACTGATAGATCTCCGACCAGCGGAAATCGTCAATTTCATCAGGAGGCTCTGAGCCGAGATTTACCCGCAATTCATCATTTTCTTCATGAGGAGTTGCTTCCAGCATAGGATTAGATTCAACCAGTTGTTGAATTTCTTGTTGTAAGTCTGCGGTGGATAATTGCAGTAGTCTAATCGCTTGCTGTAGCTGTGGGGTAATCGTAAGATGCTGACCAAGACCAAGCTGCAGGGACGTTTTCATGCAAAATCCTCTTTTTTACGGCTGTTTATTACAGTGTAACCTATCTGGAGAGATTATCCAGTGTATATAAGAGAGGAAATGATTGCAGAGAACTCGCCCCAGACGGGGCAAGATAGAACTATTTAACTTTCTTTTCTTTGAATAATACGTGTTTACGAACCACAGGATCGTACATCATCAATTCCATCTTTTCTGGATGGTTACGTGGGTTTTTAGTTGTCGTTTTAAAGTACCCAGTACCTTCTGTGGATTCCATTTTAACTTTAATGGTAACCGCTGCCATGGTTTATCCCCTTAGTTCGCTGTTTTTTCTTTAGAGCGGAGTTGATCTAAAACCGCTTTAATACCTAATTTATCAATGATACGCATACCTTTAGTGCTGACACGTAAGGTGACAAATCGTTTCTCTTCTTCAACCCAGAATTTATGATTTTGAATGTTGGGCAAAAAGCGTCTTTTGGTTTTGTTGTTAGCGTGCGACACTTTATTACCAGTCATGGGTCGCTTGCCAGTCACCTGACATACTCTAGACATTGTGTTACTCCAAAAATGATATTCAGTGATTGCTCTAATGAGCAAATTGCTGGAACGTAAAATACAAGAGCGGTTTTATATCAAAAAAACGTAATTGTTGCAAGATTTTTATAGAAACATATAATCCTCATTTTTGAAAAAAAGAGTTGTAAACTATGCATCGTCGTATCAAAAGTTATGTTCTGCGCACCGGACGAGTGAGTAATCGTCAACAACAAGGTCTTGATTTATGGATAAAAGATTATAACTTGCCATTATCTGATAAACCTTGGGATTTTACAGAAATATTCGGTCGTTCAGGGGATGTTATTGTTGAAATCGGTTTTGGTATGGGTGCATCATTATTGACTACGGCGCAGCAGCAACCCGATTGTAATTTTCTTGGGATTGAAGTACATCAGGCGGGGGTGGGTAGCCTTGCAGCCGATTTACATGACCATCAAATAAAAAATGTCCGGATCATCGCTCAGGACGCAGTACAGATTTTACAAACACAAATTCCTGACGAATCGCTTGCTGGAATCCAAATTTTTTTCCCTGACCCCTGGCCTAAAAAACGCCATCACAAAAGACGCCTTATTCAAACCGAATTTGTTCATTTACTAACGCTGAAATTGAAAAAAAGTGGTTTTATACACTGTGCTACCGATTGGCAAGAATATGCCGTGCATATGCTTGAGGTTTTAAGTACGAATAGGTCTTTAAAAAATTTAAGCCCACAGGAAGATGGTTATATCCCCAGGCCAGAAACGCGCCCCTTAACTAAATTTGAGCAACGGGGTACGCGTTTAGGACATGGCGTATGGGATTTACTTTTTATCAAAGAAGAGCAACACGATTAACTTGACGCTTACTCAAGTTTTTCCTTACAGTAGATCTTTCCCTGCTAATTAATCGAAGGATAGTATTATGGGATGGACGGAAGAAC
>Ga0066256_1003161_pt1 | contig 16346 bp, 13 predicted proteins | sample ThiBio_1000_biof_FD_87107 | JGI IMG/M metagenome (GOLD analysis project Ga0066256, IMG submission 87107) | Wastewater bioreactor microbial communities from Cape Town, South Africa - Thiocy_expt_1000_biof (version 2) | ecosystem: Engineered > Bioreactor > Thiocyanate-remediating >...
CATCATCTACACCTCGCTGGTGGCGATGATGCAGGACGACATCAAGAAGCTGATCGCCTATTCGTCGATCGCGCACATGGGCTATGTCACCATGGGCATCTTCGCGGCGAACACGCAGGGCCTCCAGGGCGCCATCTTCCAGATGCTCTCGCACGGCATCGTCTCCGGCGCGCTGTTCCTGTGCGTCGGCGTCGTCTACGACCGGCTGCACACCCGCGAGATCTCCGCCTATGGCGGCCTCGTCAACAACATGCCGAAATATGCCGTCGCCTTCATGGTCTTCACCATGGCGAATGTCGGCCTGCCGGGCACCTCGGGCTTCGTCGGCGAAATCATGACCCTGCTCGGCGCCTTCCGCGCCAATACCTGGGTCGCGTTCTTCGCCACGACCGGCGTCATCCTCTCGGCCTCCTACGCGCTGTGGCTCTACCGCCGCGTGATCTTCGGCGCGCTCGAGAAGGAAAGCCTGAAATCGCTGCTCGACCTGTCGGGCCGCGAGAAGCTGCTGCTCTATCCGCTCGTGATCCTGACGATCTTCTTCGGCGTCTATCCGGCACCGGTGTTCAATGTGACGGCGGCCTCGGTCGACGCGCTTCTCAACCAATATTCCGCGGCTCTGCAGGCGGCGCAGCAATCCGTTGCGCTCCTGGCGAACTGAGGACGGGACCCAAGACATGACTGCTGATACAATCCTTGCCAGCCTTCAGCTCTCGACGCCGGAGATCATCCTCGCCGTCGGCGGTCTGGTCCTGCTGATGATCGGTGTCTTCTCGGGCGAACGGTCGGGCACGACCGTGACCGGGCTCGCCGTCGCGGTTCTCATCATCGCCGGTCTCTGGCTGGTGCTGGCGACGGGCGAGGGGCAGGCCTATGGCGGCGCCTTCGTCTCGGACGCCTTCGCTAAGTTCATGAAGGTGCTGGCGCTGATCGGCTCCATCACCGCCATGGTGATGACGGTCGGCCATGCCCGCTCGGAGCAGCTCGACCGCTTCGAGTTCCCGGTTCTCGTCGTGCTGTCGACGCTCGGCATGCTGCTGATGATCTCGGCCAACAGCCTGCTGTCGCTCTATCTCGCACTCGAACTCCAGTCGCTCGCCCTCTACGTGCTCGCCGCGATCAACCGCGAGAGCCTGCGCTCGACGGAAGCCGGCCTGAAATATTTCGTTCTCGGCGCGCTGTCGTCGGGCATGCTGCTCTACGGCATGTCGCTGGTCTACGGCTTCACCGGCCATATCGGCTTCCAGGAAATTGCCGCGGCCCTGACTGCCGAAGGCCGCTCGCTCGGCCTCGTCTTCGGCCTGGTGTTCATCCTCGCCGGCCTCGCCTTCAAGATTTCCGCCGTGCCGTTCCACATGTGGACGCCGGATGTCTATGAAGGCGCGCCGACCCCGGTCACGGCCTTCTTCGCCGCCGCCCCGAAGGTCGCCGCCATGGCCATGCTGGTGCGCATCGTCATCGATGCCTTCCAGCCCGTCGTCGCCGACTGGCAGCAGGTGGTGGTCTTCATCTCCATCGCCTCGATGCTGCTCGGTTCCTTTGCCGCCATCGGCCAGCGCAACATCAAGCGCCTCATGGCCTATTCGTCGATCGGCCACATGGGCTATGCGCTCGTCGGCCTTGCCTCCGGCTCCATGGCCGGCGTTCGCGGCGTGGCGCTCTACATGCTCATCTACATGGTCATGACGCTCGGCACCTTCGCCTGCATCCTCGCCATGCGCCGCAAGGAAGGCGGCAATGTCGAGAACATCGACGACCTCGCCGGCCTTTCCTCGACCAACCCGTTCATGGCGACGGCGATGACGGTGCTGATGTTCTCGCTGGCCGGCATTCCGCCGCTGGCAGGCTTCTTCGCCAAGTACTTCGTCTTCATGGCGGCCATCGAGGCCCAGCTTTATGCGCTCGCCATCATCGGCGTGCTCTCCTCGGTCGTCGGCGCCTACTATTACCTGCGCGTCATCAAGGTGATGTGGTTCGACGAGCCGACCGGCGAGTTCGCCCGGACCTCGGGCGAACTGAAGCTGGTCTTCGGCCTTTCCGGCCTCTTCATGCTCGGCTACGTGCTGATCGGCGGGCCGATCGGCAATGCGGCCGAAGCTGCGGCGCGGACCTTCTTTTGAGCGGGTCCGCCAGTCCTTGCCGGATGTCGCTCGACGACTTCCGGCACGAGGCGCTCGCCGAGGTGGGCTCCACCAATACGGAATGCCTGGAGCGCGCCCGAAAGGGCGCGCTTTCCGGTCTCTGGATCACCGCCGGCCGGCAGACCGGCGGGCGTGGCCGGCGCGGCCGTGCCTGGTTCTCAGAGCCGGGAAATCTCTATGCCTCGCTGCTGCTGATCGATGCGGCACCGATGGACCGGCTCGGCTCGCTGCCGCTTGCCGTCGCCGTCGCCGTGCAGGACGCCATCCGCCGCATCATGCCGCTCGATGCGCCCGACGTCCTGATCAAATGGCCGAACGACATCCTGGTCGACCGGCGCAAGGTCTGCGGCATCCTTGTCGAGGGCGAAAGCCTGCCCGACGGCCGGCACGGCCTGGTGATCGGCATCGGCATCAACGTCGCCGTGGCGCCTGACGCAGGGCTCTACCCCGTCGCGACGCTGCGCGACTTCGGTGCCACGGCCGCACCCGAGGAACTCTTCGCCTGGCTCTTCCAGTCCATGGCGCAGACGCTCTCGCTCTGGAACCGCGGCCGCGGCATCGCGGCGATCATGGAGCGCTGGAAGCAGGTCGCCGGCGGCATCGGCGAGACCATAACGGTCAATCTGCCCGACCGTTCGATTTCCGGGCGCTTTGCCGGAATTGATGATACAGGTCTCCTGAAACTGGAGACGGATGACGGCGGCACGCGACTGATCGCGGCCGGCGACGTGTTTTTTGGATAGGATTATTTGAACCCGATGGCAAAAGAAGACGAACTGGTGTTCCTGCCGCTTGGCGGCGTCGGCGAGATCGGCATGAACCTCGCACTCTACGGCTATGGGCCGAAGACGAACCGCCAGTGGATCATGGTCGATTGCGGCGTCACCTTCCCGGGGCCGGATCTGCCGGGCGTCGACCTCGTTCTGCCCGACATCCGCTTTCTCGCCGGCGAGCGCAAGAACCTCAAGGGCATCGTCATCACCCACGCCCACGAGGACCATTACGGCGCGCTGAACGAGCTGTGGCCGGGCCTCAACGTGCCGGTCTACGCCTCGCCGTTTACGGCCGGCATGCTGGAGGCCAAGCGCGACTACGAGCGCAGCCGCGTCGAGATCCCGGTGACGATCTTCAAGCAGGGCGACAGGATCAATCTCGGCCCGTTCGAGATCGAGGCCATCGGCGTCAACCACTCCATTCCCGAGCCGATGTCGCTGGCGATCAAGACCCCGCTCGGCACCGTCATCCACACGGGCGACTGGAAGATCGACCTTGATCCCTCGCTCGGGCCGCTGACGGACGAGGCACGCTTCCGCAAGCTCGGCGACGAGGGCGTCCTCGCGCTGATCTGCGACAGCACCAATGCCGTGCGCGACGGCATTTCCCCGTCCGAGCACGAGGTCTCGGAAAGCCTGACGAAGATCATCGAGAGCGCCGAGGGCAGGGTGTGCATCACCACCTTTTCCTCGAATGTGGGGCGTATCCGCTCCATCGCGCAGGCCGCGGAAGCCGCCGGCCGCGAGGTGCTGTTGCGCGGCAGCTCCATGAAGCGCGTGGCGGACGTGGCGCGCGCCATCGGCCTGATGGGGGGCCTGAACCCCTTCGTCGCCGGGGACGAATTCGGCTATACCCCGCGCGACAGGGGGGTCGTCATCCTGACGGGCAGCCAGGGCGAGCCGCGCGCGGCGCTCGCCAAGATCGCGCGCGACGAGATGCGCAACGTCGCCTTCACCGCCGGCGACACGATCATCTTCTCCTCGCGCGCCATTCCCGGCAACGAGAAGGCGATCAACGACATCAAGAACGGCCTGGTCGAGCAGGGCATCCATATCATTACCGACGCCGAGGCGCTGGTGCACGTTTCCGGCCATCCGCGCCGCAACGAGCTCCAGCAGATGTACGGCTGGGTGCGCCCCAAGATGGTCGTGCCCGTCCACGGCGAGGCGGTGCATCTGACCGCCCATGCCGAGCTTGCCGGACAGTCCGGCATCGCCGAGGTGCCGCGCGTGCGCAACGGCGACGTGCTGAAGCTCGCCCCCGGCATGCCCGAGGTCGTCGACCACGCCCCCTTCGGCCGCATCTTCAAGGACGGCAATCTCATCGGCGATTACGAGGAGATGGGCATCGGCGACCGCCGCAAGCTCGCCTTCGTCGGCCACGTCGCCGTCAGCGTCCTGCTCGACAGCCGCTACGACTTCATGGGCGACCCGGAGGTCGAGCCCTTCGGCCTGCCGCAGTTCGACGACGAGGGCGAGGACATGGGCGACACGCTCTATGACGCCGTGCTCGGCGCCGTCGAAAGCATCCCGCGTGCCCGTCGCAAGGATCTCGAAATGGTGCGCGAGGCGGTGCGCCGCGCCGTGCGCTCCACCGCGAACGAGATCTGGGGCAAGAAGCCCGTCGTCACGGTGTTCCTGACGAAGGTCTGATTTGCGTTCCGGGGCTCGGGTGATATGGGGATGGCGTCCCCTTCATCCGGCCCGTCCGGGCCACCTTCTCCATCCGGGGCGACCAAAGGAGAGAATGCATGCTCGGAAAGGTCAACCATATCGCCATCGCCGTGCCGGACCTTGCCGCTGCCATCGCGGCCTACCGCGACACGCTCGGCGCGACGGTCTCCGCCGCCGAGGCGCTGCCGGAGCATGGCGTGACGGTGGCCTTCGTCGAGCTGCCGAACACCAAGGTGGAATTGCTGGAACCCCTGGGCGAAGCCTCGCCGATTGCCGCCTTCCTGGAAAAGTCGCCCGCCGGCGGTATGCATCATATCTGCTACGAGGTGGACAACATCCTCGCCGCCCGCGACAAGCTGGTGGCGAGCGGCGCGCGTGTCCTTGGCGACGGAAACCCGAAGACCGGCGCCCATGGCAAGCCGGTGCTCTTCCTCCATCCCAAGGATTTCCTCGGCACGCTGGTGGAGCTGGAAGAGGTGTGACAGCACGCCGCCCATTGCCTGTTTGAACTTCCGCGCCGACGGGCGTAAAAGGGCCGCTGCCGCACGAGGGACCGTCCATGCAGTTCTTTTCCTATTTCGCCGTCTATTTCATCGTCTGGTGGATCACGCTCTTCGCCGTCCTGCCCGTCGGGCTGAAGACGCAGGCGGAGGCGAACGACGTGGTGCCCGGCACGGTGGAAAGCGCACCTGCGCGCTTTCGCGGCGGCCGCGTCGTGTTGATGACGACGCTCGTCTCCGCCGTCATCTATGGCGCCTATATTTTCGCCATGCAGCTCGGCTACGGCATCGACGCCATCCCCCAGCTCGTCCCGATCCACGAATAGACGGCCGCCACAAAGGTTAACGAGCGTTAGCAGGCAGGAAGCAAGGCATTTCATTCCCGCCGGGACGCGGCGAAAAAGTCTTCCACTTGCCTCTTGTCAGATTCTGCGTCGGAAAAACGGTTGTGCGGGCCCGCCGGGCGCCGGTGACGTAGCGTCAGCCATCGCCTGTCCGACCGTGCGTAAGCGTGGTGCCGCAATGCCTCATGCGGTGTGCGGCTTTGACGCATGGAATCCGCGGCCGAATTTTGCGAAGGGAGGAGGGCAAGTGAAAAAGGCAAAAAAAAACAAGGCCGAAAGCCTTGTTTTACAGGTATCGCGTGATCTTTATCCGTTGTGCGGTGGCAGCGTCTGCGCGCGCCAAAGATCTGATCCTCCCAAGACTTGACCGCGAAATTGGCTGGAATTTGTACTTCCTGCCTGTTTTGTAAGCCGAAACTAGCCCAAAGCTTGGGCGTTGTCATCCGCTTTTTTTGCATTTTTGCTACACTGGAATAAAATTTTTCCGTTGACAAGCTACGCGCAATTTCCGTTATAGGCGCCCCCATTTTTCTGCCACATTTGTCCGGGCCGCCGAGTCCGGTGGACAGTGCTTCGCGCCGACGCCCCCGTTCGGCCCTGCCGGGTTCCCTTCCTCCCGCGAAGCGTTTATGAACGCGTGAAAATCAACGTCATTTTGCCCGATTCCCGAAATAGGGCGGATCAGTCACTCCGGAACCCGATATGCGCCTTTCCCGCTTCTTCCTGCCCATCCTCAAGGAAAACCCCAAGGAGGCCGAGATCGTCTCCCACCGGCTCATGCTGCGTGCGGGCATGATCAAGCAGCAGTCCCAGGGCATCTATACCTGGCTGCCGCTGGGCAAGCGCGTCCTCGACAAGGTGAACGCCATCATCCGCGAGGAGCAGAACCGCTCCGGCGCCGTCGAGCTTTTGATGCCGACGCTGCAGTCGGCCGAGCTCTGGCAGGAAAGCGGCCGCTACGACGCCTATGGCAAGGAGATGCTGCGCATCAAGGACCGCCAGGAGCGCCCGATGCTCTACGGACCGACCAACGAGGAGATGATCACGGACGTCTTCCGCTCGTTCGTGAAGTCCTACAAGGACCTGCCGCTCAACCTCTACCATATCCAGCTCAAGTTCCGCGACGAGATCCGTCCGCGTTTCGGCACCATGCGCTCGCGCGAGTTCCTGATGAAGGACGCCTATTCCTTCGACCTCAACCGCGAGGGCGCCGTGCATGCCTATAACCGCATGTTCGCGGCCTATCTGCGCACCTTCTCGCGCATGGGCCTGCGCGCCATCCCGATGCGCGCCGATACCGGCCCGATCGGCGGCGATCTCAGCCACGAGTTCATCATCCTCGCCGATACGGGCGAATCCGAAGTCTTCTGCCACAAGGACTTCCTGAACCTCGACGTGCCCGCCGAAGACACCAACTTCGAGGACGTCGCGGGCCTGCGCGCCATCTTCGAGAAGTGGACCTCGCGCTATGCCGCGACCTCGGAAATGCACGACGCGCCCGCCTTCGAGGCGATCCCGGAAGGCGAGCGCCTGTCCGCCCGCGGCATCGAGGTCGGTCATATCTTCTATTTCGGCACGAAATATTCCGAAGCCATGGGCGCCAAGGTGCAGGGCCCCGACGGCAAGGAGCATACCGTGCACATGGGCTCCTACGGCATCGGCCCGACGCGCCTCGTGCCCGCGATCATCGAAGCCTCGCACGACGAGAACGGCATCATCTGGCCGAAGGCCGTCGCGCCCTTCGAGGCCATCGTCATCAACATGAAGTCGGGCGATGCGGCCTGCGACGCGGCCTGCGAGACGATCTACGGTGCGCTGCTGAAGGCCGGCGTCGACGTGCTCTACGACGACAAGGACGAGCGTGCGGGCGCCAAGTTCGCCACCGCCGACCTCATCGGCGCGCCGGTGCAGGTCATCGCCGGCCCGCGCGGCGTGGCGAACGGCGAGGTCGAGATCAAGGATCGCAAGACCGGCGAGCGCGAGACGCTGACCATCGAGGCGGCCATCAACCGCCTGACGTCCGGCAACTGACGCATGGCCGGCGGTAACGGGAGGAAACATGGCTGACGCAGCGAGCGGTGCATCCGCAACCGAGGCTCAGGCCTTCAAGAAAAGCCGCCCGTTCTCCGCTTTCGAGCGGATGGTCGCCTGGCGCTACCTGCGCTCGCGGCGCAAGGAAGCCTTCATCTCCGTCATCGCCGGCTTTTCCTTCATCGGCATCATGCTCGGCGTGGCCACCCTCATCATCGTCATGGCGGTCATGAACGGCTTCCGCACCGAGCTCATTTCCCGAATCCTCGGCGTCAACGGCCACATGATCGTCCAGCCGATCGACAGCCCGCTGAACGACTATTCCAAGCTGGCCGAGCGCCTTGCCGCCGTGCCGGGCGTGACGATGGCGATCCCGCTCGTCGAGGGCCAGACGCTTGCGCAGGGAACGGCGGGCGGCGGGACGGGCGCGCTGGTGCGCGGCGTGCGCGCCGACGACCTCGCCAGGATGAAGGCCATCTCCGATCACATCAAGGAAGGCGACCTCGTCGGCTTCGCCACCGGCGGCGGCGTCGCCATCGGCGCGCGCATGGCCGAATCCCTCGGCCTCGGCGCCGGCGGCCAGATCACGCTCGTCGCGCCCGAGGGCGACGTCACGCCGCTCGGCGTGAACCCGCGCGTGAAGACCTATACGGTCTCCGCCGTCTTCGAGATCGGCATGTCGGAATACGACGCCTCGATCATTTACATGCCGCTGGAGGAAGCCCAGCTCTACTTCAATTCCGAGGGTGTCGTGCAGTCGATCGAGCTGTACGTCTCCAATCCGGACGCCGTCGACCAGCTTCGCCAGCCGCTGGAGGCCGCCGCCGAGCGGCAGATCTTCATCACCGACTGGCGCCAGCGCAACCGCACCTTCTTCTCGGCGCTGGAAGTCGAGCGAAACGTCATGTTCATGATCCTGACGCTGATCGTGCTCGTCGCCGCGCTCAACATCATCTCCGGCCTCATCATGCTGGTGAAGGACAAGGGCAGCGACATCGCGATCCTGCGCACCATGGGCGCGACATCGGGCGCCATCATGCGCATCTTCTTCATGACGGGCGCGGCGATCGGCACGGTCGGCACCTTTGCCGGCGTGCTGCTCGGCGTCGTCGTCTGCCTCAATGTCGAATCGATCCGCCAGTTCTTCTCCTGGATCTCGGGCACGACGCTGTTCAACCCCGAGCTCTACTTCCTCAGCCAGCTTCCGGCCGACATGAATGCCGGCGAGACGGTCTCGGTCATCCTCATGGCGCTGGCGCTCTCGTTCCTCGCGACGATCTTCCCCGCCTGGCGTGCCTCCAGACTCGATCCCGTCCAGGCCCTCCGGTACGAATAGGAACAGAACGCATGACTGCGCGCGCGGCTTTGGAACTCAAGGGCATCGAACGGCACTACGGCCAGGGCGAAACGGTGCTGGCCATCCTCAAGGGGGCGGATTTCACGCTGAAAAGCGGCGAGACGGTCGCGCTGGTCGCCCCGTCGGGCACCGGCAAGTCGACCCTGCTGCACATCGCCGGCCTGCTCGAAAAGCCCGATGCCGGCGAGGTCATCGTCAACGGCCATTCCTGCGCCGAGCTTTCCGACGACCAGCGCACGGCGATCCGCCGCGGCGAGATCGGCTTCGTCTACCAGTTCCACCATCTGCTGCCGGAATTCACGGCGCTCGAAAACATCATGATGCCGCAGCTCATCGGCGGCCTCTCCAAGGCGGAGGCGCGCGAGCGCGCCGCCCAGCTTCTCGACTACATGCGCATCGGCCACCGCGCCGACCACCGCCCGTCCGAGCTCTCCGGCGGCGAGCAGCAGCGCGTCGCCATTGCAAGGGCCGTCGCCAATGCGCCGCTCGTCCTGCTCGCCGACGAGCCGACCGGCAACCTCGATCCGGAGACCGCCGGCTACGTCTTCGAGGCGCTGGAAGCGCTCGCCCGCCAGTCCGGCCTTGCCTCGCTTATCGCGACCCACAACCACGAACTCGCCGGCCTCATGGATCGCCGCGTGACGATCGAGGACGGCCTCGTGCGCGAGCTTGCCTGATTAGCGGCCGGCTCCGCGCATCGCGCGGTCGCTCTCGCCCTTCAGCCCATGATCCGCATGAATCGCGGCTTGCCGGCGACAAGGCGGCCGGCGCCCTTGCGCTTGCCGGCCGGTGCGCTGAGGTCGCGGAACACCATGTTGTTTCCTCATCATCCTTCCTGATCGCGTCCTGGGAGAAATTCTCCGGCATCGCTTCAGATCGGCTGCGAAAAGCTGTTGACATGAGAACAAAAATCGAACAAATTAAAAACATAACAGGAAAGGGAGCCACATGACCGATTTTCTTCGCGATCTTGCTGCATTCACCTCCGTCGCCATGTTCGTCGCCAGCTTCTCCGTCATCCTCTTCGGCATCTGACGGCGGAATGTCGTCCGCCGCCAAAGCATCGATATGAACCATGCGTGGAAACCGGGTGCAAAGCCAAGAACCTTCTGGACGGGACGGGGTCGAATCCGCTTAAGCTCTCCATCTGATCGGAAGGAAGATGCGGATGGCCGGCGAAGCACCAGGGACGGATGACGAGAAGATCGCGCAGACGCCGGAATTCGTGCATCTGCGCGTGCATTCGGCCTTCTCGCTGCTGGAAGGCGCCCTGCCGATCAAGAAGATCATCGGCAAGGCCATATCGGACCGGCAGCCGGCGATCGCCATCACCGACACCAACAATCTCTTCGCGGCCCTCGAATTTTCGCAGAAGGCGATCGGCGACGGCATCCAGCCGCTGATCGGCTGCCAGCTGTCGATCGACATGGGGGACGAAGGCGAGGGGGAGCGGCGCGGCCCGCAGGCGCAACTCCAGAAGCTGCCCTCGATCGTCCTGCTCGCGGCGAGCGATGCCGGCTATGTGCGGCTCGTCGATCTCGTCAGCCGCGCCTATCTCGGCGGTGAGGGCAACCAGTCGACCCGCATCGCCTTCAACTGGCTGGAGGAGGGCACCGAAGGGCTGATCGCGCTTACCGGCGCGCGCGGCGGGCCGGTCGACATGGCCTTCCTCGCCGGCCAGCCGGCTGTCGCCAAGGCGCGGTTCGATGCATTGAAGCGCGTCTTCGGCGACCGGCTCTATATCGAGCTGCAGCGCCACGGGCGCTACGACCGGCAGCACGAGCGGCGCATGGTCGAGCTTGCCTATGCCGAGGACATGCCGCTGGTCGCCACCAACGAGCCCTTCTTCCCCGCGCCGGACGACTACGACGCGCACGACGCGCTGATGGCAGTGGCGCACAATGCGATGGTCTCGGACGACAACCGCTTCCGCCTGTCGCCGGACCACTATCTCAAGAGCCGCAAGGACATGGCGAAGCTCTTCGCCGACCTGCCGGAGGCCCTGGAGAACACGGTGGAGATCGCCCGGCGCTGCTCCTTCGTGCTGAAGACCCGCGGGCCGATCCTGCCGCGCTTCACCGGCGCGACGGACGATCCGGAAGAGGCGGAGCGCGCCGAAACGGCCGAGCTGCGCCGGCAGGCCGTCGAGGGCCTCGAGAGCCGCATGGCCTTGCTCGGCCTGACCCCAGGTTATACCGAACAGGATTACCGGGAGCGGCTGGACTTCGAGCTCGGCGTCATCGAGCGCATGAAGTTCCCCGGCTACTTCCTCATCGTTTCCGACTTCATCAAGTGGGCGAAGCAGCACAACATTCCCGTCGGTCCCGGCCGCGGTTCCGGCGCGGGCTCGCTCGTCGCCTATGCGCTCACCATCACCGACGTCGATCCCTTGCGCTTCTCGCTGCTCTTCGAGCGCTTCCTCAACCCGGAACGCGTCTCGATGCCCGACTTCGATATCGACTTCTGCCAGGACCGCCGCGAAGAGGTGATCCGCTACGTGCAGCAGAAGTACGGCCGCGAGCAGGTGGCGCAGATCATCACCTTCGGTTCGCTGCAGGCCCGCGCGGCGCTGCGCGACGTCGGGCGCGTGCTTGAGATGCCCTATGGCCAGGTCGACAAGATCTGCAAGCTCGTGCCGAATAACCCGGCCAACCCGACGCCGCTTTACAAGGCGATCGAGGAGGAGCCGAAGCTGCAGGAGGAGGCGGAGAAGGAGCCGGTCGTCGCCCGCCTGCTCGACATCGCCCAGAAGATCGAGGGCCCCTACCGCCACGCCTCGACCCACGCCGCCGGCATCGTGATCGGCGACCGGCCGCTCTCCCAGCTCGTGCCGATGTACCGCGATCCCCGCTCCGACATGCCGGTCACCCAGTTCAACATGAAATGGGTGGAGCAGGCCGGCCTCGTGAAGTTCGACTTCCTCGGCCTCAAGACGCTGACCGTCCTCAAGACCGCCGTCGACTTCATCCGCAAGCGCAATATCGAGGTGAAGCTCGAAAGCCTGCCGCTCGACGACGGGCTGACCTACGAGATGCTCTCGCGCGGCGAGACGGTCGGCGTGTTCCAGGTGGAAAGCGCGGGCATGCGCAAGGCGCTGATCGGCATGCGGCCAGACTGCATCGAGGACATCATCGCGCTCGTGGCGCTCTACCGCCCCGGCCCGATGGAGAACATTCCGGTCTACAACGCCCGCAAGCACGGCGAGGAGGAGATCGAGTCGATCCACCCGAAGATCGACCATCTGCTCAAGGAGACGCAGGGCGTCATTGTCTACCAGGAGCAGGTGATGCAGATCGCCCAGGTCCTGTCCGGCTACTCGCTCGGCGAGGCCGACCTTCTGCGCCGCGCCATGGGCAAGAAGATCAAGGAGGAGATGGACAAGCAGCGTGCCCGCTTCGTCGACGGCGCGGTGAAGAACGGCGTCTCCAAGCCCCAGGCCGACCTGATCTTCGACCTGCTCGCCAAGTTCGCCAACTACGGCTTCAACAAGTCGCACGCCGCCGCCTACGCCATCGTTTCCTACCAGACGGCCTATCTGAAGGCGCATTACCCGGTCGAGTTCCTCGCCGCGTCGATGACCTACGACATGTCCAACACGGACAAGCTGAACGATTTCCGGCAGGATGCCGCGCGGCTCGGCATCGAGGTCGTCCCGCCCTCGGTGCAGACGTCGTTCGCCCATTTCGAGACGGGCGAGAACCGCATCTACTACGCGCTTGCCGCCATCAAGGGCGTCGGCGAAGCGGCCGTGCAGCACATCGTCGAGGTCCGCGCCGAGGCGCGGTTCAGGACCCTGGAGGTTTTCTGCGCCCGCATCGATCCAAATTTCGTCAACCGCCGCGTCTTCGAAAGCCTGATCGTCGCCGGCGCCTTCGATTGCTTCGGCCATGACCGGGCTGCCATGATCGCCGGCCTCGACCGCCTGCTCGGCGCGGCCCAGCGCGCCCAGGAGAACAAGACGAGCGGGCAGGGCGACATCTTCGGCATGGGGGCGGCGACCGGACCGGAGGTCATCACGCTGCCGCCCTATACGCCCTGGCTCGCCTCGGAGAAGCTGCACCGAGAGTTCCAGGTGCTCGGCTTCTTCCTGTCGGCGCACCCGCTCGATACCTATGCCCCCATCCTGGCGAAGATGCGCGTGCAGACCTTCGGCGATTTCTCAGCCGCGGTGAAGCGCGGCGCCACTGCCGGCCGTCTTGCCGGCACGGTGACCTCCAGGCAGGAGCGCAAGACCCGCACCGGCAACAAGATGGGCATCGTCGCCTTCTCGGATTCCTCCGGCCAGTTCGAGGCGGTGCTGTTCTCGGAAATGCTGAACCAGTACCGCGATCTTCTGGAGCCCGGCAAGTCTCTGGTCATGACGGTGCAGGCGGAGGAACGCCCGGAGGGCATCGGCCTTCGCATCCAGACCCTGCGCTCGCTGGAGGAGGAATCGCTCCACACCCAGAAGGCGATGCGCGTCTATGTGCGTGATTCCGGCCCGCTCCGCTCTATCGCCGCCCATCTCAATACGAAGGGCGACGGCCTCGTCTCCTTCATCGTCATCAAGGACAACGGCCAGCGCGAGATCGAGGTGGAGCTCAACGACCGCTTCCGCATCTCCCCCGAAATCGCCGCCGCCATGCGCTCCACGCCGGGGGTGCTGGACGTGGAACTGGTATAGCGGGGCATCCCGCTCAGGCCGAGGCCGCCGGCTTTGCTCCGAGAGTGCGCCGTGACAGCTCGCGCCGATGAAGGTAGACGGCGAAGGTGTCCCAGGGCGGGGTGACGGAAGCCTGCGACAGCAGGCGGCCGGCTTCCCCGCGGTGGTAGCCTGCATGAAGCGCCACATGGAGCAGCATTTCCGCCCGCGTCATCGCGCCGTCGTCGCCATCTGTAAAGGTGAAGGCGATGGTCTCGGAGAGGTCCGGCGCCGGCATGCCGTGAAGATAGTCGAGATACCACCGGTCGGAGGCCGAGACCGCGGCGCGCAGGGCATCGAGCGTCGGCGTCTCGGCCGTGTTGTCGGAGAGATAACCGTGCGGCCTGCCGGAAAGGTGGCCTGCGAATATCCGGGCGACGACATGGGAATGGTTGATCAGCCGGAGGGCGTCGTGAAGCGTGGCGGCCTGCCGCTCCGTATCGAGCGTTTCCAGCTTGTCGAAAAGATCGCCGTTCGCCCAGGCGTGATAGCCGAAGAGTTCCCTTAGCATTGCCGTCATCGTGCATCTCCTTCCGGGGCTTTGCGAATGCGAGTAAAGTGCTCACATTCTGGCAGGGAGGAAGTCGATGTCTACTCGCATTGCGAAACGGAGCCTGGCGATGCGCAAGGAGCCGCGCCAGTCGCGCTCGCGGGTGACGGTCGAGGCGATCCTCGATGCGGGCGCTCGCATTTTGAGCGACGAAGGCTGGGCCGCCTTTACGACGAACAGGGTCGCCGAGGTCGCGGGCGTGAGCATCGGCTCGCTCTACCAGTATTTTCCCGACAAGCTTTCCCTGGTCGATGCGATCCGCAGCCGCCACCTGGAGGATAGCATGGCGGTCCTGCGCGGGGCGCAGGCGGATGCCCTTTCGCCGTCCGCCTTCGCGGTTTCCGTCGTGCGCGGGATGATCGCCGCGCACAGCCGTTATCCTGGCCTCCATCGTGTGCTTCTCGACGAAGCGCCCGCGACGGACGATTATCGCGATCCGGACAGCGAATTCGAAGTCGCGTTTCTCGGCCTCTACGCGAAGGCTATTGCCTCATGCCGCAAGGGCGCGGTCACGACGGAAGATCGCGAGGCCGCGCGCATCCTGTCGGATGCCATCGACGGGGTCATCCACAACGCGGCCCGGCGGGGCACGTTGGGCGATCCCGCCGTCGCGAGCGGATTGGTGCGGCTCGTCAGCCTCTATCTCGGCGATGCGTCGGCATCGCCGCCCGGGCCGGTCGTCAATTGACGAGCGTGATCGACGATCTCTTTTTCTTCTTCTTGCCCTGCACGACCGAGGCATCAGCCTTCTGCACCTTGCGGGTCACGGTGATGAAGTCCGTGCCGTCGCCGGTTTCCGGGCCGAGGCCGGTGTCGGAGATGGAGAGGGACGCGCCTTCGCTCATCAGGCCGGAAATGCGCATGCGCATCTCCTCGGGAATGTCGAGGCGGTCGAGGGTCTTCGCGGTGGCGTCGGGCGCCGACGCATCGGCCTCCGTGGTGATGCCGAGGCGCTTCATGGTGGCCTTCGGGAGCTGGTTGTCCATGCTCACGCCGTACCATTCGGCCGTACCCTTGTCGGCATCGACGTCGCTGGCGATGAGGAAATGCGTGCCGAGCGCGATCTCCGCGTCGCGGATGGTGATCGGCTCCTCGATGAGCGGCTTGAACTTCTGGCGCACGAGAATCCGGCCGTTCGGCGGCGTGCCCTTTCCGGCCTTCGCGTAGACGGCGGCAAGCAGATCGGGTGTCGCCATGCCGTCCTCCTTGAGGCCTTCGGCAAGCTGGAAGGCGCGGATGGCCGAGACGGTCTGCCTGCCGTGGCGCCCGTCCGGCGTGCCGGCGTCGTAGCCGAGGGCGGTCAGCGCCACCTGAAGGTCCATCAGCAATTCGCGTTCGCCGCGGCGGGTGACGAGGATGCGGATCGGGTCCTGCTCGGTCTTCTGGACGATGGGCTCGACGATCGACGGCTTCGGATCGGTCATCGCCACCTCGACGCTCCTGCCGCCGGCCTCGATGAGGGCAGGGCGAAGGTCGGCGTCGGAAAGGAGCGGCGTATCCGGCACCACGACCGAGGGCCTGAACAGCGCGGTATGCGCGATGGGCTGCGGCGCGGTCTCGCGGTCGGTGATCAGCACATGGCCGCCGCGCCGGGTAAGGGAGAACAGCGTCTTGGCAAAATCGTTCGGCAGGCGCACGCAGCCATGCGAGGCGGGATAGGACGGCACGCTGTTGGAGGCGTGCAGGGCGATGCCCGACCAGGTGAGCCGCTGCATGAAGGGCATCGGCGCGCTGTCGTAGATGTTGGAGAAATGCGTGCGTTTCTTTTCGAGGATGGAGAAGATGCCGGTCGGCGTCGAATGGCCGGCCTTGCCGGTGGAAACGCGCGAGGTGGCCACGACGACACCGCCGTCGTAGATCTTCAACTCCTGCAGGTCCTTCGAAACCATGATCTGGAGCGGACCCTCCAGCGTTCCGCCGAGCACCGTGGTGCAGCTCAGCATCAGGCCCAGAACGCTCATGCCGGTGGCGAGGCGAAACTTCATGTAACCCATCCATACGCAATACAAACCGGCGGAAAGCGTACGGCATCGGGTTTAAGGAAGGCTTGATGCGCCGGGAAGCGGCCTCCGATCCGCGCCGTCCAGATGCATCGGGAAAGGCCGGCCGGCCGGGCGTTCAGTCGCCGGGCTCGCCGGTTTTCCCCGCTGTCTTGACGGTCAATTTTCCGTGAAAACGCTCGGGGCCGGATCTGCCGAACGTATAGCCGGTCTCCACGCTCTCCTTGCCGAACTTGTCGCGCAGCGCGTTCATCGCTGCTTCCGCGGCGGCGCGGCGCGCGGCGGCCGGGTCGACGAG
>Ga0066256_1003162_pt1 | contig 16346 bp, 6 predicted proteins | sample ThiBio_1000_biof_FD_87107 | JGI IMG/M metagenome (GOLD analysis project Ga0066256, IMG submission 87107) | Wastewater bioreactor microbial communities from Cape Town, South Africa - Thiocy_expt_1000_biof (version 2) | ecosystem: Engineered > Bioreactor > Thiocyanate-remediating >...
GTAAGCGGCAATCACGCCATGCGGCATCCCGCCGCCGACCCCGCCGCCGCCGCCGCGCTGCTCCATGACGTAGCCAGCACCGGGTGGGTGCATGAGGTGCATGTCGTACCCTGGCGGCGGGCCGCCGCGCGGGCCGGGCGCCAGCATGTGGTAACGCGCATCATGCGGCGGCGGTGCCGCCATCCACATGCTGGCGCCAGATGGCGGCGGCATGCCGCCATGCAGCAGGCCGGCGCCACCACCGTCAAACATGCCGGGCGGCGGCAGGGAGGGCAGGGGCATCAACCCCGCGCCACCATCCAGGCCACTGTACTGGTGCAACGACGAGTGCGACTGCGACGGCGGCGGTGGGACGGGGAAGAGGGGTGCCAGATCAGCAGCGCTGCTGCCCGGCAGGCGACCGCCCCCTCCTATTGCGCCGCCAGGGCCATGATGCATGGCGGGGCCCATGCCCAGTGACAGGCCAGCCATGCCGCCCGTCAGCAGGCCAACATCACCGCCTCCGCCATGATGACCCCGACCGCCGCCACCTCCAATGCCACCACCGACGCCAACGCCGCCGCTGCTGCTGCTGCCATTGGTGTCAGAGGGCAGGAACGGCACGCCCTCGCCCGGCACAATGGTAATGGCAGAGTCTTCCCGTACGCGCCGCGTGCCGCCTTCCCATCCGCCGCCGCTACCGCCGTCAGTTGCCGGTGTCCCTGCTGCCGCGCCGCCAGCGGGCCGGTCATCACCGCCGCCGGAGGGGGACCGCAGCGCCGAGATGCCGCTACCGACGCCACCCAGGCTGCCGCCACCGCCAAACCCGCCGCCACCGCCAGCTGTCTCGCTCACGCCGTACAGCGGCGGCGCGAGGCGCGGGTTGAGGCTGCGGTTGGCCTGGTAGAACGCGGCGTACTCACGCGACAGTCGCAGGTCGTCTGGGGTGACGCCGCCGTCCATGCTGCTCGGCAGTCCCAGTGCCACCATGGACGCCGTCGGCGGCGCCGAGATGGCGCGCCGCTCCAGGGCTGCGGTGTGGGTATGGGGGTGTGGGTGGGGTAAGGGGGTGAGGTGGACACGACGTGTCTTCGGTCGGTGGGTCGGTCGGAAGTCAACGTACCGCTGGAGCCCGCTACAGGGCCCAGTCCCAGGTCCACATGCCACCCTGCCGCCATGGCTGCCACTGGGGGCAGGTAGGGGCGAGGGAGAGGAGGGGGAGAGGTGGACACGCGGCGAGAGGGAGAGGGAGAGGAGGGGAAACCGTGGGGGGGCGGGGCTGACGATGATGGCTGGTTCGGTGTCCAATACGTGGTGTCCCAAATGGAAGTGGGTGGTGGGTGAGCAAGAGCACTGGGCACCCACGGCCTCACAGCAGCGATGGTGCTGCGGCCACGACAGTAGTCACACAGCTGTCAGCAGCGGCGGCGGCGGCCAGCAGTGTCAGCGGTGCGGGGGCGCAGTAGGAGACGAGTAGGAGAGATGAGAGACGAGTAGGAGACGAGAGGAGACGAGGAGTTGAGTGGAGAGGAAGGTGCAGTGGGAGGGGGAGTGACACACGAGAATAATAAAAATAAAATGGGGGAGGGGGGTGTGTGGCGACTGCAGGCGGCCATGCGCCATACACAGGAAGAAAATGCGCCTACCTGCGGGTGTGGTAGAGATGGAGGTGCGTCGTGTCGTGCGCTGTGGCGCGCCAAAGTTGAGTGGTTTGCGCCCCCAAACGCGTCCATTGACGCATCTTGTGAGGGCATCTGTGGGGCCTGCTGGAAGGACGGAGACATGATGTGCACGCGCGCGCCGTTTCCCTCCGGACTTACCACTCCGGAGCGCTCAGTGCCGAGTCTGGCGGGCATGATGGCGGGCAGACGCGTGCCACGCGTGGTTATGGGCAGTGATGGCGATGGTGGTGGTGCAGTAAGCTGCTGCCGCCAATAGTTGAATACTATCATGTTATGATATTGTGCAAGCGTGCTGCGCCCTGCCGGTGTTGTCGGCGTCCGGCGGTGGCCCGACGACGGCATCGACGGCGGCACCGACGGCACCGACACCGGCACCGACGGCGGCACCGACGGCACCGACGGCGGCACCGACAGCACCGACGGCGGCACCGACGGCGGCACCGACAGCGACATCGACGGCGGGACCGCCAGGAGCAGCGCTGTGCAACGGCGGTACCAGTGGTACCGGTACCGGTACGTCGTACGCTGCGGGCGGCGGCAGGTCCAACACAAGGATCTCGTTCGAGTGGGCGCAGGCGGCGGCGAGGCGGCCGCCCGGCAGCGGCGCCAGTGCGCGAACATCAATCGGTACGTGCGCCAGCACGGTCATGGGCACGGCGCTCGCAGGCTGGCTGCTGGCAGCCACAGCAGCTGCTGCGGCGAGGCGCGTGTCCCACACCTGGAGTACGCCTTCCTCTGACCCACTGGCAAGGCGGCCATCTGGCAGCGCGGCCAGTGCTGTCATTTGGTGGCCGCCGCCGCTACCGATGCCGGTAGTCATCGACAAGCTGCTGCGACTGCGGGGAAGCACCGCGACCATGCCGTCGGCTGCCCCGCTGGCCAGCCGGCCGTCTGGCAGCACCGCCAGCGAACATACCGCGCCAGCGTGCTCGTCCAGCTGCGCCACACACGCTCTCCTGTCGACATTCCACAGCCGCACCGTGCCGTCTCGCGACCCAACGGCCAGCGTGCCGTCAGGCAGCGCCGCCAGCGCCCTCACGGTGCCGCCGTGCCCATCCAGCACCCCCGCCGCCACGGCACACGCGCTCACGTCAAAAATCCGCACCGCGCCGTCACCACACCCGGCGGCAAGGCGGCGGTCGGCCAACGCCGCAAGTGTCATCACACCGCTGTCACAGGGGATGGTGGCATACGCCTCGGTGGGGAGCGCCGCGCGAGGTGACAAGTCCCACACCTCAATGTACCCGCCGCCATGTCTTATATCGATGCCACCAACAGCCAGGTGGTGGGGGCCGCCGGGCAACGCCGTCAGAGCACGCCCCAACCCGCGTGTTGGCAACACCGCAGTTGCGTTGCCGCCTCCGCCTGCTGCCGCTGCATTCCATACCCGCACCTCGCCGCCGGTGTCACAGCTAGCCAGCCGGCCATCGCCCAACACCGCCAGCGCCGCCACTGTGTGCCGGTGCCCGCGCAGCACGCCGGCGGCAGGCGCGGCACACCCACGGCCGCGACAGGCAGCAACCACGGCAGGTGCAAACGCGGTGCCCGTGCTGTACAGCACCTGCAGCGCGGGCACGTGGCCCAAGTCGGCGCCCGCCGTCACGCCGCGGGTCTCCACCATGCGCAACTCGATCAGGCCCGCCGGCAGGCTGGCCACTAGCGCGTCTCCAACGCGTGTGATACTGACGTCCAGCGTCCGCAGCGCGGGCAGGGGCGGCAGCACAGCAGTAGACGTGAGATCACCGCACCCCCGCACGTTGAGGGACACCAGGGATGGTGGCAGGGTCGCCAGTGCGCCATCGGAGAGGGTGCAACTGGCAGCGTTCAGTGTGTGCAGTACAGGCAGGTGGCCAAATGATGCCGCCTCGAGGCCGCTGCACCTCTTTACATCCAGTTCGCGCAGGCTCGGCGGCAGGGACGCCAGCGTGTCAGCACCCAGATTGCCCGCGCGCAGCACCCGCAGTCGCGTCAGGTGCGCCAACGACGGTAAGCGTAGGCCGCCTGAGAAACGGGCAGTTTGAACGTTGAGCTCCTGCAGCGACGGCGGCAGACCACCCGCACGCGCCGCCACAGCCACTGTGGCGCTACAATCCAGCGACACCAGCGCGCTCAAGTGCGCAAGGCTGGCGCCCGCAGTCAGGCAGCTGCACTCACTCACATTCAGTGTGCGCAAGCTGGCCGGCAGGCGGAGGAGCAGGTCGTCAGTCACATTGCCGCAGCCGTGCAGGTCCAGGCCCGTGACGCCCGCCAGCACACCTGTTGTCACCGCCGCGTCGCTCGATAGGAGACGCTCCACCGCCTCCTCTGACAGCCGGCCGCCCACCGCGCCTGGCAGCGCCGCGCGCCACCGGACGGCATCCACTACGGGGGTGGCCGTGTCGTACCACGGCACGCCTGCCACCGCGCCCGTCACCGCAACGTGCAGCCGCCGCAGTGCGCGCGTGTCGGCAGCGGCAAGGCAGGAGAAGATGGCGGCAGCTGTTACAGGGTTGCCGCCCAGCACGCGCACCAGCGCCGGCACGTCGTCGTCGACTGCTGCCATGCCACCCTTCCGGTGTTGTACCGGTACCGGTAGTGCCTGCGAACAGCGATCTTGGGTTGTTGCCAAGTTCTTGGTGGTAATAAATACGGATACCGGGCAGAAAACGTCGTAATATCAATAAACTAGCACCTTTATATTGGTGGTAAACAAACTCAGCTGTATTTGCGTGTGTTCCTCGCTTGCACAGCATTATTGCACTTGTGTGCCGCGGCGTACCCACCTCCAGGGCAACATGAAACCGGGGCAGCAAAGCAGCCCGCCCTCTGGCGCGGGCAAACTCTCCTGGTACGGCGCCACCGCAGTAGTGTTACAATAGACATCCACATTGCGACCGGCAAATCTGAAAGTAGACATTGCAGAAGCAGCATTCAGTTACACCGGGCGCGATGGGCGGCGCGTAGGGCGCTGCACATTTTGTTGTTCGTTGTAATTTTGTGACGGACATTCACCACCAGAAGGAAGGCAACGAGTGGACCAACGACTGGCGCCTGCCATTCATGCGGCCACGCGCGTGATGCGGCCAATGACCGGCGTCTATTGACTGAGAAGAGAGTAGATAGTGGAGAGTGGACATCCGTTGCTGATTATGAGAGGAGCGGCTGCTGGGGTTCAACCGAGCAATGAGGAGAGACACTGGAAACAACATGTGGAGGAGGTGGGGGAGCGGACGCCAATGAGCGGCGGGTCACCGAGTACCCTGCCAAGTGAGGACGGCCACCGCTGTCGGGCCGGCGGAAGTTCATCATGGCCGCCGCCGCCGCCGCTGCTGCTGCCCCCGCAGCACCAGGACCAGCACCAACAGCTGCTGCTGGCACCAAGCGGCGGCGGCCGGACGATGGCGGTGAGAACGACGGGGACGGCGCATCGGCGTCTGAGTGGCTGCTGGTGCGCAAGGATGGGCGCAGCTTCCGGGTGCCAGCGGCAGGGCAGCCGCCACTGGCGCTAGGCCGTACCACGGCAGCAGGCGACATGGGGGTGTCACGGCAGGCCGCCACGGCGGTAGCAGCCGCTGACGGCGCCTCCATCCTAGTCACTCACATAGTGGGCGCCACACCGGTGTACCTCGCGTCCGCTACTGGTGCCGGCACGCTGCATGCCACCCTGCTGCCAGACACAGCAACGGCGGTGGCTGAGCACGCCCGGTTGTACCTGCGCTACCGCGACGGCAAGCTGGAGCACGGCCTGTCGCTGCGCTGGGAGCCGCGAGCCGCGAGAGCGGTGAGTGAGCCAGCAACCGTTAGTGTTAGTGTTGATGGTGTCGGACACCACGGCAGCGGCAGCGGCGGGAGCACGCTGTTGACGAATCCTGGCGCACCACCACTCGCGACAGTGGCGGTGGCGGGCCATCCATGCTGGCGCCAGCACCGTCGCTGGTGTCCTCAAAGCCTGTTGTCGTTCCTGCTGCTGCTCCTGCTGCTGCCACCGGTGGCAGCTCGGATAGTGACAGCGTGACGCCTCGCGCTGTAACTTCCGCGGCTCCACCGCGGCCCTTGGCACCGCCATACCCACCACCTCTGCCGCCGCCGCGTGCAGCACCGGTGCCCATTCCTGCGGCGGCAACGCAACACGTTGTGGCGGCAGCCACGGTGGCGGCGGCGCATGATGATGATGACACACAGCTGGTGGGCGGCGCGGACGACGACGATGACGATGGTGCAAACGATACGACACGTACAGCGCCACCCACCTACACCATTAGCTTCCAGCGTAATGGCGTGCCGGTGTTTTGTGCACCGCGCGGCGCGTACCAGGGCGCTGATGGCAGGGTGCGGCGGGAGGATGTGGGGTGGCTGCACAGCTTGGGTGACGCGCTGTCTCGGCGCGGCACGGTGGCGGGCGAGCCGCCGATCGCGTGTCCCTTCTCATACGCCGAGCTGCGGGCGGCGGCGGCGGACAACACGCCGTGGCTGCATTGCGTGCTGACGCCACCCGGCGGTGCTGCTGCCGCCGCACCCGCACCCGTTGTCAGTTGGCCTGCAACCAGCGACAGCGATGAGGCCGGTGGCGGCGGTGGCGGTGGTGATAAAGGTGGTGCAAGCTGCCGCGACATGACGATTGCGGTGGCAGCAGGCGCTTGTGACGGCGGCAGCGAGCCGCCGCCGCTGGTGTGTCCATTCGGGTTGGCGGCGCGGCGCAACCTGAATGACCACCTCACACGGCCGCTGGCGGATGTGGCAGAGGCGTACGCGGCGCTGTCGGGCATCCGCGGCGCCACGTCGGCGCGCGGCATCACGTACAGCGACGCCGACATCCGGCACATGCAGCTGGGGCGCGCCGCCGGCATGCTGTCCACGCTGGGGTTCCGCGTCACCGCCGCCAGCCAGCTGCGGCACCTGCCGTGCGTGAGCGACGGCACGGTGGGCAAGGTGCGGGAGATCCTGGAGGGCGGCGCGTGCAAGCGCACGGAGCTGGCGCGCGACGACCGCGTGCGCGCGCTGGTGGAGGTGCAGGCGGTGTTTGGCATCGGCGCCAAGAAGGCGGAGGCGCTGGTGGATGAGCACGGCATCCGGGGGCTGGCGGATCTGACGGCGCGCGCTGGCGACCCGGCACTGGGCCTCACGCCGCAGCAGGCGGCGGGGTTGGCATATGCGCGCGTGCGGCGCGTGACGCGGGCGCAGTCAGCCGCGGTGCGGGATGCGGCAGCGGCGGCGCTGGCGGCGCCGCTGCCTGGCGCGTCCGTACACCTGGTGGGCTCGTACCGCCGCGGTAAGGCCACCTCCTCCGACATTGACCTGCTGGTGGTGGCGCCGCCGGGCATGCCCGCTGCCGCCGCCGCCGCAGTGGCGCACCGCAGTTTGGCCGCCGCCCGCATCCTGGTGGCTGACCTATCGTGGCGCGAGCCGCGGCTGGACGGCGACGGCACCCTGGCGAGTGAATACGGTCGTGAGACGCGGTGGCACTGCTTGGCCATGTGCGCCCTGCCGCACGCCGTGGCGGACGGCGAGCCGCGCCGGCTGGACGTGGTTGTGGTTACGCCCGCCATCCTGCCCGCCTTCCTGGTGCAGTGGACCGGCAACCTGGAGCTAAACCGGTCGCTGCGCGCCTACGCCAACCGGCTGGGCTACGAGCTGAACGACGAGGGCCTGTACGCCTCCGCGGCGCCCGGCGTGCCCGCCACCCGCATCCCCCTCGCCTCCGAGTTTGACGTCTTTTCCTTCCTCGGCCTCCACTTCCTGCCGCCCACCCAGCGCAACCTGCTGGACCTGCGGGGTGTGGGGGGGGGGGGGGGGGGGGGGGCGGCACACATTCCTGTTTTGTGCCAGCTACCGGTACGGCCATCATGTGCGGCCGCTGTCATTCAATGTTGCTGCGTTGTCTGTCCCTTCTGCTGCGCCATCGGCCGTGCACGATGCCAAGCATGTACTACGTTGCTTTCCCGCCGCTGTAATGTTGCTGCCACGCTGTCATGTCGGCGGCGTGTCTTCGCGTTGCGCGCGGCCATTGTGGTGTTTCACTCATGTTGTGCTGTTGACAACTTGTTGTCGCGCCATTATCAACGCTGTGATGGTGAAACAACTACAGCTAGCTGGCGTCAAGTACGTCTATTGCGCCCGTGTATGACACCAGCCGTACCACCCCGGCAGCGGCTGCCATCGTCATGCCTGTCTAGACTCTAGACAGTCTAGACTGGCAGCGCGCTGCCGTCGTTGAAGTTCCAAGTTTCAAAGTTCCAACGCGACGTTTCAGCATACCTGTCAATGTTCCGATCCTGCCGTTGCCGTTGCCGTTGGGCGGCTTGGGCCCACAACGGGTGACCCACCTGGCCGCCAGGCGGTCGGTCACGCGGCGCGCAATTGTGCGAGAACGGTCGTCCATTATAACGACTTACTCGTGCCGTTGTGCTGTCTGCGTCGCTGTGCCACTCGTAGCATTGTATTAACCCAACTTACCACCCCAACTTACCTCTCTCCCCTCCCACCTGAGAATGCGGTACGTTACGACCCCTTTGCACTCTTGTACCTTGTTATCTCCCTCCCTCTGCCGCCTCTGTCACATCCACTGCGCCCACACCGTTCTACTGCACCCTGGCATGCGGGCTGGGGTGTCAGTGGACCCCACGGGACTGCGTGGGAGTGACGGCAGTGTCACTCTTGTAGTTGGGTGTGGTGCCGTTACGAGGCAGCGAGAGGGGGAGAGGAGAGAAGAGAGGGATATGGCAGTAGGCGGCAAGAGAAAGATCGATCCCACCGTTAGTCGCCTACCCCCCTCCTAGTCACCTTTACGCGACCGTCGCACCATACGTACAACACTCCTGGGGGTACGGGGGTGGTAGGGTGAAACAACTGATGAGTGTGGGTGGTGCGCGCGTGGTTGTAGTGTGGGTGGGGTCGCCGGTTGTGCGTAGTGGGTTGTCAATCTCCTCTCTCACTCTCCCCTCTCTACCCTTCCTCCTCTCCTACTCACACACATGCTACGCACAATCACAACCACCAACCCAACCAACACACTGCAGTGAGATCATCATCGTCCACCTGGGCCAGGCCGGTGTGCAGGTCGGCAATGCCTGCTGGGAGGTACGTTTACTTGCGCGTTGCTACTTGGGAGTAGAGGATGAGGAGAGAGAGCGACAGCTTTCTCACACCCCTATCCAACCCTCACGTGCCCCCCCCGCCCCAACCCAACCCCCGCAGCTGTTCTGCCTGGAGCACGGCATCCAGCCCGACGGGCAGCAGCCGGAGGGCGCGGCGATCGAGGATGACTCGTTCCAGACGTTCTTCACGGAGACGGGCGCGGGCAAGTTTGTGCCGCGCTGCCTGATGGTGGACCTGGAGCCCACGTGCGTGGACGAGATCCGCACGGGCACGTACCGCAACCTGTACCACCCGGAGCAGCTGATCTCGGGCAAGGAGGACGCCGCCAACAACTACGCGCGCGGCCACTACACGATCGGCAAGGAGGTGATTGACCTGGTGCTGGACCGCACGCGCAAGCTGGCGGACAACTGCACGGGTCTGCAGGGCTTCATGATCTTCCACTCGTTCGGCGGCGGCACGGGCTCCGGCTTCGGCTCCCTGCTGCTGAACCGCCTGTCCATCGACTACGGCAAGAAGACGAAGGTGGAGTTTGCGGTGTACCCGTCGCCGCAGATCTCCACCGTCGTGGTGGAGCCCTACAACTCGGTGCTGTGCACGCACGCCATGCTGGAGCACTCGGACGTGGCGTTCCTGGTGGACAACGAGGCGCTGTACGACATCTGCCGCCGCAACCTGGACATTGAGCGGCCCACGTACACCAACCTGAACCGCCTGCTGGCGCAGTGCGTGTCCTCCATCACCGCGTCGCTGCGCTTTGACGGCCAGCTGAACGTGGACCTGACGGAGTTCCAGACCAACCTGGTGCCCTACCCGCGCATCCACTTCCCGCTCTGCTCCTACGCGCCCATCATCCCGGCGGAGAAGGCGTACCACGAGGCGCTGTCGGTGGCGGAGATCACCAACGGCGTGTTTGAGCCCGCCAACATGATGGTGAAGTGCGACCCGCGCCACGGCAAGTACATGGCGTGCTGCATGATGTACCGCGGCGACGTCGTGCCCAAGGACGTCAACGCCTCCATCGTCACCATCAAGTCCAAGCGCACCATCCAGTTCGTGGACTGGTGCCCCACCGCCTTCAAGGTGGGCATCAACAACCAGCCGCCCACCGTCGTGCCCGGCGGCGACGTCGCCAAGGTGCAGCGCTCCGTGTGCATGATGTCCAACACCACCGCCATCGCGGGCGTGCTGGCGCGCATGGACCACAAGTTCGACCTGATGTACTCCAAGCGCGCCTTCGTGCACTGGTACGTCGGCGAGGGCATGGAGGAGGGCGAGTTCCTGGAGGCGCGCGAGGACCTGGCGGCCATGGAGAAGGACTACGAGGAGATCGCGGCGGAGTCCAGCGAGGGCGAGGAGGGTGAGGGCGAGGGCGGCGACGCCGCGTAAGCGCGCGCCGTTGATGGGGGGCGCGCTTGGCGACGCGCGTGCGCGTCGTCGGGCGTGCCCCCTCCAACGTACCAACCCCTGATCCACACGCGCCACCGCCCCGTTCACGCTGCGCGGTGGGGGTGCGGCGCTCTGCCGCGCCGCTGCCTACGTCGCGCTTGTGCCTTTGAAGCGACCGCGTGTGGTGACTTAATTAACACAGTTATTACGCTATCGTATCGTATATAATGAGCAGGCAGTGTGGGGTCGCATGCAAACATGGCATGGTGCGGTGCTGGATGCGGAGAGTCGGCGTCACCGGTGTGACAAGTGGAGGGGGCCGTATCTGGCCGTCATTTTATGGATGCACACGTCACACACGCGTGGTCATGCAGAATTAGGTCCAGCAACAACTTGGTAATGCGCCGCCGACACGATTTGTTGTTATATCGGACGCGCCATTAATTTCAGTTGCCGATTTGCAGCTCACCCCTTCCCACCACCAACCTTGCCCTCTCTCTCCTCGCTCCGCTCTAACCTCCCCCTCTTACCATTCCGCCCTTTCCACACCCTGCTGCTGTCTCATCCTTCACCGGACCCACTCCACTCCACACACTACCTCTCTTGTATACCTCTCCATCGCTGCCGCTGCCGCTGTCGCCTCGCCGGCCGGCCGCACGACTGGGCAGCATCCGGGACCGCACCCCGCACCAATCGTCATACCTAGTACTGGGCCAGTGGTGACCTTACCCCCCACTACTAATACCCACCCACGCGCGACTGGGTGGCGGTGGGTGGCCACATGCAGGCGCGCCAACCCAGCGCGCTGGAGATGTCCGCCAGCCCCAGCGCCGGCGGGTCGCGGGGCAGCCGCCCCTCCTCCGCCGCCTACTCCTCCGCCTCCTCCTCCGCCTCGCCCGCCGCGTCATCCACAGATGTAACCGGAGGAGGAGGAGGAGGAGGAGGAGCGGCGACCAATGGCACCGGTGCCGGTACCAACGGCGTGCCGACGGCAGCCGCGTCGGCAGCTGCCACGGCAGCAGTAGCGTCAGCCATCGCGGCCGCCACAGCAGCAGCTGCCGCCGCGGCCGCGGGAACAACTACAGCTACGTCGGTGGCTGGCAGCCTGGGCCCCGACATGCCGCCGATGTCCAACCTGCCGCTGCTGGGACGCGACGCTAGTGAGGCGGGGTACTCGGGTGACGCACCGCTGCTGGACCTGCCGCCCGGCAGCACCGTCCCGCAGTATGGTCGGCCCGCCTCCACCCTGACCGCCGACATGGCCACCAACACGGGCGGCGGCCGCCTGGCGCGCTGTTGCATGTGCGGCCGCAAGGACGTGCGCAAGGAGCCGGCGGCGGGCGTGCGCACCAAGAAGGCGGCCGCCTTTGAGGGCCTCGACTTTGACGACTTCCGCAACCCGGTGCGTACTAAGTACATGTTCTCTGGTTGCCACTCCCGTTGTTCCCACACACACCCACACACCAAATACACACCCCCCCACCCACCCACGGCAGGTGGGCGAGGCGCACGTGCGCGCACTGACGGCGGGGCACCACCGGTGTACCACCTGCATGCGCTGGTTCCTCAACTTCCTCATCGCCTTTGTGGTGGCGTCGCTGGGCATACTCATCATCTACTGCTCCCTGCAGCTCTCCACCCTGCGCTTCAACGCCGTGTACAACCTGATCGAGCGCGAGATGGCGGGCACCCTGCCCTCCGGTGTGTCGTTTGTGGCGCTGTGGGCCATCGGCCTCGCGTACGCCATCGTTGCCTCGCTGCCTGTCCTGCTGGTGGAGCCGGCGGCAGGCGGCGCCGGCATCCCAGAGGTGAAGATGATCCTGAACGGCGTCAAGATGCCGCGCATCACGCGCATCAAGACGCTCCTGTGCCGCGTGTTTGGCAACATCTTCTCCGTCTCCTCTGGCCTGCCTGGTGCGTTCATGTGTTGTGTTGTGTGTGTCTTGCTGCGACGACAAAGGCACATACAACTACGTCAATGCCCCCCCGCCCACCCCCGCCCACCCCACCACGCAGCCGGCTACGAGGGGCCCATGATCAGCATCGGCGCGGCGGTGGCGGCGGGCATTAGCCAGGGCAAGTCGACGACGCTGGGGTTTGACACGCGGTGGAGCGTGTACAGCGACTTTCGTAACGACAAGGAGAAGCGCGACTTTATTGTGTGCGGCGCCAGCGCCGGCATCGCGGCGGCGTTTAACGCGCCGGTAGGCGGCGTGCTGTTCACGTACGAGGAGTCGGCGTCGTTTTGGAGCAAGAACCTGACGTGGCGCGCCTTCTTCACCGCCATGGTGGCCACCTACATCATTGACTTCCTGCTGAACGTGGCGGGCCAGGCGGCGGAGCGCGGCAAGCTCACCATGTCGTCCACCTTCAACTTCAGCTACGAGAACGTGTGGGAGATCCTGCTCTTTATTCTGCTGGGTGCGCTGGGCGGCGGGTTTGGCGCGCTGTTTGTGCAGCTGAACAAGGTGCTGACGCGGCTGCGCATCCGGTACGTGAACCCCTCGAACGTGCGGCGGTTGCTGGATGTGGTGGTGCTGAAGACGGTGGTGTCGGTGGCCACCTTCTTTGTGCCGTACTTCCTGGGCACCTGTGCCGACCCGCCCAACCCGCTGCCCGCCGGCTTTGAGCCCATCACGTTCTACTGCTCCGGCGGCCAGTACAACGACATCGCCAGCTTCTGGTTCATGCCCACCGAGGAGGCCATCCGGCAGCTGTACCACTTCCCCACCGCCATCTCCATCCTGCACATTGGCGTCTTCTTTCTCGTGTACACCCTGCTCATGTGCTGCACCGCCGGCGCCTCCGTGCCCGCCGGCATTTTCATCCCCACCCTGCTGTCGGGCGCCGCGCTGGGCCGGTTTGTGGGCGAGACCGCCAACTACCTGCTGCCCGCCACCATGCAGGTGGACGCCGGCACGTACGCGCTGGTGGGCTCCGCCGCCATGCTGGCGGGTACCATGCGCATGACCATCTCCATCGCCGTCATCCTGCTGGAGTGCACCGGCAGCTACCAGTACGGCCTGCCCATCATGGTGACCGTCATTGCGGCGCGCCTGTTTGGCAACCTGTTCAGCCCCGGCATCTACGACATGGCCATCGAGCTGCGCAAGTGGCCCATGCTGGAGGACCACGTGCCCAAAAAGATTGCCGACGAGCTGCGCGTGTCGGACGTCATGACCACCGACCTGCTGGTGCTGAAGGAGGTGGAAAAGGTGGGCCGCGTGTTTGACACGCTGCGCCACACCGAGTTCTCCGGCTTCCCCGTCATCTACAGCGAGGAGATGATGCGCAGCAACCCGCGGCTGGGCAACCTGGCGGGCTACATCCAGCGCAAACACCTGTCCGTCCTGCTGGCGCGCCGCGCCTTCCACGCCGCCCTGCCCACCCAGCTTGTCCTCCTGTCCGACGCCGCCGCCGCGGGCGTGACGTACCCCATGCCGCCCGTCTTTTCCGCTGCCGGCGGTGCGCCGAGTGGCGGCGGCGGCGGCGGCGGCGGCGGCACGTCTACCACTGCCACGGCTGCCACCACTCCCTTCCTGCCCTCCTCTGTGCGTACATTGTTCTGTTGACGCGGCGCAGCGGCCTGCATGTTTGTGTGCGCCGCAACGTCACCCCCCACCACACCCCATGCAGGCACTCGCGTCGCCGACGCCGGGAAGCCTGCCGCATGACATGCCGTTCCACCGGCGCATCGCCTCCGCGCCGCTGTCAGTAAGCAGCATGCATGGCGTGAACGCGTCGCTGCTGCCCGTTCCCAGCGCCGACGAGGTGTCAAACGAGCGCGTGCTGGCGGCAGCCGCCACCGGCCGGTCGCATGCCAGCGTGCGCCACATTCGAGTGGCGTCGCTGTTCCGTGGCACCGGCGCCGGCGGAGGTACCGGTGGTGGCAACAGTACGGGCGTCACGGGGCCGCTGTCTGCCACCTCCATGCGCATGCGCAGGGGCGGCGCGGCAGAGTCGCGTGCCTCCGTGCGCAACCTGGTGGCGACGGATGAGGATGCGGGAGAGGACGAGACGGTGCCGGAGCCGATGCAGGCGGCGGCGCTGTACAACGCGCTGTTTGAGGGTGAGTACCGCTACCCTGACGAGCCGCGGCTCCAGTTCCATGACTTTGAGGCGTCGTACCCGCGCTACCCGGACGTCATGTCGGTGTACCTGTCGGCGGCGGAGCGCGAGATGTACATCGACCTGCGGCCGTACATGGACCCTACGCCCTTCACCGTGCACCTGCACTGCCCGCTGCAGCGCGCCTTCCACCTGTTCCGCGAGCAGGGCCTGCGCCACCTGCTGGCCACCAACAACTGCCACGACGTCGTGGGCATCGTGTCGCGCAACAACCTCACGCTGGAGCGCCTGCGCCACGTGTACAAGTCCGTGCGCGACGGCGCTGCCGGCGGCGACACCCACGGCACCGACGGCGGCGGGGACGCCGGCAGCGTTGTTGGCGGCGGCAGCGTCGTTGGCGGCGGTGGCGGCGGCAGCAACAGCGTCATGCGGTCATTCGGCTCTGCAGCGATGCCGGGGACGTACACGCCGTACTTGCCCGGCTCTGCCGTGGCGCGGCAGCTGGGCGCGGAGGTGTACGAGCCGCTCATGCGGGCCGCGTCGCACGGCGTGGCTGGCCCGCTGGCACCCGGCACTGTGCTGAGCGGCGGCGGCGGCGGCGGCGGCAGCAGCGGCAGCAGCACGGCGCTGGGTGGCCTTGCCGCTGACGGCTACGGCATCATCCCCGACGGCGCATCCGTGGTCAGCGTCCCCGGCAGCATGAGCAGCATGCGCGGCGGCGGCGGTGGTGGCGGCGGCGTGGGGGAGTCGGCACGGCGGCTGGATATGTCCGCCGCCTTGGATGTGGACGCCGGCGTCAGCCCGTTCAGTGGCACCAGCTTGGATGAGACGTCCGGCATGTGACCGTGCGCGCGTGTGCCATTAATTATTGTTACTTTGCCCCCTTCCCTTGCGGGTGCCTAGTGTGAGAGTGGCGCCGGCTGCTGTAAGCGGTGTACCTAGCTGCAGTGGCCTCATCTGTTTGTCTAAAGGTTGCTGGTGCCGGCACCCCGCCTTTTTTTGGAAGGTGCAGGCCACGCACCACACCCGGCACCCTTGTTCTCCCGATCGAGGAGCGGCCCCGTGTTGTTGCGTCGTTCTCTCTCTTGCGCCCTAGATTCCCTCTGTTGCGCCAATTCAATTTGCTGTGACTTGACATTTATCGCGGCGGCGGCCGCGCGGCGGCGGGCAAGAAGGATGTGACGGTGCGCTGCAGCGTCGGGGTGCGCGACACCACGGCAGCACGAGGAGGCGCCGCCGGGGGTGGTGCTGGTGATGGCGCTGGCGGCGGTGCTGGTGGCAGCACGGGTGTTGCTGGTGGACGGCGGCGTGCGCCGCTGCCTGGCGCCGTCGGTGCTGCAGCAGCTCCCACACCACGCCGTGCGACAGATGGCACAGTCGCCGTCACCTTTGGTGCTGTCCGTGCAGCGCCAGCAGTTACCGCCGCCGTGGCACCGGCGCTCGTGGCGGCCAAAGGACTCGTGTTAGTGGCAGGCTGCACACCTCCACCGCCACCACCACTGCTGCCGGTGTCACCGTGTCCTGAGCTCAGCCAACCAGATGCCACGGCGCCGCTTGCAACCGGCGCAGCATGCCGGCGGCGGTCGGGTGGCGGCGCCGCAGGTGGTGGGGCTGCCGCTTGTGACGCCACTGGCGACGTGCCAGGCGTACCACCACCTGCCCTGGCGGGTGGCGGCGCAGCCAGCAGCATGCGAGCTCGCTCTAATGCGGCTGCTGCAGTGGCTGCCGCTGCGGCTGCCGGGGCGGCAGGCGCTGGCGCCGCGTCCGACGGCCGGTGGTGGCGGTGATGATGCCGACTGCGGGGCGGCCGTGCAGCTGGCAGTGCATCCGCCCATTCATCTGGCACCATAGTCGGCTGCACTCCGCCAGCGGCTGCTGGCCACGCGCCATCATCGCCGCTGTCAACACGCTGCCGTTTGGCGGGCGCCTCCATCGGCGCCGGCAGCAGCGTTTCAGATTGTGACGGCGGCGGCGCCTCAAGTGGGAAGAGTGGCGGGGGGGGGGGGGGGGAACGGCGCACACCCCCACACCCCCGCCCCCCGCCCCCCCCCCCCCCCCCCCCCGCGCCCGGCCCCCCCCCCCGCCCGCGCCCCCCCCCCCGCCCCCCCCGCCCGGCCGCCCCCCCCCCCCCCCCCCCTACGCCGCCTTCCCTCC
>Ga0066256_1003164_pt1 | contig 16328 bp, 15 predicted proteins | sample ThiBio_1000_biof_FD_87107 | JGI IMG/M metagenome (GOLD analysis project Ga0066256, IMG submission 87107) | Wastewater bioreactor microbial communities from Cape Town, South Africa - Thiocy_expt_1000_biof (version 2) | ecosystem: Engineered > Bioreactor > Thiocyanate-remediating >...
GGGCAGATGACCGAGGCGGGCCTGCTCGAACGGCAGGAGGAGGTGACCGACGGCCGCCGCGCCTTCATCGCCATTTCGGACAGCGCCGCCGATGCGATGGCGCGCTATTTCGCCGAGCTCGGCCCCGCCGCCGCGCATCTCGCTTGACGCTTCCCCTCGGCGCCGGGATGAGCTAGGGGCGCGCCCTCCGGGCGGTTAGCTCAGTTGGTAGAGCATCTCGTTTACACCGAGAGGGTCGGCGGTTCGAGCCCGTCACCGCCCACCATTTTCCATAGAATCATTCATCCCGGATTCGTGGCCGCCGGTCTGGAACGGGTGGTGCCGGGCGCACTCTATCCGAAGCGGTTTCGCAGGATGTCCAGGATCAGGTTTTCGACGCGATGGAGATCGTCCTGCAGGATCTTGAGCAGGGCCGGGCGGTCGCGCTTGACCAGGGCGTCCATGAGGCGGCGTTCATCCGTTGGGCCGGTTTCCCGGTCACCGTAGGCATCCGGGCCGGGAAGCAGGGACCGATAGCGATCCGTCAGCATCCACAGGCGCAGGCATTCGCGCACGATCACCTCGGCGTCGGAAAGATTGAACAGGGCGGTATGAAACGCCCGAAGCCTGAGAACCCATTCCCAGCGCTTGCCCTGCCGCAAGGCGTCTTCGCATTGCTCGATGAGTTGCTCCAGCGCGGCCAGCTGCGTGGCGTCCGGCCCCGGCATGGTGGCGATCAGTTCGCTCTCGACCAGCAGGCGCAACCGGTAGAGCTGGCTCACTTCCCGTTCGGACATCTCGGTGATGAAGAAGCCGCGATTGGGATCGTGCGCGACCAGCCCCTGGGCCGCCAGCAGCTTCAGCGCTTCGCGAACCGGCCCCCTGCTGGTGGAAAATTCCTTCACCAGCTCGATCTGGCGCAAGTGGCCGCCGGGGGCGAGGCTGCCCCGGACTATCCGCGCGCGGATATTTTCCGCGATCTGCTCCGGCACGCTTCCAGCCATCCGCCTCGCCCCGAATATCCCAAAATTGACAGATAGGGCCAAATCCCGAGCTTCAAAAGCGCAAGGTTGGCTTCTTCCCACTTCCAGGCTGCGGCACCCGCCGGGTCAGGCCGCGGGGGCGACATGGCGGCGAACCGCGAGCACGGCCAGCAGGACGCAGAAGGATGCGGCCGCGATGCCCATGAAGAACAGCGGGGCGCCGCCTTTCGTCATCAGAACGGCCGTCACCATCGAACTCGTGACCGCGCCGAGCCGGCCGAAGCCGAATGTCGAGCCGAGGCCCAGGGCGCGAAAATCGGTGGGATAGGCGTTCGCCACTACCGGATAGCTCGCCTGGAGCAAGGCGGTGAGCGCGGCGCCGGCTATCAGGATGCCCACCGCCATCACCCCGAGGGACACCGGGCCGGCATCGAGAGCGAGCCCCAGGGCTGCGGTGGTCACGATGCCGGTCACGGCGAGCGCGGCGAAGATCCGCCTCGATCCCAGCCGGTTGAGCAGGAAAGCGACCGCGACCGCTCCGCCCAGCCCGGCGAGATTGTAGCCCATCATCACCGAGACGGCGCTTTGCATGTCATGGCCGAGGGAGGTGAGGACGATAGTCCCCCAATTGCCCAGGGCGACCCACGAGAACAGGATCATGAAGATCATCAGCGCAAGGCAGATCGTGTCGCGCCTATAGGCAGGCGAGACGATGTCCGCGAAGCTGCCCTTGCCGCTTGCCGACGGCACGCGGAAGCGGTCGCCAGCGGAATAGGCTGCATGGCCCATCAGCCGGTTGAGCGCCTTCGCGGCCCTGGCCGAGCCGTCTTTCAGCGAAACCAGGTATTTCGGGGATTCGGGCACCAGCAGGAAAACGAACAGGCAGATGGCGAGCGGCAGGATGCCGCCAGCCAGGAACAGGCCGCGCCAGCCCCAGTCGGGCAGCATCTGCCGCGCCAGCAGGCCCGCCAGGGTGGTGCCGATGGTGGAGGAGGCGTAGGCGATCGTGATGATCTGGCTGCGCCACCGGGAGGGCAGCATCTCCGTCATCAGCGCCGCGGCATTGGGCGTAGCGCCGCCCAGCCCGAGCCCGGCGATCAGCCGGGTGATGCTGAACAGGACAATGTCGTCCACCAGCGCGGAGGCGATCGTCGCTCCGCCGAACACCAGGAGGCAGGCCGCCACCAGCGTTCGGCGGCCCTTCCTGTCCCCGTAATAGCCTCCGAGGAAGCCGCCGAGCGCTACGCCGAGCAGGGACGCGGTGAGAACCGCGCCTATTCCGCCATGGGAAAGGCCGAATTCTTCCGCGACCGCGGGGGCCACGAAGCCGAGCAGGATGATGTCGAAGCCATCCGCGATCAGCACTGCGGCCATTATCACGACGACCCACAGGGGCCTGCCTTTCAAGGACAGGCGATCCAGCGCCTCCTCGAGATCGATCCCGCCCTCAGGCGCGGCGTTCGCCGACATCTGTTTCTCGCTGCTGCTAGAAGCGGAACCTGGCCCGAACACCATATGTGCGCGGAGCCTGGACCGTGGCAAGCACCAGGCCGTCGACGCCGGAGCTCTGAGCCGCCTGCGTGTAGATCGCCTCGTTCTCGATGTTGCGGACATAGGCGCTGACTTCCAGCGCGCGGCTGGGCGTCAGGTAGGTCACCATCAGGTCGCTCGAGTGATAGGGATCGGTCCGCTCCACCGGAAGGAAATCGGGGGCCAGCCAGTAGCTGGAGGAGAACCGCGTCTGCGCCGTGAGCAGGATCTGCGCCCCGCTGGCGAGGTCGATGCCGTGCTGATACGAAACGCGCCCGCTCCAGGTCGGTGCGCGCACGAGCTGGAAGCCGCTGCAATCCACGCTGGCGGTCAGTCTCGGATCGGAAGGCGCGCCCAGGACGCAGGCCGTTCTGGCCGGTGTGGGGTTGGTGTCGAAGACATAGTCCTCATAGCGCGAGTTCAGATAAGCGACGTCCGCGGTGAAGCGGCCGCTTTCCCCGATCAGCGCGATCAGGCTGACATCGGCGCCATAGAGCCGGGCGGAGCCGGCATTGGTGGTCACGAAAGCGGTGGCGCCTCCGGTCACGATGCCGACGAAGGATTCCTGACGGTCGCTGTAGTCCCAGTAGAACGCGTCGATGTTCAGCTGGAGCCGCCCGTCCAGGAAGCGGCTGCGCATGCCGGCCTCGTAGGAAGTCAGCCGTTCGGGCCGATAGGTGTTCGGCGGCAGCGATCCGTAGAAGCCGCCCGCCTTGAAGCCGGTGCTGACCGTGGCGAACAGCATCGTTTCGGGCGCGGCGTCGTATTCGACGCCGACGCGATAATTGACCGCGTCCCAGGTGTTTTCGCCATAGATCGCTCCTGCCGGACGCGGCGTGCCCGCGATCGTGGTCTGCGAAGTGCCGTCCACTACCTTGTGCTCCCACGTGTAACGCAGGCCGCCGATCACACGGAAATCGTCAGTGACGCTGAACTTGCCTTCGCCGAAGACGGCCCAGGTCTCGTCGTCGAGCTCGGGGAATATCCGGTGGATCGTCACCGTCTTGCTGGTGGAGTATTCGGTGTCGTCGGTGGTATCCTCGGAGGAGTAGAAACCGCCGATCACCCATTCGAGAGGGCCGTCATTGTCGGAGGAGATCCGCGCTTCGAGCGAGGTCTGCTTGCTGACCTGGTCCTGGTCGTAGGGGATGCCCGGCACGAAGTGGCGGCTGCGGTTGCGGGCATACACATAGCCGGGAACGATCGTCAGCTTGGCGCCGTCCACGAAGGCCCAGTCGAGATTGGCCGAAAGCAGCCAGGTATCGGTGTCGAGGAAGATGTCCGCGCCCGGCCGGATCGCGCTGCCCGACGGATTGAGCTTGTCGTACAGCGCATGGGCGCGCGGATCGGCCGCGCCCACGAACCGATCGTCCGTGTCGGCCAGCGGCAAGGTTACCGGCCCCGCGCCCAGGCCGCCCTGATGGGCGTAGGTCGCGGAGAGGCCGAGCGAGAAATCGGAGCTGGGCTCGAACAGTGCGGAGAGGCGGGCCGGCTGAGGCTTTTTGGCGGGCGTCCCCGCGCTCAGGGAACCGCTGCGATCCCCGATCGGGCCCGCCGCCCGCCGCGCGGGGCCGGGCGCCCCCCCCCCCGCGAGCCCCCCCGCGACCCGCGTGGCCGCCCAATTGCCGGGTTCCCCTCCCACGGAGCCCCCGAGGGCGCGCGTGGGCCGCGCGGAGATGAGGTTCAATGCCCCGGCCGGGGCGTTGCGGCCATACAGGGTTCCCTGCGGCCCCTTGACCACCTCGACACGCTCGAGGTCGAAGAACAGGCCGGACAGCGCGAAGGAGCGGGGCACGTAGATGCCGTCAAGGCTGGGCGCCACGGCCGGATCGCCGAATGCGTTGACCGAGCGATCGCCCACACCCCGAATGTAGATCTGATATTGCGGGCCGGCCTTGCCGATGCTCAGGCCGGGCACCAGGGCGGCAAAGGCGTCGGGGCCGCTCGCGCTGTTGCGCGCAAGGTCCTCCGCACTGACGGCCGAAATCTGGCGGGACTCGTCCTGAAGCGATTCCGCCCGGCGCGAAGCGGTGACGATGATTTCCTCGATGCCGGACGCCGACGGGGAACTCGTGCTGTCCTGGGCCTCCTGCGCCAGCGCGGGAGCACCAGCCCCTGCCGCCAGGCATACCGCAATAGCTGTCCACGCCGCTTGATGCGCCAATCTCATGAAGTCTCTCCCTGGAGGTACCTGATAGTTTCCGACAATTTTGTCCTACAATCTAAATATACAATTTGTCTGGCGGGACAACCGTGCGCGCAGGGCCAGAATCTCTCGGGATTCCGCCGTTTCGGGAGAGAGGAGAAAAAATCGGAAGAGTTTGTTGCATCCGTGCAACACCGATTTTCATGAAGGGGACTTGCCCGCGCTGCCAGTCGCTCCCGCGCATTTGGGCAGGAAGCATCACGCTGATGGAGCGAATGGCCGAACGGCGCGCTTATGCTGCCGCTGAACCCGCCGGCCGCCTTCCGAATGCAGGATACGAGATAAGGGGGGCGCAGGCTTCCCCGGGGATATTCTTCAGCGTCTCGTCGCGGCGATGGCCTGGTCGACCTGCGGGCGGGTGTCGGCAACCGTCCTGTCTTCGCAGCCCGGATCCTTGTCGAGCGGGTAGAGCCTGTCCAGATAGCCGCAGGCATCGCGTGCGACCGATCGGACGCGGACCATCAGCCGGTCGGCGTCTTCGGGCCTGGTCAGGTCCAGATCCGCATATTGCACGATCATTTTCAGCGAGATGATCGCTTCCTTCTTCGGGGCGGAGGCATCTCCCGGCAGATCGGGCGTGATCGGCCGCGGCGCGATCACCGTGATTTCCTGGGCGGAAGAGCCGTCATCCCCGTCCTCCTGCGCAGTGCCTTCCTGCGCCATGGCCGGGCCTGTTGCGGGCAGGCATGCCAGCGCCAGAACTGCCACCAGGCCACTCCACCGTTTCGATCCGTTCATTTCGCGCGCCTTTTTCCAGAACATCCGCCCCTATCGGCCCGATCGAAGCTAGCCTTTCATTGATCCCACGCAAATCCGGTTTCTCGCCCCGGCCGATTGCCGGCGCGAAATCCGCTGGAGCGAGCCTGATACGGGACGGCAGGTGCCGCGCGCGGGAAGCATGCGCGCCTTCCTGGGTTTATCATCATGCCGGGTTGGCATGGATGGCGGAGAGGACTTTTCGGAGAAAGGCCCTGCGCCGATGTTCAAGCGCCGCAATCGCAATCAACGGCAGATGGCGAATGTGCGCGCGCAGATGCGGCTGGATGACGAGTGGATTCCCGTCGTCGTCGCGAACGCCTCCTCCACCGGGCTGATGATCAAGTGCGCCGATCCTCCCGCGATCGGGACGCAGGTGGAAATCCGCCATCGCGGCCTCGGCATTACCGGCGAGGTGATATGGTCCTCTCGCGCCCGCTTCGGCATGAGAAGCGATGCGGAGATCGATCTTGCCGCACTGTTCGCGCAGGCGGACTTCCGCCCCCGTTCCGGCACGATCGACGCGCCGATCAGGGATGCAAAATGGTGGCACTGGCGCAGCAGGCGCTAAATTGCGGCGTTTCGGAAGGTAAGCGTTCCGGTATCTTCAGGATTAACCAAATTCTTGCCTTTGGCGGCTACGGCAGCGGGATTGCATGGAGTTGCCGCCGGTGGGTCTACGCCTTTTTCTGCTCATTCTGGCCAGCGTCAGCCTGTCGGCCGTCGCGCAGTTCGCGCTCAAGCTCGGCGCCGATTCCGCCGGGGCAGGGCGGGCTTCGGGCGTGGGGCATGAAGCCGTCGGCCTGATCCAGTCCCCCTTGGTCCTGCTGGGCCTCGGGCTGTACGGATTGGGGGCGATGGTCTGGCTGTTCGTGCTCGGCAGGGCGCCGCTTTCGCTCGCCTATCCGTTCGTGGGCCTGGGCTTCATTCTGACCATGCTGATCGGCGGCCTGTTCCTGCACGAGAATGTGGGGATGACGCGCATTCTTGGCACCGTGCTGATTGCCGGGGGTTGCGCCCTGGTCGCCCGGTCGGCCTGACGATCATGCGCGGGGCGAACACCATGCGCAGCGAGGCACCGGCCAGGCCTGCAGCCGGCGGCGACGCCGTTCCGCTTTTCGTGGACGTGGACGGCACCCTGACCCGCGCCGACATCTCGCTCGAAAGCTTCGTCCGCGTGGCCCGTTCGGGCTTCTGGGCCTTGCTGGGGCTGCTTGCCGCCATGCTGCGCGGACGCGCCGCCGCCAAGGCGATCGCCGCCCGGCGCGACCCGGTGGACCCTTCGGCGCTGCCTTACCGGCAGGATGTGCTGGACCTGATCGCCGATGCAAAGGCGCAGGGGCGCCCGGTGATCCTGGCCAGCGCGAGCCATTGGCGCAATATCCACCGGATCGCCCGCCACCTGGAGCTTTCCGACCAGATCATAGCCACCCGCGCGCGCGCCAATCTGAAGGGGCCGGCCAAGCTTGCGGCCATCCGCGCAAGGATCGGGGCCGAAGGGCATTTCGATTATGTGGGCGACAGCAAGGCGGACAAGTGCCTCTGGCGCGAAGCGCGCGAGGGGTGGACGGTGGGATATCGGCCCGGTGCGGCCCCCAATGCGCGCCCGGATGCAGGTAATGTGACCCGCCTGGGCGAGAAGGGGCCGGGCCTGCTCCGCACTCTCGCCAAGGCCATGCGCCCCCATCAATGGGCGAAGAATGCGCTGGTCTTCGTGCCGGCCCTTACCTCCGGCATGATTCTCGATGCCGGGGTTCTGTTCACGGTGGCGCTCACAGCGATATTCGTCTCCTTCGTCGCATCCTCGGTCTATCTGATGAACGACCTGCTGGATATCGATGCGGACAGGGCGCACCGCACCAAGTGGCGGCGCCCGCTTGCCCATGGGGACTTGTCGATTCCCGCGGGGATCGCCCTCTCGGCGGTGCTGGCGGCCGCGGGCCTGGGCGGCGCCTGGCTGCTGGGCGGGCCGTGGCTCGCGGCATGGCTGGCCGTCTACATGATGGTGTCGACAGCTTATTCCCTGCGCCTCAAATCCATGATGGTGGGGGATGCCGTGGTCCTCGCCGCACTCTACACCATCCGCATCTGGATCGGCGCGATCGCCATCGGCGTCGCCCTCAGCTTCTGGCTGCTGCTGTTCTCGGTGTTCCTGTTTGTCTGCCTCGCCTATCTGAAGCGCTCCATCGACATGCGCGCCGCCGTGGATCCCAAGCGCCTGCTCTCCGGGCCCGGCTATGTGGGGGGCGAGCTGGATGTGGTGATGGCCTCCCGCGTCTCGGCCGGAATGGGTTCCGTACTGGCTCTGGCGCGCTACTCGCGCGATGCTGCCGCGCGGGGCCGCTGTTGCCGCCCCTTCTGACAGCGCGTGATCCGCATCCCGCTGCTCTACTGGCTCAACCGCATCTGGATGATGGCCCGCCGCGGCGAGGTGGAAGGCGATCCGGTGGCCTTCGCCATCAAGGATCGCCGCAGCATCGCGCTGGGCGGAGTGGTGTTCGCCCTGTTCGCCCTTGCCCTTTACGGCTTCGGGTTGCCGGGATGATGGCCTCGCGGCCCGGCGCCGCGCGCCGCAACGAGTGGATCGCGCCGCTGTTCTGCATCGCGGCGGCTCTGTGCGCCACCTTTCTTTCGGGCATCAACTTTCCTGAGCAGAACAACCGCTGGCATATCCCGCTGGTGCTGGATTTCGCCGGCTCGGCCGAAGGGCCGCATGATGCCTATTCGCGCAGCTACGCGAATTTCGTCAGCCTGTTCTGGGTCATCGTCCGCAGCTTCACCGATGAAGGCAATATCGAAGCGGTGTTCGTGGGCCTGCAACTGGCCGGGAATGCATTGCTGGCCTGCGCCGTCTACGCCCTGATCCGCGCGACCGGGCAACGGCCCTGGCCTTCCGCGCTCGCCACCGGCTTCCTGAGCTTCTGCTACAGGCTGTGGGGCGCCACGCGGCTCGGCTTTTCCGAAGTCTTCGTGACGTATGCCACGCACACCCAGTTCGCGATCATCCTCGGCATCTTCGCCTTCGCGCTGATCGTTTCCCGCCGCCCTTACTGGGCGGCCTTCCTGCTCGGCGTGGCGGCGAACGTGAACCTGTTCATGGCGGGATGGGCGGCGCTGGCGTGCGGGCTTGCGCTGGTGGCGCTTGCCCGGAAGGCCCCCACCAGGGAGCAGGTGGGTTTCTCCCTGATCTTCCTGCTGCTCGCTTGCCCCCTCGCGCTGCGTGCGCTGGGCGCGAGCGGCGGCAGCGCGGACGTGCCGTTCTCCTTCTATCGCGGCTTCCTTGCCGGCCATGTATTCGGTTTCGATTATCCCCGCGCGCTCGTGCAGACCTTCGCTCTCGCACTGGCGGCCTGCCTGGGCAGTTTGGCGATGGCGAGGGACGAGCGCACCCATCGGTTCGCCGTGATGCAGGGCGCGTGCTTGGCTACTCTCGCGATCGGCACCGTCATGCCCTATCTCACCGAAGCGCCGCTCCTGCTGCTGCTCCATCCCCTGCGGTTCAGCAGCAATGTCATGATCGTGGCGGCCGCGGGCGCGGCGGTGATGTTTGCAGCCTGCTGGCGGGACAAGTCGGCGCAGGGCCTGTTCGGCGCCGCGCTGGCCCTGGCGGGCTTCATGTTGAAACTGCCGCTGGTCAGCCTGTTCGGCTTCGCTCTCGCAATTCCGGGCGATCGCCCCGGCCTGAGGAAGGCGGCCCTGGCCGCTTGCGTCCTCGGAATATTGGCGCTGTTCCTGCCCGATCCGCGGGCCGAGATATCGGGCAAGGCGGCGCTTGCCTTTCTGCTGATCGCGATCGTGGCCACCGCCGTCGCCGTCTTGCGGCCGCAAGGCGCGCCCTTGCATGTCCGCATGACCGCCGCGGTGCTGGCCGGATTGGCGATCATGCCGCTCGGCACGCCGTTCGCAGGGCTGGCCATCGTGATGGTGGCGGTGGCCTCGGCGCTCGCTTTCGCTCCGGCACGCTGGCTGCCTTATGCCTCCGCCTGCGCGTTGCTGTCGGCGCTGCTGTTGCTGTTCGTCCTGAGGGGCGATCCGATGGCCGCCGGCCTGTTCGGCCTGGGCTTTGCGGCGCTGGCCGTGGCCCCGGTATGGGCGCGGATTCCCCATGCGGGAACGCTGGCCACGGCCTGCCTCGTCGCGCTGGTGCCGGTGCTGATGCTGCTGGGGCTGGCGCGCGGCGCGGCGGACGGCTTCGCGCCCGCGCCGACCGATCGGCAGCGCGATTTCGCCGCCGCCCAGGCATGGGCGCGAAAGTATACGCCGCCCGATACGATGTTCATGCCGCTGGGCGTGGAAGACGGTTTCTCGCTTCTCTCGCGCCGGCCCGTCTGGTGGGAGGAATCCTATGCCGCCGCGATCCTGTGGCAGCCGGGCTTCTATCCGCAGTGGGAACGGCGGCGTGAACTGCTCGCCCGGGCGACTACCCCGCAGGAAGTGGTGAACCTCGCCGGGAGGGAAGGCGCCCCGTTCGTGATCGCGTCCGCCGAAGCCGCGCGCGGTCTCAAGGGCGTTGCCCGGCCATATGAGAATGCGAGCTACGCCATTCTGCGCCCCGACCCTTCGGGCACTCCATGAGTTCCTGCGAAAGCAGGAACCCAGAGCGGAACGCTCCACTCTATGGACTCTGGGTCCCTGCTTTCGCAGGAACTCACTGGATGTCTTGTTTCTGACCAGGTCGCCTAGGTCTTCACCAGTTCAACCCGGCGGTTCTTCGCCCGGCCGTCTTCGCTGCCATTGTCCGCGATCGGCTTGTCGGGGCCGAAGCCTTTCGAGCCCAGCCGGGCTGGATCGATACCCATGCCGACAAGCGCGCCGAGCACGCTGCGCGCGCGGGCGGTGGACAGGTCGCGATTGTGCTGCGCGTTGCCGGTGTTGTCCGTATGCCCTTCGATCGAGAGCCTGAGCTTCGGGTCCTGGGTCAGAAGCTTGTTCACTTCCGCCAGCACCGAATTCGCGTCCGGCCGCAGGGTCGCCTTGTCCACGTCGAAATTGACATAAAGCGCCACTCGTCCGGTCCGGTCGAGCTCCTGCTTCATCTGCGATGCGTTGAGGAAGCCGACGGACTGCGCCATGCCGGTCCTTTCCAGCACCACGACATAGCCGTGAAGCGGGAAGGAGCCGGTGCTGATCTCGATCCAGTATTCCTTGCCCGGCGTGCGCAGCAGATAGCTTTCATGCCGATAGGTCGGCGCTGGCGCCGCGCCGTAATTATACTTGTCCAGAACCGCGCGTCCGCCCGCAAGCTGCGTAATCTCGCCGGTATATTGGGCGGTGCTGATCTTCTTGCCGCCCAATGCGGTGATCGCATTTTCGTAGTTTCGATGAAACTCGAGCTCGCTGTAGGGGCGTTCCTGCGTCAGGCTGAACCGGTCGTGGAAAATCTTGCCTTCCACCAGGGTCGGCTTGTCGCCGACCATGAAATATTGCCCGTCGAAAGGCACGGTCCGCTGCTTTTCCGTGAAGGTGCTGGTCAGCCCTTCGGGGATTTCGAAGAACGGGAAAGGCGGCAGGCTCACCGTCGTTACGGGCACGCTGTCCACGGAGAATCCGGCGCTTGCCGCAGGTGTCACGGTGGGGCCGGGCGTTTCGGTGGCCTGGGTGGTCGCCTGGGCATCCGCTTCGGCGTCTCCCTGCTTGACCTTGCAGGCGGAGAGAACGGACAGCGATATCGCCAGCGCCGCAAAGACGGCCAGATTTCTCTTCATCTCGGGCTTCCTCGTTCGATTGGAGCTCCATCCATGCCGGTCTTCCGGCCTTTGCCGATCCCTTGGGAGGAGAGAATGAGTGAGCCGCCGGCTGAGTCAACCTATTTGAGTGTGGGTCTCAAGGCGTCAGCGCTTCGTCCACCAGCTTCTTCGCCTCCGGGCTCGACCAGTCGTAGCCCCCCGCGATCCGCCAGATTTCCTTGCCCTTCGCGTCGTAAAGCACGGTCGTCGGCAGGACGGAGGACGCGCTGTAGTAGAAGGCCAGGTCGTTCTCCGGATCGAGCCAGGGCTGGAGCTTGCGGAAACCCTTTTCCTTGAAGAAGGGCGCAACCGCCTCCGCACCCTTCATGTCCTGGCTGACGGTGACGACGTGCAGCTTGCCTTCGTAATCGGCGGCGAGCTTGTCCAGCATCGGCATTTCGAGCACGCAGGGCGCGCACCAGGTGGCCCACAGATTGACCAGCACGGGCTTGCCCTTGAGGTCCGACAGCTTCAGCTTCTGCCCTTCCGGATCGGAGAAGGTGTAGGTCGGCACCGCTTCGCCCTCGTGCTCGCGGTCCAGCGTTCCCTGCAATTCGCCGCCTTCCGTTGCGCCGGCGGAGGCATCCCCGCCGGGTTTCGCGGCGTCGGCGGCTCCGCTTGCCGTTTCCTGTGGTTGCGCGGCGGGTGCGCTTTGCCTATCGCAGCCGGCCAGGGCGGCTAGACCGCAGGCAAGCATGAGCGAAAGCGGGAAAAGCGGGAAACGGGTCATGGGAAACAGCTCCAACCGGATGTGGGGCGGGCGCTTTGCCGAAGGCCCGTCCGCTATCATGCGGGAGATAAATGCGTCGATTCCTTTCGACAAGGCGCTGTGGCGCCAGGATATCGCCGCGTCCAAGGCCCATGTCGCGATGCTGGGCGCGCAGGGCATCGTCTCGGCGGAGGATGCGAAGGCGATTTCCGCCGGGCTGGACCAGGTCGCCGCCGAGTACGAAGCGAATGGTGTGCCCGAGAACTGGGACCTCGAAGACATCCACATGACCGCCGAAAGCCGCCTTGCCGAGCTGATCGGCGCCGCGGCGGGCCGGCTGCACACCGCGCGCAGCCGCAACGACCAGGTGGCGACCGACTTCAAGCTGTGGGTGCGCGATGCGATCGACGAGGCCGATGCCGGGCTGGAAGCGCTGCAGAAGGCGCTCGTCACCCGTGCGGGCGAGCATGCCGGCTCCATCATGCCGGGCTTCACCCATCTCCAGGTCGCCCAGCCGGTGACATTGGGCCATCACCTGATGGCCTATTACGAGATGCTGCGGCGCGACCGGTCGCGGTTTGCCGATGCGCGGGCGCGGATGAATCAGTCTCCGCTGGGATCGGCGGCATTGGCCGGCACCGGCTTTCCGATCGACCGGGAAATGACCGCGCAGGCGCTGGGCTTCGATGCGCCGACCGCCAATTCGCTCGATGCCGTGTCCGACCGGGATTTCGCGCTGGATTACCTGATGGCCGCCGCGCAATGCTCGCTGCACCTTTCGCGGCTGGCGGAAGAGTTCGTGATCTGGTCCAGCCAGCCTTACGGCTTCGTGCGGATGCCCGATGCGCTGTCCACCGGCAGCTCGATCATGCCGCAGAAGAAGAATCCCGACGCGGCGGAGCTGGTGCGCGGCCATTCGGGGCGCATCGTCGGCTGCGCCACCGCGCTGATGGTGACGATGAAGGGCCTGCCGCTCGCCTATTCGAAGGACATGCAGGACGACAAGCCGCCCGTGTTCGAGGCGGCCGGGCTGCTCGGCCTGTCGATCGCGGCGATGACGGGGATGGTGGCCGACGCCGCTTTCGACACTGCCCGGATGCGGCAAGCGGCGGAGCTCGGCTATGCCACCGCCACCGATCTGGCCGACTGGCTGGTGCGCACGGCGGATATCCCCTTCCGCGAGGCGCATCACATCACCGGTGCCGCGGTGAAGCTGGCCGAGAGCAAGGGCGTGGCGCTGGAGGCCCTGTCGCTGGACGAGCTCACCGCGATCGATGCCCGGATTGACGAGCGGGTCTATTCCGCCCTTTCGGTCGAGGCGTCGGTCGCCGCGCGCGCCAGCCATGGCGGAACCGCTCCGGCCGAGGTAGACAAGCGCGTGGTTGAAGCGCGCGCCGCGCTGGGAATGGATCGATGAACCGGATTGCAGGTCCCCTGTCCCTGCTGGCGCTGACCCCGATGCTGGCTTTGGCGCTGGGCGCCTGCGCGCAGAAGGCGGACCTCAAGCCGCCGCCCGGCAAGCAGCTGCCCGTGGCGCCATACGGCCGCGAGGACCGGCGGACCGCCGAGGAATTGCTGGTGCCCGATCCGCAGGCGGCGCCCGAACGCAGCGTGGAACTGCGCAGCCGCTCCGTGGAGCGCGAGGACGATCCTTTCGACCTGCCGCCCGAGAACTGATCATGGACTATTTCCAACTCAAGAACGGCGAGCTTCACGCCGAGGATGTGCCGCTGGCCGCCATTGCCCGCGAAGTGGGCACGCCGGTCTACGTCTATTCGCGCGCCACGCTGGCGCGCCACGCGCGCGTGTTCCGCGAGGCGCTGTCGGCGATCCCCAGCATCCACCTGGCCTTTGCGGTGAAATCCAACCCCAACCTGGCCGTGCTCAACGTCATCAAGGGTGAAGGCTACGGCGCCGACGTCGTTTCCGAAGGGGAGATGAAGCGCGCGCTGGCGGCGGGCATCCCGGCGGCGGACATCGTCTTTTCCGGCGTGGGCAAGTCGCGGCGGGAACTGACGGCGGCGCTGGAGGCGGGGATCGGCCAGTTCAACCTCGAAAGCGAGGAGGAAGGCGTCGAGCTTGCCGAGCTCGCCCGGGCCAGGGGCGTGAGCGCGGTCTGCGCGCTCAGGGTCAATCCCGACGTCGATGCCCGGACTCATGCCAAGATCTCCACCGGCAAGGCGGAGAACAAGTTCGGCGTCGGTTACGACGTGGCCGAGCAGATTTACAGCCGTCTTGCGCGGACCGAGGGGCTCGAGATGCGCGGGCTCGCGGTTCATATCGGCAGCCAGATCACCGATCTCGAACCCTCGCGGCAGGCCTTCGCCAAGATGGGCGAGCTGATGCGCGCGATCCGGGCGGCGGGGCATGCGGTGACTCACATGGACCTCGGCGGCGGCCTGGGCGTGCCTTACAGGGCCGGCGAAGTGCTTCCCGGCCCGGCCGAATACGGCGCGATGGTGGCCGAAGTCACGCGCGGCTGGGACGCTACGATCATGTTCGAGCCGGGCCGGGTCATCACCGGCAATTCGGGCGTGCTGGTGACCGAGGTGATCCGTGTGAAGCGGGGCGTGACCAATATTCCCTTCGTGGTGGTGGATGCGGCGATGAACGATCTCGCGCGCCCGGCCATGTATGATGCCTGGCACGATTTCGTGGCGGTGAAGCCTACCGGCGAAACTATGGTGGCGCATATCGTGGGGCCGATCTGCGAAAGTTCCGACACCTTCGCCATGCATCGCGAGATCGACACGGTGAAGGCGGGAGACCTGGCCGTGTTCCGCACCGCCGGGGCTTATGGCGCGACCATGGCCAACACCTACAACAGCCGCGCGCTGGTGCCCGAAGTGATGGTGGACGGCGGCCGCTGGGCGGTAGTGGCCGACAGGATCGAGCCCGAGACGATCTTCGCGGCCGAGCGCGTGCCGGACTTCCTGCTGACGGGCGGCACCTGATGCGATCCCTTCCGCTCTTCCACCGTGTCGCCGGCAGGCCGGTGATCGTGCTGGGGGAGGGGCCGCTGGCCGAACCCCGCCGCCGGCTGGTGGAGCGTGCGGGCGGCGTCGTGGTTGACAGCATCGAAGGCGGGTGGGAGCAGGGCGCGCGGATCGCCTTTATCGCCCTGGGCGACCCTGAAGCCAGCGAAGCGGCCGTCCGGCGGCTCAAGGCGCTGGGCGTGCTGGTCAACGTGGTCGACCGGCCGGACCTGTGCGACTTCACCACGCCCAGCATCCTCGAACGCGATCCGGTGCTGATCGCCATCGGCACCTCGGGCGCTTCGGCCGGCCTCGCCAAGCAGCTGCGGCTGCGGCTGGAGGCGCTGCTGCCCCAGTCGCTCGGCGCGCTGGCGGCGGCGCTGCACGGCGCGCGGGCCAGGATACGCGCCCGCTGGCCCGGCGCGGCGGAGAGGCGGCAGGCGCTCGACGCGGCGCTGGGGCCGGGCGGGTCGCTCGATCCCCTGCGCGAGGAAAGCGTGCGCGGGATCGATGCGTGGCTCGAAGGGCAGGCGCCCGCGCAGGCCGCCGGCCATGCCGTGGTGCTGCTCTCCAGCAGCAACCCCGACGACCTCACCATGCGCGACGCGCGGCTGCTCGGCTCGGCGGACGTGCTGCTGGTCGGCTCCGGCATCCCCCAGGCGGTGCTCGACCGCGCCCGCGCCGACGCCCTGCGCCGCCCGCTGCCTTATGACGGCGAATTGCCTCCCGGGCTGGTGGTGGAGATCAGGCGGGCGTAGCTCGCGCCGGCCGGCTTCGGGGGCGCCAGCGCTTGCCGGGCTCCGAAGCCGCCCGCCTTCACGGCATCGGATATTCGTCTGCGGTCACCACCCAGCCTTCGTTCTGCGAGAAATCGAAGCGAGACGGGGCAAAGATGTCGATCAGGTGGCACGGCGGCTTCGGGCGCGGGATCGAGGTGTGGATCACCCGCGCCGGAATCACCGTCATGGACGGAGAGGAGCAGTCGATGATGCGGTCGTCGCGCCAGATTTCCCGGTTGGGCGTCCACGGCCAGCGCAGATAGTGCCGGTAGTCGCCCTGCAGGGTGAGCGAGCATTGCTCGAAATCGTCGTGAGAGTGCGGCGACAGCCTGTTCTGATCGCGCTCCACATCCACGACCGGGAACAGATTGATCATGAGGTTGGTGGAGCGAAAGATGCGCCGGTAGCGGCCCGGCCCATCGGGCGCTTCCATCGAATAGAGGCGCAGCTTGAAACCCTCCGGCGGGTTGGGCCAGGGCTGGAACGGCGGGGGGGTCGGGGGCGGGTCCCGGGCGCTTCCCGCATTGTGGGTCTTCTCGCCAAGGGCGGGCGCCACCCGGCCGGACAGGGGGAGCACCCCCCCCCCCTCCCTCCCCCCGATGCCGCCGTCGCCCGGCGGGGGGGTCCACGGGGGGGCAGGCAGGTCGGGGGGGCCGCCGGCGGCGGGGTCCGCGGGCGACCCCCC